>Ga0335081_10006223_pt1 | contig 18981 bp, 18 predicted proteins | sample Lox_Sample_35_FD_206713 | JGI IMG/M metagenome (GOLD analysis project Ga0335081, IMG submission 206713) | Soil microbial communities from Loxahatchee National Wildlife Refuge, Florida, United States - Lox_Sample_3.5 | ecosystem: Environmental > Terrestrial > Soil > Wetlands | place: USA...
TTGGCGACATGCAAGGGGCTGAGTGCGCGCGGCGCTGCCCACTGCTTTTATTTCCCAAATCGACACGCGGCCCAGTGTCTACCGACCCCGGGCGGATAATGCGCAAGCCGGAAGTTGGCGGGTGCCGGCGCACTCGGGACCATGATCGCTTTCAGACCCGCGCAGCGCGGGCGGGTTGCGCGCAGCGTGATAAACTTTTCTTAGTGCTCCCCGATTTGAAGTTGGTCATCCGCCTTCAAGACATCGATCTTCGTCTCGCTGAGCTGGCCCGCGAAATTGCCTCCCTGCCGGTCCATATCGCCGACATTGAAAAGAAGCTGGTCTCGCACGAGCGCAAGCTGGAAGCCGACCGCGCGGCGCTTTCCGCCAACCAGAAAGAGCGCAAGAAGTGCGAAGGCGATATCCAGATGCAAGAGCAGAAGATCTCCAAGCTGAAGGACCAGATGGCGGACGCCAAGACCAACGATCAGTACCGTGCCTTCCAGCACGAGATCGAGTTTTGCCAGAACGAGATCCGCCGATATGAGGACCGTATTCTGGAGCTCATGGGCGAGTCCGAGCCCCTGGAGAAGAACGTCAAGGCCGCGGAGGCCGCGCTGAAAACCGAAAAGACACAGGTGGAAGCCGAGAAAGAGGAAGCCCGCAAGCGCACCGCCGCCGACCAGCATGCCCAAGGCGAGCTGCAGACGGAGCGCGCTTCGATCGCGGCGTCCGTGACGCCTGCCACTTACCGCAACTACGAACGCGTGCGCAAGGGTCGCCGCGGCCTCGCGGTCGCGGAAGTCATCGACGGCCGGTGCACGGCTTGCAACATCGTGCTGCGACTCCAATATTTCCAGGACCTCAAGCACGGCGAAGCCATTCTCAGTTGCGAGAGCTGCCAGCGCATCCTGTATTACAATCCGCCCCAGCAGGTGGAAGACGCCATCAGCGCGTAGGCGTCTCGTACACCGGATCGGTCCGCCCTTCGATCCACCGCCCGCTGCGGTCCTCCAGGTCCAGCACCACCGCTTCGTTCACGCCTTTCTTCAGCCAGCCGGCGGGCACAAACAGGCTCTGCTGGGGCCCGATCCGCCAATACCGGCCGAGATTGTGCCCGTTCACCCAGACGATCCCCTTGCCGCAGCCGCGCATGTCGAGGAACGCGTCGCCAGGCGAATCCAGGCGGAAGGTCCCGCGATGCAGCGAGGGGCCTACCGTCTGTTTCTCCGCGAACGGCCATCTACCGGCATCGTCCAGAGGCAGCGGATAAATCTCCCACCCGGTCAGCTCCTGGCCGTCGAAGGCCACCTTGTCCGTGATCCCTTTGCGGTCGCTGGTGAGCTGGGGTCCGAAATTCACGCGCCCCATGTTTTCCACGAGGATGTCGAGCGGCTCCCCGGCCGCGAGTTCCACGTCGAGGCGCGTCTGCTTCAGGCGCCGGTCGAGCGTGCCCAGGCGCCGCGTGCCCTGGAGAATCACCGCATAGTCGCGGGCCTCGGAAATTTCGAGCGTACCTTTGCCGCCCTTTGCCGGACGGGTGCGATAAAGGATGAACCCGTAGCTCTGGCCGGCGGCCTCCATGGTGATCGGCCGGCCGGAGCGCTGCGGTCTGGGCAGCCGGGCGGTGAGAGCCGCGCTTTCCGTCAGCTCGAATCGAGGAACCGAAACCATGGGCAGGGGCTTGGGCAGCTCCGGAAACTCCGTGCCCGCGGGCGCACACTTGCGGATCACGTCGCGCAGCGCGTGGAACTTGGCCGTCGGACGGCCGGCTTCGTCGAGCGGCGAATCGTAGTCGTACCCCGAGATATCGGGCTCGTACGCGCGTGAGAAATTGGCGCCGCTCATGTATCCCCACGAGCTCCCGCCGTGGAACATGTACAGGTTGGCGGAAATTCCGCGCGAAAGCATCCACTCCAGCCCGCGCGCGCTTTCTTCGGGCTTTGTGGTGTGGTGTTGCTCGCCCCAATGGTCGAACCATCCGACCCAGTATTCGCCGCACATGCGCGGCACACCCTGGCGGAATTTCGCGAAGTTCTCGAACTCCCGCGCCGGGTTTCCGCCGCCGAAGTTGATCACGCTCAGGGTATCGGGGAGCGTGCCGCCGCTCAGCATGCGCGCCTCCGAACCGTCCGCGGTGTACAGCGGCACGTCGAACCCCGCGTCCACGATCATCTTGCGGATCGCCGCCATGTAGTCGTGGTCCGCGCCGAACGATCCATACTCGTTCTCCACCTGCACCATGGCGATCGGCCCGCCGCGGGTGGACTGCAAGCCCGCGACCTCGCGTCCCAGGCGCTTCAGGTAGCGTTCCGCCGCGGCCAGGAATTTCGAGTCCGCCGACCGCACCTTCATGTCGGGCGCCGCCAGCAGCCACGCCGGAAGTCCGCCGAATTCCCATTCGCTGCAGATGTAAGGACCCGGGCGCAGCAGCACAAGCAGTCCTTCGGCGTGCGCCGCGCGAAGGTACTCCGCCAGGTCGAGATTGCCCGAAAAATCGAATTGTCCCGGCTTCGGCTCGTGGAGGTTCCAGAATACGTAGGTGCATATCGCGTTCAGCCCCATCGATCGTGCCTTCTTCATCCGGTCGTGCCAGTACTCGCGAGGCACGCGCGGGTAGTGCATCTCGCCCGATCGAAAAACGTGGAGCTTGCCGTTCCAGAGAAACTGCCCGCCATTCCAGGTGAGCGGCGGCGCGGCGGCTCGTGACGCAGACGCCGCCAATGCTCCGGCCAGAAACTGCCTGCGATTGGTCTGCATTCGCCCTAATTGTAGCCGTCGGGCGAGCCGCGCGGCCCGGCGGAATAGGGAATGTTAAAATTAGGCTTCTCCCCCTATGAAGATCTCGATTGGCGCGGATCACGCCGGCTTCTCCCTGAAGGAGAAACTGCGGGCGCGGCTGGCAGCCGAAGGCCATGAAGTGGTGGACTACGGGACCGACTCGCCGGAATCGGTGGACTACCCGGATTACGCCCAGCCGGTCTCGCGCGACGTGGCAGGCGGACGCGCCGACCGCGGAATCCTGGTCTGCTCCACCGGGATTGGAATGGCCATGGCGGCCAACAAGGTCCACGGGGTGCGCGCGGCTCCGGCCCAATCCGACGACGAGGTCCAGTTCACGCGCGAACACAACGATGCCAACGTCCTCACACTCGGAGCCAAGTACCTGGACGAAGAGCGCGCCATGCACCTGATCGGGATCTTTCTGAACACCGAGTTCATAGGCGGCCGTCACGCGCGGCGTGTGGCCAAGATCGCGCAGTTGGAGCAACCGCAGTAAGAGCCGCCGCGCGCGGCGCAAGTCCGCAGGAGAACAAGATGACCGAATCGCAACGCATGGCCCGCCCCCTATCGCAGGTAGACCCGGAAGTGTTTCAGGCAATTCAGAACGAGGCCGCGCGGCAGGACGGCCAGCTCGAGCTGATCGCCAGCGAGAACTTCACGTCCGAAGCCGTGCTGGAAGCCACCGCCAGCGTGTTCACGAACAAATACGCCGAAGGCTACCCCGGCAAGCGCTACTACGGCGGCTGCGAGTTCACCGACGTGGTGGAGACCCTGGCTCGCGAGCGCGCCAAGAAACTCTTCGGCGCCGAATATGCCAACGTGCAGCCGCACTCGGGCTCGCAGGCCAACCAGGCGGCTTACGCGGCGGTGGTGAGCCCGGGCGACACCATCATGGGCCTGAACCTGGCGCATGGCGGGCATCTCACCCATGGGCATCAGCTCAATTTCTCCGGCAAGACTTACAAGGTGGTGCCCTACAATGTGCGCAAGGAAGACGAGCGCATCGATTACGACGACGTGGAGCGGCTGGCACGCGAACACAGGCCCAAGCTGATCATTACCGGCGCCAGCGCGTACCCGCGGATCATCGACTTCGCGCGATTCCGGCAGATCGCGGATGCGGTGGGCGCGGTGTTCCTGGTGGACATGGCGCACATCTCGGGCCTGGTGGCCGCGGGCGTCCATCCGAACCCGTGCGAATGGGCGGACATCGTTACCTCGACCACGCACAAGACGCTGCGCGGTCCGAGGGCCGGATTGATCCTGGCACGGGAGAAGTTCGCCAAGGAGATCGACAAGAACGTATTTCCGGGTATTCAGGGCGGACCGCTGGTGCACGTGGTGGCGGCCAAGGCGGTGTGCTTCCTGGAGGCGATGCAGCCGGAGTTCGTGGAATACCAGAAGCAGGTGGTGGCCAACGCCCGGGCCCTGGCGGAGGCGCTGGTGGATGCCGGCTTCCGCGTGGTGAGCGGGGGCACCGACACGCACGTGCTGCTGCTGGACGTGTTTTCGAAGGGTTTGCGCGGGAAGGAAGCCGAGCAGGCGCTGGACCGCGCGAGAATTACGGTGAACAAGAACGCCATCCCGTTCGACACCAATCCGCCGCTGAACCCGAGCGGCATCCGGCTGGGTTCGCCGGCGGTCACCACGCGCGGATTCAAGGAGGCCGAGATGCGCGAGGTCGGCCTGCTGATCGCCGAAGTGCTGAACAACATCGCATCGGAGGAGACGCTCGCCCGCGTGCGGCAAAAGGTGCAGACCCTTACCGCACGGTTCCCGCTGTACGCCTGGAAGCGCGAGGCCGTCCGGGCCTAGAATGCCGCTGCACATCGTCATTGACGCCCGGCGGATCCGGGACTTCGGAATCGGAACCTATATCCGGAGCCTGATTGTGGCCCTGGGCTGCATTGACCGGGAGAACCGCTACACCATCGTCAGCAACGCGGCCGGGCTGGGCGAGCTTACCGGTTTGCCGGAGAACTTCGGCAGGGCGATCTGCAACCGCAGCGACCATGCGCCGCTGGATCACCTGGCGTTTCCGATTTTTCTGCGCGGCCTTTCGCCGGACCTGGTGCATATCCCCCTGAACCGCGTGCCGCTGATGATGATCCGCCCGTACGTGGTGACGATCCATGACATGGCCAACCTGCTGTTCGAAGAAGAGGCCTCGAACATGAGAATGCAGTTGCGCCGGTACCGGTTCAAGCGCGGACTGATGCGCGCGGATCGCGTGATTGCGGTCAGCGAGGCCACCAAGCGGGATGTGGAGAACATCCTGGGGGTGCCTTCGGAGCGAATCTGCCGCGTCTACAACGCCCCTGACCCCGGGTTCTTCGCCCGGGCGGCCAACGGACCGGCGCAGCAGCAGATTTTGGAGCGCTACCAGATCAAGTATCCGTATCTGCTTTATGCCGGGCCCATCCGCCGCCACAAGAACGTCCCGCGGCTGGTGGAGGCGTTCGCCGTGGTGCGCGACCAGCTTGCGGCGCACCCGGTGTATGGCGACCTGCGGCTGGTGATCATTGGCGACACTATCTCGCGGTATCCCAGCGTGCGGCAGGCAGTGATCAAGAGCCGGGTGGAGCACGCGGTGCGCTTTCTGGGATTCGTTCCCTTCGAGACGCTCCGCTGCTTTTACGAATCGGCGGCGGCGTTCGTGTTTCCGTCGCGGCACGAAGGCTTCGGGCTGCCTCCGCTGGAGGCCATGGCATGCGGCGCGCCGGTGGTGACATCGAACGTCAGCTCGCTGCCGGAAGTGGTGGGCGATGCCGCGGTCCAGGTGAACCCGGAGAACGTCTTCGATATCGCGCGCGGGATTCGCGAGGTCTTGCAGGATGAAGAGCTGCGCGCGCGCCTGATCCGCCGCGGGCGCGAGCAGGCGGCGCGGTTCAGTTGGAACTGGACCGCCCGGCAAGTTCTGGAGATTTACCGCGACGTTGTAGGATAGACAATTCATGCGCCCGCTCATACTGGCTGCTCTATGCCTGGGCTGCGCCGCAGGACTGCGCGCACAGGGGAACTACGAAGTTCAGGTATACGGATCGGACCTGGTGCCCAAAGGGGTCACCATGACGGAGTTTCATTCGAACTACACCATCAACGGCTCGAAGACGACCACCGACGGCACGCTGCCCACCAATCACCAGTTTCACGAGACCCTCGAGATCACGCACGGATTCAACGAGTGGTTCGAATGCGGACTTTACCAGTTCAGCAGCATTCAGCCCGACGGAAGCTGGGAATGGGTCGGCACCCACATTCGCCCGAGGTTCACGGTCCCGGATCGCTACAAGCTGCCCGTGGGACTGAGCATCTCCAACGAGATCGGATACCAGCGCCCCTTATTTTCCGCCGATACGTGGACCTGGGAGATCCGCCCGATCGTGGACAAGAAGATCGGCAAGTTGTACCTGGCCTTCAACCCCACTCTCGACAAGTCGTTTCATGGCCCCAGCAAGGAGAATGGCCTCGAGTTTTCGCCGAATGTGAAGTTCAGCTACGACGTGACCAGGAAAGTCGCGATGGGCATGGAGTATTACGGAGCGTATGGCCCGGTCACGGGGTTCAATCCGCTGCGCGATCAGGAGCAGCAGTTCCTGCCGGCGGTGGACATCGACTTCGGCAAGAACTGGGAGTTCAATTTCGGAGTCGGGATCGGGGTCACCCAGGCGACGGATCACCTGCTGGTGAAGGCGATTCTTGGGTACCGGTTCCACAACAAGAACAACTGACCGCCTTTTTCCGGGCTGCCACCCACGCCGGGAAGATTTCGGGATTTTCCAGCCAGACCAGCATCCACTGGGCCATCTCCGCCTTCTCGGGTTTCTTCTTCGCGGCGAAGCGTGCGCGGTCTTTGGCAGCGATCACCTGGCGCCGGCAGTAGCGCGCCCGCTCGCGGTCGCCGGCGGCTGCTGCCTCCCGATACACCTCGAGCATCTCGCGCAGGGAGTGTTCCAGCTCCTCGAACGTGTGCTGGCGGATGCCGGCCCACGGCTGATCGAAGGGCAGTCCGGTTTTGCGCAGCAGGTCGCGCAGATAGGTCTCGCTGACGGGCGCGAAGCGGGAGAGGAGTTCTCGCCAGACGGCTTCCGTGATCGCGGGCGGGCCGCCGGCGGCGAGCCAGCCGCGCAGGCGCTGCTTAACGGAGCTTGCGGAGGGCACGGTGGTACCGGGTTACCGCGCTTTCGTGCGCGGCGATGTTGTTGGAGAAATCGTGGCCGCCGCTGCCATCGGCGCGGGCAACGAAATAGATGGCGTCCGTTTCGGCGGGAGCGAGCGCGGCGTGGATGCTGGCGAGGCCGGGATTGGCGATCGGACCCGGCGGCAGGCCGGCGTAATGGTAGGTGTTGTACGGGTGGTCGCGATCCAGGTCGCTGCGATAAATGGTGCCGCGGTAGCGGTTTTCCAGGAGCGCGGCGTAGATGGTGGTCGGGTCGCAATCGAGCTTCATCCCGATGCGCAGGCGGTTGGTGAAGACCGCGGCGATGCGCGGGCGCTCCTCGGGCAGCTTGCCCTCTTTTTCGACGAGTGACGCGAGCGTGACCGTATTGTGTACGCCGGCATCGGTGTGCAGGCCCGCCCAGGCCTCGCGGAACCTGGCGGTCATCATGTGGCACAGCTTCTCCGGCGTGGTGTGGCGGCCGAGGCGGTAGGTGTCGGGAAACAGATAACCTTCGAGACTCGGCGCCTTCGGGTCCAGATCGCGGATCATGGCGGGGTTGCGGGCGGCCGCCAGAAAGGCCGCGGCCTTGAAGGCTCCGAGCTCTTCGAGGGCGGCGGCGATGTCGAACATGTTTTTGCCTTCGGGGACGACGAGCTCGTAATAGAAGACGTCGCCGCGGCGGATGCGGGAGACGATTTCGGAAGGCGCGGCGGGGCGGTTGAAGCGGTATTCGCCGGCCTGGAGCACACCCTCGCGGTCGATGGTACGGGCCAGGAGAAAATCCCAGCGCGAGCGCACTACCCCGGCGCGCGTGAGGGCGTCGGCGATGGCTCCCGTGCCGGTGCCGCGCGGAAATTCGACGAAGACCTCGCCCTGGAATCCCTGGTAGGGCTGGGCAATCCGGTAGACAGCGTAGCCGCCGGCTGCCAGGGCGAGGATGGCGAGGAATCCGAGGCGGCGCATCACAAGGAATCCAGATAGCTTTGCAGCAGAATCACGGCCGAGAGGCGGTCGATGGCGGCGGCGCGTTTTTCGATGCTGATGCCGCTGGCGCGCAGAACGCGGCCCGCTTCGACGCTGGTGAGGCGTTCGTCCCAGAGCTTGACCGGAAGGCTGGTGCGCCTTTCGAGTTCGGCCGCGAACTCGCGGACCCAGCCGGACTGGCGGCCTTCGGCGCCGCCCATGTTGATGGGATTGCCCATGAGGATGAGGCCAACCTCGCGTTCGCGGATGAGGTCTTCGAGGGCTGCGAAATCGGCGCGTTTATTGGTGCGCTCCAGGTTGGGAAGCCCCTGGGCCGTAATACCGAGCGGATCGCTGATGGCCAGGCCGATGCGCCGCTTGCCGAGATCGAGAGCGAGGATGCGGGTATTCGGCGGCGCCAACGATTTCATTATAGACGGGCGCGTGATACAGTCGAAACAAGGGTCTTTGGCGCCGTGGCGGTGGTAACCAAGCCTAGCAACATCACGAGCTCGTCCGTGGCCGATGCGCGGCACACCGCGCTGGTTGTGCTGGCGATGGGCGTGATCGTCGCCGTGCTTTACTTCGGCCGGCTGTTGTTCATCACATCGCTGGTCGCGCTGACGATTGCGTTCATCCTGGAGCCTTTTGTGGAGCTGCTGATGCGCGCGCACCTGCCAAGGGCGCTCGCCAGTTTCATCGTCTGCACCGTGGCGCTGGCGGTGCTGTACGTGATCGGGCTGGGGGCGTATTCGCAGGTGGCTGGCGTGTACGGCGACCTGCCGAAATACGGCCAGCGGATCGGCGACCTCGTGGACGGGATCCGCCAGAAGATCTCGGGCATGGAGGACGAGACTTACAAGATCCTGGTTCCGGCGCGGCAGCGGCAGGAGGAGGAGCGGCGGAAGCAGCAGGAACAGGCGGCAGCGGCTGCGAAGAAGACGTCGAGGCGGGGCGCGCCGGCGAACCAGGTCAATCCGCTGAATCCGCTGGCGCCGGCGGTGCCGGGTGCGATCCCGGAGGTGCGCATCCACGACGAGAGCACGCCGATCGGCGATTATCTGCTGGCGAACATTACGTCGCTGTACCGCATCCTGCTGATGGCCAGCTTCGTGCCGTTTCTGGTGTATTTCATGCTGAGCTGGCGGGACCACATCAATCGCAGCTTTCTGCAGTTTTTTCAGGGCGAGGACCGGCTGATTGCGGCGCGGAGCGTCCAGGGGATCGCCGACATGGTGCGGGCGTTCGTGGTGGGCAACTTCGTACTGGGGCTGCTGATGGCGATGATCAGCTCGGTGGCGTTCTGGATGATGCACGTGCCGTATCCGCTGCTGGTGGGACCGCTGAGCGGGTTCATGAGCCTGGTGCCGTATATCGGGCTGCCGCTGGCGATGATTCCGCCGCTATTGGCGGCGCTAGCGGTGAACACGGTGTCGGTGTATGTGCTGATCGTGATCTCGGTGGGGATGCTGCACCTGATCGCGCTGAATCTGCTGTATCCGAAGATTGTGGGGTCGCGCGTACATTTGAATCCGCTGATCGTGACGTTTTCGCTGATGATCTGGGGATTTTTGTGGGACACGCCGGGGCTGGTGCTGGCGATCCCGTTGACGGCAGGGATCAAGGCGGTGTGCGACAACGTGAAAGGGCTGCGGCGCTTCGGCAAATTCCTGGGCGACTGAAGATCGGAAACCGGAAACCGGGAAACCGGAAACCGGGGTCAGACGGAACGTACCCCGGTTTTTTCGGCGAATTGGTCGGCTAACTCGTTGATTCCTGGTAGTGGCCCTGAGGGACAGAGGGGGACAAAGGGGGACAAAAGGGACAAAAGGGGTCAGACGGGAGGTACCCCGTTTTTCTTTTCGACATCGCGTCGCGCCTAACTCATTGATTTCCGGTGGGGCTTGGCCCCGGTTAAAAAACCGGGGAACGTTCCGTCTGACCCCGGTTTTCCTGTTAGACTCAGGGTTCGGTAAATGGCGGCGATTCCTGAATCGGCAAGGCTCTTCATGAGCGGGCTCATCGAGCGCGCCCGCAAACTCAAAAAAACGATCGCATTCCCGGAGGGGACCGATCCGCGCGTGCTGGAAGCCGCGGCCAGGCTCGCCCGCGACGGCGTCGTGCGGCCAGTGCTCATCGGCCCCAAACCCGACAAGCCCCCCGCCGGCGTCGAATTCGTCGATCCCGCAACGTCGCCGCAGTTGGCCAAATACGCCGCGCTCTACTACGAGCGCCGCCGCGCCAAGGGCACCACCCAGGTGGAATCCGCCGAGATCGCCCGCCGCCCTCTCTACTTCGCGTCGCTCATGGTCGGCGCCGGCGATGCCGACGGCAGCGTGGGCGGCGCCGTCAATTCGACCGCCGAGACGGTGCGCGCGGCCCTGCACGCGGTGGGACCGCATCCTCGTGCACGCCTGGTCTCGAGCGTCTTCATCATGGCCCTGCAGGACCGCAGCCAGGGACACAACGGCCTGATGGCGTTCGCCGACTGCGCCGTCGTCGTCGACCCGGACGCCGTCCAACTCGCCGATATCGCGATTGCCACCGCCGAGAGCACACGCGTGCTCATCAACACCGAGCCCGCGGTCGCGCTGCTCAGCTTCTCGACCAAGGGCAGCGGCAAAGGTCCGATGGTGGACAAAGTCGTCGAGGCGATGGAGATTCTGAAAGCGCGCGCCCCCGAACTGAGCGCCGATGGCGAACTCCAGGCGGATGCCGCCGTGGACGCCATCGTGGGCAAGAGCAAAGCGCCCGGGTCGAAGGTGGCCGGCCGCGCCAACACGCTCGTCTTCCCGAACCTGGAATCCGCCAACATCGGGTACAAACTCGTGGAGCGCCTGGGCGGCGCCATGGCCATCGGACCCTTCATGCAGGGTCTGGCCAAGCCCGCCAACGATCTTTCGCGCGGCTGCTCGGCCGAAGACATCTATAATGTTGCGGTGGTGACGGCATTGCAATCCGAATCGAACTGACGCGGCCCTGGCCATGTTGCCTTACCGGCTGGTTTATCACGAACGCTACGATCTCAACCTCGGCGACCACGTCTTCCCCTCGAAGAAATTCCGCTGGCTTCACGACCGCCTGCTGCGAACGCGGTTCGCCGCTCCCGAAGACTTCGTCACGCCGCAACCTGCCACCGACGACGACGTGCGCCTCGTCCACGACGCCGAGTGGGTCGCGAAGTTGCGTTCGGGGACACTGAGCTATCACGACATCCTCCGGCTGGAGATTCCCTACTCGCGCGAAATGGTCGAGGCGTTCTGGCTGGCCGCCGGCGGCACCATTCTGGCGGCGCGCCTCGCTCTTGAAGACGGTGTCGGTTTCAATATCGGCGGCGGCTTTCACCATGCGTTCCCCGGACACGGAGAAGGCTTCTGCGCCATCAACGATATCGCCATCGCGGTGCGGCGCATGCAGAAGGACGGGTGCATCCGGCGCGCGATGGTGGTCGATTGCGACGTGCACCACGGCAACGGGACCGCGGCCATCTTCGCCAACGATGCAAGCGTGTTCACCCTCTCCATCCACCAGTTCAACAACTACCCGAGCGAGAAGCCGGTCTCCAGCCTCGATATCCACCTGGCCGATGGAACCGACGACGCCGAGTACCTGCACCGGCTTGGCAACGGGTATCGCGCATCCCTGGCAATGTTCAAGCCGGAGCTGCTGGTCTATGTCGCGGGAGCCGACCCGTACCGCGAAGATCAGCTCGGCGGACTGATGCTGACCTTCGAAGGGCTGGAGGAGAGGGACCGCCTGGTGATCTGGACCGCGCTCACGCACAACATTCCGGTGGCAATCGTGCTGGCGGGCGGATATGCGCAAAGCGTGGAGGACACGATCACGATCCACGCGAATACCGCCCGGGTGGCGAAGGAGGTGCTGGAGAAGGTGAGGCGGGAGTCCGGCTCGTGAGGGTCACTTGAACGAGACGATTTCAAGGTCACCGCTTCTGCGGAGAATCTGCACTCCAACGATATCCTGGTAGCGTCTGAAGAACAGATCGACGGACGCGTCCCCAACTCTCAGGTTGCGGATGCGAATTTCAGGCATGGCTTCCGGGAGCGCCGCGTGGCGGAGGTAAATGCGCGATTCTCTAGCCGATATCGACAGGCCAAGACATGCCTGGAGAGCCAGGAATACGGCGCCGGCGGACCAGGCTTGCGGCGAACAGGCGACCGGATAGAGCGTGGGGCCCTTTCCCGGCCGGCGGGAGAAACCGCAGATCAGCTCGGGCAGGCGATGCAGCTCGACGAAAATCGAAACATCCAGCAGGCCGGTAAAGACTCTCAGGGCCAATTCCTTATCGCGCGAATCGGCGACACCGTATGCGATCAGCGCGTTATCGTGCGGCCAGACCGATCCGTTGTGGTACGACATGGGGTTATAGCGCGATTCGCCGGCGGCGATGGTGCGAATTCCCCAACCGGAGTAAAGACCTGGGTCCAGCAGGGACTGAATCGTGCGCCTGCTCTGGTGGGGTGCGGCAATGCCGGAGAACAGACATTGTCCGGCATTGGAGCTGCGGACCCGGCATTGACGCTTCTCCCCGTCGAGTGCCATCGCATACATGGAGAGCCCGTCGGACCAGAAGGCTCCTTCGAATTTCTTGCGCAGCTCTTCGGCTTGCGATCGCAACTCCTGTGACTTGGCCTGGTGGCCGAGATCGGCGGCGACATCCGCGATGCGGGACTTGGCGGCGTAGACATAGGCTTGCACCTCGCAGAGCGCGATCGGACCCTTGGCGATGGAGCCGTCAGCCAGGAAGATGGAATCCTGGGAGTCTTTCCAGCCCTGTTGCAGGAGGCCGGACTCGGAGTGGCGGGAGTACTCGACGAAGCCGTCGCCATCGAGGTCGCCGGAGCGGTCGATCCAGGCGAGCGCAGCTTCGATATGGGGCCAGATCTGGCGCAGGAACTCACAATCGCCGGTTCGCCGGTAGTATTCGGCGGCAAGAAAGACGAACAGGGGTGTGGCATCGATGCTGCCGTAGTATTGGCCGAAGGGCACTTCGCGGAGCTGCGCCATCTCTCCCTTGCGAGTTTCGTGCAGAATTTTGCCCGGTTCGGCATCGCGGTCGGGGTCCTTTTCCGTGGCCTGCGTCGCGGCGAGATAGGCGAGCACGCCCTTGGCGACAGAAGGGACCAGCCAGAGCACCTCGAAGGCCGTAATGATGCCGTCGCGGCCGAAGACGGTGCTGAACCACGGAACACCGGCGTAGGGGTACGGGCCGAATGGCGTCTCGACGGTCATCGTCATCAGGTCGGCCCGGGAGCGATTGACCCAGTCGTTGAATTGCTCGTTGGACGTGTAGATGTCGATCACGTCAAGGGGAGATTGGATGAGTTTGCCCGAGACCCGGCGAAGAGCAGTATCGTAGTCCTCCGATGCGGGGGCCGCCCCGTCGGTCTCGCACACGATTCTGATATCGAGGGTCATTTCCTGGCGTGGTTCCAGGGACACGGGCACCGAGACCTGCGATTTTCCCGCGAACGACACGGATTGCGGGCACTCGATCCAGGTGCGCCGTATGGCGCGGTCCAGTCCCTGATAGGCGAACATCACTTTCGATCGATCGATTTCCGCCGGCAACAGGGATCCGCGGCGCTCGCGCTTTTGACCGCGCACTTCGAAGATGTCCGCGAAGTCCGCGCCGAAGGTGACGGAGATGTCCGTGTGTACCGGCTTCTGCCCGTAGTTGCAGACCGAAATCCGGTCGAAGCACGTTCCTTCCGCGAGGAACTTGGTGCGGTAGATGTGCATGGCGCCGCGCAGAATCAGCTCGCCGGACGGGAGCGTGAGCTCCGAGTTGGTCATGTCGATGCCGAACAGGATGTTATCGTCGCGGATGATGGAGCCGAGCAGGAGCGGGCGCAGGCCGCCAACGCGCAATTGGAGAGCGGAAAGGTGACGGGTCTCCTGGAAAAACAGGCCCTGTTGCCCATGGCCGACAGGCTGAATGTCGCCGTAGCGGTCGAAGACGGCGAAGGTATCGCCGATCATGAGAACGCGGTTGCGATCATCGGCGAGCGAAGACTGCGCCCGGATGTAGAATTGATTGCCGACTTCGATGATATCGGCAACGGCGGCCTCGTCCTCAGTTGACATGCTGAGTCCACTCTAGTGTGTCGCCGCGCCGCTTATCCGCCGATATCGCATTCGGCATTCCGATGACGCGCCGGTACACGTCGAGGTAATCGGAGGCCATCCGCCGGACGCTGAATCGCTCTTCGAATACACGGCGGCAGGTTTTGCGGTCGAGCTTGCCTGCGAGTTCCACGGCCCGGGCCGCTTCTTCCAGGCTGGAGACCAGATAGCCGGTTACGCCCTCGTCGATGATCTCCGGCGCCGATCCCATCGAATAGGCGATCACGGGAGTGCCGCAGGCCATCGCCTCGATCACGACCAGTCCGAAAGGCTCGGGCCAATCGATGGGAAAGAGCAGGGCCGACGCATTGCCAAGAAAGTCCTGCTTCTCGCGCTCGCCGATTTCACCGATGAACTCCACGAGCGGATGGTCGAGGAGCTCGCGAATCGTGCTCTCGAAGTATTCCTTATCCGCGGGATCGACCTTGGCGGCGATTTTGAGGGGCATGCCGACACGCTTGGCGATTTCAATGGCGCGGTCCGCGCGTTTCTCCGGCGATATGCGGCCGAGGAAGGCGAGATAGTCGCCGCCCGTCTCCCGCACCTGGAAGAGGTCTTCGGGCAGGCCGTGATAGATCGTGGCCAGCCAATTCGCCCGGGCCAGCGGAATGCGCTGGGCATCCGATATCGACACCAGGTGCATATCCGGGAAATCGCGGTACAGCGGGGGCAGGTCAGGTATATCCAGCCGGCCGTGGAGCGTGGTCACCGCGGGAATGCGGTGAAGCCGGGTCACGGGAAAATGGAGGTAATCAATATGAAAATGTACAATGTCGAATTCCTGCGCGGCCTGCGCAACCATTTCCACCATGCGCAGATGATGCGCCAGAGGGTCCATGATTCTTTCGCCCTCGAGACGCAACGCGCGGGCGCAGACCGGCCGGAGTTTCGCGCGCGTCACGGAATCACCGCTGGCAAATAGTGTCACGTCATGACCTTGGCGGCACAGTTCCTCTGTCAGGTAAGAAACGATACGTTCGGTGCCTCCGTATAGCTTAGGCGGGACACTCTCCATAAGGGGGGCTACCTGCGCGATTCTCATAATGCCCTTTTTCCTGCACGCGTACTTCCGCACGCAGGGGTGCACAGATTCCGTGCAGCCCCTCGCAAATCAGGCTGCGACGAACTGGACTTTCGGGTCTTCCTTAATGTGCGCGAATGCCGTCTCGTGGTCGTGGCCGAATCCGCAAAGCCAGCTCTCTTCGACCGCGCGCCTTAGCCAGCGCGTGCGGCTCTCGATGGTTTCGAGCGGGTAGAGATCGAAGGCCATCACCCACGTGGGCTGCAGGTGCGCGCTGCTGGGCACCAGGTCGGAGAGGAAGCAGAAAGTCTGGCCGCGGCTTTCGGCGGTGACCACCATCATGTGGCGCGTGTGGCCGGGAGCATGGTGCATGCGCACGCCGGGTGCAATGTCCGCGCCGCCGCCGTCTACCAGCACCATCCGCCCGCTCTCGACCAGCGGGTCGTAGTTGGCGTCGATGTAGCTGACGGCATCGCGCACGCTGCGCTGGTGAGCGCGCTCCCATTCGCCGCGCGGCGCAAAGTAGCGGGCGCGCGGAAATGCCGGCACGGGGCCGGCGGGCGTCAGGATCGTGTTGCCGCCGCAATGGTCCCAGTGCAGGTGCGAGTTGATCACGATGTCGATCGACTCGGGGTCGATGCCGTGGCGCGCAATCACCACGGGAAGCGGCTCGGCCTGGGGAGGCAGCTTCATGCGCTCGCGCGCCCGGGCGTCCATTTTGTCGCCGCCGGCGGTCTCGATCAGGATGGTGTGCTCGCCCGTGCGGATGAGATAGCAGTTGAAGGCGAGCGGGACCCGGTTCAGACCGTCGGCGGGCAGCTTGCGGCTCCAAAGCGTCTTGGGAACCACGCCGAAATAGGCTCCGCCGTCCCACCAGTAGGACGCATCACGGATGAGTGAGATTTCGAAATCGCCCAGAACGGCGCTGGCGACCGGTGGCACGCGGGTAGATCAGCCCTTCACCAGTTTGCGGCCGCGCTCGAAGAGGTCGGCGGCGTCTTCCACCAGTTTGCGGCCGCGTTCGAACATGTCGCGGCTGGCTTCGGCGATGTCCTGGCCCGCGTTCTCCACAGCCTCGCGGCCGGCCTGGGCTTTCCCGGAAATGTACTGGCGCGTCTCTTTGCCGCTCTTGGGCGCGTAAAGGATGGCGGCCGCGACACCAATGGCGGCGCCGGTCAGGAACCAGGCGAGTGTGCTGATAAGTTGATCATCTTTGGACGGTACGACTTCGCGATCGTCTTGGGCCATGCTGGGGCTCCTCTGACTCATTCTGCGATAACCTGGAATCATGGCGCAAGATCCGGATCAATTTGGCGACGAACGCGAGCAGGACATCGCGTTGAATACCCACGCGCTGGACATGGTCGTTTTGCCGGGAGGCAGCGTAGCGAACGAGAGTGAAGCGGACATCATTCGCGGCGTGCTCGACGCGAACGGGATTCCGTCGCTGTTGTCTCGCCAGAACCAGTTTCCCAACCTCGGGTTCGAGATCAGGGTGCCGCGGGGGAAGGTGGTGGAAGCCGAGCAGATCGTCCGTGAGGCTCTGGCCGCCGGACCGGAAGCCGCCGCGGCGGCCGAAGCGGAGACAGAGAAGTAGCCACTCAAACGGCGTCGCTGATGCTGGTGAAGGGGAAATCTTTCACGACGAGCGGAGGCGCAATCATCCCGCTCTCGCCTCCGCGGGTGCGTACGGGTTTGCCCATGGCGATGGTGTTCTGCAGCAGGCGCACCGGGCTTTCGTTGAAGCGGAAGTTCACCACCGGTTTGGTGACTTTGCCGTCCTCGATCAGGAACAAGCCGTCGCGGGTCAGGCCGGTGAGCTGGACGGTCTGCGGATTTACGGGGCGGATGTACCAGAAGCGCGTGACCAGCAGGCCGCGATCGACGGACGCGATCAGCTCATCGAGACTCTTGGTTCCGCCATCGAGGATCAGGTTCGAGGGAAACGTGGTCGGCTCTTTGCCGGCCTTCATGGCCCAGTAGCGGTCGTAGAACATATTCTTGACGACGCCGTTTTCGATCCACGTCAGGGCGGTGTTCGGCAGCCCGCCGTTTCCCCAGGGGAGCGCCGGATAGAGCTTGTGGAACGGATCGCTGCGTAGCGTAATGAAATCCGGAAACATCTTCTCGCCCAGCAGTGTTCCGCCGCCCTTCCTGCTGAGGAAGCTGCGGCCTTCCTCGGCGGCGCGGGCCTGCATGGAGAAGGCCATCAGGGGGATCAGATCTCCGACGGCGGTCGGCTCCAGCACCACGGAATATTTGCCCGGATCCAGCCGTACCGGATCTTTCCACTTCAGACACTTCTCCGCGGCGACACGCCCTATCGCTTCGCCGGAGATGTCTTCGATGCGCACCGCCGGTAGTGACGCCCATCCCGAGCTGGTGCCGGCGGTGTTGCGCACCGTACTGGAGAGGTAGGCGTCGGTATAGCGGCCGAAGCCGAAATTGCCGGCCTTGTTGGCGGTGGCGAAGTGGCCGGCGCTGCGCTCGAAGTAGCCCGCGGCCACGAGGCCTTTCGATTTCGCGGCCTCGATTGCCGCACCCACGTGCGGCGCCATCACCGGATTGCGCGCGCGCGCCGTGGTATCGGCGAAGTTCTCGATGGCGGGATACTTCTGCGGCGGCAGCGGCGGAATGTCCTCCGGATTGACTGGCGAAAGCAGCGCGATCTGCTCGGCGCGCCTGACGGCTTCGCGGATCGCCTTCTCGTCGAAATCGTCCACGCTGGTGTTGCCGGCCTTCTTATCCTTGGAAACCTGGATTCCGAGCGATTGGTTCACCACGAACCCGCTGGTGGTGACGCCGTTGAGCGCGAACCGGATGAAGGCGCTCTCGGTGGTCGAGAGCGAAACGCTGCACTCGGGAAAATCCGTGAAGGAGATCGCTTTTTCGGTCAGTTTCTGGCATTGCTCCCTGGTCAGCATGAGGCCTCTCAATCGGTCTGGATGACGTTGATCTGGCGGAAGCGCGCCGGGCTGCACCCGTGGCTCACGCTGTTGATCTGGGTGGGCTCGCCCTTGCCGTCGTTGGGCGCGCCGAACTGTTGCCAGTAGGCAGGTCCGGCGATGGCGTCGCACGCCTGCCAGAAATCGGTGGTGCGCGCCTGGTACGCCACGCGGGAGAGCATCGCGCCCTTCTTGCCGTTCTTGATCTCCCAGAAGGCGTCGCCGCCGAACTGGAAGTTGTAGCGCTGCTGGTCGATGGAGAAGCTGCCGTCGCCGTCGATGAGGATTCCGTCCTCGACGTCGCCGATCAGGTTGTCCAGGGAGACGCCCTGCTTGCCCGCCTGGAGCGACACGTTGGGCATGCGCTGGAAGGGCACGCTCGACCAACTGTCGGCATAGCAGCAACCGCGCGATTCCTTCTCACCGATCAGGGCCGCCTGGTCGCGGATGGTTTGGTAGTGAGTGAAGATGCCCTTCTCGATGATCGGGAAGCGGGTGGTTTTGACGCCGTCATCGTCGTAGCCGGTGGTGGCCAGGCCGCGCTCGCTGGTGCGGTCGCCCCAGACGTTGATCATCTCGCTGCCCACGCGCTCTTTGCCAAGCTTGTCGGTGGTGAGGAAGCTGGTGCCCGCGTAGTTGGCCTCGTAGCCCAGGGCGCGATCGAGCTCGGTCGAGTGGCCGATGGATTCGTGGATGGTCAGCCAGAGATGGCTGGGCAGCAGCACGAGGTCTTTCTTGCCGGGCGTCACCGGCGGCGCCTTGAGATGCTCGATCACCTCTTCGCGCACGCGGCGCGCGTTTTCCACCAGATTCATCACGGCTACGAATTCGTAGCCGGCTGTGACCGGCGTGGGCTGATAGCGGCGGGTCTTGGAGAGCGCCTTCGCCATATCCACCGCGGTGGCGTTGACGATGCCGTAGGACTGCAGATTGAGCTGCTGGATGCTGGATCCGACGCTGGAGGCGAAGTACTTGTCCTC
>Ga0335081_10006224_pt1 | contig 18978 bp, 20 predicted proteins | sample Lox_Sample_35_FD_206713 | JGI IMG/M metagenome (GOLD analysis project Ga0335081, IMG submission 206713) | Soil microbial communities from Loxahatchee National Wildlife Refuge, Florida, United States - Lox_Sample_3.5 | ecosystem: Environmental > Terrestrial > Soil > Wetlands | place: USA...
ATGCACCACGAACGTGCCCTCGTCGGAAAACTCGACGTCCACCGGCACCCCCGCGGGCGAGTCGACGTGCGCGGTGCCGGAGACGACGTAGCTGACGGCGTCGCCCGCCGCGTAGCCCTGCGTCGGCAGCACGCCGGCGAGCTGGACGGTGGTCTGGCCGCCGCTCTCCGGGACCGAGATGGCCGGCTGCTGCCCGCTGAACACCGTCGCGCCATCCACCGAGACCTGCCAGTCGATGCCGGCGAACGAGAGCGGGTAGGGATTGGGGTTGAGCGCGGTGAGCGTCACGTTCACTTGCAACGTGTTTCCGGCCTGCGCGGCGCTCGCGGTGGTCATTTCCACCGTCGGCGGCGTGAAGCCGTGGGTGGTCAAGGCGAACAGATCCGGACAGCTCGGCGCGGCCGCCATCAGTACGCACACCGCCAGCGACGCCCGGACCATCCCCCACCCCCTGGCAAAAAAAAAATTATTTTTTTTTGCCAGGGGAGGATGGGCACTCCCTGCCGTCGACGGAAGCGTGGGATGTGTGCGCCCCTCGCCCCACTCGGGGGCGAGGGGACGGCCGCGACGTGCGGCAGCTTCGGGGGAGTGGGGGTGGGGAGTCACCGCGCGCCAGCGCGGTGCGGGAATCAACGACTACTGAACTAGGCGGGGCTGCAGACCTGCCGCAGGATATCCAACTCTTCGAGCGCCTTGCCGGCGCCGATCACCACCGACGACAGCGGGTCCTCGGCGAGGAACACCGGCAGGCCCGTCTCCTCGCGCAACAGCGCGTCGAGGTTCTTCAAGAGCGCGCCGCCCCCGGCGAGCACGATGCCGCGGTCGGCGATGTCGCCGGCCAGCTCCGGCGGCGTCCGCTCCAGCGTCACCTTCACCGCCTCGACGATGGCGTTCACCGGCTCGGCCAGCGCGTCGCGGATTTCATCGCTCGAGACCGTCAGCGTGCGCGGCACGCCCGCCACCAGGTCGCGGCCCTTGATGTCCATCGTCAGCACTTCGTCCGTCGGGTACGCGTTGCCGATGCCCATCTTGATCAGCTCGGCCGTCCGCTCGCCGATGAGCAGGTTGTACTTGCGCTTGATGTGCTGGATGATCGCTTCGTCCATCTTGTCGCCGCCGACGCGCACGCTCTTGGCGTAGACGATGCCGGCCAGCGAGATGACCGCGACGTCGGACGTGCCGCCGCCAATGTCGACGATCATGTTTCCCGACGGCTCGGTGATCGGCAGCCCGGCTCCGATGGCCGCCGCCATCGGTTGTTCAATCAAGTATACTTCGCGTGCGCCGGCTGACTCGGCCGCCTCGCGCACCGCGCGCCGTTCGACCTCGGTGATGCCCGAGGGAATGCCGATGATGATGCGCGGCTTCACCAGCGTCGAGCGGTTGTGCGCCGCGCGGATGAAGTAGCGCAGCATCGCCGCGGTGATCTCGAAGTCGGCGATGACGCCGTCCTTCATCGGCCGGATGGCGACGATGTTGCCCGGCGTGCGCCCGAGCATCTCTTTGGCTTCCTTGCCGACCGCGAGCACCTTCTTGCCGCCGCGCGTGTCCTGCTGCACCGCGACGACCGACGGCTCGTTGGAGACGATTCCCATCCCGCGGATGTAGATGAGCGTGTTCGCGGTGCCGAGATCGATGGCCAGGTCGCGCGAAAACAGCTTGTAGACGCCGTTGAACATTGTTGCAGAACCCAATACCCGATCTTCAGGAGAATCGCGACCTTTTCACAGCTCCAGGACGAGCGTGGCGCGAAGGCTGCGCGGCTCGGCCGGGTGGAAATGGATGTCGCCGATGCCGCCGGCGGGCTCGCCTCGCAGCCGCGATTGGTAATAGTAGGCCATGTCGTCCACCTGCACGTCGAGCAGGTTGAACGCGTCGAGCACGAACTTGAGCCTCGGGCCGACCTGGTACGCGACCTGCGCGTTGAACAGCGTCGAGGCGGTGGAGCGCACGCTGTCGTCCTGCGTGAGCGCGCGCGGTCCGAAATAGCGCAGGAACAGGCTCGCCGACCACGCCCCCAGCCGGTGGATCGAGACGCCGGCCGCCACCGCCGACTCGATGGCCTCCGGCACATAGCTCCCGTCGAGAAAGCGCGCCCGCGACAGCGACACGTCGAGGTCGAGCAGAAGCCAGCGCTTCGGCTGGTACCGCGTACTCCACTCGATGCCCTGCCGGCGCGTCGGCGCGGACGGCGCGGTGGTGCCCTCGTCGGCATCCCACACCAACTCGGAATCGAGGTCGAGCCGCCAGAGCGCCAGCGAGGTCTGCAGCTGCGGAACGACCTCGGTGCGCGCTCCGATCTCGTAGCCGCGCGAGCGCGGCAGCGGCGTGACGGTGGGAATCGCCTCGCCCGTCCTCGCATCGACGGTGGCGAACACGCCACGCGCGTCGTTGGAGTGGTAGTCCTCGCCGTAGTTGAGGAACAGCTCCGTCTTCGCCCACGGCCCGAGCGTGAAGGTCGCCTTGGGCAACAGCAGGCCGGCGGTGTTCGAGCCGGAATTGCGGGGATCGTTGGCCGTCACGTCGAAGTCATAGAGCGTGCCGCGCAGACCGAGCATCACGCCCAGCCAGCTCACGGGCTTCGCCTCCACCTGCGCGTAGAGCGCTCCGCTGGCCTGCTTCACGTCGTCCACGCTCCACGCGAACAGCCGCTCGCGCGAAACGGTGTGATAGAGGCCGAGCGGGCCGACGTGGTCGAGCCGGGCGTCCCAACCGAGCTGCCACTTCTGCTCGATGCCGAAAGCCTGCACCGCGCGCGTCCAGCTTCCCGACGTGCCCTCGGTCCAGCGCCGCTCGGTCTGCTCCATCTGGTCGCCGTTGATCGGGTCAACGAGGAAGTAGGTGAAGTTCGAGAACAGGTCGAGCGCGTACTTCACGGTGTAGAGGCTCGCCTTCAGCTCGCCGCCGCCGATGTCGCCGTCGAAGGTGCCCGAGAGCGAGAAGCGGCTGGAGCTGCCGCCGTCGGACGGGTCGACGGCGGAGAACAGGCCGATCAAGCCGTCGGCGACCGCGCGCTGGGGGATCTGGTCGGTGGCGTTCCATCCGCCCGCGTAGCCCATGGCGAAGAGGCTCAGCGTTCCGTCGCCAAGGGGCCGCGTCCAGCGGAGCACGCCGTTGAACTTGCGGAACTCCTCCGGGTGCGTCCAGGGGCCGTCCTCATAAGCGCCCTCGAGGCCCAGCAATAGCCTGCCGCCCGCGAGGTCGGCCGCCGAGGCCGCGACGGCGCGGTAGTAGCCGAACGAGCCGCCTGTCACCTGCAGCTTCCCTTTCTGCAGGTCGTCGACGTAGTAGAGATCTGCCGCGCCGGCCGAGGCGAAGTCGCCCTTGGCCGCGTAGTACGGCCCCTTGAGATAATCGACATGCCCGATCAGCTCCGGGATGACGAAGTTGAGGTCGTCGTAGCCCTGCCCGTGCGCGTGCGAGGGCAGGTTCACCGGAATTCCCTCGATGGTGGTGGCGAAGTCGGTCCCGTGGTCGAGGTTGAAGCCGCGCAGCAGGAACTGGTTCGCTTTGCCGGCGCCGCTGTGCTGAGTGACGATGAGCCCCGGCACCAGCTCCTCGATCTCCCCCGGCCGCAGGATGGGCCGGTCCTCGAGCAAGAGTCGGGTGTAGCTGCCGGCGCTCGCCGCGTCGGTGGTGCCGACCTGGTTCTGGTAGTGGCCGAGGACCTGGATCTCCTCGCCCATCTCCTTCTTGCCCGAGGGGGGCTCGAATCGAATCTCGTGGTCGAATTCGGCGGGCCCGCCCTCGAAGCGCATGCCGCGCGCGGCTTCCAGCGCGGCCTCCTCGAAGCCCTGCCCCGGGGGCGTGGCGCGGACCACGCGCGCGGACAAGACGGTTCCGCCCGCATCGATGGCGAGGTGCAGCAGCACGCTGCCCGCCAGCTTCGCGGCGAGCGCGGCCGGAGGGTATCGAGGCTCGACCTCGCGGATGAGCAACGGTTGCGACCGCTGCTCCTGCGCCGCCGAGAGCGCGGGCAAGAGCAGCGCACATGCGAATGCGCGGTGCATGGTTCGACTCCGGAAACGGGTTGGCTGCGGGCGTCCCTGGGCCGGCCTCAGGCCAGGGGAGGAGCCTGCGCGCGTTCCGGAGTGTGCCGGCGTGCGGCCGGTGCTTCGATGCAGGGCTTCGCGGCTACGGCCTGGGGCAGCGGCAGCGCGGCAGGCAACGGCAGCGGGGGCGGAGGTCCATGGACCGCCAGCGCGAAGTGCTGCAGCGATCCGTCGCCATGGCCGCGCCGGCCCGCCGGGCCGTGGGAATGCTTGTGGGCAGGGGTGTGCCTTCCGTAGTCCCAGAGCCGCGCGAAGACCTCGTCGAAGTCCGCACCGCGCTGGTGCAGCCGCTTCACTAGAACGTCGGTGTCGCCGCCTTCCGCCTCGAGCGCGTGCTGCTCGGCGTGCAGCAGGGGGGCCGCGACGAGCCCGAACGAGGCGAGGCCGAGCAGCGCAAAGGCTGCGCCTCGCCGGTAAAACTCGCGGGTCGTGCGCGCAAGAGGCATTCGGCGTCCCGATCGTTGCAAGTCCTGCACCGCGTTACCGGTGCTCGTGCTCGTGATCGGCGTGCGGTCCGTGAGCGTGATCGGCCGGAATCGGGTCCGGCCCTTCGCCCTTCACGTGGCCGTCCGAATGCGCGTGGGCATGCACGTGGACGTGCTCATGCTCGGTGCCGTCGGCGTGCCGGTGCCGGTGGGAATGGACGTGCTCGTGCCTCAGCGGCGCGTCGGCATGCTCGTGCTCGTGGCTGTCGGCGCCTTCGTGCGCATGCGCGAGCCCGCCGTGGTCGTGTCCCTCGCCCGACTGGTGGCCGTGCGGGTGGACGTGCGCGTGCGCGTGCGGATGCTCGTGCTCCGTGCCGTCGGCGTGCCGGTGCCGGTGCGAGTGCTCGTGCTGGTGCGTGTGCGCCTTGCCCGGTTCGTGATCGTGCCGGTGCCGGTGATGCGGGTCGTTCGGGTCGTCGTGGGCCATCTGCCACTCCTTCCGACCCCGGGGAGTGTACACGGAAACGAATCGGTCGAACATACGTTGGCGGGCAATGAGATGTGTTCTAGGTTCGCGCACATGCAGATTCCCAGGGGCGACGAGCGCAGGCAGAATTTCATCGGCGGACAATGGATCGGACCGTCCACCGAGAAATACGAACCGTGCACCAATCCCGCCGACACCCGCGAGGTGCTGGGTCACTTTCCGCGGTCGGGCGCGGCCGACGCCAAGGCCGCCGTCGACGCCGCGGCGGGCGCCTTCGCGGCCTGGGCGGCGACGCCTGGCCCCGAGCGCGGACGGATCATCGGGCGGGCGCACGCGATCCTCAAGGCCAACGTCGACCTCATGGCCGAGGCGCTCTGCCGCGAGGAGGGCAAGGTCCTCGGCGAGGCCAAAGGCGAAATCATCAAAGGGTTGAACTTGCTGGAGTTTTATGCCGGCGAGGGCTTCCGCACGCACGGCAAGACGGTACCCTCGGAGTCGCGCAGTACGCTCGCGATGACGCTGCGCCAACCGGTGGGGCCGGTGGCGTTGATCACGCCGTGGAACTTTCCCTTCGCCATCCCGGTGTGGAAGACCGCGCCCGCGCTGGTGGCGGGCTGCACGGCGGTGCTCAAGCCCGCTTCCCTGACGCCCGTTTGCACGCACCTGTTCGCCGAAGCGCTGGCGGAGGCGGGGCTGCCCAGGGGCGTCCTGAACGTGGTCACCGGGCCGGGCGGCGCGGTCGGCGACGCGCTGGTCGACGACCCGCGCATCAAGGCGGTGAGCTTCACCGGCTCGAACGAGGTCGGCATCCGCCTGTACCAGAAGGCCGCCGCCCGCGGCGTGAAGGTCACCTGCGAGATGGGCGGCAAGAACGCGGTGGTGGTGCTCGACGATGCCGACCTCGACCTGGCCGCCGAGGGCATCATCCAGGGCGCGTTCGGCTCCACCGGCCAGCGCTGCACGGCCACCTCGCGCGTGGTCACCACGCCGAAGGTCGCGCGCGGGCTCACCGAGGCGCTGGTGGAGAAAGCCCGCAACCTGCGGGTCGGCAACGGCATGAGCCCGGGCGTGCAGATGGGCCCGGCGGTGGACCAGAGTCAGCTGAAGACGAACCTCGACGCCATCGAGGCGGCGCGGTTCGACGGCGCGCGCCTCTTGTGCGGCGGTGAGCGCCTGGGCGGCGACGAGCACGCCCGCGGCTTCTTCGTCGCGCCCACCGTCTTCGACGGCGTCCAGCCCGGCTCGCGGCTGGCCCGCGACGAGGTGTTCGGGCCGGTCCTGGCCATCCAGGCGGCGAAGGACATCGACGAGGCGATCCGCCTCGCCAACGACGTCGCGTACGGCCTGACCGCGTCCATCTACACGCGCGACTACTTCGCGGCCATGCGCTTCGTCGAGAGCGCCGAGGTGGGCATGGTCCACGTGAACCAGCCCACCGTCGGAGGCGAGGCGCAGCTGCCCTTCGGCGGCATCAAGGCCACCGGCGTGGGCGAGAAGGAAATGGCCGAGGAAGGCTCGAATTTCTTCACGGTGCTGAAGACGGTCTGGCTCGACTACACCGGCGCCCGGCGCACGACGAATATTTACTAGGCCCCTTGACGCGGCGGTCTCGATCCTGCCACGTTACGTTGTTTGCGGGAGGGACCGATGTTGCGCCGCTATCTCGCCGCTGTGGCGGGTCTTGCGTTCGGTATCTTCGGCACGGAGATGACCTTCGGTCAGCTCCGTCCGGAGAACAACGGCGCGCAGGCGGTGCTCTATTCCATCGAGGTGCGCAACGACGCGGGCGACCTGCTCGCCTCGCCGATGCTGGTGGGCGAGGAAGGGCGGCCGGTGCACCTGAACTACGTCGGCCCGCGCAGCGAGCTGAACATGTCGCTCGACCTCGACCCGCAGCCCGACGGGCCGGGCGTCTGCCTCGGGTACAAGCTGTCCATCGACGACGGCTTCGCCCACGCGGGCCGGCTGGGCGTCTCGTACGGCGTGCAGCGGTCGGTGAACCTGCGCGGCGGCGGCGAGACGCTGCGGCTGTCGCTGGTCATGGCCAGGGCCGACAGCCCGCAGTTCGAGCGCATCCTCAAGAAGCTGCGCCGTCCGGCGGCGTAGGCGTGTTAAGAAGCGGCCGATGCCGCCCTCCGACCTGTCGCCCCAGGAAAAGCGTCTGGCGACTTTCTGCCGGCTCTTCGCGGTGGTCTACGCGCTGGGCGCGCTCGGGTTTGCGATCACGCCTCGGCTGACGTTCCGGCTGGTGACGCTCGATGCGGTGCCGGTCGGCTGGACGCCGCAGGCCGTGTTCTGGAACGTGCTGGCGGTGTCGATGATGGCGGCCATCGCCACCGCCTGCCTGGTGACGGCGGCGCGGCCGCGCGAGCGGCGGCACGCGCTCCTGCCGGTCATCGTAGCCAAGCTCACCTCCAGCGCGCTGGCGGCGGCGCATCTGTTGCGCATGCCGGCGCCGGCGTCGCGGGCGGTGGCGGCGATCATCCTCACCGACTTTCCGCTCTTCGTGCTGACGCTGCTCTTCTACCGGGCGGCGGCGCCGGGCGTGCACTCCGAGCCGGCGCGCGAGGGTCCCCCTCCCGAGACCAAGCCGGTCCAGCTGGGCGTCACCAAGGGCTGACTGACCGATGCCGCTCCGTCCTCGGTCGCGGTAGTCAAGCCGCGCACACGGGGGCAAAAGTGATCCAGGTCAGCCGCGACCAGCTCGTCGAAGATTCCGTCTTCATCCTGCAGTGCCTGCGGCAGAACGCGCGCGGCGGCAGGGCCAACGACATCCGCGAGGTGCGCTCGACGCTGGCAGGGTCGGTGGCGCTCGACCTCGGTGCGTACGTCGCGTTCCTCAAGCGGTTCGGCTACGTCGAGATCGACAGCCAGGCGGCGGTCCTGCAAGTCACTGCCCAGGGCGAGCGGGCGGCGGTGGGCGACGCCGACGTGTCGCGCGACGTCTCCGATCACTTCGCGCAGGTGCTCACGCTCGGCAGCGAGCCGCCGCGGGAGAGCGCGTTCGAGTCGCTGCTGGGAGGAGCCGGCCTTGCCGGCGACGGGCGGAGCCCGCAGGGCGGAGCATACGGAGATACGCAGCCGCAGGCGCCGCAGGCCGTCGAGCAGCCTCAGGTTCAGACGCCGGCGCTCGCGCCGGTGGAGGGGGAATTGGGTCAAGGTCCGCTCGGCCGCGTGCGCGTGGCCCGCTTCGGCGAACTCGGGCGCATGGTCGCGCTCAAGGAGTACCACCCGCTGTGGGAGTCGTTGCCGTGGCTGTCGCGGCAGGAGCTTTCGCGGCGCGTGCGGCGCGAGGCGCAGGCGCAGGCGCAGCTCGATCACCCGTGCGTGCTGCCGATCCTCGAAGTTCGCGGCGAGGACGCGCAGGTGGTGATGCCGCTCGCGGCCGGTACGCTGCGCGACAAGCTCTCGCGCGGCGGCGATCGCCTGACCTTGACCCAGGCGGTGCGGCTGGCGGCGCAGGTGGCGCACGCGCTTTCGCACGCGCACGCGCAGGGGCTGACCCACGGCGCGATCAAGCCGGAGAACGTGCTGCTCGACCGCGCCGGCAACGCGCTCGTGAGCGACTTCGGCGCCACGCGGCTGGTGGCGCTGCCGCCCGCTACTCGCGAGGGCCCGCGGGTGATGGTCGAGCTGGGCGACCCGGCCTACCGCGCGCCGGAGGTGTCGGCGAGCGACCCGGGAGGCCCGCAGGCCGATGCCTACGCGCTGGGCGCGCTCCTGCACGAGATGCTCGCCGGCGCGCCGCGGGCGCAGCTGCCGCAGGACGCGTCGCAGCCGGTGGCGGAGCTCATCGCCGAGCTGCAGGACGCCGACCCGGCGCGGCGGCCGGCGCTCGCGGCTGCGGCAAGTCGCCTCGCCCGGCTGCTCGTCCCGAGCCCCCTGTTCGCCCTCTAGACGCGGAAGCGTTAGATTCCCCGCATGATCGGGGTGGTCATCGCCACGCACGGCAGGCTCGCCGAGGAGATGGTCCGCACGGCCGAGGCCGTGGTCGGCAAGCTCTCGCAAGTGCAGCCAGTGGCGGTGGACGCGTCGAACCCCGACATCCGCGGGCAGCTCAAGGAGGCGATCAAGTCGGTCGACACCGGCGACGGCGTGCTCCTGCTCACCGACCTGCTCGGCGGATCGCCGACCAACCTCTGCGTCTCGTTCCTCACCGAGCGCAAGGTGGAGATCGTCACCGGCGTGAACCTGCCGATGCTGCTCAAGCTGGACGCGCTGCGCGCGGCGGGCAAGCCCATTGGCGCCGTCGCGCAGGAGCTGGCCGAGGCCGGGCGCAAGGCCATCGGCCACGTCAGCGAGACCCTGCGGAGGGCCATGTGAAGGAGGCCGCACCTGCGGTCTCGCTCATGCGCGTCGACAACCGGCTGGTGCACGGCCAGGTGCTCGAGGCGTGGCTGCCGGCGCTCGATGCGCACGGAATCCTCGTCGCCGACGACGAAGCGGCCGGCAACGTGCTGGCGCGCGCGGCCATGGCGCTGGCGATTCCGCCGAAAGTGAGCTTCGAGGTGATGCGCGTCGCCGAAGCCGCGCAGCGGCTCAGGCCCGGCGGCAAGGGACCGCAGTCGCCGCGGACGCTGGTGCTGTTGCGCGAGGTGCGCGATGCGCTGGTCCTCCAAGAATTGGGCGTGCCCATTCCGCAGCTCAACCTCGGCAACGTGCACTTCGGACAGGGGCGCAGGCAGGTGTCGCCGTCGGTGTTCCTCGACGAGCGCGACCTGGCCGCGCTCGACCGGCTCGCGACGCAGGGGACGCGCGTCGAGGCGCGGGCGGTGCCGTCGGAACCGCCGCTCGCGCTCGGCGACCTGAAGGCGCGCTTCGACGGCAAGCAGGTGTAGAACGGGAGCGTGATCGGCTTCGGGCACTTGCTCTCGCTCGCCGCGATCGCGGCGCTTTTGGGCGGGCTGTCGGCGGTGGAGCGCAAGGGCGCGTTCCAGCTGATGCTCTCGCGGCCGCTGGTGCTGGCGACGGTGATGGGCTGGGCCCTGGGCGACGTGCGCGGCGGGCTCATGCTCGCGGTTCCGCTCGAACTGCTGTTCCTCGGCGGGGTGAACCTGGGCGGAAACCTGCCCGACAACGAGTCGCTGCTCGCGGCCGCGCTGACGGCGATGCTGGTGCCCGCGGGCCTGTCGGCGCACACCGGGGTCGACCCGCCGCTGGCGGCGCTCGGACTCGCCCTGCTGTTCCCGCTGGCGCTGTTCGGCCGGCGGCTGGAGCGGGCGCAGGAGCAGCGCAATCTCCTGCTTCTGGCCGAGGCCGAAGGACTCGCGGCGCGGGGCGATCCCGAGCCGGCGCGGGTCAACCTGCGCGGCCTGCTCTTGCCGTTCGGCGCGTCGGCCGGCATCTGCGCGCTGGCGGTGATGGTGGCGCCTTTGCTGGCGCGAGCGCGGATGTCGGCGGACATGCCGCTGGTCGCGTCGCTCGAGGGCGCGTGGCACGCGGTGTGGGCGGTGGCGGCGGCGTGCGCCATCCGGGCCATCCGCGATCCGCGCGCGCCCGCGTTCGCCGCGGTCGCGGCGGTGGCGGCCATGGCGGTCGCGCTGGCGCTGCGAGGGGTGCTCTGATGGCCGAAGCCCTGGCCCGGCCGGCCGTGCATCGCGTCAGGTCGGTGACGCTCTTGCGGGTCTTTTTTCGCTCGCTCTTCCTGCAGGCGGCGTGGAACCCCCGCGGCATGCAGAACCTCGGCTTTGCCAACGCCATCGCGCCGGCGCTGGCCGAGCTGTATCCCGACCCGCACCAGCGCGCGGCCGCGGCGGCGCGCCACCTCGAGTTCTTCAACTGCCACCCGTACGTGGCCGCGGCCATCCTCGGCGGCGCGGTGCGGCTGGAGGAGCGGGTGGCCAGCGGCGAGGCCGCGCCGCAGTCGGTGTCGTCGTTCAAGAGCGCGCTCGGCCCGCCCTTCGCCGCGCTGGGCGACGGCTTCTTCTGGCTGGCGCTGCGGCCGGCGGCGGCGCTGACCGCGGCGGTGGCCGAGCCGTTCATCGGCATCTGGTGCCTGGCCGTCTTCCTCGGGCTGTACAACGCCGCGCACCTGGCCGCGCGCACCTGGCTCTTTTCGGTGGGCTACCGGCGCGCGGAGGGCGTGGTGGATGCGGTCGGTCGCGCGCACCTGGCGAGCGGAACGCCGCTCCTGAAGGCGTGCGCGGCGGTGCTGGCGGGCCTGGTGGTCGCGCGCTGCGTGCTCGCCGCGGGATTGCCCGACCGGCCGTTCCACGCGCTCCTGGTGGCATCGACCATCGTCGCTGGCACCGCGCTGCTGCCCAAGGTGGGAGTGACGCGCGCCGTCTACATTGCGCTGCTGCTCGGGCTTGCGCTCGGCGGCGGCTTCTTCTAGCTCTGAGGGTCCATGGCGGACGACGTCGAAAAGTCCTGCACGGTGCGCAACAAGATGGGCCTGCACGCGCGGCCCGCGGCGATGATCGTGCAGACGGCGAACAAGTTCCCGTGCGACGTCACGCTGGAGAAGGACGGCACGCCGGTGAACGGGAAGAGCATCATGGGCGTGTTGATGCTGGCTGCCGCGCAGGGAACCAGCGTCACCGTGCGCGCCTCCGGCGAGCAGGCGCAGGAGTGCGCCGAGGCAATCGCCGAGATCTTCGCGAAGGGCTTCAACGAGCCGCTGACCTAGCGGGGGGTGCGGACTCTGTCCGACCCCCCGCGGCAAGAGGTACGATGTGATCAGTGGGTCGGCGGGATGATGGTGGTCTCGTCCCGGCGGACCTCCGATTCGGTCACCACGCGCCGTCCGTCCGGCTGGCGGTGGAAGGTCAGCTCGCGGCCGATGGGAATGCCCGATTCCCGGCTGGCGGCGGCCAGCGCGCCGAGCAGCGAGCCGCCGAGCGCGAGCAGAGCGCCAGCGCAGGCGATCAGCGCCACCAGGTCGCCGTTGCCGCTGGTCTCGACCAGTGCGACCGTCGAGCCGCGGGTGTGCGGCGTGAGCGCGGTGTTGCGCGCCGGAGTCCGCGAGAAGGCGCTCGCGCTCGACGCCCACAGCGCGATCATGCCCGCGAGCAGCATCGACATGCCCCACGAGACCGCCCCGTGCATCAGGCTCTCGGTGCGGCGGCGGTCGCCGGCGAGGCGCACCACGCAGAACGCGCCGAGCGCGCCGCAGACGATGGCGCAGCAGGCGCCGAAGATCGCCGCGCCGGAGTTGGAGATCGCGGGCCGCGCGCCGAACACGTCGAGAACCGAGATTCCGAGGATCATTCCGATCATCGAGAGAAGGAGCATCGCGCCCCAGCCGATCAACGAGCCGCCGAAGAGCGCGCTCCAGTCGAGCCCGAGATGCCGCGCGAGGCGCGAGTCGGCCGCGCTGCGCATGCCTGTGTCATAGCCTCTGTCGTAGGTTGCCATGCCGGAACGTGCGGCTTGGCGCAGCGTGGCGGCAAGCGACTGCCGCGCGTGCGTCAGGACTCCTGCCCCCGGAGCAGCCGGCGGATGTTGCCGGCATGCCGTGCGATGATGATGGCCGCAATGGCGGCGAGCGCCCAGGCGGCGCTGCGCGGCGCGGTGAAGAAGGCGACCGCCACCGCGACCGCGCTGCCGGCGAGCGAGCCCACCGAGCTGATCCCGAGGACCAGCTCGAACGCCAGCCAGGTCGCCGCGCCGGCCAGCGCCGCCCATGGCGCGATCGCCAGCGAGACGCCGAGACCGGTGGCCACTCCCTTGCCGCCGCGAAACCGAAGCCACACCGGAAAGCAGTGGCCCACCACCGCCGCGACCGCGCACGCAGGCCGCAGGTCGGGCGGGGCGAGCAGGACCGGCAGCAGGCCCTTGGCCGCGTCGAGGGCCAGCGTGGCCGCGGCGGCTCCGCGCCCGGCCGCGCGCTCGACGTTGGTGGCGCCGATGTTGCCCGAGCCGATCTGGCGCACGTCCTTGCCGGAGACGGCGCGCGCGATGAGCAGCCCGAACGGGATCGAGCCGCACAGGTACGCCGCCATTAGGCAGAACAGGCTCACGCCCGCACCGCGAGAAACAGCCAGTTCGCGAAGAGCGCCAGGGCCGCCGCCCGGCGCGCGCCGCGCGTGACCTCGATCTGCAGCGCCCAGCGAAGGCCGCAGAGCCGCAGGAGGGTCCACGCGGCGTGGAAGAAGCACAGCAGCGCGAGCAGCGCGCCGAGCGGGCTGGCGAAGGCTGCATCCGCGAACCGAAGCCGCACGAAGAAATGAAACGCGTGCGTGCAGCCGCAGGTCAGGCACGGCAGGCCGGTGAAGGCGCGGAACGGGCAGGCGAACCACGACAAGGGCGGCGCATCGATCGGCAGCGCGGCCGCGGCCCCGAGCAGCGCCGCGCCGCACGCGGCGAGCCCGAGCGCGTGCACCGAGGGCGGGCCGGCGCGGCGCAGCGCGATCACTGCGGCATCCCCTGCATCATGTTGCGCAGCGTGGAGACGAGGACGCCGCCACCCAGACAACCGAGGCAGCAGAGCAGGACGTACGGCGCCAGCACCGCCGAGGCCGCTCCCGCGGGCTTGATGCCGTGGCACTCCTTGAGCCCGATGCCGGTGAGCACGATGAGCCACACGATCGCGACCGGCGCGCCGCACCCGGGCACCGCCAGCAAGACCAGCGGCGCCCACGCGTAGGCGCAGGCCGCGAACGTGGCGGAAAAGCCGCGCCGCGACTGGCCGAGCAAGAGCGCGAACCCGTGCGTCACGCCCGCATTGAGGTACGCGAGGACGAAGTTGACCAGCGGGAAAAGGAGGAGCCCGAGCAGCGTCATGCCCGGCGTGCTCATCCGCTGCGTGCTGTGGAGCATCTGCCGGATGCCGTCCGGCATCTCCTGCTGCGCCAGCAGCCGGTCGACGAACGCCTGGCTCTGGCCGCGGAAGAGCAGGCCCAGCACCTGGCCGATGCCGCCGAACACCGACGCGGTCAGCACGGCGAAGCCGACCTGGGCCGACGCGCGATCGAGGCGCGCCGAGGCGAACAGCCTGGCCGGCTCGAACAGCGCCTGCTGCACCGTCTGCATCCACCCGTTGACGAAGCCCAGCTCGGCCCGCCGCTCCCACGGCGTGCCCGCAGGCGGCGGGGGCTCGCCCGGCCCGCCGGACAGCACCTCGGCCGTCGGCGCGGCCGGCTCCGGCACCACCAGCGGCTTGCCGCAAACCGGACAATTCTGGCGCCCGGCGTGATCCGTGCTGAAAGTGTTCCGGCAGGTCGGGCATCGGGCGAGCATGCTGCTGTTTAGCACGACGTCCGCTCCCCGACAGGCCGTGCGCGTACGACGCTTCCGTGGCGGGCTGGCGATGCCTACCTCTGGATGGCAGCCGGGGGTGTCCCGGCGCTTCCGGCGGCGCGCCGAAACGGCGCCGCAAACCCCTTGAGGAGGTAAACGATGAAGGTCACCTATGGTCTGGCGCTTGCGGCCGCGCTCGCATTTGGCTGCAGCCACGGCAACTCGAACACGCGTACGGCTTCGAACGACAACGGCACCGCCACTCCGCAGAGCAGCTCGGTCGAGGGCACCAGCTCGACTGCGGGCGTTTCGGGCAACACCACCGGCACCGCCTCGGCCAACAGCGGGCAGACCCCAGGCAGCACCTCGGGCTCGATGTCCAGCACTCCGTCCGGCTCGACCACGTCGAGCGGCGCGAACGGCAGCACTTCGCCTTCCGACACCTCGACGGCGAGCAACATGGGCAGCTCTTCTTCCGGCGCGATGACCAGCCCGACCGGCACCAGCCCCGGCTCGACCAGCGGCTCCTCGACGTACGGATCGAACCCGAACAGCACCTCCGGCTCGACCAGCGGCTCGACCTACGGCAACGGCGCGACCTACGGCTCGAACCAGGGCACTTCGGGCTCGACCTACGGCTCCAACCAGGGCAGCACCTCCGGCTCGTCGACGTACGGTTCGAACAGCTCGACCGGCAGCACCGGCAGCATGAGCGGCGACACGTCGGCCCAGAACAGCGGCTCGTCCTCGCTCGGGTCGAGCGCGACCACCGGCTCCAGCGACAACCTCAAGACCGTCACCGGCTCGGTGGCGAAAGTCGACCAGAACAGCATCACCCTCGACCAGAGCGCCGGCGGCGTGACGCTGACGGTGGACTCGAACACGCAGGTGCTGCGCCGCGGCCAGCCGATCGCGGCCGGCATCTCGGCCATCCACGAGGGCCAGCAGGTCCGCGCCAGCTTCGATCCGGCGTCGAACCGCGCCGACAAGATCGAGGTGATGGGCCGCGGCTCGCGGCACCACAAGGGCTCGTCGATGAACAGCGGCAGCTCGAGCACCACGCCGAGCGGCACGCAGGACACCAGCAATCCGAACCCGCAGACTCCGCGCTGACTCCGGGTGGATGCGCGGGCAATCGCGCCGGGTCCCCGTGGGGGCCCGGCGCGTTGCGCTTCGTGTAGGTTCCTTCTCGTGCCCGGTGAGCTCGATCTGCTGCGCTTTCCGCTCGCGTGGGCGGGCGTGCTCGTCGTCCTGCGGCTGTGGCGGCGGCGCGATCCGCCGCTCGCGACCGTGTCCGACTGGCTCTGGTGCGCCGGCGCGAGCGTGCTGTTCTGGGACATCTTCGAGCTCGTCAACCTGCGCCTGCGCGACTGGTGGTACACGGGCGTCTCCCCGAGCTTCGTCTGGAGCGGCGTCTTCGGCACGGTCAGCTTCGCCACCGTGCTGCCGGCGGTGCGGCTAATGGCGGGGCGGCCCGTGCTGGCGCCCGCGCAGCATCGGCCGCTGCGGCTCGTGCTCGGCCTCGCCATGCTCGCGCTTTCGCTGGCCTTCCCGCGGGTGGCGTTTCCGCTGGCGTGGATCTTCCTCTGGCCCATCTGCGAGGCGTTGGCCGGCGCGCGGGTGCCGCTGCGGCTCGCGCCGCTCGGGCTCGTCCTCGGCCTCTTGTGGGAATCGCTCAACTGGCAGTGCCCGCGCGGCTGGATCTACACGGTGCCGCACTTCGAGCACCCCAAGCTGTTCGAGATGCCGCTGCCCGGCTACCTCGGCTACCTGCCGTTCATGCTCGAGGCGCTGGCCGCGCTGGCGCTGGTCGACCGGCTGCGGCCGCGCCTCAACGGCGCGCTCGCGCTCTGCGGCGTGCTGGCGGTGCATTTCGCGGTCAACCTGCCGGCGCGCCGGGTGACCGACCTGTCGTTCGCGCCGTACCAGGCGTCCGGCGTGCCCGAGGAGGCGCTGCGGCTCGAGCGGCGCACGCACATGGGCATCGACCGCGCGCTCGCCGTGCAGCGGCGCGGCTGGGGTGCGCTCGCCGACGACCCGGCGGTGGTCCGCGTTTGGATCGAGAAGGCGGATTCGCGGTAAAACCCGCTCGATGCGCACCGCGCCCAGCAAGGGATTTCTGGCCCGCGAACAGCACCGGGTGCTGCTCACCGTGCACGCCTTGGTCATGATCTCCGGCCTGCTCGCGTGCGCCTTCATCAACCGGCGCTACTCGCCCGACCGCTTCTGGGTACAGTGGGTGGCCCTCTCCTGGGGCGCGCTCTTCCTCGCCCACCTCGCGGTCTTCTCGCGCGGGACGCTCGCCACCATGGGGAAGAAGCGCTAGATGGGCATCCTCTCGACGCTCAAGGCGGAACGGGCCGGCGAATGGAAGAGCCTGGCCGACTACCTGCGCGAGCTGCGACACCGCGAGTCGGGCGCGCTGGGGGCGCTGGCGGCCGCGCTGTCGGCGCCGCCGGCCGAGCAGAAGGAGCTGGCCGAGCAGGAGGACGCGCCGCACATCCTGCTCGACGTCGCCTGCGACCTGCGGGTGCCGAAGGGCGGGCGGCTGGCGGCGGCGCGCTGCCTGCTCGAGGGGGGCATCGAGGCGCCGTACATCGGGCAGCTCTTCATCGGCGCGGGCGACCTGGTCACCGACCCGCGCCTCGGGGCCACCGCGCGGCGGCTGGTCGAGGGCGGGCTGCCGTCGGCGGTGCAGATCGGCGGCGAGGCCGCGCTGGTGACGCTCGCGGCCGGGTCGTTCGCGCGCGCGGTGCAGGCGTCGGCGTCGGCGGTCGGCCAGGCGCGCGCCAAGGAACTGCTCGCCGGCGCGCACGCGGGCCACGCGGGAGCGGCGGCGGGGCTGTTCGCGCTCGGGCAGGGAGAGCTGCCGGCCGATCACCTCGAGCAGTGGAAGACGCTCCTCCAGGAAACCTGCGAGAAGAACCGGCGCGCCCCGGCGGCCGCCAAGCGCATGGGTCTCGCGCCGCCGTGGCCGCCGAACCTGCCCGACGCGTTCGCGCCGCTGGTGAAGGAGGCCGAGGAGGCCTCGAAGGACGTCACCGCCGCGGACGCTGCCGCCAATCCGGCGGCGCTGAAGAAGAAGCCGCCGGTGGGCGCGGTGGTCGCGCCGGGCAGGCCGGTGACCGTGCCGCCCAAGGGCGAGCCGCCGCCGAAAGCGGCGCCGCCCGAGAAGCCCAAGGGCGACTCGTTCGTGGTCGATCCGAAGGCCGTTGGACCGGCCATCAAGCGGTCCGCGTTCCGCAGGCCCACCGGCTCGGTGCAGGAGCTCTCCGGGAAAGTCACCCTGCCGCCCAAGCCGATGCAGGAGGTGAAGGGCCGGATCACGCCTTCGGTCGAGCCGCCCCCCGACACGCGGCCACGGGTGGAGCCGAAAGAGGAAGGCGTCGTTCATAAGCCGTCGCCATTACAGGGGATTGCCGCGCCTCCGCCGGGGAGCGTCGAGCTCCGCTTCGACTCGCGCGGAAAGCGCATTCCCCGCAGCGATCGGTGGGACGGCGACCACTGGGAATGGCAGCAGCCGGCCCTGCCCAGCCCGGACCTGCCGCCGCCGCGCAAGCTGGGTGCGGCGCCGGGGCCGTTCACCCAGCGGATCAAGTCTCTGTTCGACGACCGCCCGGAAGCGGTGGACCGCCTCTGCGCGGCGGCCGAAGCCCGCGCCGCCATTCAAGGAAATGAGCGAATGCTGGCCGAGCTCGGCGCGGAGCTGCGGCGAAAGGGCTGGCGGGGGCGCCGCCCGCCGCCGGAGCAGAGGGCCCGGCTGCAGGCCGTGGCCGCGGACGCCCGCCAACCGGGTTCGTGGCGCTCCGTAGCGCAATTCTTGCTCGAAAAATTTGCTGTGCTCGAAACCGCCGCCGACGGGTCTGGGTGAAGTTGCGCAGCGCGCTACGGAATGCTATCCGTGCGCGCTCTTGTCCCGCCTGTCGCCGGAGGCGCAGGTCGGGATTCAGGGAGCAGGAATGAAGATCGCACTCAGCCCGCTGGAGAAACTTCGCGCCGCGGGCAAGTTCCTCGACGTCACGTTCAACAAGCGGCCGCTCTCCGTCAGCATCGAGGTCACCAAGCGGTGCAACGCGCGCTGCGACTTCTGTGATTACTGGAAGATCAGCGACCGCGACGAGATGACCGACTTCACCGACGTCGTGCGGCGGTTCGATCCGCTCGTCGTCGTCTTCACCGGCGGCGAACCGATGCTGCGGCGCGACCTCGTCCCGCTGGTGAAGCAGATCAAGGAGCTGCCCGGCTTCCGCTACATCACCGTGCTCACCCACGGCGGCTTCCTCACCGAGCAGAAGATCCGCGAGCTGGTGGCGGCGGGCGTGAACCAGATCAACATCTCGATGAACTACCCCGACGCGCGGCAGGACCAGGAGCGCGGCATCCCCGGGCTGTTCGAGCGGCTCGAGCGGACCATCCCGAAGATGGTCGCCGAGGGCGTCAACGTCTTCACCTTCGCCTCGATGCTGATGGTCGACAACATGCACGACGCGGAGCCGCTCATCCGGCTGGCGCACGAGTGGGGCATCAACATCGCCTTCTCCGGCTACAACGACCTGAAGAACGGCAACCAGAACCACTTCGTCGCGCCGGAGAAGATGGCCGAGTTCAGGAAGGTCTGCGCGCGCATCATCCAGCTCAAGCGAGAGCTGGGGAACGTGATGACCAGCGACTACTTCTTCGAGACGCTGCCCGAGTTCTACACGACGAAGAAGATCGACGGCTGCCAGGCGGGCAAGATCATGATCCACGTCTCGCCCAAGGGCATGGTGCAGCCGTGCGCCGAGCTGCCGCCGGTGTCGCACTACTCGGAGTTCCTGCCCGGGTCGTACGCCGG
>Ga0335081_10006225_pt1 | contig 18976 bp, 21 predicted proteins | sample Lox_Sample_35_FD_206713 | JGI IMG/M metagenome (GOLD analysis project Ga0335081, IMG submission 206713) | Soil microbial communities from Loxahatchee National Wildlife Refuge, Florida, United States - Lox_Sample_3.5 | ecosystem: Environmental > Terrestrial > Soil > Wetlands | place: USA...
ACGGCACCGGCTGCGGGAGGTAACGCAGGATCTGGGCCTCGGACCTGCTGATCGACGCGGCCCGCGCCCGGGCCTGTGCCTCCTTCGTGGCCTCGGCGGCCACCTCGTCGGCCTCGCTGATCAGCGAAAGGTCCTCGGCGACAGCTTCGCTGGCGGCCTGGTCCGCCACCGCGATCGTGACCGCCGCGTCGGCCGCGGCCTGGCCGGAGGCCCGGGCGGCCGCGTCCGTGATCAGCCCGGCGGCTTCCAGTGCGGCGACCGCCTCGTGCGCGGCCCCCGCCTCGATCAGCCCGGCCGCGATCAGCGCGCTGGCCGCTTCCGCGGCGGCGGCTTCCTGGATCCGTTCGGAGGCGGCTTCCGCCTCGGCGGCCTCGACGCTGGCCGCGATGACGCGGAGCACGGCGTCAGCCTCGGCGGCCTGCGCCGCCGCGATCACCGCGGAGGCCTCCTCCACCGCGGCGACCTCGGCTCCGATAGCCAGGCTGACATCCCCGGTCAGGAAGTCGTCACTGACCAGGGCACCGCCCGCTTCGGAGACCGCATCGACGAGCGGTCCGGCCCACAGGTGCTCGACCAGCAGGAACGCCACCCCGCTGCCTGGCTCGAGGGAGTCCGCCACGTCCCGCACGGCCGCCACGCCGTCGTCGGCCGACTCGCCGTCGCCGACCGCCGGCCGGCTCCCGTTCCCCGGCCCGAAGGGTGAGACGCTGGCCAGCAGCGAGCCGAAGTCCTCGTCATCGCCGACCTCCAGGCCCTCGACCGTGCCGTCCTGGCCCTTGGCCACGAAGACCACGTCAAGCACACGGAGCACGCCACGGCCCTCGATCCGGCCGATCTTCGCCAGCAAGCGGCTCTCGGCATCACGGTCGAGGCGGAAGGTCAGCCCGATCAGCTGCAGCGGTGCGGTCATTCCTGCTCTCCTCCAGCCGGTCTGGCGTGTCGCATGTCAGATCATCACGCTGAATTAGATCACAGGTCACGGCCGCGCCCGGGCTCTATCTGGCTGGCGGGCCGGAGGCTGGTGCGCCCGTCCGGGTCGGGTCTACGATCTTTGAACCGCTTCCCGCCCGAGGGGAATCTCGATGACGCTCTACATGTACCAGGCCTCCTATACCGCGAAGTCGATGGCAGCCCAGCTCACGGAGCCGCACGACCCCGTGGAAGCGTTCAGGCCGACCCTGGAGGAGCTGGGAGCCAAGATCTTGGTGGCTGGCTTTCCGTTTGGCGAGTATGACGTGCTCGTGGTGTATGAGGCGCCGGATGATATGACCGCGGCCAGCGTCGCGATGGCGATCTCCGCCGCGGGCGAGGTCAAGTCGGGCAAGACCACGCGACTGCTCAGCGGGCAGGAATGGCTCGAGTCTTTGCGCAAGCGCAGGATCGTCAACATGCGGAAATCAAGCTACTGAATCTCGGCGCCGGCGCCGGCGGTCAGGAGTTACCCTCGGGTTAGCTACTTGAGGGAAGGGGTCGCCATGTGCAGGGGAGATCGCCTGGTAGCGGACTTCGTGGCCGGTACTGACACCCAGCCGACCGTGCCCGGAGAACTCGACGAGCATCTGACCATGACCGTGGACGGGCTGTGGGTGGTATGGGCCTACAAGCTGGCCCGGCACGCGGGCGATTTGTTCGTCCCGCTGACGGGCGGTCCGGGCTATCCGGCTGACGCCAGGGCCAGGTGCCGCGCCCGGGGCGATCATGACGCCCCCGATCCGGGGTGCACGTGCGGCTTCCACGCCCTCTCGAGCCGGAGGTTGCCGGGGCTGCCCGCCGGTGGCCTCTTCACGGCACTGACCGTGGCGCTGTCCGGACGGGTGCTGGCCCTGGAGTGGTCCGGCGAGGGAGTGCTGTGGCGGGCGGAGCGGCAGACCGTGGTGCGCATCGACCGGCCGGTCCCGTCCGATCTGATGGGACCAGTCCTGGGCCGGCGCCGCCGTCCCGGTGATCCCGACGGTCGTCCCGCTGTGGTCCCCGTGGCCCCGCCTCGTGATTCGGGGCCGGTACGGCTGGAACTGCCCGTCTCCTGCCCGGTGCTGCCGGTATGCGACGACGCCGGCTGGTGCGTGGCGGCCAGCACATCCGGGCCCTCGCACTCGCCGGCCTGGATGGTCCTGGCCTAGCGCGAGCGGTCACCGCCCGGGCCCGCCTCGATCACGGCACGCACGCCGGCCTCGGTGGGCTGCAGGCCGAAGTCGGTGACCGCCCAGGTCAGGCCCGCCCGCTCCCATGGCCCGAGGTCGGTGTCCGGCGGGAGCTCGGTGACCAGGTCGAAGGGGCCATCCGGGCGCGCCTGCCGGATTGTGGCGGCCAGTTCGGCCAGCGCCCCGGGGCCGGGCAGGCCGATGGTGAACAGGCCGTCCCAGCGCAGCGCCCGCCGCACCGGCCGCCGGTTCGGCCACTCCCCGGCCACCCACACCGGGGGCCGCGGCCGCTGGACCGGGAGCGGCTCGAACTCCCCGGCCCAGTACCGGGCCAGGGCGTCCAGGCCCTGATCGAGCAGGGCCGCCCGCTCACGCGGGTCGGTCACCTCGCCGTACGGCTCCAGTTCGTTGTTCCGCGCGCTGCCCAGCCCGGCGCCGAAGGTCAGCCGGCCCCCGCTGAGCCAGTCCAGGGTGACCGTCTCCCTGGCCACCTTGTGCACCCTGCGGCGCGACAGCGGGGTGACCATCGCGCCGATCCGCAGCCGGGACGTGGCGCAGGCCACCGCGGCGAGCGCCACCCACGGATCGGCCACGGCCCGCACCGGCGCGCGGTAGCTGATGTGATCCCAGACGAAAAAGCCGTCCCAGCCCCGGTCCTCGGCCCGGGCGGCCAGGCCGGCCAGCACCCGCGGGTCGGCCAGCTCACCGAACGGCGCGACGTCGATTGCTTGCTTCACCCGGCCGATCCTAACCGCTCACCGCGAACCCGGAGCTGGCCACCGATCGACACCCGGATCTGGTTGATGAGAGGGCGGCGGGTTCTCGTTAGCTTATGCGCTAACCTGCATATCGCTAATGAGCCTGCCGGGAATCAGCGAGCGTCTCGCGCGTACGGTCCGGCGGACCAGGGTCACGCCCGCCGCGCTGACGGCAAGCTCAAAGTCTCCGCTGCGCTTGCCGGGCGGCGGATCGAACAGCGCGGAAAAACTGAACGGGTCGCCCTCCGCCGGCAGGTCGAACTCCCACCGCCTCGACCAGTCCGAGCCGCGGTGCCTTATCGAGATCGACACATCTATATCGGTGCTGCCGTAATTCTCCAGCGGCAGGCAGACCTGGCCGGTCGGCCAGATTTTCACGGCCGGTTCCGCGACGGCACGGACGCATGGCCTGATGATGAGCGTGCACCGGCCTCCGGCCTGACGGTAGGTCCCGGTTGCTCGCCACGATAGACGGAGCGGGTAAGCGCCATACTGACAGCGCCCGATCTCACCGGGGCTGATCTCAAGGATATAGTGCGGGCCGTAACTGTCGCCAGCTGACTGGCCAAGGCGGACCCACTCCGGGTTGAAATTCGGGTTATCCGAGATGACATTGAATTCGTGGATGGATGGAACCCCGTACGCCGTACGCGCGGTAAATGGAAAGCGCGCGGTCTCGCCTGGAGCAATCTGGCGCTCGGTTACGGCTAGAATGAGATCGGACACGGCCCCGCTTAGCGCGGTCCTGCTACCTGCCACGATGCACCCCATGACCCTGACGTTGCGGTGGAGGGTTCTCTCCCTAGCTATACGGAGCCCGATGCAGACGTTTAGATACAGTCGAGCGCTGGTTTAATGGACCGCGTTGCACGCGGCAACGGCGCGGAACGACTCCGCCCCTCAGGCTCTCGGCCAACGTCGTGGCAGACACCCTTACGCCGCACCGTTACTTCCCCGGCCGCTCGGCCCCGACGGCGATCATCTTCTGGATCGCCTGCCGCGTGACGCCCAGTTCCCGCGCGAGGTCGGCCTGCGAGAACCCCTCGGCGAGCAGGGCCTCCACGATCCGCCGCCGCTCCCGCGCCAGTTCCGCCGTCTTCCGGGCCGCCTCGATGGCCGCCGCCCGCACTTCCTTCAGCCGCGCGACCATCTCCTGGTGCTCAGCCGTCTCAACCTGCTTGCCCATGCCCCCATCATGACAACCTAGGGTTGTCATGTCAACCTAGGGTTGTCATAACGGGGTTGGCGGCGCGGGCGCCGGGGCAGTTGCCGGCGGGCTCCGGCACCGTCACAGTGGAAGTCCACGGAATCGCCGGGGCCGGGGAGCCCTGACCGAGGAGACCGGGATCATGACCATGCCGCGGGCTGAGGACTGGCGACGTCGTGGCGGCCATTTCTCCTGGCGGCCGACGGCGCGGGACGCCGGTCTCGTTGAGGTTTTCCACGTGGAACTCGGCGACCCCGGCGCTCCGGTGCTGCTGCTCATCCACGGCTGGCCCACCAGCAGCATCGACTGGTTCGACGTGGCCGGCCAGCTCAGTACCAGGTTCCGGGTCTGCGCGCTGGACTTCCCGGGCTACGGGTTCTCCGGCAAGCCGCAAGGGTGGGGCTACAGCCTCACCCGGGACGCGGAACTCGTCGAGTTCTACCTCGCGGAGGTGCTCGGCGCCGGGACGGCCGTGATCGTCGCGCACGACCGGGGCGACAGCGTGGCGCTGGCGCACGCGGCCCGCTACGCCGACGGCCGCCCGGCGGCGCGGATCGAGCATCTGGTCCTGTCCAACGGCAACATCTTCTTGCCGCTGTCGAACCTGACCAACGCGCAGCGGCAGATCCTCGACGCGGACTCCGGGCCGCAGATCGCAGCCGCGCTATCTCCCCCGGTCCTGGCCCAGGCCCTGGGCGCCACCACGTTCACCCCGCCGCGCACCCCCGGTGATCCAGTCGTCGAGGCCCTGACGGCCACTTTCGCCCACGATGACGGCGTGAAGGTGCTGCCCGAGACGATCCAGTACCTGGCCGAGCGATCCACCGGCGAGCAGGCGTGGCTGACGGCGCTGGCCAGCGCCCGGTTTCCGGTGAGCGTGATCTGGGGCCTGTGCGACACGGTCTCGCCGCCGCGGGTGGCGAGCTACGTGTGGAACCGGTACCTGATGCTGAAGCCCGGCGGCAATAACCGCCTGTACTTCATCCCGGACGCCAGTCACTACCTGCAGGCCGACCGGCCAGACGCCTTCGTGCAAGTGCTCCTGCACGCGCTCGGGCCCGCCGACGATCAGGCACCCGGCCCCCTCGGACCTGAACCGGGAGCTCCCCTGCTGGTCGACACCTCCCGCGAACGGCTGCCGGCCGCAGCAGACCTGCTCCGCGCACAAGATCCCGCCCACACCAACTGACGACCCAGCCTGGGCAGACCCCGAGCGAGCCTGATGATGGCCCGGAGGCGGCGCTGGTCAGGTTTCCTGTGGCGTAGTTTCGGCTGCCGTCGGCAGATCCTGGTGCGTTCCGGGCCGGCCGGGCGCGCCGTCGATGAGACGCATGACGCCGTAACCGGCCGGGTGGAATCCGGCGTTGAGCCAAAATGGCCGGGACAACGGGTTAGCGGTATCGAAATCGACCGAGATCCATTGGTAGCCATGGTCATATGCCCAGGTGAGCGCGGCGTCGACGAGCGCGTGCCCGACGCCTCGCCCGCGCGCGCCCGGCAGGGTGGCGGTGGGGCCGATGTAGGGCTGGCCGTCGGGGCACAGGCGCGGTACCGGTGAGGTCAGCTCGATGGTGAGCAGGCCGACGTCGCGCCCGTCGAGGGTGGCGACCAGGTGGACGGCGCCGGCCTCGCGCAAGGCGCGGTGCTCGGTGGCCAGGTCGGCGAGGGGCGGGGCGTGGGGGGGCGCGAACATCGGTGGCGCGGAGCGGTGCTGGATCTCGACCAGCGCGAGGCGTGCCACGGTATCGAGGTGCTCGGCCTCGGCGATCCGCACGGCGACGGCCGAGGAGCGGCGCCGTGCCGCGGCCGGCTGGACGCCATAGGCGCCGCTGCGTCCGAACCCGAGGTTCGATAGCGCTTCGGACAGACGGGGCAGCGCGGTGTGGAGAAGGTAGTAGCGCAGCACGCCGTCGGCGATCAGCGGCGAGGCGAGGTCTCCGAAGGTGACGGCGAGGACCCCGGTCGGATCGGCCAGGTCCGGGTCGACGGCGAAGCCTTCGGCCGGCAGGCGCGCATACCGGCCGCCCGCAGGGTGCTGGCGCACGGTCGCGGTCATGACCGCGACCATGCGCCCGTCGTCGGTCGCGACCAAGCCGCGATGCCCGCTGTCGCACAGGCGCTGGAGCGCGGCCGCGCAGACGCCGGCAGTGCCGAAACCGGCCGGCAGCTCCGGCCGCACCCGGCGGGCCGCGGCGTGCTCGCGAGCGACCAGCGCACCAGCACGCTCCAGGGTGGCCTCGCCCAGATCATCGATCACCAGCATCCAGACATCCTCCGCCTACGCGCCGGTGATCATCAGTGTGGCACCGCCACCGAAGGCCGGCCATGCCGAGCCGAGCGCCGGGGTGGACGGCAGAATGGTGAGCGCGACGAGTAGCTTGGCGGCGTGGATGCCCGCGAGGCCAGGCGCCTGCTGCCTGTTTCCTCGCGCATGGTCGTGATCGATGAGGCGGGCCACTTCCCGCACCTGGAGAAACCTGGCGAGGTCAACGACCACATCCTCGCCTGGGTCAGCTGACCAGGTCCTCGATCAGGCGGCTGGCCCGGCGCCGGCCGGTCCGGTCCCTGGCCGCCACGAGGCGGACATGGCGGATGTAACGGTAGGTCTTCCCGGTGAGCAGGAACTCACCCGGAGCTGGCAGGGCCGCGATGCCGTTCATCATGGCCTGATCGTCGCCCAGACGCCGCTCCCGCGCGGCCCGGGCGTCGACCACGTCGGTGACCTCGCCGCTGTCCAGGTCGATCCCGGCCAGCAGCGGCGCGCCGGCCACATTGGCCCAGATCCTGCCGTCGGACCAGGCCAGATCGTTCAGCCGGGGCACGCTGGCGCCCTCGAACCGGACCTCCAGCACGCCCCAGGGGCTGAGCGTGCCCGGATCCCGGCGGACCAGCTCGCTGCTGCCGTCGCTGGTGACGACGTATCCCCCGGCGACGCAGATGCCCCAGCCCTCCCGGTCGTATGGCACCCGGTCGAGCAGCTCGAGGGTGCGCGCGTCCCAGCGCAGGGCGACCCGGTCCTGCCAGGTCAGCTGCCAGATGTGCGCGCCGTCCCGGCAGATGCCCTCGCCGAACAGCGCGCCGTCGAGCCGCGCGCGGCGCTGCGGCTGGAGGTGGCCCAGCCGGTAGCGGCACAGCGCCGACTGCCCGTAGAGCCCGGTGGATTCCCAGATCGCGATCTGGGGCGCGGATCCGGTTCCGGCGATCAGCCCCTGGGTGAACCCGCGTCCGGGATGAGGGTAGCGGCCGATCACCTCGACTCGCCAGGCGCGCAGCTGGCCACCTCCCAGCGTCAGCTCCGGGCCTGGAATGGTTCGGCGAGCTGGCCGGCGAGAAGCAGCAGGGCCGGGCCCGCCGAGGCTTCTTGCTCGACCGGGACCGGCCGGCCGTCCAGGCCGGTCCGCCCCACCTCATCGCGGCGAGAGGGGAACCTGGCGTAGCCGGCCAGGACGTCCCAGATGGTCAGCACGACGCCGAGGTTGACGGCCTGGGTGTCCGGCGCGTGGTGCAGCCGGTGGTACGCCGGGCTCACCAGCACCCGGCCGAGCGGGCCGAAGGTCCAGCGGAGGTTGGCGTGCTGGAGGGTGCCGATGCAGATGTAGACGGTGATGAGCACCGGGGCGACCGGACGCGCCGGCATCAGGGCCACGACCGGGATGGTCGCCAGCAGGAACCCCGTCGTGTGCATGAGCGGGTGCGCCCGGAACGAGGTCAGGACGCTCAGCTCCTCCTGGCTGTGATGCAGGGCGTGGAAGCGCCAGAGCGGATCGAGCCGGTGGTCGGCGTAGTGGGCCAGCCAGTTGGCGGCGTCCATGGCTGCGACCGTGAGGGGGACGAGCAGCCAGCCGGGCCAGCGCTCGGTGGGCAGCTCGATCCAGCGCGCGTGGCCGCTGATCAGCGCCGCCGCCCCGACGCTGAGCAAGGTCATCAGCGGGATCACGACGACGGCGTGCAGGGCCAGGTAGCACGCATCCTGGAGGTGGCCGCGGGCCAGGACCGGACGGCGCTCGGCCGGCCAGATCCGCTCGCAGATCCCGGTCGCGACCACGAGCGCCACCAGGAGGGGGGCGGCGAGCTCGGCCCGGCCCGCCGAGAGCACGGTTTCCAGGCGGCCCTGCCGGAGCAGGTCGGCGACGGCCATCCACAGGACCAGGGCGGTTATCCCGGTCAGGACGAACGAGGAGGGGCACAGCCGCCGCCACCACGCGAGCCGGATTCCCGCCTCGATCTGCGAAGCAGCCATGGAACTCCTCGGCTCACGCGGTGACGGCGCCACTGTCGGCGCGTCTTCGTTGAAGATAACGTGGCCCGGGGAGAGCGCGTTCACGCGTTTCCGTCACGGAACAGGAGCAGAACATGGCCGAGGTGGTGCTGTTCCACCACGCGCAGGGGCTGACCCCCGGCGTCGTCGCCTTCGCCGACGAGCTGCGCCGGGCCGGGCATACCGTGCACACGCCGGACCTGTTCGGGGGCCGGACCTTCGGCAGCATCGAGGAGGGGATGCAATACGCCCAGGAGATCGGCTTTCCCGGCGAGGTGATCGCGCGGGGTGCCCGGGCCGTCGAAGGGCTGCCCGCCGGGCTGGTTTACGCCGGCTTCTCCCTCGGCGTGCTCCCGGCCCAGATGCTGGCGCAGACGCGGCCCGGGGCGCGGGGCGCGCTGCTGTTCCACTCCTGCGTCCCGGTCTCGGAATTCGGCCCGGCCTGGCCGGCCGGGGTGCCGGTGCAGGTGCACGGGATGGACGCCGACCCGTTCTTCGTCGGGGAGGGCGACATCGACGCCGCCCGCGAGCTCGTCGAGCAGGCCAAGGACGGGGAGTTGTTCCTCTATCCCGGCGACCAGCATTATTTCGCCGACAGCTCGCTGCCGTCGTACGACGCGGACGCCACGGCGCTGCTGATCCAGCGGGTGCTCGACTTCCTCCGCACGCGCTGACCCGGGCGGCCGGCCCGGCGGGACACGAGCGGTCGGGGCGGGGTTGAGCCAGTTCGTTCGGGATAAATAATGGCGCTTGCGGCGGGGAGCTACGGCGGGGAGCTACGGCGGGGAGCTACGGCGGGGAGCTACGGCGGGGAGCTACGGCGGGGAGCTACGGCGGGACGGGCGGCGGGGCAGGCTGAGCGGCTCCCTGGCATGGGTGGCTCCCTGGTCAGCCGCTACAGATCGCCGAGGGCGGAGACGGGCGACTCGATGCAGTCGGCGACGTAGCGGAGGAATCCGCCGGCCGTGCCGCCATCGCAGACCCGGTGGTCGAAGGCCAGGGTCAGCTGTCCCATCTTGCGCACCATGACCTGGCCGCCGACGACCCACGGCCGGTCGATGATGCGGCCCAGGCCCAGGATCGCCACCTCGGGGTAATTGATGATCGCGGCGGATCCGTCGACGCCGAAGACGCCGTAGTTGTTGACGGTGAAGGTGCCGCCGGTGAGTTCGGCGGGCGTGAGGCGGCCGCCGCGGGCCGCCGCGGTCCGGGCGGCGAGAGCCGCGGAGAGCTCGCGGGTGGACAGGCGGTGCGCGTCGCGGACGACGGGAACGACCAGGCCGTGTTCGGTCTGCGCGGCGAAGCCGAGGTGGACATGATCGGGCAGCACGATGTCGTCCTGGTCGATGCGGGCGTTGAGCTCCGGGTGGCGCCGCAAGCCCAGCAGGGCGAAACGCGCCAGCAGGGCCAGCAGGCTCACCGGCGGGCCAGAGCCGGCGTTGAGGGCACGTCGCGCTTCAAGCAGTCCGGTGGCGTCGACGTCGACCCATACGGTGGCCTCGGGAATTTCGCGGCGTGAGCGCGTCAGCTTGTCCGCCGCGGCGCGGCGCGGCCCGCGCAGCGGGATCCGTTTCTCGCCTGTGGTCGCCGTGGTGGTCGTGACCGCCGTGGCCGCCGTGGCCGTGGCGCGCTGGGCCAGGGCCAGGCGGACGTCCTCGCGGCGCACCAGGCCAGCTGGCCCGGTGCCGGTGACGCTGGTCAGGTCGAGGCCGGCGTCACGGGCTATCTTGCGCACCAGCGGGGAAATCACCGGTACCGGGCCGCGCCGGGCGGGTGCGGGAGCGCGGGCCAGTGCGGCGGCCGGAGCGGGAGCGGGACGCGGGGACCGCCGGGTGGCGCGGGGATGATGGCGTGGCGCCGCGGTCGTGCCGTAGCCGATGAGGACGTTCCCGCTGGCTTCTTGTTTGGCTGCGGTGGTTGCGTTGGCTGTGGTGGTTGCGTTGGCTGCGGTGGTTGCTTTGGCGGTGGCGGTTGCCTTGGCTGCGGTGATGGTGATCAGCGGCCGTCCGACGGCGACGGTGGCGCCGGGGGCGGCGTGGATCTCGGCCACGACGCCGGCGAACGGGACCGGGACCTCCACGGTGGCCTTGGCCGTCTCGACCTCCACGACCACCTGATCGACCGTTACGTGGTCGCCGGCCTGGACGTGCCAGGCGACGATCTCCGCTTCCTCCAGTCCCTCCCCCAGGTCGGGGAGCAGGAAGTCAGGCATGATCACCCCACTGCAGCTGGGCGATGGTCTCGAGGATGCGGTCGACGTCCGGCAGGTGGAGGTGCTCCAGCTGGGGCGGCGGGTAAGGGATGTCGAAACCGGTGACCCGCAGGATCGGCGCCTCCAGGTAGTGGAAGCACTGCTGGGTCAGGCGGGCGACGACCTCGGCGCCGTAGCCGGCGAAGCCCGGCGCCTCGTGCACCACGACGGCGCGGCCGGTGCGGCAGACGGACTCGGCCACCGTCGCGTCGTCGAAAGGCGACAGCGAGCGAAGGTCGATGACCTCGACATCCCACTGCTCGCCGACGGCGGCCTCGGCGGCCTCCAGGGCGGTGTCCACCATCCCGCCGTACGCGATGAGGGTGACGTCCTGGCCGGCCCGGCGGATCAGGGCCCGGTCGATGGCCGGGCCGTCGGCCGTCAGGACGGCGCTCTCCTTGGACCAGTAACGTCGCTTGGGCTCGAGGAAAATGACGGGATCGGGACAGTCGATCGACTGACGGAGCAGGCGATAGGCATCTGAAGGAGTTCCCGGGGTCACCACGCGCAGCCCGGCGGTGTGCGCGTAGTAGGCCTCCGAGGAATCGCAGTGGTGCTCCACGCCGCCGATCCCGCCGCCGAACGGGACCCGCACGACAACGGGCAGGCTGACGTGCCCCCTGGTCCGGTTGTGCAGCTTGGCTAGGTGGCTGGTGACCTGCTCGAAGGCCGGGTAGGCGAAGGCGTCGAACTGCATCTCGACCACCGGGACCAGGCCGTTCATCGCCATGCCGATGGCGGTGCCGATGATGCCGGACTCGGCCAGCGGCGTGTCGAAGACGCGGCGTTCGCCGAACCGCGCCGCGAGCCCGTCGGTGACGCGGAAGACCCCGCCGAGCGTGCCGACGTCCTCGCCGAAGACCAGCACGCGATCGTCGGCGGCCAGGCTGTCGGCCAGGGCGCGGTTGAGCGCGGCGGCCATGGTCACCGGCGCGGCGGGCGTGGTCACCAGCCCGGCCGTGGTCACCGGGGCGGCGGTGGTCACTGGGGCGGCGGCGGTGGTCGTGGCGGTCATGGACCGGTGTCCTCTAGCTTGGTGAGCAGCGCCGTTCGCTGCTGTTCCAGGGCTGGCGTCGGCTGGGCGTAGACGTGGGCGAACAGTTCGGCGGGATCGACGTTGACGTCGCGGTTCATGCGATCGCGGATCCGTTCGGCGAACCGCTCGGCCTCGGCGGCCAGCCGCCCGGCGGCCTGCTCGTCGAGCAGGCCCGCGGCCTTGAGGTAGGCCTCGAGCCGGGTGATCGGATCGCGGGCGAGCCAGGTCTCGACCTCGTCGGCGGGCCGGTAACGGCCGGCGTCATCGGCGTTGGTATGCGCCTCCACGCGATAGGTGATCGCCTCGATCAGGGTCGGCCCGTGGCCGTCAGCGGCCCGCTCGACGCAGCCGCGCACGGCCGAGTAGACCGCCGCGGCGTCGTTGCCGTCGATGAGAAGCGACGGGATGCCGTAGCCGATGCCCTTGGCGGCCAGGGTGGGTGCGGCGGTCTGCTTGGCCAGCGGCACGCTGATCGCGTAGCCGTTGTTCTGCACCAGGAACACCACGGGTGCCTGCCATACCGCGCTGAAGTTCAGGGCTTCGTGGGTGTCGCCCTCGCTGGTCGCGCCGTCGCCGAGCAGCACCAGCGCGACCTGGTCCTGCTGCTTGAGCCGGGCGGCGTGGGCCAGTCCGACGGCATGCAGGGTGTTGGTGGCCAGCGGGGTGCACTGCGGTGCGACGCGGTACTGGTACGGGTCATAGCCGCAGTGCCAGTCGCCCCGCAGCAGCGAGAGCGCCTCAACGGGATCCACCCCGCGGGTCACGATCGCGACCGTGTCGCGATAGGTGGGAAACAGCCAGTCCTGGTCCCGCAGCGCGAGCACGGCCCCGACCTGGCAGCCGTCCTGGCCCCGCGAGGACGGGTACACGGCCAGGCGGCCTTGCTTGGTCAGCGTGGTGGCCTGCCGGTCGAAGCGCCGGCCGAGCACCATGCGGCGGTGCAGTTCGAGCAGGACCGGTGGCTCGGGAAGCTCGAGGCCGCCCGGATTGCGGCCGGGGCGGCCATCGGGGTCGATCAACTGCAGCGGCGCCGCGCTCGGCAGGAGGCTGCCGGCCGGGACCGTCTGGGTGATGCCGGCAAGGGTGGTCACGGCATCTCCTTCCACTCTCCTTTTTCCAGATCTTGCGCACTTGGATCACCATATTTCTAGCTTCCGGAAAAAAGACGAGACTAATTGCTCTATATGTGCGGCTAGGCTGACCATATGGCATCTAGCGAACCACCTGCGGATCCCCTGCGTGGACACATGGCACCGATGGACGACACCGACCGGCTCATCGTCGAGGCGCTGCGGGCCGACGGCAGGCTATCCATGCGGGCCCTGGCCGCCCGCGTGCACCTGTCGCGGGCCAACACCTACAACCGCGTGGCCAGGCTCCAGCGCGACGGCGTGATCACCGGGTACGCCGCGCTCATCGACCCGGTGCGTTACGGATACGGGCTGTCGGCGTACGTCTACCTCGATATCGCCCAGCGGTCCTGGAAGGCGGTGCGCCGCCAGCTGCTGAGCATGCCCGAGGTCGATCATGTCGCGCTCATCTCGGGCGAGCACGACATCTTGCTTCGGGTCCGGACCCACGACGCCGCGTCCCTGCGCGACGTGGTGCTCACGCGACTGCAGGAGATGCCCGAGATCCGGTCAACCCAGACCGTGCTGATCTTCGATGAGCTGAGCCCGGGCAGCAGCCCCGGTAGCACTGGCGGCGTCGGCAGCACCGGCGGCGCCGGCGGCCCGGGCCGCCGACCTTAGGATGGTCGGCCATGGGCTCGCCAGAGGGGACCTCAGGCTTGCTGGAGGGCAAGCGCGCGCTGGTCACGGGCGGCACCACCGGCCTGGGCCTGGCCATCGCCGGGCGGTTCCGGCGCGAGGGCGCGCACGTGGTGATCACCGGCCGGGATCGTGATCTCGGCGAGCGCGCCGTGCAGGCGCTCGGGCCGGGCAGCCGCTTCCTGGCCGCGGACGCCGCCGACCCGGACGCCGTCGCATCGTCGGTGAGGACGGCCGTGGACCATCTCGGCGGCCTGGACGTGCTGGTGAACAACGCGGGCGCGGGGGTGGCCGCCCGGCTGCTCGACACGCCGCTGGCGGGCTACGACCAGGTGATGAACGTCAACGTCCGGGGCTACCTGCTGTACGCGCAGCACGCCTACCCGCACCTGGCCCGCCGCCGCGGCTGCATGATCCACATTGCCTCCGACGCGGGGATCTGGGGCGAGCAGGCCACCGGCCTGTACTCGGTGACCAAGGCCGCCGTGGTCATGCTGGGAAAGATGCTCGCACTGGACGGCGGACCGGACGGCGTGCGCTCCAACGTGCTGTGCCCGGGCGACATCTGGCCCGGCATGCGGCACATGGCCCCGCCCGGCCAGCCGGACCGGGATGAAAGCGCTGGCGACTGGCCGGTGCCGCCGATCGGCCGGATCGGCCAGGCCGGCGACGTGGCCGCCGCGGCGGTGTTCTACGCCAGCAGCGAAGCCGACTTCATCACCGGGACCACGCTGCTGGTGGACGGCGGGATGACGGCCGGGTACCTGCAGCGGGAACGAGAGGCTCAGTAACGGTCGGCTCTCGTGCCCGGCTCCGGGCGCATACTGGGTACATGGGCCGAAAAATCGGGACGATCCTCGGCGCGATCCTGGCCGGATGGCTTGCCTTCGCGGTGGCGGGCGGGATCTTCGCCACGTTCAAGACGTTTCTCATCATCGGGCTGATCGCGCTGGGCGTCTTCATCGCCGTGTGGCTCCTGGCCGGGCGCCGTCGTCGCGACTAGCGCGGCGCAGCCGGTGGGCCAGGGGTTGGGCGAGGCCTAGCCGTTGGCGATCAAGGCCGTGCGCGAAATCGACCGGCGCGACCAGGTACCGGCCCGGCATCGGCGCGGTACCGGCCCGGGTTCCGGGGGCCCGCATGGTCAGGGTTGACCCTGATGCCCGCAGGATGGATCTCAGGGCTCGACCGGGGTTGATCCCGATCGACGCGGGCGGCCGGCGGCGGCAGCCTTAAGACATCAGCGCAAGCCGCTGCGACACTAACGGAGACTGATCACCATGCTTGTCCTCATCGCTGCCGTCCTCATCGCCATCGTGGCCCTGACCGTCCTGGGCTTTGCCCTGCACGTCTTGTTCTCCCCCTGGGTACTGCTGGCCGTCATCGGCGTCCTGGCCTGGGTCAAGTTCGGTCCGCGGCGCTCCCGCCGGTAGCCCGCCGCACCGCATCGTTCGTGACGCCAGGCCGGCCACGCACGGGGCTGGCCGGCCCCGCAGGCCGCGATGAACGGATAGGTTGCGTCCATGGCCGATCTCCGCGCCGTGTGCGTGTTCTGCGGGTCGTCGGATCCTGCGGATCCCCGCTACCGGGATGCCGCCCGGGCCCTTGGAGCTCTCGTGGCCCGCAGGGGCCTTGGCCTGGTCTACGGGGGCGGCAGCGTCGGGCTCATGGGTGAGCTGGCCGATGCCGCTCTAGGTCACGGCGGCCGGGTCACCGGGGTGATCCCGAAGAGCCTGTGGGCCCGTGAAATTAACCACACCGGCCTGACTGAGCTGCATGAGGTCCGTTCGATGCACGAGCGCAAGCGGCTCATGTACGACAAGTCCGATGCATTCATCGCCCTGCCCGGCGGGCTGGGCACACTGGAGGAACTCGCCGAGGTAGCCACCTGGTCACAGCTAGGGCTGCACAGCAAGCCAGTCGCCTTGCTCGACGTCGACGGGTTCTGGGAACCGCTTGTCGCCCTGCTAGACCAGATGGTCAGCACCGGGCTCCTCACGCCAGCCAGCCGGGCTCTCATCCGGCGGACCCGATCCGCCGAAGAAGCGCTCGCCGTCCTCGCGGCCGCCGAGCTACCCTGCCCGGAGGAGCGGATCACCGCAGAAGAGCGGTAGCCGCCTCACAGCAGGCCGGGCAACACATCGTCGAACCCGCGGTAGGTAGCGCCCGACCTGACACGCACTATGCATGATGGCGCGTTCCCGCGGAGACGGCTTGTGAAGTTCTGCACAAGCCGTCTCCTAGGTCCTGAAGTAGCGGCAAAGCCACGACGATGCGAGATGCCCTGGCCACGGCAGAAGCGGTCAGTCGCCCTGCGGCCGAGCCAGCGACCCGGGCGGCGATTGGCTGATCGCGGTACCTACGCATTGCGTGGGGTGAGGCGACCTGCGCGGGCGTGCAGGTAGCGCTGCTGGGGGAGGGTGGGAGCGCGGCCGGCGGCGGCGTGATAGGCCTCGCGGGCGGCACAGGTCTGCCCGGCCATCTCCAGCAGGTGGGCGCGGGCGGTCAGGAACCTGTGGTCAGCGGTTACCCGGCGGTCGCAGCAGAGGTCTTCGAGCATGGCGAGGCCGGCCCGCGGGCCATCGGTCATGGCGACGGCGACCGCGTGGTTCAGCCGGATCACCGGATTGGCGGGGTCTGCCTGGACCAGCAGTTCGTACAGGGCCGCGATCTGCGGCCAGTCGGTGTCTTCGGCGGTCGCGGCTTCGTCGTGCAGCGCGGCGATCGCCGCCTGCAGCTGGTATAGACCGGGCGGGCCGGTACGCAGGGCCGTAGTGACGAGTTCGGTGCCTTCGCGGATATATGCGGCGTTCCAGCGGGAGCGGTCCTGCTCGGCCATCGGGATGGGCTCGGCACCGGTGCCGGTGCGGGCCTCGCGGCGGGCGTCTGTGAGCAGCATGAGCGCGAGCAGCCCTGCCACCTCACTGTCGTTAGGGAGCGCGCGGTGCATCATCCGGGTCAGCCGGATGGCCTCACCCGCCAGGTCGGCGCGGGTGCTGGCGTAACCTTCGGTGAAGATCAGGTACAGCACGTGCAGGACGGCGGCCAGGCGCCCGGCTCGCTGGTCACCGCCCGGCATCGCGAACGGGACACCGCTGTCCTTGACGCGCTGCCTGGCCCGGGTTATCCGCCGGGTCATAGTGTCTTCGGGCACCAGGAACGCGCGCGCGATCTGCGCAGTGGTCAGCCCGCCGACCGCGCGGAGGGTCAGCGCGATCTGCGCCGCGGAGGTTAGCGACGGGTGACAGCACATCAGCAGCAGGACGAGCGAATCGTCCTGGTCCGGTGCGGGGCCGGCGTCCGGGGTGACCTGCCACTGGTACTCGCGGCGGCTGCGGGCCTGGTCGCTGCGCAGCAGGTCGGTCAGTTTCCGGCTGGCCACGCGGATGAGCCAGGCCCGCGGGCTGTCCGGGATGCCATCGGCTGGCCATTGCGCCGCCGCGGCGATCAGCGCCTCCTGGGTCGCGTCCTCGGCGGCGTCGAAGTGGCCATAGCGGCGGACCACCGCGCCGAGAACCTGCGGCGCCAGTTCGCGGAGCAGGCCCTCGACCTCGGTAGTGCCCCGCATTTACAGGTCCAGCTCTTCGCGGGATTCGGCGAGCGGCCGGATGTCCGCGTAGGCGGTCTCTGCGACGCCGGCCGGGCCAGGGGTCTGCGCCAGGCGGGCGGCGATCTGGGTTGCGCGGTCGAAGCTGCCGCACTCCACGATCCAGTAGCCGGCCAGGACTTCCTGGGTCTCGGCATAGGGGCCGTCAGTCACCACGGGAACGCCGTCGCGCACCTGGATCCGCCGGGCGTGCACCGGCGCGGTGAGGCCGCCCGTGTCGACCAGTTCACCGGACTCGGTCAGGTCCTTGGCGACCTTCTCCATGAACGAGCCCATAGCAGCAAAGTCCTCCGGAGGCCAGACCGGCCTGCCCGGCGCCGGGTTCCCGCCCAGTGCGTCGTAGTCCTGCTGTGAGCCGTACACCAGGATCATGTACTTCATGATCGCTCCTTTCTTAGCTGGCGGGATCCCCCGCCCTGTTGCTTCGACCGGAACGTCGGTGCGGCCGACTCGATCCGGACACTACGCCCCGAGATCCAGCTGGAACTTCCTTACCAGGCCTGTCGAGGAACACCGAACCATCCACACTGTGACCACGGTGAAACTCACCGGACATCGCCCGACTACGGTGTAGCCCCGCCGCCTCAGGCGCGGAACCGGACGATCTGGGTGCCGCCCCCAGACCGTAGGGTTACCCGGGTGGGTATCGCTGCGCATATAGCCAGGCTGCGAGCCGTTGTCGGGCATGAGCTGCTGCTATTGCCGTCCGTGTCGGTCCTGCCCGTCGACGGGGCAGGCCGGGTGCTGCTGGTCCGCCATGTCGGCCATGACGATGGGTGGGGCGTCCTCGGCGGCGCCGTGGACGTGGGCGAGTCGCCCGCCGCGGCAGCGGTCAGGGAGGCCCGCGAAGAGATCAGCGCCGACGTCCAGCTGGTCCGTCTGGTGGACGTGCTCGGCGGACCCGATTACGAGATCAGCTACCCCAACGGCGATCGCACCGCCTACGTCACCGCTGTCTATGAAGCCCGGATCATCAGAGGTTCCCCGTCACCCGGTGATGGCGAGCTCAGCGAGCTCGCCTGGTTCTCGCCGGGACAACTGCCCAGCCTGCAGCTGAGCCGGTTCTCGCGCGCCCTTCTTCACGCCATCGGCCGCCTCTGATTCATAGCGCGCCGTCCCCGTAGCGCTGCCCGTCGGCGGCCCGATCAGCTCCGCCGAACGCGCGGAATGCGGCAGATCCGGACATTCACCCCGAGGATTGCGATGTATAAATATACAGAACAGGCGACCATCCAATAGGCCATATCGGGACTGCTGAAAGGCCCCGCCAACGGCCAAATAACCGCACGCCGACCCGCCGTTCGGCGCGGCTACCGGAACCTTGGCATCCGTCAGCTGAGACGCCCAGAATAGGTCGATTTGGCCTGGTGGGACCGCCGCTCAGCGCGGCGCAGACGCGCAGTCCTGCAGGGATCTGTGAGTCGGGCAACGCGCGAGTCGGCTAGGGGGTGGTCTGGCTGGGTGGCTGCGGCGGTCAGCTGCGGTCCCTAGCGATCCTTGGTCCCTAGCTCCTGGCGAGGGTACTAGCCAGGCTTTCTACTCTTGTGCGTGTGGAGATGTTGACGTTCCTGTTCACCGACATCGACGGGTCTACGGCGCTACTGGGGCGGGTGGGGCAGGGCGTGTATGCGCGGGTGCTGGCCGACCATCACGCGATCATCCGGTCGGGGCTGGCTGGTCACGGCGGCCGGGAGGTGGATACGCAGGGGGATGCGTTTTTCGCCTTGTTCTCCTCGCCGGCCGCGTGCGTGGCGGCGGTGGTGGCGATGCAGCGGGCGCTGGCCGCGCATGCGTGGCCGGGCGGGGAGCGGGTGCGGGTGCGGATGGGGGTGCATACCGGGCAGGCGCAGGCGACGGCCACCGGCCTGGTGGGCCTGGATGTGCATCGCGCCGCCCGGGTGGCCGCCGCCGGTCACGGGGGCCAGGTGCTGGTGTCGGAGGTGTCGGCCGCG
>Ga0335081_10006226_pt1 | contig 18971 bp, 19 predicted proteins | sample Lox_Sample_35_FD_206713 | JGI IMG/M metagenome (GOLD analysis project Ga0335081, IMG submission 206713) | Soil microbial communities from Loxahatchee National Wildlife Refuge, Florida, United States - Lox_Sample_3.5 | ecosystem: Environmental > Terrestrial > Soil > Wetlands | place: USA...
TACCAAAGACCCTTCGGGGGCATGACGACGCACAATGGCAAGGGCATCGCGCACCGCACCTGTGCCGCGGCCGACCGCACCGGCCACGCCATGCTGCACACCCTGTATCAGCAGTCGATCCGCCACGCGGCGACTTTTTTCGTCGAGTTCTTCGCGATCGACCTGATGATGGAGAACGGCGAATGCCGTGGCGTGGTCGCGCTCGACATGACCGAGGGCAAGCTGCATCGCTTCCGCGCCCACACGACGGTGCTCGCAACCGGCGGCTACGGGCGCGTCTACTTCTCGGCGACCTCCGCGCACTCCTGCACGGGCGACGGCAACGGCATGGTGCTGCGCGCCGGACTGCCGCTGCAGGACATGGAGTTCGTGCAGTTCCACCCGACCGGGATCTACACGGCTGGCTGCCTCATCACGGAAGGGGCGCGCGGCGAGGGCGGCTATCTCACCAATGCCGGCGGCGAGCGCTTCATGGAGCGCTATGCGCCGAATGCGAAAGACCTCGCCTCGCGCGATGTGGTGAGTCGCGCGATGACCATCGAGATCCGCGAGGGCCGCGGTGTCGGCGCGGAGCGCGATCACATCGATCTGCACCTGGAGCACCTCGGGCCCGAGGTGATTCACGAGCGCTTGCCCGGGATCGCCGAGACGGCGCGGATCTTTGCCGGCGTCGATGTGCTGAAGGAGCCGATACCCGTGCTGCCGACCGTGCACTACAACATGGGCGGCATTCCCTGCAACTACCATGGCGAGGTGGTGTGTCCCCGCGGCGGGGATGTCGAGGCGACAGTGCCCGGGCTCATGGCGGTGGGCGAGGCCGCGTGCGTCTCGGTGCACGGCGCCAATCGTCTCGGCTCCAACTCGCTGCTCGATTTGGTGGTGTTCGGCCGCGAGGCCGCGCGGCGCTGCGCCGAGCTCGTCAAGCCGCGCAGCCCCCATCGGCCGCTGCCGAAGGAGGCTGCCGAGCTGGCCGTCGCGCGCCTCGATCGCCTGCGCCACGCGAGCGGCTCGCGGCCGACGGCGGCGATTCGCCTGGAGATGCAGCGCATCATGCAGGCGGACGCAGCGGTGTTTCGCACCGGCGCGACGCTCAAGGAAGGTATTGGGAAGCTGGCCCAGACCGTCGCCTCGCTAGCCGACGTGCGCACGACGGACCGCTCGCTGATCTGGAACTCGGACCTCATCGAGACGCTCGAGCTGGAGAACCTGCTCGCGCAGGCGACGGCGACGATTCACTCGGCGTATCAGCGCACCGAGAGCCGGGGCGCGCATGCGCGCGAGGACTTCCCGCAGCGCGATGATCAGGGCTGGCTCAAGCACACGCTGGTGTCGGTCGGCGAGGGCGGCAAAGTCGCCTTCGAGTACCGTCCTGTGCACGTCAACACGCTCACCACGGACGTGGCGGCGATTCCTCCCAAGGCACGTACCTACTGAAGGACGCTTACACAGATGGTTCAGCTCTTTCTGCCCCCCGGCTCACGGGTTAATCCGTCGGGGCGGGTGCATCGGGTCGCAAGCGGCAGCGACACACGCACCTTCAGGATCTACCGCTTCGATCCGGATTCGGGCGAGGGGCCGCGCATCGACACCTTCGAGCTCGACCTCAACGCCTGCGGGCCGATGGTGCTCGATGCCCTGATTCAGATCAAAGCGGCCGTTGACTCCACCGTGACGTTCCGCCGCTCCTGCCGCGAGGGGATCTGCGGGTCATGCGCCATGAACATCAACGGCTTGAACCGGCTCGCGTGTACCACGGCCATGGGCGACCTCGGTCGCGAAATCCGCATCTACCCGCTGCCGCACCTGCCGGTCATCAAGGACCTGGTACCCGATCTCACGACGTTCTACGCGCAGTATGCGGCGATCCAGCCCTGGCTCAAGACACGCACTCCGCCCCCGCCCGACCAGGAGCGCCTGCAGTCGAAGGCGGAGCAGGAGCAGATCGACCGGCCCGCAGCGTGCATTCTGTGCGCGTGCTGCTCCACCTCGTGCCCGAGCTACTGGTGGAACAGCGACCGCTTTCTCGGGCCGGCGGCGCTGCTGGCCGCGTACCGCTGGATCGTCGACAGCCGCGATGAGGCCACCGGCGAGCGGCTCGATGAGCTCGAGGACCCGTTCCGCGTATACCGCTGTCATACGATCATGAATTGCACGGATGTCTGCCCGAAGGATCTCAATCCGGCGAAGGCCATCGCGGAGATCAAGAAGCTGCTCGTGGAGCGGCGGTATTAAAGAGACCGATTCCGCGCAGGCCTTGCGGGCGAGGGGAGCGGCACCCTCGCAAGGCACCTCCGGGCGGCTCCAGTGGCGCTGCCGACGGGGGATGAAAGAGCTGGATGTCCTGCTCGAGCGCTTCCTGGAGCGCAGCTATTACGGCGCATCCATCGAGCAGCAGGAGGCCTTCCAGCGGCTGCTCGAGCTGCCGGACCCGGAGCTGGCTGCCTACCTCCTCGGGGATGCGACCCCCGCGGACAATCGGCTGGCCGAGCTCGTCATCTGGGTTAAACTCGGTCCACGTAACCCGTGACGGGTGTCACTATCCACGCAACCGGGAGAACTTCCCGGCCCGTTCCCGGTCTATTCAGGCGCGGCGCTGGTGGCCTTCCGGATCTGCTTGGGGAGAAGAGGGCGCCATGAGCGCCGATGTGAGCGATTTAAGCCTGGTCCAGCGCGTTCAGCACGGCGATAAAGGGGCATTCGATGCGCTGGTGCTCAAGTACCAGCACAAAGTGGTGAAGCTGGTGATGCGTTATGTACGCAACCCCGCGGAAGCCGAGGATGTTGCCCAGGAGGCGTTTATCAAGGCCTATCGCGCGCTGCCGCAGTTCCGCGGCGACAGCGCTTTCTACACCTGGCTGTATCGCATCGCGATCAATACGGCGAAGAACGCCGTCGTGTCGCGCGACCGCAGCCCGATCGACTACGACCTTGATCTGCACGGTTCTGACGAGACCTACGACATGCAAAGTCGCCTGAAGGACTCGGAGACCCCGGAGGGGCTGGTCCTCACGGACGAGATTCGCGGCACAGTGAACTCTGCGATCGAGTCGTTGCCCGAAGACTTGAGGACCGCCATCGTGCTGCGCGAGCTTGAGGGCCTGTCCTACGAGGATATCGCCGCCGCGATGGACTGTCCGGTCGGCACGGTCCGCTCGCGGATCTTTCGAGCGCGCGAGGCCATCGACCGGCGGCTGCGCGAGGTTTTCGAGGGTGGACTGGGTCGAGCAGAGGAGTTGGGATGAACAACGAAGAGCGGGACAGTCAGCTGTCCGCGATGTTCGATGACGAGCTGCCGGAGGCCGAGTGTGAGCTCCTCGCCCGCCGCCTGGCGCGCGATGAGGCGCTGAAGGCGCGCTGGGGGCGCTATGCGACCATTGGAGCGGCAATTCGCGCTGAGCGCGGCCTGACCCTCGAGAACCGGCTGGCGCTGCGTGTGGCAAGCGCCGTCTCGACCGAGCCCTCTCTCGCCAGCACCGCGGGCGTGCGCTCTTCCGCGCCCGGGCGCTCCGCACTTGTGCGCTGGGGTCAACCCGCCGTCGGCGCCGCGCTGGCGGCCGGAGTGGCGATGTTCGCCGTCCTGTGGATGCGCGATCGGTCGCCCACGCCGACGCTCCTCACGCAGCAGCCCACCCCCATCGCGGCTCATGCCGTGGCCGCGAGCCCGGCACCGGTACTCCTCAGCGCCGCCATTCGCACCGGCAGCCGCAAGAGCCGCGCCGGCACCAACAACAGCTATACCGTTCCCGTCACGATCAGCGGTACCGCGATGGTTCCACCTGCGCAGCTGGCCAACTATGTCGTCGCGCACAGTCAGTTCGCCATGCCCTGGCTGCGCGGCACCGTGCTGTCCTCGTTGGACACTGCCGAGAGCGCCACATCGGCTGCGCCGCCGGCGCAGAGCGCTGGAATGCGCGATGCTGCCGAAGCGCGCTAACGGGCACCTCGCCTGGGCGGCGCTCGCCTTCTCGGCGGCGGCCGCTGCCGCAGACGGCCCGCAGAAGCTCCTGGAGCGCATGAACCAGGCCCTGATGGGCCGCAGCTACGAAGGCGTGTTCGTGCGCCGCCAGGGCGGGCACGAGGAGACTTTCCGTATCATCCATCGCGTGCAGGGGCGGGCGATCTCGGAGCGGCTCGTGTCGCTTGACTCCGGCCGTGAGTTCATCCGCTCGGGCAATCAGCTCACCTGCTACCTGCCCGATCAGCACAAAGTGCTCGTCGAGCGCGAGCCCGAGGCGAGCCTGCTGCTCGGGGGACTGCCGACGATCGACGCCGCCGCCAGCAGCTCCTACGAGATCACGAGTCTGAAGAGCACGCGGTTCCTCGGACGCAAGACACAGGTCATCGCCGTCAATCCGAAAGACGACTACCGCTACGGCTATCGCCTGTGGATCGATGAGAAGTGGGCGATGCCGCTCAAGACCCAGCTGTGCGGTGCCGAGGGCCAGGTGATCGAGCAGGTGATGTTCGTAAGCCCCCTCGTCGTCAATCCACACATACCGGACTCGGCCTTCAGGCCCGAGACCGCCACGGACGGTTTTCTCTGGGTGCGCAATGATGAGACCGCGCCTGCGCCATCAGCCGCCGGATTCCCGGCGCTGTGGAGTGCCTCGCGACTGCCGCCGGGCTTCCATATGTCCGCGCGCGCGGCGCACGTGATGCCCGGATCCGATACGCCGGTGGCGCACCTGGTGTTCACCGACGGCATCGCATCGGTCTCGGTCTTCGTCGAGTCGCACGCGCAGGGTGGCGCGCAGCCGCCGCAGGCTGAGTCCGTTCAGGTCGGCTCCTCCTCGGCGTTCTCAGCGGTGATCGCGGGCCATCAAGTCACCGCCGTGGGAGAGGTTCCCCCGCAGACGGTGCGCTTCATCGTGAATTACGTGCGGGCGGCTGCCGCGCCGACCGCACCGTCGGCAACCGGCCGGGTACCGACCGCGACGCCGACTGTGCCGATCGCGACGCCCACCTCGACGCCCGCGCTCTCGGGCACCTCGCTGTCGCTGCGACACTGATCATGCAGTCGCGCCTCACGGTCGTGCACCGGCACGGCTGCGAGCTGTGTGATGCGATGCTGCTCGAGCTGCGGCAGCTTGCCGCATCCAGCCCGCTCCCACCGCTCGAGGTGGTGGACGTGGACGATGATCCGGAGCTCGCCCGTCGCTACGGCCTCGATGTTCCGGTGCTGCTGCTGGACGGGGTCGTCGTCTGCCGCCACAGACTCGACCGGCTGGAGCTGGCGCGCCTGCTGCGACGGCGGTAGGCGGACCTCGAGCGCCCTCGCGACGGTCGCGCCGACAAACCCGTAGGCCTCCTATACAATCCCCCCCGCCGCATGATGATCCCCGCGCGGCGGAACAGCGTTGCATGCGGCTGATACGTAATTTCTCCATCATTGCGCACGTCGATCACGGCAAGTCCACACTGGCCGACCGGCTCATCCAAAGCTGCGGGGGTTTGAGCGAGCGCGAGATGCAGGATCAGGTGCTCGACTCGATGGAACTCGAGCGCGAGCGCGGCATCACCATCAAGGCACAGAGCGTCACGCTCTACTACCAGGCCCGCGACGGCGAGCGCTATCAGCTCAATCTCATCGATACACCGGGGCACGTGGACTTCTCCTACGAGGTCTCACGCTCGCTCGCCGCCTGCGATGGGGCGCTGCTGGTGGTCGATGCCTCGCAGGGCGTGGAGGCCCAGAGCGTCGCCAACTGCTATACCGCGATCGAGCAGGGGCTCGAGGTGCTGCCGGTCATCAACAAGATCGACCTGCCGTCCGCCGATCCGGCACGCGTGGCGCAGGAGATCGAGGACATTATCGGCATCGAGGCGAAGGACGCGGTGCGCGTCAGCGCCAAGACCGGCGAGGGGGTGCCCGAGCTGCTCGAGGTGCTGATCCGTCGCATTCCGCCACCCAAGGGCGACCCCGATGGCCCGCTGCAGGCGCTGATCGTCGACTCCTGGTTCGACAACTACGTCGGCGTGGTGTCGCTGGTGCGTGTGATGAACGGCCGCCTGCGCAGCGGCGACAAGATCCGGGTCATGTCGACGGGCCGCAGTCACAGCGTCGATCGGCTCGGACGCTTCACGCCGAAGTCCGTCGCGCGGGCTGAGCTCGCCGCCGGCGAGGTGGGATTCGTCGCGGCCGGAATCAAGGAAATCGACGGCGCCCCGGTCGGCGACACGATCACTCTCGATGCGCGTCCCGCGGCGGCGCCACTGCCGGGCTTCAAGCAGATCAAGCCACGGGTCTTCGCCGGTCTCTTTCCCGTGAACTCGGAGGACTACGAGGCCTTCCGCGACGCGCTCGCGAAGCTGCGCCTCAACGACTCGGCGCTGCACTACGAGCCGGAAGTCTCCGGTGCCCTCGGGTTCGGGTTCCGCTGCGGATTTCTGGGGCTGCTGCACATGGACATCGTCCAGGAACGGCTCGAGCGCGAGTACCAGCTCGACCTCGTGACCAGCGCCCCGACGGTGGTGTACGAGGTGCTGCGCACCGACGGGGCGATCGAGTACGTCGACAACCCGGCGAAGCTTCCGGTCGTGACCGAGATCGAGGAGATTCGCGAGCCAATCATCCTCGCGAACATCCTCGTGCCCCCGGACCACGTGGGCGCCGTGCTGAAACTGTGCAACGACAAGCGCGGGTCGCAGAAGAAGATGCTGTATCTCGGCACCCAGGTGTCGCTGCAGTACGAGCTGCCGCTCGCCGAAGTGGTGCTCGACTTCTTCGACCGTCTGAAGTCCGTGAGCCGCGGCTACGCCTCGTTCGACTACGACTTCAGTCATTTCCAGAAGGCCCCGCTCGTCAAGCTCGACATCCTCATCAACGGCGAGCGCGTCGATGCGCTGTCGATCATCGTGCATCGCGAGAACGCCTATCAGCGCGGCCGCGAGCTGGTTGACAAGATGCACGAGCTGATTCCGCGGCAGATGTTCGAGGTCGCGGTCCAGGCCGCGATCGGCGGCTCGATCATCGCGCGCGCGACCGTCAAAGCGCTGCGCAAGAACGTGCTCGCCAAGTGCTACGGCGGCGATGTCACCCGCAAGCGCAAGCTCCTCGAGAAGCAGAAAGAGGGGAAGAAGCGCATGAAGCAGCTGGGGCAGGTGGAGATTCCGCAGGAGGCCTTCCTCGCCGTCCTGCAGGTGGGCAAAAAACAATAAGGGCTTTCCATGCCGATGCAACTGATCTCGTTTCTCGGGTGGCTCGCGATTCCGGCGGCGCTGCTCGCCATCGTCGACGACTGGTTCGTGCGACCGCGCCGGCAGATTCGCGCCGCGCCGGAGCCGGCTCGGGACCCGCCGCTGATGGCGCTCGTCTATTACGCATTGCCGGTGCTGGTGATCGCCGGGGTGATCCGGCTGCTGGTGGCCGAGCAGCTCGACTTTAGCCTCGTGCTGCTGCTGATCGCGGTGGTCACCGGAGTCCTCTGGCTCGCGGACGTGCTGGTGCTTCGCAAGTCGCGCGTAGCGCAGGCCCGCGCCGCCGGCAAGGATCCGGGCGCGATTCCCGAGCCGGGTACCGTCGATTACGCGCGCAGCTTCTTTCCGGTGGCGGTAGTGGTGCTGCTGCTGCGCTCGTTCGTGTTCGAGCCGTTCCGTATCCCCTCGGACTCGATGATGCCGACGCTCCTCGACGGGGATTTCATCATCGTGAACAAGTTCGCCTACGGGCTGCGGCTGCCGATCCTCAACCGCAAGATCCTGGAGATCGGTCAGCCGCAGCGCGGGGATGTGGTCGTGTTCCGCTATCCGGTGAACCCATCCGTCAACTACATCAAGCGACTGGTCGGCCTGCCGGGGGACCGCGTGCTGGTGCGCGAGGACCGGATCACCATCAACGGGGTGGCGGTGCCGACGAGCGATCGCGGGCTCTACGGCGACGGCTGCTACGAGGGCCTGCACCTGGCACAGGAGCAGCTCGGCGCACACTCGCACCGCATGATGTTCTGTCCCGCGACCGATTCGATCTCCCGGCTTCCTCTGGACAGCTGTAACCGCAACCAGAGGCACGACTCGCACAGCATGGTGTGCGCCGCGGGCTCGCGCGATGAGTTCGCGACGGACGGCTCCCGCAGCCTCAGCAACTGGGGCGAGAAGGTGGTTCCGGCCGGTCACTATCTCATGATGGGCGACAACCGCGACAACAGCGACGACGGCCGTGACTGGGGCTGGGTACCCGACGACCATCTGGTCGGCAAGGCGACTCGGATCTGGCTCAACTGGGACCTGCAGCGCTCCAACGGCCCGATCTCGAGATTCATCGGCACTGTCGACTGGAGCCGCATCGGCGCGGCGATCGAGTGAGCCGCGAGCCTGTGACGCATGTGGTCGGCAAAGCGACCCGAATCTGGTTCAATTGGCACCCGGAGCGCGCGGACGGACCGGACCGGAACCGAATCGGCGAGGCCGTTGAGTGATGCTCCAGGAGGGTTTCCGTGCACAAGCGTCAAAGAGGCGTGACATTCATCGGCTGGCTGTTCCTGCTTCTGCCCATGGCGATTGTGGGCTATGCGCTGATCCGTCTGGTTCCGTTCTATCTCAACTACCTGCGGGTGGCGCGCTCGCTCGACCAGGTCGTGCGCGAAGTGAAGATGGATGAGGCCGGCGCACAGCTGACGGCGATCAAGATCTCCCTCGACCGGCACTTCGAGATCGACAGCATCGACTATCCGGCCACCAAGGACATTACGATCCGCAAGGATGCCGCCAAGGGCTGGGTGCTGGAGGCGAAGTACGAGGAGGTCGCGCCGCTCTTCGGCAACCTGCAGCTCCTCATCAGCTTCGACAAGATCGCGACCGCCGGGTGATGGGTGCAGAGCAGGCCGGATTGGCCCGAGCGGTGGGTGCGCGAGCGGCTGGCCTACGAGCCGCGCGAGCCTGCGCTGTTCGCGGCCGCGCTGACCCACCGCAGTGCGGTGGGTCCCAATAATGAGCGCCTCGAGTTCCTGGGGGATGCCGTGCTCAATCTGCTCGTCGCGGAGCAGCTCTTCCAGGCCTTTCCCGATGCGGACGAAGGGGACTTGAGCCGACTGCGATCGAGGCTGGTGAGCGCCGAGCCGCTCGCCGCGATCGCCGGGGAGCTCGGTGTGGGGGAGGTGTTGCAGCTCGGCTCGGGGGAGCTGAAGAGCGGCGGCTTCCGCCGCCAGTCGATCCTCGCGGATGCGTTCGAGGCGCTGTGCGGCGCGGTGTTTATCGACGGCGGGCTCGAGGCCGCGCGGCGGCTGGTCGACGGACTGTTCGCCAACCGCATCGCCGCGCTGCCGGCCGCGGAGACGCTGAAGGATGCCAAGACGCGGCTGCAGGAGCACCTGCAGTCTCTCGGCCTGCCGCTGCCGCGCTATGAGGTCGAGCGTACCGAGGGCGAGGCTCACGCCCAGACCTTCTGGGCGAGTTGCGAGGTTGCGGCGCTGCGCCTCAAGGCGACCGGGACCGGTTCGACGCGCCGGCGCGCGGAACAGGAGGCGGCCGATGACGTGCTGCGCAGGATCCACCGGGGCGATACGGTGCCCTCGTGAGCGACCCCGTGTTTCGGTCCGGGTTCGCGGCACTGGTTGGCAGGCCGAACGTCGGCAAGTCGACCCTCCTCAACGCCCTCGCCGGCGAGAAGCTGAGCATCGTGACGCCGCGGCCGCAGACCACGCGCCACCGCGTGCTTGGGATCACGAACCTGCCGCACGCTCAGATCGCCTTCGTCGACACCCCGGGTCTGCACCGGGGCGCCAAGCGCGCGCTCAACCGTGCCATGAACCGCACCGCCGCCGCCGCACTCGAGGACGCCGATGTCGTGGTACTGGTGGTGGAGGCCGGCAAATGGCTCCCCGATGACGATCTTGCGCTGCAACGGATCCGGCGCGCCGCTCGACCGACGCTCGCCGCGGTCAACAAGATCGACCGTGTGCGGCCGCGCGAGCGGCTGCTTCCCTACATCGCCGCGCTCGCGCAGCGGCTGGAGTTCGCCGCAATCGTGCCGGTGTCAGCGGCCAAGGCGCAGAACATCGAGGCGCTCGCGGCCGCCATCGCCGGGATGCTGCCCGAGTCGCCGGCGCTGTTCCCGCCGAACGAGCGCACCGATCGCGGGCTCGAGTTCCGCGTGGCCGAGATCGTGCGCGAGAAGCTCACCCTGGAGCTCGACCAGGAGCTGCCCTACGGCATCGCCGTCGAGATCGAGCGCTGCGTGGAGGAGGACGACCAGCTCGTCGTCGACGCCGCGATCTGGGTCGATCGCGCCGGCCAGAAGCCGATCGTGATCGGCGCCAAGGGCGAACGGCTGAAGCGCGTCGGCCGCTCCGCCCGTCTCGAGCTCAATCGGCTCCTGGCACGGCGACTGCATCTGACATTGTGGGTGAAGGTGCGCGAAGGGTGGGCCGACAACGCCCGTGCCCTGCACCAGCTGGGTCTGGAATGAGCCGCGATCAACGCCGCATCCAGCTGGCGCCTGCCTACATCCTGCACCACCAGCCCTACCGCGACACGAGCCGTATCCTCGAGGCGTTCACGCGGGAGCATGGGCGGCTGACGTTGTTCGCCCGCGGCGTGCGCGGACCCAAGGCGAAGCTGGCGGCGGTGCTGCAGCCGTTCCGGCTGCTGCTCATCTCATGGAGCGGGCGCGGCGAGGCGGCGCAGCTGACGGGCGCCGAGTGCGCCCCGGAGCCCGTGCCTTTGCCCCCGGCGTGCCTGATGGCCTGCTTCTACCTGAACGAGCTGCTCATGAAACTGACGACTCGCCATGATCCGCATGTCGCCTTGTTTGATGCGTACACCCTCGCCCTCGGGGAGCTCAAGCGCGGCGTGGCGCTCGAGCCTACCTTGCGGATCTTCGAGAAGCGGCTGCTCGAGGAGGTCGGCTTCGGGCTCGACCTTGGCACCGACGCGGACAGTGGACGTGGGATTCGGGCCGACGAGCACTATCAGTTCCATCCGGCGCAGGGCCTGAAGCGCGCACCTCGGGGAGGGCGCGGGGCGCTTTCCGGTCGCGCGCTGGTGGCACTCGCCAACGAGAGCCTCGGCAGCGCCGATCTCGAGGATGCGCGGCGTCTGCTCGGGGCGGCCATCGCCTATTGTCTGGAGGGACGCGAGCTCGTCACGCGCGCGGTGGCGCGCTCGATGGCGCATCGCGAGCGCCCGTCCTCTTGAGCCGAAGCGCGGGAGCGTGCATGAACAGGACCTCGATCGCACTCGGAGTCAACATCGATCACGTGGCGACGCTGCGCCAGGTGCGCCGCGCGCGCGAGCCCGATCCAATCCACGCCGCGCTCGCCGCGGAGCTCGCGGGCGCCGACAGCATCACGCTGCACTTGCGCGAGGACCGACGCCACATTCAGGTGCAGGATGTGACGGGACTGAAGGACCTGCTCAAGACCCGCATGAACCTCGAGATGGCGGTGACCGACGAGATGCTCGAGATCGCGCGCGCCGTGCGCCCGGCGGACTGCTGTCTGGTGCCCGAGCGACGCGCCGAGATTACGACCGAAGGCGGGCTCGATGCGGCGGGGCAGGCGCAGCGCCTGAAGGAGGCGACCGCCGTGCTCGCCGGAGTCGGCATCCGCGTGTCGCTGTTCATCGATCCCGATCCCCGCCAGATCGAGGCGGCCGCGCAGATCGGCGCGCCGGCGGTCGAGCTGCACACCGGCGCCTACGCGGCGGCGGCCGGCGCGCGGCGCGCGACCGAGCTCGAGCGACTGCGCGTGGGTGCGCGGCTGGGCGTGGGCCTCGGGCTGGTGGTGCACGCCGGCCACGGCCTCGACTACCACAACGTCGGACCGGTCGCCGCGCTCACGGACATCGTCGAGCTCAACATCGGCCACGCCATCATCGCGCGGGCCGTGTTCCAGGGCCTCACGCAGGCGGTGCGGGACATGAAGGCTCTGATGCTGGCCGCACGCGCATGATCTTCGGCATCGGCGTCGACGTGCTCGAGGTGCGGCGCATCAGCGGCACCCTCGAGCGATTCGGGACGCACTTCACCGAGCGGCTGCTGATGCCGCAGGAGCGCACCCAGCTTGGGCAGACACGCCGCCCGGAGCGTTTCATCGCCATGCGCTTCGCCGCCAAGGAGGCGATCGTCAAGGCCATGGGCACCGGATTTGCACACGGGGTGTGGATTCGGGATGTGGGCATCGTGCAGAACGAGTGGGGCCGCCCGGAAGTGGTGTTCTCCGCGCGCGGGGAGCGGGTACGCAAGGGCCTGGGGATCGGCGAGGGCCACGTGACGCTCACGGACGAGGCGGGACTGGTCGTCGCGGTCGCAGTGCTGATGAGAGCGACGTGAACACCCTGATCTTCGACATCGAGACCGTCCCGGACGTGGAACTCGGTCGGGCGCTGCATGGCCTTGAGGGGCTCTCTGACGCGCAGGTCGCCAAGGCGATGTTCACCCTGCGACGCCAGCGTCACGGTGATGAGTTCCTGCCGCACGCGCAGCAGCGAGTCGTCGCCATCTCGTGCGTGCTGCGCAGTCGCGATACGCTGGCCGTGTGGAGCCTCGGCGAACCGGACTCCGCGGAGCGCGAGCTCGTGCAGCGCTTCTTCGAGGGCCTCGAGCGCTACTCCCCGGATCTCGTCTCCTGGAACGGCGGCGGATTCGATCTGCCCGTGCTGCATTACCGCGCGCTGCGCTGGGGCGTGCCGGCCGCGCGCTACTGGGAGACCGGCCAGGAGGACACCGCTTTTCGCTTCAACAACTATCTATCGCGCTATCACTGGCGCCACATCGATCTCATGGACGTGCTGGCGGGCTTTCAGCCGCGGGCCCGCACCTCGCTCGCCGACACGGCGGCGCTCCTCGGCTTACCCGGCAAGCTCGGCTTCTCGGGCGCGCAGGTCTGGGAGGCCTGGCTCGACGGCGAGATCGCGCGCATCCGTGAGTACTGCGAGACCGATGCACTCAACACTTACCTTATCTATCTGCGCTTCGAGCTGATGCGCGGGCACTTGAGCCGCGAGCACTACCGGGAGGAGATCGCGCGCGCGCAGGAGCTGCTGCGCGCGAGCAGCGGCAAGCATCTGCAGCAATTTCTCCTGGCGTGGCAGCGCGAGCCACAGCGGGAGCCGGGCGGTTGAGCGACACCGAGCTCGCGAGCGTCGCGGCGCTGACGCACGAGGGGGAGGGGGTCGTGCGCGGCGGCAAGACAGCCTTCGTCGCCGGGGCGCTTCCCGGGGAGCTCGTGCGGTTTCGGCGCGTACGGCGCCACCGCAGCCACGACGATGCCGAGCTCGTGGAGATCGTGCAGGCCTCCGCTGAGCGCACGACACCGCGCTGCGCTCACTTCGGCGTGTGCGGCGGGTGCGCGCTGCAGCATCTCGCTCCGGAGCGGCAGATCGAGGCGAAGCAGCAGGAGCTCGCCGAGAGCCTGGAGCGGATCGCGCGAGCGGAGCCGCGCCGCTGGCTCGCACCCCTCAGGGGCCCGATGTGGGAATACCGGCGGCGGGCGCGGCTGGGCGCGCGCTTTGTGGACAAGAAGGGCCGCTCCCTCGTCGGATTCCGCGAGCGTCTGTCCACCCATGTCGCCGACGTGGAACGGTGCGAGGTACTGGCCGCGCCGGCTGGGGCACTGGTCGGAGCGCTGTCGGTCCTGCTCACGAAGCTCTCGATCAGGGAGCGCATCCCGCAGATCGAGGTGGCGGTGGCCGACAACGCCACGGCACTGGTGCTGCGGGTGCTCAGCCCTCCGGCGGCGGCGGACCTCGTCGCGCTGGAGGATTTCGAGCGGGCTCAGGGTGTGCGGCTGTACCTGCAGCCTCAGGGCCTGGACTCGGTGCGGCGCTTGCGCGAGGACCCGGCCCAGGAGCCCCTGCGCTACAGCCTGCCGGACTTCGACGTGCGGCTCGAGTTCGAGCCGACCGATTTCATACAGATCAATGCGGCGATCAACGCGTCACTCGTCGGGCTGGCGGTCGAGCTGTTGGAGCTGGACCGTGATTCCCGAGTACTTGACCTGTACTGTGGACTCGGCAACTTCACGCTGCCCCTTTCGCGCCGGTGCCACAGCGTGCTCGGGGTAGAGGGCGACCAGACGTTGGTCCGCCGGGCACGACATAATGCGGCCGTGAACGCTATCTCGAACGTTGACTTTGCGGTTGCCGACCTCGCCCAGCCACCGGGTCCGGCCTCGCCCTGGGCTGCCGCAGTCTACACGCACGTCCTGCTGGATCCTCCCCGCGCCGGCGCACGCGACGTAATGCCAACCATTGCGCGGCTGACCCCGAAAAGGGTCCTGTATATTTCCTGTCATCCAGGCAGCTTGGCGAGGGATGTTGGGATGTTGGTTCACGATCACGGGTTTACCCTGTGCGCGGCCGGCGTGCTCGACATGTTCCCGCATACGACCCACGTCGAGTCGGTCGCGCTGCTGGCGCCTGCGGGCCGCTAGGTCGGGTCATGAGCCTGGGGCCCCTCATGATTGACCTGCACGGCACCGAGGTGGATGCCGAGGAGCGTGAGCTGCTGGCTCATCCGCTTGTCGGCGGAGTCATCCTCTTCACCCGCAACTACGCGGATCCCGATCAGCTCACGCACCTTGTTGGTGCGATCCATGCCGCCCGCAGCCCGCCTCTGATCGTCGCCGTCGATCACGAGGGTGGGCGCGTGCAACGCTTCAGGTCGGGCTTCTCCTGCCTGCCGGCCGCCCGCCGCATCGGACATGAATTCGACGTGAACGCCCGAGCCGGCCTCGAGCTCGCCCGGCGTATGGGCTGGCTCATGGCAGCCGAGCTGCGCTCTCATGGGATCGATCTGTCGTTCGCGCCCTGCGTCGATCTCGACTACGGAATCAGTGAGGTGATCGGCGACCGTGCGTTCCACAGCCGCCCCGAGGCGGTGGCGCAGCTGGCGGTGGCTTACATGATGGGGATGCGCGAGGCCGGCATGGCGGCTACCGCCAAGCACTTCCCCGGTCATGGAGCCGTCACCGCCGACTCGCATGTCGCCCTTCCGGTCGATCGGCGGGAGCTCGCGGATCTCATGGGCGACCTCATGCCCTATCGCCGCCTGATCGCCAATGCCCTGCCTGCGGTGATGGTGGCTCACGTGCTGTTTCCGGCCGTGGACGAGCGCCCGGCAAGTGCCTCGGCCCGATGGATCCAGGGGGTACTGCGAAGCGAGCTCGACTTCGCCGGCACCGTATTCGCGGACGACCTCTCGATGGGAGGCGCGGCGGCGGCGGGCGACATCATCACGCGTGCCGAACGGACCCTGGCGGCGGGCTGCGACGTGCTGCCGGTGTGCAACGATCGGGCGGCGGTGACCACGCTGCTCGATGGGCTGAAGGTCGAGCTCGAGCCCGCCTCGCGCCTGCGGATCGTTCGCATGCGGGGCCGCGACGGGCAACCGCGCGGCGAGCTCGGCGAGTCGTCCGAGTGGCGCGTGGCGCAGGAGCTGCTGGCTCGCAGCGCACGCGCTCCGGAGCTTAGCCTGACATCCGGTGCCTCATGAATAACTGGTCGCCGGATGCCTGGCGGGACATCGTCGACGCGGCGCCGGAGGGCATCGTCGTCTGCGATGCAACGGTGCCCGACCATCCGGTGCTGTATGCGAACAGCGCCTTCGCTCAGATGTGCGGCTACCCGGTGAGTGCACTGCTCGGCACCAATCTGCGGATGCTGCAGGGAGCGGACCGCGAGCAGGAGGGCCGTCAGCGCCTGCGCGAGGCGCTCGAGCAGGGCATCGCCTGCCGTGTCCTGATGCGCAACTATCGTCCGGACGGCACCATCTACTGGAACGAGCTGCTGATCCAACCCGTTCGCAACGGCAGCGGTCGCATCGTGCAGTGGGTCGGATTCCATCGCGACGCCAGCGAGCGGCTGCGCACGGTGGAGCGGGCGAATCAAGGGCTGCCAACATGGATGCGGGAGGATCGGCTCACCGGACTGCACTCGCGGGCGTATTTCGAGGAGCTGTTGCGCCGCGACTGGCAGGTCGCGCAGCGCGACTCGCACGAGATCGGGCTCACGCTGTTCGACATCGATGATCTCGCCACCTACAACGATACCTTCGACAAGGCGGCCGGCGATGCGTGCATCCGCCGCGTCTCGCGCGTGATCGCCGGGTCGTACCGCCGCGCGAGCGATCTGATCGGTCGCTGGGAGGGCGGAACCTTCGGGGTGCTGACGCAGGGGGATGCGGCCGACAAGGCCAACGAATACGCCCGCACCGTCGTGCAGCGCGTCCGCGAGCTCCTGATCCATCACCCGCGCGCGGCCTCGCGCGGCCGCTACGTCACGCTGAGCGCCGGGGTTGCGAGCCTGGTGCCGCCGCGGGAGCTGCCGCTCGAGACCATGATCAATGCCGCTCTGGCGGCGCTCAAGCGCGCCAAGAGCCGCGGCAAGAATGACGTGTGCGCAGCCGAATCGACCGACTTCAAGTAGCTCAGCGGCCGGCCGGACGCGCCTGGGCAGGTGTCACGAGCGCGATCACCCCGAACGCAGGGTGATCGAAATAGTTGCGCTCGTAGAAGCGCACGCGGTGGCTGTCGTTGATCGTGAAGACGGTGCCGGGCGCGGCGCCGAGCCCAGGCGGTGGGCTGTCGAGAGCGTAGCTGAGTACCAGCCCCAAGTGCAGGAAGGTTCCCCGCTCGAGCGTCACCGTTCCGGAGAGCCCCGTCCCCTCCAGGCCGACACGCGGTAAAGGCAGGCTGGAATGCGTGCCCCACAGGCCTGCGGTCTGTGCCCAGGCGAGGTGCGCCACCGGGGCGTAGGCGGAGCTTGACCGCAAGCGTGCCTCGATGTCGTTCAGCTGATACTCCGACGGCGAGAGGCTGCGCACGAAGTGCACGCTCGCCGGGGTCGAGGAGGTCGCGGGAGCGTCGCTGTCGCCTTCCGGGTGCAGCGCGGCGTCGCTCGGCGCCTCCAGCGTCCACTCTTCGCTGACACCGAGCGCGGTGGTCGCCCGAAACACGACGAGCTCGACGTTGTAGACCGGTGAGCTCGGGGCTGTCGGGGCTGTCGGGGCGACGGCTGGCGTTGGCCCCGCTGCAGCTGCAGCGGCCGCCGGAGGCGCCGGGGGTTGTGATTTGAGTGGCGCTGCCGCGCACAGCGCCATCACGGCTAGCCAACGCAGATTCATCGCCTCATCTTACCTCAGTGCCGGGCTCCGCCCAGGCGCTTCAGCAGCTGTGCCGCGAACTCGAAGCGTTGCTCGAGGTCGGCGAGCGCCCGCGTGACGCGCAGCTTGAGCGAGCCCTCGAGGCGGTACTCGCGGGTATTCGACTGAATCAGGCGCACCACGATACGCGGGTCGATCGAGCTCGACTGCTCGAACAGGACGTAGCCGCCCTGGACGCCCAGATCGAGGCGGCGGATCCCCAAGGCGAGGGCGCTCAGCTTCAGGCGCGCCACCCGCAGCAGATTGCGCACGGCTTCGGGCAATGCGCCGAAGCGATCGACCAGCTCCGCCATGAGCTCATCGAGCCCCGCCGCATCGGCAGCGGCAATACGCTTGTAGAGCGTGAGGCGCACGTGCACATCGGCGACATAGCTCTCCGGCAGGAACGCCGGCAGGTGCAGCTCCACCTCGGTCGCTGCTGCCAGCGGGCGCTCGAGCTCGGGCTCGCGCCCATCGCGCAGCGCGCGCACCGCATGCTCGAGCATGTCGAGGTAGAGCGACAGACCCACCTCGGTGAGCTCGCCGCTCTGCTCCTCACCCAAGAGCTCGCCGGCGCCGCGGATCTCGAGATCGTGTGTCGCCAGCACGAAGCCTGCGCCGAGCTCCTCGAGCGATTCGATCGCCTCGAGGCGCTTGCGCGCATCCGCCGTGAGCTGCGCGCCCGCCGGCACGATGAGGTAGGCATAGGCGCGGTGGTGCGAGCGGCCGACGCGCCCGCGCAGCTGATGCAGCTGCGCGAGCCCGAAGCGGTCGGCGCGATTGATGATGATGGTGTTGGCGGTCGGCACGTCGATGCCGCTTTCGATGATGGTGGTGCACACGAGCAGATTGAAGCGGCGGTGATAGAAGTCGATCATGAGCTGCTCGAGGTCGCGCTCGCGCATCTGGCCGTGCCCGATGCGTACGTCGGCCTCGGGGATGAGCGCGCGCACCTCGCTTGCGACCTGCTCGATGGTGCGCACCTCGTTGTGGACGAAATAGATCTGCCCGCCGCGCCGCAGCTCGCGCAGCGCCGCCTCCCGCAGCGTCGCACCGTGCCACTCGGTCACGAAGGTCTTGATCGCGAGCCGCTCCTCCGGAGGAGTAGCGATCAGCGACAGGTCGCGCAGGCCGCCGAGCGCCATGTTGAGCGTGCGCGGGATCGGCGTCGCCGTGAGCGTGAGCACGTGGACTTCGGCGCGCAGAGCCTTCAGGCGCTCCTTGTCGCGCACGCCGAAGCGGTGCTCCTCATCGATGATGATGAGCCCCAGATCCTTGAAGCGCACATGAGCGTGCAGCAGGCGGTGGGTCGCAATCACGATGTCGACGGTGCCCTGCTCGATACCGGCGACCACCGCCTCGCCCTCGGCCGCGGTGCGGAAGCGCGACAGTGCCTCGATGCGCACCGGCCAGTCGGCGAAGCGGTCGCGGAAATTCTGCAGGTGCTGCTGCGCGAGCAGCGTCGTCGGCACGAGCACCGCGACCTGCCGGCCGCCCTGCGCGGCGGCGAACGCGGCCCGCATCGCGACCTCGGTCTTGCCGAAGCCCACATCGCCGCACACGATGCGGTCCATCGGCTGCGGCTTGCGCAGGTCCTCGAGGACCCGCGCGATCGCTTCGGCCTGGTCGGGCGTCTCCTCGAACGGGAAGCCGCGGGCGAAGACCTCGTAATCCTCTGCCCTGAGCGGCAGCGCGAGACCCTGACGCGCCTTGCGGCGCGCATACAGGTCGAGCAGCTCGGCGGCTACATCGCGGATCTGCTCGGCAGCTCGCTTGCGCGCCCGTGCCCATTGATCGGTGCCGAGCTTGTGCAGGGGGGCGCTCTCCGGAGCCGCTCCGGTATAGCGGCTCACCAGATGCAGCGCCTGCACCGGCACGTACACGCGATCGCCGTCCT
>Ga0335081_10006227_pt1 | contig 18969 bp, 18 predicted proteins | sample Lox_Sample_35_FD_206713 | JGI IMG/M metagenome (GOLD analysis project Ga0335081, IMG submission 206713) | Soil microbial communities from Loxahatchee National Wildlife Refuge, Florida, United States - Lox_Sample_3.5 | ecosystem: Environmental > Terrestrial > Soil > Wetlands | place: USA...
CCGCTGCGCGCCCATGTGCGATTGGATCCGTTGATCGACTCACCCGAGCCGATCCTGCCGCTCCCGTCAACGAGCGATTGAAACCGCGCTACGTCCCAGCCCCCGCCGCAACACGCGCGAGCACGCGGTCGACGACCGCGTCGCATTCGCCGAGATAGCTGGCGGGATCGGTGAGACGGTCGAGGGCGGTGCGATCGAGATGGGGCTGCACCGCGCCGTCCTCGGCGAGCATCTCGGCCAGCGGGCGCTTTCGCTCGATGGCGCGGTCGCAAGCCTCCTGCACGACATGGTGCGCCGTGTCGCGGCCGATCGCTTCGGCGAGCGCCATCATCACCGCTTCGGCCATGATGAGCCCTTCATGCAGATCCAGATTGCGGCGCATCTTTGGGGCGTCGACGGTGAGGCCTTCGGCCAGCACCGTGCCATGCTCGAGCGCGCCGGCGCTCAGCACGAAGATCTGCGGCAGTGCCAGCCACTCGCTCTGCCACGGGCCGGTGGCGCGCTCATGATCCTGCGCCATTGCGTTCAGCAGCAGCGGCACCAGCGCGTGCACGCCGCGCGCGGCGGCGATGACATATTCGCAGGCGATCGGGTTGCGCTTCTGCGGCATGGTGCTGGAGCCGCCGCGGCCGCTCTGATGCGGCTCGAACGCCTCGCCCAGCTCGCTCTGCATGAGCAGCATGACGTCGGTGGCGAGCTTGGCGAGGCTGCCGCAGACGAGCCCCAGAAACGATGCCGCCTCGACGACGCGCGCACGGTCGACATGCCAGGGCGCGGCGGGCGCGGCAAGGCCGAGCTCGGCCGCGAGCCCTTCCGCCACCGCCCGCCCCCTGGCGCCGAGCGAGGCGAGCGTACCGACGGCGCCGCCGAACTGAAGGGTCAGCACGCGCGGCCGCAGCTCCGCGAGCCGGGCAAGATGGTCGACGAGCGGCGCGAGCCAGACCGCGACCTTGTAGCCGAAGGTGATCGGCAGCGCGTGCTGGAGATGCGTGCGTCCCGCCATCACCGTGCCGCGATGGCGACGGGCCTGCTCGGCGAGGCCGGCAATGACGCGGCGGAGACTCGTCTCGATCAGCGCCAGCCCGTCGCGCATCTGCAGCACCACCGCGCTGTCCATGATGTCCTGGGTCGTGGCGCCCCAATGCACATGGCGCGAGGCGTCGCCGCCCGCGGCACGGCCGAGCGCCTTCACCAGCCCGACGACGGGATAGCCGACAGTGCGCGCGCTCTTGCCGATCTCGGCGAGCGAGACGCGCTCGAGCTTTGCCGCTGCCGTGATGGCGTCAGCCGACGCGGCGGGGATGAGACCGAGCCGTGCCTCGACCCGTGCCAGCGCCGCTTCGACATCGAGCATTTTCTGCACGAAGCCCTCTTCGGAGAAAACGGCGCGCATGGCATCGCTGCCGAAGAGGCCGCCGAAGACGGTTGAATCCGCGGGATTGACGCTCATCGCGCCGAGGCTCCGGTCAGATGTCGAAAAACGCGGTCTCGCCCGCGCCCTGCAAGACGACGTCGAAGCGGTAGGTCGCGGGCGCGCCGCCCGCAGGCTGCGCCAGAAGGGTGCGGCGCGCCGCGGCATCCTCGATGCCGCTCAGCACGGGATCGGCGTCGTTCGCCTGCGCCAGATCGGCGAAATAGAGCCGCGTCGTCAGATGCTTCAGCAGCCCGCGGGCGAAGATGGTCATGGCGATGTGCGGTGCCTGCAACGCGTTGCCGCGGCCGGGGACCGCACCCGGCCGCACCGTGGTGAAGCGATAGCGCCCCTCCTTGTCGGTGAAGGCGCGGCCGAAGCCGACGAAATTATGATCGACGGGTTTCTCCTGCGGATCCTCGGGATGCCGGTACTTGCCGGCGGCATTGGCCTGCCAGATCTCGAGCATGGCATCGGGCACGCCGACGCCGTCGCCATCGCGCACTTGGCCTTCGATGATGATCCGTTCGCCCAGCGCCTTGCCGCCTTGGGTGAGATCGGCGAGCTCCGGCCGGGCGAGGCCGACATGGAAGAACGGCCCTACCGTCTGCGACGCCGTCGGCACAAGCTTCATCTCACTTCTCCATCGGCGTGGCGCCGCGGCCACGCAGAACGATGTCGAAGCGGTACCCGAGCGCGTATTCCGCTTGGCTGAGTTCGGGATCGTAGATCGAGACGAGACGCTGGCGCGCGGTCTCGTCGGCGGTGCTGTTGAAGATCGGATCGAGCGGCAGCAACGGGTCGCCGGGGAAATACATCTGCGTCACCAGCCGCGTGGCGAAGGCGGGGCCGAAGACGGAGAAGTGCAGATGCTGCGGCCGCCAGGCATTGTAAGTGTTGCGCCAGGGATAGGCCCCGGGCTTCACCGTTAGAAAGCGGTAGCGCCCTTCGGCATCGGTCGGCACATGGCCCTTGCCGGTGAAGTTGGGATCGAGCGGCGCGTCGTGCCGGTCGCCGTCATGGAGATAGCGGCCGGCCGAATTGGCCTGCCAAAGCTCGAGCAAGGTGTCCGGAACCGGGCGGCCATCCTCGTCGAGCACGCGGCCGGCGACGATGATGCGCTCGCCGATCGGCTCGCCCGCGCCCGCCCGCGTCAGATCGGCGAGGCTCGGGCCGGTCCAGCCGCCGGCAAAGACCGGACCCGTGGTCTCGGTCAAGGTGTGGTCGAGTGGGACGAGCCGGCGCACCGGCGCCCGCTTCACGGTGCTGGCGTAATCGGGATAGAGATAAGGCGGATGGTTGCCGGGCTGTTCCCGGCGATAGGGACGCACCTCAACCATTCGCTTCCTCCCGTGCTTTACGTGCCGCCACTATAGCGATGGGGTCGACCGGCGGAAACCATGCCGTCCGGGCTCATCGCAGGCCTGTTCGGCGGATGGTGCCGCATCGCTATCCTCGCGCCGCCGCGGATTTGTCGAGCTGGTTGCGCTTCCTCCGGTCGCATCTCGCGCGTCTGATGTGACACAGATCATTCACCGAACTTGGCTACGATCTTCGCGCGGCGAGCAGCGCATCTTATCTCCTTGTCTCAAGCAGAAGGCGGCCATGGAAGGGGCGAGCTATGGCGCGGCCGGCGTGCTGCGCGACCGCGGCGCCTTCGAGCGGGCATTGGTCAAACGGCTCGTCGCCGCGGGAGCGCTCGACACTGCGGCCGGAGAGCGCGCTTTGCGGCTCGCCGCGTCGAGCGAGGAGCGGGTCGAGACGGTGCTCGCCAAACTTGCGCTCGCGCGCGAGCGCGACGTGGTCGAGGCGGCAGCGAGCGAGCTCGGTCTCGCCGTGGCGGCGGTGAAGGATTTTCCGGATGCCCCGGTTCTCGAAGCCGCCAGTCCGAAATTCCTGCGCCAGGCGCGCATCGTGCCGCTCTCCGAGCATGTCGACCGCGTCCGCCTGGCGGTCGCCGACCCGCTCAACCAGCAGCATGTGCATGCGCTGGCGCTGCTGGCCGGCAAGCCGGCCGAAGTGCTCATCGCCGCACCGTCGGATCTGGAGCTCGCCCAGGAGCGGCTTTATGGCGGCGTCGACGGCGCCGTCGGCGAGATCGTCGAAGAGATCGGGCGCGCCGAAGCGTCGGACGGAGCCTTCGCCGAAGACGAGGCAGATGTCGGCCGGTTGCGCGATCTCGCGCGCGAAGCGCCCGTCGTCCGCCTGGTCAATCTGCTGATCGCGCGTGCCGTCGAGGCGCGCGCGTCCGACATCCATATCGAGCCTTTCCAGGACCGGCTCTCGGTGCGCTATCGCATCGACGGCGTGTTGCGCGGCGCGCCGACGCCGCCGCCGCGCCTGCGCGCGGCCATCGTCTCGCGGATCAAGATCATGGCGAAGCTCGACATCGCCGAACGCCGGCTGCCGCAAGATGGCCGCGTGCTCGTCACCTTGCGCGGTCGCGACTACGATTTGCGCGTCGCCACCGTGCCGACGTTGCATGGCGAGCGCGTGACGATGCGCATCCTCGACCGGTCGAGCCTCGTCATCGATTTCGAGGAGCTGGGCTTCGCGCCCGACGCCTTGAAGCGCTATCTCGCCCTCGTCGACAGGCCCCAGGGCATCGTGCTGATCACCGGGCCGACGGGCAGCGGCAAGACGACGACGCTTTACGCGACGCTGGCGCGGCTCAACGCGCCCGAACGCAATGTCTTCACCGTCGAGGACCCCGTCGAGTATCAGCTCGACGGCGTCAACCAGGTCCAGGTGAAGCCGCAGATCGGGTTGGGTTTTGCCGATATCTTGCGCACGCTGCTGCGGCACAATCCCGACGTGATCATGATCGGCGAGATGCGCGACCGCGAGACGGCGCAGATCGCGATCCAGGCGGCGCTCACCGGGCATCTCGTGCTGTCGACGTTGCACACCAACGACGCTGCCTCGTCGATCACCCGGCTCCTCGATATGGGGGTCGAGGATTATCTCGTGACCTCGACGCTCTCGGGCGCGGTCGCCCAACGCCTCGTTCGCCGCCTTTGCCCGCATTGCCGCGCGCCGCGGCAGGTGCTGCCGTCATTTCTCGATCGCACCGGCCTCGCCGCCCTGCTGCGCGATCGCGAGCCGCGGCTCTTCGTCCCGAGCGGCTGCGACGCCTGCCAGGGCACGGGATATCAGGGGCAGATCGCCGTCATGGAAGTCCTCGAAATGTCGGACGCGGTGCGCGCGCTGGTGCTGCAGCACGCGGAAGTCGGCGATATCCGCCGCGCCGCTTCCGGCGAAGGCATGCGCAGCATGCATGAGGATGGGCTGATCAAAGCGGTCGACGGAGTCACCACCCTCGAGGAGGTGCTGCGCGTGACGAGAGATATGTGACGATCGATCCCCGCCGCATCGCCCGGAGGCGGCCATGACGCTGTGGCGTTATCGCGCCGCCGACGCGGATTCGGAATTGCGCGAAGGCGAAATCGAGGCCCTGGACGAGGGGGCCGCCGCGGCGCGGCTGCAATCCCTCGGCCTGATGCCGCTGCGCCTCAGGCCGCTGGGCGCGGAGAAGACCGCGGCGGCAGCGCCGAAACGCCGCCGGCGCGGGCTGAAGTCGGCCGTGCTCGCGGCGATCGCGGCCCAGACCGCGGTGCTGCTGCGCTCCGGCATCGCCCTCGACGATGCGCTCGATGTCGCCGCCAGCTTTGCCGAGAAGCCGCGCGAGAGCGAGGTGCTGCGCGCGCTTTTGGCCCGCATCCGCGCGGGTGCATCGCTGGCGGAAGCGATGAGCGCCGAGCCCGGGCTGTTCCCCGATTTCGCGGTGAGCATGATCCGGGCCGGCGAAGAGGCGGGACAGGTCGAGAGCGCGCTCGCCCGCCTCGCGGAATTCCTCGAGCAGAGCCTGGCCTGGCGCGAGACGATCAAATCGGCGCTGCTCTATCCCGCCGTCGTCGCCCTGGTCTGTTGCGGTTCGATCGCAGTGCTGTTCGCTTTCGTCGTGCCGCGTTTCGCGCCGCTCTTCGCGGAGGCCGGCGACGCGCTGCCGAGCTCGGCGCGCACGCTCCTTGCCGTCTCCGATCTCGTGCGCAACTGGTGGTGGACGGTGCCGATCGCCGTATTGGTGTTCACTTTTGCGGCGCGGCGTGCGCTGCGCACGCAAGAAGGCCGGCGACGGTGGGATCGCGCCGTGCTGAAGCTGCCGGTGTTCGGCCCGCTCGCCGCCAAGACGCGCACGGTGCATTTTGCGCGCACGCTGGGCACGCTGCTCCAAGGCGGCGTGGCGCTGGTTCCGGCGCTGCAGATCGCGCGCGAGACCGCCGGAAATCTGGTTTTCGCCGAGGCCATCGATACGGTGCTCGAACAGGCGAAGGCAGGAAAAGGCGTCGCCGAGCCGCTGCGGCGGACCGGCGTCTTCCCGCCGCTGGCGTCGCGGCTGATGGCAATCGGCGAAGAGAGCGGCCGGCAGCAGGAGATGCTGATGCGCATCGCCGACACGCTCGAGAGCGACACGCGCCGGCTGGTCGACCGGCTGATCGCTTTGCTGACGCCGGCGCTGACGATCGTGCTCGGGGTGATCGTCGCGGCGGTCATCGGCTCGATCCTCACCGCCATCCTCAGCGTCTACGACCTGGCGATGTGAGAAGAAGCGACGGGAATTGGAGAAGGAGGCCCTTCGATGCAACGCGCAACGCCCGACCGGACGGCCGGATTCACGCTGGTCGAGCTGCTGGTGGTTCTGGCGATCCTTGGGCTCCTGGTCGCGATCGCAACGCCGCAGGTCCTGAAATACCTGGCGCGCGCCAAGGTGGACACGGCGCGGATCGAGATGAAGAGCATATCGAGCGCGCTCGATCTCTTTCTCCTGGACAATGGCCGCTATCCCAGCGAGCAGGAAGGGCTCAAGGCCCTCGTCGCCAATCCCGGAGCGCTCGCCACCTGGTCCGGCCCCTATCTGAAGAGTGGCGGTGGCGGCGTGCCGTTGGATCCCTGGGGCCGCCCCTATCAGTACCGTTATCCCGGCCAGAGCGGCGATTACGACATCTTCTCGAACGGGCCCGACGGGCATGAGCCGATCGTTCCGGCGGTCGGTCCCGCCGCGGCTTCCGCGGCGATGCGATGATCGACATCATCGCCCGGCCCGGCGCAGCGCGCGAGCGCGGCTTCACGCTGATCGAGCTGCTGGTGGTCCTCACCATCGCGGCGCTGCTGTTCGGCCTGACGATAGAGCTCGCCCGCGGGCCGCAGCCGCGCACGCTGCTGTCCTCGACGGCACGGCAAGTGGCCTCGGCCTTCCGCGCCGCGCGCGAGCAGGCGATCACCCGGGGCCGGCTGGAGGTGGTGATGGTGGATGTGGCGAGCGGCGCCTGGGTGGTACCGGGAGCGGTGCGACACCAACTGCCGCGCGGCGTGCGGGCCGTTCTCTTCACCGAGGACACCGATACCGACGGCAACGAGCGCGGCCTCATCCGCTTCTATCCCGATGGCAGCTCGAGCGGGGGCGGGCTGTCGATCGAGGCCGGCGGACTGCGCTACGACATCCTGGTCGATTGGCTCACGGGCGGCGTGACGATCCACGAGCAAAGGCCGATGCCGCGCAAACCGGCGATGCTGTGAGGGCGGGATGCGCAAGCAGAGCGAAGCCGGCTTCACCTTGATCGAGATCCTCGTCGCTTTCGCGATCGCGATCATCGCGCTGGCGGCGCTCTATCAGCTGTTCGGCATCGGCACGCGGACCGTCAGCGCCGCCGATCGGCTGGAAGCGGCGATCGTTCTGGCCCGCTCGGCGCTCAACGCGGGCGCGGTGGTCGCCGACGGCGAACAGTCCCAGCAGATCGGCCCTTACGAGCGCCGTGTCGTGGTCCAGGCGCGGCCCGATCTCGCACCCGCCGGCGCGCCGGCGGGTTTGAGCGAAATCGAGGTCGAGGTGTCGTGGCATGAAGGCAGGAGCCAGCGCAGCATTTCGCTGTCGACGCTCCGCGTCGTCGCCAGTTCCACGGCGGAGTCCGGACGATGACGGCGCCCTCGACGCAGCGGCGCCGCACCGCAGAGGCGGGCTTCACGCTGGTCGAACTGCTGGTCGCCGTCAGCTTGCTGGCGCTCCTCACCGTCGTGCTGGCCGGCGGCATGACTCTCGCCACGAAGCGCTTCACGCGGCATCCCGAGCGGATCGATCGGGCGCAACGGATCGCCGCGGCTCAGGATTTCCTGCTGACCACGCTCGCCGATGCGCGGCCGCTCCTCGATCAGGATTCCGGCGCGGCGCACATCGCCTTCGCCGGCGGGCCGACGCAGCTCCTGTTCCTCGCGCCGGCGCCAGAGAGCACGCCCGAGGGTGGGCTGATGGCGTATGGCCTGCGCTTCAACCCGCCGACCCGCGGCGCGGATGGCCGACTCGAATTGGGCGCGCGCCTTTTCGACGTGCCGGCGGGAGCGTCGGGCCGGACCACCCTCCTGCTCGATCACGTGGCGAAGGTGCAGCTGAGCTACTACGGGAGGGTCGCGCGCGAGACGCGCCCCAGTTGGAACGACGAATGGGACGCAGCGCGGGCCCTTCCGAGCCTGGCGCGTATCGCCGTCGCCTTTTCGGACGGCACCACGATGCCCGATCTCGTAGTCGCGCTGCGCCTCGCCGGGCAGCCGCCCGTGCGACGGTGAGGTGAGGCAATGGCCGCTCTCGGAGACATGACGCAATTGAAGAGCGCCGCGGCGACGGCGTGGCATTTCGCCCGGTGGTGGGTCGACGAGCTCGCCGGCCTGCTGCCGAAGCGCCTCAACGCGCCCGCGACCGAAGTCGCTTTGGTCCTTGCGCCTTCGGCGGATCTGAACGCGGCGACGCTCGCGATCCAATCGGGGCGTCAGCGCCAGCCGCTTGGCCGTTTCGCCCTTGCCGAGCCGGAAACCGCGGCGCAGGCGCTTCGCTCCGCCGGCGTTCTGCGCGCCGTCCGCGCCGGGCACATGCCCGTGGTGTTGCGCCTGCCGCAACGGCTCGTCTCGCGTCAGCAACTCGAATTGCCTATCGCGGCGCAGGCGGATCTCGAGGAAGCCGTGGGCTACGACCTCGACCGGCGCACGCCGTTTTCGCGCGAGCACGCGGTCTTCGCGGCGCGACTGATCCGGCTCGAGCCCGCCCGCAAGCGCCTCATCGCCGAGGTCGTGGTGACGCCGCGGGCGACGCTCGACCGGGCGCTCCAGGCGGCGCGCGCGCTCGGGCTCGAGCCGAACCGGGTCGACGCGGCGGACGAAACCGGCGACGCCGCTTCGGGCGATCTGCTGCGGGTCGCGCCGTCGCGCGCGAACCGTCGCGGCCGCGAACGCGACTGGGCGGCCTGGGGGCTCGGCCTCATCGCGGCAAGTCTCGTCGCGGCGCTTGTCTGGCTGCCGATTTCTGCAGCGCAACGGCGCGCGACGGATCTCGCCACCCGCTTCGAAGCGGCCAAGCGGGCAAATATCGCCGCCGTCCGGCTGCAGCATCAGATCGACGAGCTCGCCCAGGAAGACCGTTACCTCCTCGACAAGAAGCGCGCCGCCCCCAATCCGTTGCAGTTGCTTCTCGACACGACGCGGGTGACGCCTGACACGGCCTGGCTCACGGAATGGGACATGACCGGCGAGGAAGTGCGGCTCACCGGCAGCGCGGTCTCTGCGTCGGGACTTGTCGATGCGCTGGAGCACTCGCAGATCTTCACCGGAACGGCGTTCCTGTCGCCGGTGACGCGCCAGCCCGATGGGCGCGAACGCTTTTCCGTGTCCGCCCATGCCGTCGCAGCCACCGCCCAGCCGCAGGAAGCAAAGCGATGAGCCCTCCGGCCCTCCTGGCGCAGGCTTCGCCAACGATGCGCCGTGTCGTCGCGCTGGGATTGCTGGCGGCGCTGCTCTGTCTCGCGGGATTCTGGGTGGTCTTGCCGCTGTGGCAATCTTATGCCGATGCCACGGCTTCGGCCGACGAGCTCGACAGCGCGCTTGCCAAGCTCGAGGCAGCTGGGCGGAATCCGGCGGCGCTGGAAGCCGAGCTCGCCAAGCTCAAAACCCAGCGCGCGGCCGCGCCGGGGCTCCTGGCCGGGCCCACGGACGCGCTCGCCTCGGCGCAGCTGCAGAGCCGCCTCAATCGCGCGACCGAAGCGGCGCGGGGCGTGTTCCGCAGCGCACAGCCCTTGCCGATGCGCGATGAAGGCCCTTATCGGCGCGTCGGCGTCCGCGTGCTGATGACGGTGAAGCTCGCGGAGCTCGTACGCATCTTCCACGACCTCGAATCCGCCTCACCCTTTCTGTTTCTCGATCAGGTGAGCGTCAAAACGGCAATGCCGTTCCGCGTCGGGAAAGCGGCGCAAACGGAAGAGCAAGAGCCAAGTCTCGACGTCGAATTCGAGCTCTACGGCTATGTCCGCAAGCCCGCGGGTCCCGCCGCATGAGGCCGCGCTTGACCCGCCACCTGGCACTCGCCGTGCTCTCGATCGCGCTGGGAGCGGCGCTCTGGCTCGAGTTGGAGCACGGAGGGGCGGTCACCAACGGGACCTCGGCCGTGACGCCGGCGCCAGCGCGGCCGCCGACATCATCGGCGCCGGCCGACCCTGCGTTCGCCTTGCCGCCTCTCAACGCCTACCGCGCCATCGAGGCTCGGCCGCTGTTCTGGACCTCGCGGCGCCCGATTGCAGCGGCCCAGGGAGCGGCCGCGGCGCCTTCCGGCCTCGCGCTGCTGGGCGTGGTGGAGGGCAAGGGCGAGACGGTGGCGCTGATCCGGCACGGCCAGCCGCCCCGGGTCGAACGGGTGCACGAGGGCGCGACGGTCGAGGGCTGGACGGTGACGAAGGTCGCGCTCGGCAGCGTCGTCCTGGTCAGCGGCGGAACAGAGGCGGAGCTGAAGCCGAAAGCGGCGCCGCCAACCGCGCCGGCGCCCGCCGCAAACGCCAAGCCGGCGGCCGCGCCCGCGCCGCCATCCGCGCGAACACGGCCGGGAGATTGAGCGCCACCCAGTCCATGCACGATGAGCTGTCCTTCCTGTCGCTGATCGCAGCGCCCGCGATCGGCAGCTTTCTCGGCGTGATCGTGCAGCGCTTCGCGTCGCCGGCGACGATCCTCTGGGGCCGCTCGGCATGCCCCTATTGCGGCGTGCGTCTCGGCGCGCTCGACCTGCTCCCGATCGCCAGCTGGCTCGCGCTGCGCGGACGCTGCCGCCGCTGCGGCGTGCGCATCGGCGCCTTCTACCCACTCATCGAGCTGGCGGCCTTGGGCGTCGCCCTCTGGTCCATCGTCGCGACCGAGGGCTGGGGCGTTTGGGCGAGCTGTGCCCTTGGCTGGGCGCTGCTCGCGCTCGCGGCGATCGATGCGCGCCATCACCTGCTGCCGGATTTCCTGACCCTTCCCCTGTTGCTCGGCGGCCTTGCCGTGAATGCGCTCTTCGATTGGCAAAGCTTCGCGGCAGCTGCCATCGGCGCCGCCGCGGGCTTCCTGTTCGTCGTCGCGCTGCGGGCCATTTACGATCGCCTGCGCGGTCGCGAAGGGATCGGCCTCGGCGATGCGAAGCTGCTCGCCGCTTGCGGCGCTTGGGTCGGCTGGAACGGCCTGCCGAGCGTCGTTCTCGCGGCGTCGCTGGGCGGTTTGCTCTTCGCGCTGATGCGGGCCGCCCGGCTTGGCCGTTTGTCGCTCGGCGAACGCGTGCCGTTCGGCCCCTTCCTCTGCGCCGGCCTCTGGCTCGTATGGCTCTACGGCCCGCTCGCGCTCGGCTGAGGCACGCGATCGGTGTCGAATTCGCCCCGGAGATCGCGCTCCCAGGCAAGCATATGCACGGGGTCTCGAGGATCGCCGGTGACCACGGCCACGGCGTTGCGCCGGAACCGGGCGCCGGCGATTTTCGCTTCCACATGGACCGTCACGGTGGGCCGCGTGAGATTGGTCGGAACGAGGCCCGAAGCAAGATCGCGCGGCACCGCCGCCGCCGCTTGCTGCCCCTCGCGAAGGGCGAGCCACGCATCGACGCGGGTCGGGTCGGCGCCCGGGATGGTCAGAAGCACCGGCCGGGACGCGGTCCTCGGGTCGGGCACCGGCTGCTTCGACCAGACCGTGACGTAAGGCGCGATCGCGGCATAGATCTCCGGCGTCACGCCGGGCACTCGCTTCAGCTCTTCGAGAGCAAAAAAAGGTCCGTTCGGCTCGTCGGAGAGGCGATCGGCCGGACGCCGCGTGGCGATGCCGAGCGCCGCGGCGCGGCGCTTGCGCCACTCGATGAGCGCTGCAGCGAGGTCCGCTGCCTGTCCCGGCGCGATGCCGAGCGCCTGGAACAGCGCCGCGAACGCCTCGTCGGGTGCGGCGTTGAGATCGACCTTGCCGCTTTCGCTGTCGACGCGGACGCGGAGCGCCGCTCCTTTCCACTCCAGCTCGTGAACCGTGCCGTCCGCTTCCCATGCGCCCCCAGTCGGCGGCGCGCCCGGAGCGCGCGCCGCCTCGGAGACCGCCGCCGCGACGCCCGACAGCGCCAGCGCCACGCCCGCATCGGCAGCGGTCTCGGCCTTTGCCGCGGCAAGGCGGTTGCGCGCGATGTCGAGCGCAACGCGCGACTCGCCGGCAAAAGCCGACAGCACGAGCGCAAGAAAAGCCACGACCCAGAGAACCATGATGAGCGCGATGCCGCGCTCGCCCGGCCGGCGCTGCGCGAGGGCGGGGACTGCGTCTTCCTGATCCTGGTCCCGAAGAAACATGCGACGCGCCTGCTGCGATGACCCGCACTCAGCGCGCGCGGAGCTCGAGCGGCTTGACCGAGCGCATCCGCTCCCGCAGCTCGTCGGTCGCGGCGGTGGCGTCCTGTTGAGTGCGCAGGATGCGCGGCGTGAGCAGCACGAGCAGCTCGGTTCGGGCTTTCGTGTTGCTGCTCTGGCCGAAGAGAGAGCCGACCACGGGGATGTCCTTGAGGATGGGGATGCCGTTGTGATCGACCGTGCGATTGTCGAGGATGAGGCCGCCCAGGGCCACGGTCTCGCCGTCCTGCACCGTGACCGACGTGGTGATGCGACGCTGGCTGATCGTCGGCGAATTGATGGTGGACGAGGTCGTGGTCGTGACGTCGCTCACCGACTGGTCGATGTCGAGGCTGACGAGGCCGCTGTTGTTGACGCGCGGCGTCACCTGCAGGATGACGCCGGTGCCGATATACTGGACGCTGTTGACGATGGGCGCGTTCGAGGTGATCGTGCTGATCGCGCTGGCCGTCACCGTGGGTACTTCGTCGCCGACCTGAAGATAGGCGGTCTGATGGTCGAGCACGACGAGATGCGGTGCGGACACGACATCCACATGGGTCACTTCGGATAGCGCGCTCAACACCAGCTTTTCCTGCCCGCCGCCGAGCACGTAATTGAAGCCCGGGAAGGAAGGCAGGACATCGGCGGCCGTGCCGATGCCGGTCGCCGTGCCGCCGCCCGGCGGCGGCGCCGTGAGCTCGAACTTGTTCGAGGCGTGGCTCAGGAACCATTGCACGCCGTATTGCAGCGTGTTGTTGAGCGTCACCTCGGCGATCGTCGCCTCGATCATGACCTGCAGCGGCACGACGTCGAGCTTGCGAATGACGCCTTCGATCATGCGATAGTCGCGCGGCTTGGCGTAGACGACGATGGCGTTGTTCTTCTCGTCGGCGACGACGCGAGCTTGCGGCAGCGGCAGCTCGCCCTGACCCTGGTTCGAATTGCCAAACGCGCCCTGAAGCGCTTCGGACAGCGAACCCTGCTGCCCGCCCTGGCCGGCGCCTTGCGACTGCGCCGACGATGCCCCCGAGGAAGGCGCGGCGCCCGGCGCGCCGGGCGCCCCCGGTTGGTTGACCGCCGCAGTGCCGAGACCGCTGACGCCGCCCATGCTGGTCGCGCCGGCTCCGTAGCTGCCGGGAGCCTGTCCGGGAAGCCCGGTGCCCGGAGCGCCCGTCCCGAGCCCGCTCGTGCCGGGTGCGCCGAGCCCGTTCTGACCGGTGCCATTCGCGCCTTGCCCGGTGGCGCCGATGGCGACACCGTTGGTCCCGGGGGCGGTTTCGGGCTGGACCGTGCTGACGGAGCCGGAGGCGAGAAGCTTGGTCAGGACGGCGGCGACATCGGCGGCGCGGCTGTTCTGCACGCGGTATTCGAACATGCGCGGCGTCGTCTGGTCCTCGCCATAGTCGAAGCGGGTGATCCAGTCGCGCGCATCGCTGAGATACTGACGCTGCGAGGCGATCACCAGGATGGCGTTGAGCCGGTCGACCGGCACGATGCGGACGAGGCCGGCGAGCGGTCCGGATGCGCCATCGCCGAAGATCGCCTCGAGCTCGGGCGCGACATCCTTCGCCTGCGCGACGTGAAGCGGATAGAGCGCGAAGGAAGTGCCGGCGAGCCAGTCCACGTCGAAGCGCCGGACGAGGTCGGCGAGGCCGTCGAGATCGGCGGTCGGCGCCGCCACGATCAAGACATTGCGCGCGCCGGCGGTCTGCAGCGTGCTGCCCTGCGGCATCAGCGGATCGAGCACGCTCTTGAGTTCGGAAGCGGAGACGAAGTTGAGCGGGATCACCCGGATGCCGTAGCCCGGTTGCCCGGCGAGGGGTGCGCTCAAGGTGGCGCGCGCCGCGTCCTGCATGGGCATGATGTGCCAGACGCCGTCGCTCTCGACCATGGCGAGACCGCTGGCCGACAGGATGGATTCGAGCGCCGGCAGCACGGCTTCGCGGGGCAGCTTGTCGCTGGTTTGCGCGGTGATCTGCGCGTTCACCTTGGGATCGACGACATAGGAGAGGTGAAGCTGCTCGCCGAGGATCTCGCGCGCGACATCGCGCACATCGGCACCGTTGAAGGAGAAGGTTATCTCGCCGGAGGGCGAGGCGCGCACCCCCATCGGCTGCAGCGTCGCTTCCGGCGCGACGAAAGAGCCGGTGCCGGGAACCACGACTTCATGACCGCGTCTCGTCGCGGTGTCGCTGGGCCTATCGGGTGTGGCAGCAGGCGCCTGCGCGGCCTTCGCGGAAAGCTGTACCGGTGCCGGCGAGGCGGACATGCCCGCCTCGCGCGGGCGCGCGTCATCTCCTGCGGTCGGCGGTGTGCATCCGGCGAGGAAGGCGAGCAAGAATGCGATGAGGAACGCAGGACCGCGCGGCAATGGCTTCGGCGCCAGCGTCCGGTTGCCCCGCCCAGGCATGCCCCACCCTCCCCAGCGCAGCGAGCTCATTCCCGAATGTCCTCGAAGCATCTGCAGAAAGAGCCGGCGGTCGTCGCCCCCCGCGACTTCCGCCGGCCCGATGGTCACAGCGGTCAGAACTTGAAGGCTTCGGTCAGATCCGAGATCGCCGGGCCGTTGGTTGGAACGTAGGGATTGCTCGACGACGCGATCGGATTGGGAAGATTGTCGCGTCCGGTCGCGCTGACCGTGCCAACGCTCCAGTTCTTTTCGATGAATTTCAGGATCGAGACATGGTCGGAATAGTTATGGACCACGTTCCCGCCCTTCGAGTAGGGCGAGACCACGAGCAGCGGAATGCGGGTGCCGTCGCCGAAGAAGTCGATCGGCTGCACATAGCCCGAATCCCAGTAGCCGCCGCCTTCATCGACGGTGATGAAGATGGCCGTGCTCGCCCAGATCTGCGGCTGCGCTTTCACCTCGTCGATGATACGGCGGGTAAAGGCCTCGAAGATGTCGAACTTGGACGAGGCGGGATGCCCGTCATTGAGGCCGCTCGGCTTGACGAAGACGACCGCGGGCAAGCTGTTGTTCTTGAGGTCGTTGTCGAAGTCGGGGAGATCGCCGATATGCTCCGCCCGCTGATTCGCGTCGGTCATGATCGAGGTGGTGTACTGCAGGAAGTTGCAGATGTTGCAGTAGATCGAGCCGAGCGGCGAGGTCGGATTCTGGACGTAAGCGTCCCAACCCTCGCCGTAGTAGCGGAACGAGATGTCCTTCTTGTTGAGCGCATCGCCGATGGTCTGAACGCTCGACGGCGGAATGGTGAACGTGTCCGTCGTGTCCACCGTGCCGTTGCCGAAGTAGCCGGGATTGTAGTTGTTGACGAGATAGTACTGCCCGGACACGCAATTGGGCTTGGGCTTGTTGGGCAGCGCGCTGAGATAGTTGAGAATGGAAGAAACGCCCGGCTGCGAGCTGTCGGCGCAATTGACGTAGGAGCCGCCGGAATAGCCGTCCTGGGTGTAGTAGTTGTTCGTGCCGGACTGCGGGTTCGGGTTCTCGATCTCGTTCTGCGGCGGGGTCGTCGCGTTGCCCTTGCCGTCGCTGTAATACATCGCCTGGCCGGAGCCGAGCATGATGTGGTTGGCGCCGGTGCCGCCCATCACCCCCTGATGGTAATTGTCGCTGAGCGTGTAGGCGTCGGCGAGGTATTTGAAATAGGGCATGTCGCCGCGCGCGACATTGTAGAAGCCCATCGATGTCGAGCCTTCACCGGTGCTCTGATCGGTGAAATTTGCCGGCTGCGCCTTGCCGTTGCTGCCGGCGCCGATGGTCACCTCCACCCACGGGAAGAGATCGGCGAGGCAGCCGCTCGGATTTTGCGACGTGGCGTTGCTCACGCTGCAATCCAGCTGCTGCCACATCTGGAAGAAGCGGTGCACCGGGCTCGAGGCGTAATCATCGTAGGAAACGTCCGGGGTGAGCACATAGGGACCGCTCGGCAGGTTCGTCGCGTTCGGCAGCCGCGTGTCGACGGAAGCGGGCGGCAGGCCGGTCGCACCGGTGAGCAGCAAGGTCTGGTCTTCCGGCGTAAGGCCGGTATCCACCGACGCCAGGGCCAGGGTCGTGAACGGCGGCGAGGTCGTGCTCGGCGCTTGCGGCGCACCGTCGGTCATGAACGGCGGCAAGACGCTGTAGGGCGTCTTGGTGGTCGGCGCCGACTGATAGCTCTGCGTGACTTGCGCCTGATTCTGAACTGCTTTCGAGAAGTTCGGCCCGGGCGAGCCGTCGACATTGACGATGCCCTCGGAGAGAAGATTCATGACGGTCTGGCCCGGCTTCGGCACATAAGTACCGAAAAGGTGGTCGAAGGTGCGGTTCTCGCCGATGATCACGATCACATGCTTGATCGGCGTCGTCGTGTTGTTGTCGTTGGCCCAAGCCCAGGCGCTCGCCGGCACGGCGAGGCTGGCCATCAGAGCCATCAGCGACACAGAAGCCATGCGTAGGCGCTGTGAGACAGCACTCATCATCTACCCCCACTTTCATTGACATCACGAAGGCGTGAGACCGGCATGATGAGCGACCGACGTTACAGCTCGGTGGCGCACTGCAATGATTCGTGCGATGAGCGCGGAAAAAACGTGAGGATGAAATCTGCGATGGCGAAGCCTGGAGACTTCATCCGCTTTCGGCACATCCTCCTCGATTGATGGTTTCGCAACTGCGTTTCAAGGCGCGCTTCTATGATGTCCTCGCGCGGCCAGCGAGCGAAGCCGCAAAGAATCGCGTCATCGGCTCACTCACGCCCTCAACTGCTCGACTTCTCCTTGTCCATCTCGTCGAACACGGCGCGCGCATGAGCGAAAGCGGAGTTCGCCGCCGGCACGCCGGCATAGACCGCGGTGTGCATCAGCACTTCCTTCACCTCGTCACGGCTGACCCCGGTATTTTCGGTGGCGCGGAAATGAAGCTTCAGCTCCTCCTCCTGACCCAGCGCCGTGAGCAGCGCGATCGTCAGCATGCTGCGCGTCTTGCGGTCGAGGCCCGGCCTCGTCCAGATGTCGCCCCAGGCATATTGCGTGATGAAGGTCTGCCAGTCCTCGGTGAGCTTGTTGGCGCGCTGACGCGAGCGCTCGACATGAGCGCGGCCCAGCACGGCGGTGCGCACGGCGAGGCCGCGTTCGAACAATTCGGCGATCATACCCATGATACTCCTCCTTCTTCCTGCAAGTGCCGCGGTCGAGCGGCCGCTCAGTTCACCTGGCGCTCGCGGCCGCGCCAATAGGGCTTGCGCAGCTCGCGCTTCAGGATCTTGCCCGAGGGATTGCGCGGCAGCGCATCGACGAAATCGACCGAGCGTGGCACCTTGTAGCCGGCGATGCGCTGGCGCGCATAATCGATGAGCTCTGCCACTTCGACGGAAGCGCCCGGCTTCTTGACGACGATCGCTTTCACCGCCTCGCCCCATTGCGCGTCGGGAACACCGATCACCGCCACATCGGCGATGGCGGGATGGCCGAAGAGCGCGCTTTCGACCTCTGCGGGATAGATGTTCTCGCCGCCCGAGACGATCATGTCCTTCACCCGGTCATAGATATAGAGATAGCCGTCCGGATCGAGATAGCCGGCATCGCCGGTATGGAACCAGCCGTCGCGGATCGCGCGCCGCGTCGCCTCCTCCAGATTCCAATAGCCGAGCATCACCTGCGGCGTGCGGCAGATCACCTCGCCGATCTCGCCCGGCGGCAGCGCCTTGCCGGCGGCATCGACCACCTCGATGTCGACGCCATCCATCGCCTTGCCGCAGGATTTCATGCGCTCGACGCCGTGCTCGCCGTGATCTTCAGGAGGCAGATAGGTGATGGCGCCGGTGGTCTCGGTGAGGCCGTAGAGCTGCGCCAGGCCGCAGCCGAAGGTCTTCACCGCGTTGCGCAGCAGGTCGAGCGGCGCCGGCGAGGCGCCGTAGACGATGAGCTCGAGCGAGGAGAAATCCGTATCGCGGCATTGCGGCGCCTGCAGCAGAAACAACATCATCGCCGGCACGAAGAGCGCCTTGGTGATGCGCTGCCGCTCGATGGTGCGGAGGATCGCCGCCGGATCGAAATCGCGCGTCAGCACATTCTCGATGCCGCGATAGAGTCCGACCAGCGCCCAGCCGCTGCCGCCGATATGAAAGAGCGGCATGCAGACGAGGTTGACGTCGCCCTCGTGCCAAGTGCCAAATTGCCGAAGCGCGCCGGGCAGCAGCTCCAGAAAATTGTCGTGGCTGAGCTGCGCGCCTTTGGGATGGCCGGTGGTGCCGCTGGTATACATCTGGATGGCGCAGTCGCGGCCGAGGATGGGGAGCGCGGGATCGCTGGTTTTCTGCTGTTCGCGCCAGTGCCGGTAATCCGGCCAGACCGGGTGATTGCCGTCGAGCGCGATGACGCGGCGCACCGATGTCAGCTCGCCCGCCACTTTCTCGACGAGGGGATAGAAATCCGCGCCGACGAAAAGCAGCTCGGCTTTGGCGTCGTTGATGACGAAGGCGGCTTCGGGCGGCGCCAAGCGGAAATTGACCGGCACGAGCACCGCATTGGCCTTGACCGCGCCGAACCACAACTCGAAGAAGGCGGGTCCGTTCTTGGCGAGAATGGCGACCCGCGCCTGCGGTGCGATGCCGGCAGCGATCAGCCCGTGCGCGACCGCATTCGCGCGCCGGTCGAGGTCACGATAGGTGATCGCCTCCCCCTCGAAGCGCAGAGCGACCTGCTCCGGGCGCGTCCCGGCATGGTGACGGGTCACGTCGGCGACACTCGGAATCGCAGCGAGTTGCATGGCGGCGTGGTCCTCCCTTGCAAGTTTCCTGCTTCTTCATTTTTCCGCCATTCTAGTGAGAGCCGCGGGCGACCTCCATGGGCATCGAGCCCGCTGCGGCGGGACGGACGGGGCGATCAAGGATCGGCTACTATCCCGAAAAGCCCGGAGGG
>Ga0335081_10006228_pt1 | contig 18969 bp, 16 predicted proteins | sample Lox_Sample_35_FD_206713 | JGI IMG/M metagenome (GOLD analysis project Ga0335081, IMG submission 206713) | Soil microbial communities from Loxahatchee National Wildlife Refuge, Florida, United States - Lox_Sample_3.5 | ecosystem: Environmental > Terrestrial > Soil > Wetlands | place: USA...
TGCTTATCCTCCTGAACCCCCATCGGCTCATGGCGGGCTTCTCATAGACGTACCTGATACCGCTGCGGCTGAAGTAGTCGGCGATGACCCTCTCGGAGTTGCTCCTGACGACCTCTCCCTGCAGGGTAACGGCAGGACGACCGTACGCCTCCCTTCGGACCGGATGAAACAAGATGACGACAACGACAATCAGGGCAAGCAGGGCAAGGAGCGATACAGCGAGCATCAGCAGGAAGGGGAGGCCCCAGTAGAGTCTCAACGCCAACGTCCGCCCCGGGGGCACTTAAGCACCAATGAATGCACTGAGCTGTTACCTCAAGATGGCGATGGCGACGAGGACGAGGAAGATGATTCCCACGATGACCAGGACCGCCAATACGCTGCCCGGAAGGACCGAGGCTGCTGCTGCGGCCACTAAAAGCAGCACGACCGCTACGATCATCACCCCCACGACGGCTGGCAATTCCATTCTTGTCACCTCCTTTCTACGGAGGGTTGGTTTGAGGGGTTCTACCTCTACCTGAGAGAGAAGGTATCTCTACACGTCAGAGGCCTAGTCTCTATGGGATAGAGGGTCTTTCAGTCCCAGGAACTCCCGGAAAATCCTCCGCTTGATTCGGTAAAACAGGAAAGCCACGACTACGAGGGCGCCTCCAATGGCCAAGGTGCTTTCAGGGTTGATGGGGCCGAGACCTGCGAAATTTTCGAGGGAAACAAGGATGTCAACCCCTCCGATGGCGCCTATGAGGGCAAGCAGGTAGTCCGGGAGCCTCGTGAAACGAAGCTCATTCTCCCCAGCCTTAGTTACCTTGTACGGGGGCCCTCCTGTCACATGGCGGTCCCGGATTAGCTCGTTCAAGTTCGTGTTGACGGTGCTGTCACTGCTGTACCCCATGTCACGGCTCAGCTGAGAGATGCTGTCGGCGTACTCCCCCCTTTCATGGATGAAATATAGGATGTTGAGTTTCGTGGGGGTCAGTTTCTTCTTAGAGTGGTCGGCGGGAGCATCCTCCTCCATTCATCCACTCCCCTGGACCGCTTCGATCTTATCCTCCATGCGCCTCTCTTTGTCCCGCCTGTCGTCCACTCTCAGGGTGAAGTCAACCCTCCGCGATCCATGGCGGAACAACGACTCGTGTGCCGCTTCGACCGCCGTCATGATGTCCGAGAGCCTTTCGGCTTCGATCACCGTGCCCATGGGCGTCACCTGCAGTCTGAGACCCTTGGCCTTCCTCAGCTCTGCCAACGCAGCCTTGACGTGCCTGCTCACGCTCGTGCCTTCGCCGATAGGATGAATCGAGAACTCGGCTATGACTCGATAACCTTCTCTTTGGGCCATGCCAGTCAGAGGGCCCGGGTCTGCTAAAACCTGTTGCTTTGGGGGGCGGCGTCAGAAGAGTGGCAACAGATGACCGATAACGGCGATAGAGAAGGGATTTAAGAAAACGAAACTTGCTTCAAGATATAGCGTTTGAACCCCGAAAGCGCGAACGAGAAATCCTTCGTCGACAGAGAAGCGCCCCTGTCGGACCTATTCGGGCGATTCAATCAGGTCGTCGACACCGGATCTGGCAGAGCTGTCTTCATCTCTGGGGAGCCTGGGATAGGGAAGACCGCTCTGGTTGAAAAGTTCGTTGCCAAACTCCCTCCCGAATCCGCCAACATTCTCAGAACCAAGGGCCGAGAATTCGCGGCAAGCCCATTCGTTGCTCTAGCTGGGCTGTTCGAAGATGCTTCAGTACTCCAGCCTGCGAGATATGGGAAGCAAATGGCTCTCACCGTCCTCAACGTCGCCCGCCTCATTCCAGCATTTGGGACCTATGCCTCTGCCATCTCTGACGCGGCGAAAGACCTGCAGGGACTCTCTGAAGTTGATTCGAGGATAATTTCCAATTCTTTGTATGTGAATAACCTGTTCACTTCGCTGTTGGAAAAAATCGCGAAACGAAAGCCCGTCGTAATGATACTCGACGACATCCAGTGGTTCGACTCATCCTCCCTGGAAGTCCTTGGATTCGCTGCGGGGAAGCTTGCAAACCTGAGAATCCTAGTCATCTCCTGCTTCCGCAAGGGACACGTCACTTCAGAACGTGAAGAGCAAAACATGGAGATCCTGGACGCGATTGTCAGGTCACTATCTCCCGACGTTACGAGCGTTCTCAACCTTGTGCCCCTCGACAAGAACGACTCCGGGAAGCTCGCCGAAGAGCTCCTGAAACGGAGGAAGGACGCAAGAAGCACAGAGATCCTGGTCAAGAGAGGGGATGGGAACCCACTCTATATGACGAAACTTGCACGAGAGTACTTCAGCTCCCCGCAGCTGGCGCGCGGAGGAGATGCCAATCTGGAGACCGCAATCCCCCTTACCTTTCTCGACGCGATATCCCGGCAGCTCCAGAGGATAAACAAGCACGACCCCGAGGGGCGGCTGGCGCTGGACTACGCGGCCGTGCTCGGTAGGGAGTTTTCGATTCCGGAGCTTGCAGCCCTTGCAAAGTCGGATCCCCTCAGACTCAAGCACACCCTAGAAACCCTCGAGTCGGTCTATGGTATCGTCGGCGTTTCGGGGGCACCAGAAGCCTACGAGTTCGACCACGAGATGACCAGGGAAGCAATCGAGCGCCGGTTGGGCTCACTCGCCCAGAAGCTTCACCTCGAGGCGGCGGAGTACTACGAGTCCCACGGGACCACGGACCATGAGCTTCTGGCCCATCATTACGAGAGCGGCCATGCCTACGAACGCGCAATGGTTCAGTATCGAAAGGCTGCCGAAAAATCCTCGAAGACGTATTCCTTTGCCGACAGTGCGCGGTACCTGGAGAAGTGCCTTTCGTTCATCGACGGCGGCAAGGTCACAATGGCTCGGCGGACACGAAGAGAGTTGGTGTTCGCCCTGGCAGAGGCACAGTTCTCCAGCGGCCAGTTCGCCAAGGCGCTCGAGAACGCCCTTGCAGTAATCAAACCGGCATCGCCATCCGATTCGCTGCTGGCTGACGCACTGCTTCTGGCGGGAAGGTGCACGAGATATCTGGGAGTAACGAGTCTCGGTATGGAGGGGGTAGGCCACCTCAAGAAAGCCGCGGCGATCTACGAAGCGAAGGGCGACGCCAAGGGACAGGCAGCGACCTACTCGGCCCTTTCAACTGTCCTCGATCACTACAATTTTCACGACGAAGCTGTGTCTTACTTCGGCAAGTGCCGGAAGGCCTTGAACCAAACCAGAGACAGGACAGGGCTGGCGATCCTTCAGAGGAAGTCTGGCATGGTCTACGACTCACGCATCGCGATACCCTACATCAGGAACGCCCTCTCTGTCTTCGAACGATCAGGGTCGAAGATAGAGGCGGCACGCTGCCTCAACAACCTCGGAGCCGAGATGCTCTACACCGGGGACTTCGGGTCTGCGGAATCCAACCTCCTGAGGGCGGTCGAATCGTACCGGAAGATAGACTCGTATGAGATAGACGCCCCATTGAACAACCTAGGACTCGTCTACATGGCAGAGGGCCGCATGGAGGACTCCACCGCTGTTCTCACTGAGGCCGAGGCCAGGGCAAGCGAGGATTTCGACAGGATCTGTGCCGGGTCGAACCTCGCAACAGTCGAGAGACTGACAGGCAGGATCCCGGAAGCGCTGGAAAGACTGCTCGCCCTGAGGCCACTGGTCGAGAACTCGGGCGAGCCCCTCATCCAGGACTACTTCGCGTTCAACGTGGCAGCGACGGTGTTCAGGTCAGGGAAGGCGGAAGAAGCGCTCGGCTGGCTGGAACGCTATCCCCTAAACTCCTGGAAGGGCGATTCGAATCTGGCTGAAGCGAAGCGGTTGAAGCTCAAGGGGGCAATACTCGACTCGCTGGGGAAGCACGAGATAGCGCAGAATTGCATCAAGCGAGCAAGAGAGGCCCTGAACACCAGGAGGCCCCAGAAGTGGTTCTACGAGCTCGACTACTACCCCTGCGACATCCACATCCTCGACTAGGCGCGCCTGCGGATGCTCTGTCTTTGGAGGGCGCTGTCGAGTATCATACCAATCATGTTCCTGTAGCCCAGCCCGGACTTCTCGGCGATCTCGTTGAAGCTGCTGTGCCTGCCCAGAAAAGGATAGGGATTTATCTCCAAAAAGTATGCCTTTCCATCTTCGCCTATCCTCATGTCGACCCTTCCGAAGTCTCTGCAGTCAAGCATGTTGTACACGAGCAAAGATGATCGTTCCGCCTCCGCCACAAACGGTTCGTTCATTGGGTAGGAGAAGCCGTAGGCGTCGTCCTTTATGATCTTGGAAGTCAGGAAGTTCTCACCGAGGTCTACCCTGCCATTCAGGGTTATCCCGACAACCCCGAACGCCCTGGACGGAGACGTCCCAATTATCGGCACATCCAGTTCCCTCCCCTCGATGAACCTCTCAACCACGACCGGCTGCTTGTAGGCGTGGAGCAGGTACCCCACGGTCCTCTCCAGCTCTCCCTCGTTATGTGCGAGCGAGTCTGGCCTCAGCCCTTTGCTGCTGCCCTCGTAGCAGAGCTTGGCGATCGCAGGATAACCCGTCCTGCAGTGTTTCAGGTCTCCGGCTTCCCTGACAAGGCAGAACTCCGGAGTCGTGACCCCATGGCTGGCCGCCAGCACCTTGGTATGCCACTTGTTGAGGGCCAGCGCCAGGGCATAGCTGTCGGACCCGACGTAGGGGATCCCTGCCAGTTCCAAGGTCGCAGGGATCTGGGCCTCTCTCCCCCTGCCTAAGTAGCCCTCGGCGATGTTGAAGACGATGTCGACGGAGTCCTCAACCCTCCTCAGGTTGTTAAGGAGGGTTCTCCCGCTGCCGATGAAGTCAACGCCATGACCGAGGTCCTCGAGGGCGTGGGCGATGTCCTGCACTGCCGTGGACACCGCGAACTCCGCGTCCCAGTCCTCCACGTCCTCGCTAACGAAGCTGAAGTCTTCTCTTGTGTCGAAAGTTATCCCGACCTTTAGGGGGTTGTTTGCGACCATGGGAACCTGCGCTTCCCTGGCCCGACTTAGCATGAACCCCAATGTCCCGAACCTGTGTTGTAAAGTTTCGCGGAAGCGGAGGACCGTCCTCTGTCTTTAGCACTGCCAAACTCAGAAGAAATCAGGGGGAAGGGGTTGGGGGAACGCATGCGGAAGAGGAGAATCAAGGTGAGCCTGGCGTCTCATGAAGACGTACTGCGGTTCCTGGAGTTGGAGGCACTCTGCTTCGAAATGCAGCCGAACCGCGACACCACTTTCTTCTGGACTCCTGTGGTCGAGTATCTTTGGGCGTACAAAGCCGAAGTGGGAAGGAGAATTGTCGGAGGGGTAATCGCGATGCCCACCAGGCGTGGCGACTGGTACGTCAATTCACTGTTCGTCCATCCAAGGTTCCGGAACCATGGGATTGCCTCGCAGCTTTTGGAGCGAGTCCTCGGAGTGGCGGAAGGGGGCAAGGTGCTGTTGGACATCAAGACAGACAGGCCTTCCCTCCTAAGATTCTACGGGAGGTTCGGTTTTGAAAGGAAGAAGATACTCACGAACTATTATCGAGATGGAACAGATCGCCTCTTGCTGGTCAGGAATCCTGGCAAAGGCGTCAGACGTTGATCGGTTTGGAGACGCACAATGCCACGGCACCAGAATCCTTCAGAAAGAGTAGAGGGGCGGATAGGGAGAACATCGTTGGCTCTTAGGTTGAGCAAATGTTTTACTGTTCACACCCAACAATCTGCAGTCATATCCCTTGTAGACGCCCACGACCTGCGTAACGCTCGAATTGACAAAGACCCCCATGACCGATCCGCCATTCACTTGGTCGAAGTACAGAGTGTACCTGCTTGAGACTGTCTGGTTACCCGAACTACACAGCATCAATTTCTCCAAAGGAGTACTGACTGTTCTCTACTATGGTCGGCTTGGGCCGGACCGCCTTCGTGGCCAACTGCGTCAGCGGAGTCACGACGATATTGCCCGCTGACTTCTTCAGCCTAAAATTAATGTTGACGAATGGTCCACGCGAAGGATCTGTTTCCAACGAGGAGTGAGGTACTTCGTCGATGATTGCTTGGAGCTTCTTCATATGGACCCTCGTCGCAAATTTGGAGGCAGGTAGGAGTTCAGGCGCCTCTTTGCCAGAAGTCCGCCTCTTACCTGACGATGCCTTGACCGAGAGCTTCAAGAGGTCGGCCAAGTCAACGTAGTCGCCATACTTGGGAAGCGTCACTTTCAGAACTGCATCCTTTCCCCTTGGCATCTGGTATGAAAAATCAACGTTGGGAACTCTGCCCACACTTGAAGCAAATCGATCCGCCCTGACTGAACTCGCGGTGACGACTCGGTCAAAAGTAGGGCCTTGCTTGAAGACACGGTTCATCCAAGAGTGATGGACCCACGCCAGCTCTAGAAGCGGAGTGAGCTTTCTCTGCGCCACGATGCTCACACCAACCTGGTTCTTCGAAGTCACGGTAACCGATGCACCCGCATTCATCAGCTCGCTCAGCGATTTTCCTACGTCACCCTTCAACTCAATGGACGCGTCGTTCGAATCCGCCTGTAGTATGGTGCCTGAGTCTGCAGACACGACCCGGGTCACAACGGCGTACTCGAGTTTCCAGTCGCCGCGATTGAATTTCTTCATGATGCGATTCCCTAACTCGAGGAGATCATCAACGGCCTGCCCCACGCAGTTGACGAGAGAGAAGTAGACAGAGTGCGCTCTGGAGAAACCTACCTTAATGGTGGCCGAACCACCGCCAGGAATTCCTCCTGCCCCGCTCGCCGATGCTTCCACGGAAGCCTCCGTCACACCCTTTGATGAGAAACTGTAGGTCGCATCTGCGCTCGGGTCTTCCACGACATTGAAGGGAATGCCGAACTTCGACAGATTTGAGAGTGGGACGAAAATGTCGCCATCAAGGCGGCCCACCATGCCCACTGTCATGTAGCTGGTGGGCAGCCATGTTGCGTATCGCTTGAATTGCTTGTGTATCTCCTTCGCATAGATGTCGGCTGCTCCCATGATATCTTGCCCGGTGATACAGGGCGTACAATAAGAGCGTTACGACTGTCTCAATCGTCACGGGGTTGGGAGCAGGCCCTGCATGCATGCTCCTTCTCGTTTACCCAGCCCGTCGCGTCGGGCGGCCAAGATTATTCATGAAGTGAGCGGAGAGGACACAACGACTTCCTCGGGTATAGAGTGAGAAGCTGGTGCATGAAAAAAGGGCGTAGGATGGTAAACAAGCCGCAACTCTTTACCCAGGTCACACTAGTCTAATTCTACGTACTGACAGACTCGGCAGAGGACCCCGGCCGGTACGAGTTTGACTGCATCAGTTTCCCCTTTGGACTTCTGGGCGTAGAGCGAAACCAAAGACTTCGGCCCCGCTCCTGACAACCTCCCCCCTCAGGGTCACCGCGGGACAGCCGTACTTCCTCCTGCGGAAGGGACGAAAAAGCACGGCGAGGATGGCGAGCAGGGCCAGAAAGGGCGACACCACGAACGCTAGGAGTCTCAACGCTGACAACCACAACCAGCGCTCTTAAGCACCAATGAAACACCGGAACGGGCAAAGAAAGAAGAAGGGCGGAGAGGGAACTTTTCTTCATTCAAGCAGCTCGTGTTGTTCTGCTCTTCTGATATCGACGGATGAGGCTTCGGAGTTAAGGATCAGACCTATGTTGTACAAGCGGCCGAAGATTTCGTCTGCCAGAGTCTCCTTTTCGCTTTCGCTCATACGAGATTCGAGGCTCCTCAACATATCTGTGACTTGAGTTCGGATTTGTCCCTTAACTTCCCGTTCTCCCTTGGGGTTCTGGCTTATCGCATAGATTTTTATGGTGAGGCCGGTCATTGTATTTGAGCCGAACCTCTGAAGGAATTGTTTGTCGAAAACTCTGTTCTCAAATGCCTCTCTTAGTTGGCGTCTCGAGCCAACGATGGGAGATATCCTGCTCTCGAGGAGCGACCACAGACTGGTGTATCCATCAAAAAGGTTGATGATTACATTCATCAGGGCAACCCTTTCAGGGTCGTCTACCCTTGATGCTGCCACGAGAGCCAGGTTCTCTTCGTTTGTAAGCCTGCTGAGGAATAGGTCGCGGATTCTGAGCGCGGGGTGATCGGTGGTCTCGTCTACTGACGGGTCCCCTATCATTATCTTGAAGGTGGCGTCGACTGGAAAAATCCTGATAAGATTTGCTGAGAAGTCTGCGGGATTCTCCCCAGGATTCCTCTCACAGTATCGCAGCACCGTAGTGTGGAAAACCTCCGTAAACCTCACATTGAAATGCTCGAATGATTCGCCAATCGGTACTATTCCAATCCTAGTGTAGTTCCCGGCCCCTCTTTCGAGCATTAGCATGTTCCTGTATGAGGGATCACTCTTTGCGAGTTCTTCGCAAACCTGCGGCATCAGTTCGTCGATAATCTGGCCTATCACCGGCTTTCGGCTGGGGGTAGTGACCAAATAAGCGGAAACCACCTGCAGTTTGAGCAGTTGGAAGACCACGTCCTTCTCCAGTTTGACCCCGAAGAAATGGTGAAGAGAGGCTTTCATCTCATCGAACATCTTCGAAACGTCCGCGCTTCTTTTGGTCAAGTCTTCAATCGACCTGAGCTGCCTACCGAACCTGACGTTCGCGATGTCTGATATGCTGGGGGGAAGCCTGCCCTCAGAGAACACTGATCGAGCATCCTCAAGGTAAGGGAATTGGACCGCTGCGTTCGTAAGTATCTCTTGAACGACCTCGCGTAGCACCACCTTGCTTCTCCTCAACTGTGCCTCCTCAGTGAGTGCTATGAAACGATAGACCATCTTTGACGCGAGGTCGTCGGAGGCGAGATCCTTGCAGGCTTCGCTCTTTCGAGGGTCGTCGCTCGAGCTGAAGAAAATCGAAAGGATGGACAGGGCGGCTGCTCGTGTAGCACTTTCGCCGTTCGAGCCTATCTCAGAGTCGCCGACTATTTGTCTTGCCACAAGGAGAAGTTGCTGGTATGATCTCAGGTTGGAGCGTCCCTTGAGCAAAACGAGAAGTGATGGAAAGTCTACAAGGAACCGCTTCGGCGAGATTTCGTGCTGTGCAGAGAATTGGAAGAGGTTATTCGACCACACGAGCAAGTTGCGGAAGAGTTGGTACCTCGCTTGTATGGAAGAAAGGTTGAACGTCTGAAAAGATTTTAGAATAGAAGTGAGGTTCAGTGCCTCGGCTTCCGGCGTCGAATCCGCGGGAATTTCTATATATCCAAGATTAATCAACATGTTGGCTAACTCAGTTAGCTCTCCTTCAGATGTGATGGTCGCATAGGTCGATCCAAGGCTGGCCTCGTCTTGAATCGACTCGTAGTAGAGCAGCGCGAGGAATTCTTTCTTTAAACCAAGTTTTTCGGCAAAGTACCGCATCATGTCGGGGAGATTAACGGCCAGGGGCAGATAGTCTTTCACGAACTGGTCTCTGTCTGTTTCGCTAATCTTCACATTGTGTGATGTCATCGCCTGCAGGAAGCTCTGTTTTCCTCCGTCCAAGGAATCGAAATACCGGCTCAAGCCAGATGATATGGTTTCGATGGAGACGAAATTTCGTCCGGAAATCTGGTTGGAAACTATCTTGTGAACCTCGTCAATAGAATTCCCGTAACGGTCGGGAATCTTCAGAACCTTGTTCGTTGTCAAGACTGTCAGGAGTTCATCCATGGCCTTCGGGCTCTGCCTGATTTTCGCCAAGACCTGTTGAGCGCCCGCACTATTGCCAGAGCTCTCGTTCACAAACAGCAAGAGTGTCAAGTCGCTGATTTTGAATAACTTGACCGCGAAGTCAAGGAATTCCTTCTTCCACCTGTCTGAATCGACTGACCCCGGTACGAATTCGTAAAGGCCCCTATGCTGCGATGATTCGACCGAGAATCCGAAGTGGGTCAAGGCCTGGACCACCGATTCCTCGTATGCCCTAAGTTCAATCTGAAATCCGTTCAGTGCTTGATAGAAGGCCCAAGGCTCGAATACTTGTTGATTGAGGAGCAGCCTTGCTCCAAGTTGCGTAACCTTCGGGTCTGAACCATCGAGATACCCGCTGCGACCTCCTGCCAGCAGCGTTCTGGTTAAGATCGCAACTTCAGCTTGGTCCGCCCGGATGTTCTGCCATTCATTCCTCGCTCCCTCTGCTTTGTCGGCGTAAGTGTAATAGAACAGTGCTATGATTGACGCGGTCAATCCGAGCTTCTCAGCAAGTACTGTCGAGATTTCGGCTAGCCATTCGTCTTCGGTGTTGCTCAGGCTCGTGAACGAACGCAGCAGGGCCTCGGCGTCAGAGGCTATGACAACGCCGTGGTACCGAAGGGCATTGGTGATGGTCCGGACAAAGGCAGCCTGCTGGAACTCGGTGGTCGCCTGTTGGTAGACTGCTTTCAGGGCCGGGTTGAAGGCTTTGGTTGAGGTCAGAACCCTCTTCGCTGCAGATGTAGCCGTCCGCAGACCCTGGTCTACTCCGTCGAAGCTTTCATGTGTCCGCAGACGCCTTCCGGCAAGCGATGAAATCGAGCTGAACGTGCTAGAGATATACTGGGTTATGGTAAAACTACCTCCCGTCAGATCCTGTTTCGCCCTTCGAGCCGAATAGCCGGCCAAAATTGCGATTGCTAAGGACACGACAAGTGGTGAAAGCGATTCAAGGTTCAAGGGTACGGAGTAATACAAGATAGCAACAAGGTAGCCGATAGAAAAGACAACTGCTATCAGATAGCTCGCGAGCTCTTGGTCCTCGACTCGAGTTACAACCCATCTTATGGAATTGGCGACCCCTTCCCGCAGATTGTTCGCGTTGTCGTCAAGTTCCCCCTTTATGGTCGTCATCAAGGCGTTAGTGTCGTTGACCTCCCTCCGCAAAGCTTCTTCCTTCTTCCCAATCTCCTCTGAAATTTGCGCAGTGGTCTCCTCGAAATCCTCGACAGAGTTCTCAATTGTCCTCTCTGCTTGGTCAGCCTCCTTTCTCCGCTCGTCGGGCTGGTCGTTATCGGGTTCCTTCTTCATCGCGCCACCCCATAGCTCTATTGACCGTTGTAGGATAGAACCGTTATTTTACGCCCCGCGAGGTTCGTCCTGTAGTAATCTTGTGCCGTTGCGAAACAAATTGAAGGAACTGCGAGAAAGACACGGGTGTTACTGCTCCTCGAGAATGCCTCCAATTGTTTCCGAGTATGATCGTTTGCATAGCTATCGCACTCCTCCGCCTCCCCGTAAACCGGGTTTCTGCTGGCATCAATCCCTTCTACGTCAGGGACCATCCCGTTGACCTCTCTCGGCTGGTTTCGTCCCTGGAGGGCTAGGCCGATTATTCTCACTCCCTCACTCTCGAGGTATTGCGCGAGGCCCGAAACCATTCTGTCGTGATGTAGATTCCCGCTCATTCTCCTTCACTGACTCTGGCCTGCGCAGCTTCGGCTGCCTGCTGTCTTATGGAGCCGGGTCCGCAGCTGAGGCAGTCGTCGCGCCGAGCCGAGTTCACTTTGAGCAGGGTCCATGGCGGACGTGCCCCCTCGGCCCGGTTCAACCAGACGACCATAGGTTGCGAAATCTCTGACTCGTAAGCATCACCGGCCAAGGCGAGAATTGCGAATTTGCTTTGCAGCAAGGAGATGAATCCAATGTCAGCGCTTAATCCGGGTTCAGCCTTGAGCTCGTCAGAACTGCTTGCGTTTGAATAATCGACGTTGGCGTGAGAGGCAGGCTCCAAATTGAAAATCGTATTATGAACGCAGGCGTAACACGGTGTTATCTCAGGAATGTACCTCATTGCATAGCCGCCACTCCCTCTCGCCCACACTCCAGCGAAGACCGCCGGTACGCGTGCTTTCACACAAAGGTCATTGGTGATGTTGTTCAACCTAGTTGAACCTGTAGCGGCGATGACCAAGTCGCTTTCTCGTACCAGTCCATCGAAGGCTTCGACATCGGCGCCAATGTCCATTTCAAAGGTCTTGATCTCCAGAAACGGATTGTGGTTCATGAGCATATCGCGTACTGCCTTTGTCTTGTGCCGTCCAAGATCTGAAATGCCGCAGAGGTGTCTCGCGACATTCTCTACACTGAGGCGCTCGTTGTCAACCAGGGTCAGCCGGCCCACTCCGGCCTTGACCAGTTCGAGCGCAACCCTCGACCCGCCGCTTCCGAGCCCGGCAACTAGTACGTTCTTGCTCCGGAGGACATCCATTTTCAGCACCGTTTCGATCCTCGCGAATGTGCTCGCGAGTTCGATTATGTCTGTTGGTTGTGGGTTGCCATCGACATAGACCTCGGGTATCGCAACCTCGCCAGGTCCCTGCTGCACCACAAGGACCGCAGTGCCGTCTAGGGAACGCTCTCCTGCCGCGGCTTTGAACCTCACCCACGACCCTACCGTCTCGAGCCCATTTCCCTGAACCGTCGAAGTCATCTGGACCAGGTCACCGTCGTCCAGACGGTTGCCCCACAGGCGACCGGACTCGGAAGGGCTGGAAGAGACCTCTGATATCACGCTGTCCAACACGAGAAAGCGAGTCAATTCTCTGCCCTGTCGAACATTCGCCATCTCCCCTTGGTCTTTTTCGGAAGGTTCTCCCTCTGAAGCCTTGTCATCGCATCCTTGACCAGCCTCTCCATCGACCCCGCTCCCGTCCATTTGGCGGCCGGAAACGTTGGTATGTTCACCGTATCCCGCCCTATGACCCCCTTCACCTCCGGCATATGGTCAGGAAAATCGTTCGGGAAGGAAATCAACAAGTCGACATCATGGTAGTCTTTGACGCCGCAGTTGAAAGCGATTTCTCCAGCTGGGCTCTTGAAGGTTGTCACGGGATTGAAGGTTCTCCTCAGATACGTGTCGAGTTTGTGTAACTCCCTCTGACCCTCGGTAGAGTCGTACCACTTCATCGGCGTCTGGGCGCGCCTCTCTGGCATGGGTGGAGAGGCGACTCTTGTTCCTGCGACATCTATGCGTTGGATGGCGAGTTCGGCTGCAAGGAACGCGTAATTCAGCTTGGGTTCGTCAGGAAGCTCGGCTGCTTGTGGGACCACATCTATGGAAATGGAAGAGTTCGGGAAGTCTGATGGATAAGTCAACTGAATGCTATGGCCTAGATACTCTCCGGCCCACCAGACTTGGTCCTTTTTCTTGAATAGCTGGAACGAGCGGAAGCGTGCCTTCATGGCCCGAGAATCGACAAGCAGGCGTTCCCGGCCTTCCTGGGTGTCAAACCAAGGCATGAGGGTCATCGCCTCCCGATCGTCGATGATTCTAACGTCGGCCAAACTCCTATGGCGTGTCGAGTCGTAATGGTATGCGAACAGCTTGGGCGAGTTGTCATCGGCGATGTTGACGATGAGGGCCTCGAAGCCCTCCAGGCCCGTATAATCCATGGTCTCCCGGATGGTGGTCTCGTCGCCTGCGCTGGGCGAAGACAGGGCGCCTGGGTGTAGATGCCACTCGCCAAGGAAGACGAGGCCTTCTCCTTCAGCTCTCCGAATGCAGGAATTGAGGTAGCCGACGTCCGGGGAGAAGCTCGTCGGATACCGGCGGGCGTCAGGTCCCCCGTCAGTGACCCGAAGGACAACCCTGCTGCCGTTGGGAAGTCTCCGGCCCAAGAGGAGACCTCCAGTTTCGAGACCGTCATTCCGGCTCGACTCTCGGGCTACCGACATAGCGGCGCTTCCGGACAGGATGAGCGTCAATGCTGCAGTTCCTTTCCAACCCATTCACCCGTGTGCCTCCAACTGTCATAGGCATGGAACCATGCCGCAGCCCAGCCAGTCGCCGTCACCACCGTGCAGTTCGAATCCCATTCCTGAGGGGTGTGTGTACAGAGTGCCCCGTTGTTGTAGATGTGAGGGGTACCCGGTCTCAGCCTCTCCTCGGCGAAGGCGACTGGAGCGCTGTATGGATAGTCGGGAGGATACACCAGAGTCAGGTTGTGATTGTAGCCGAAGATCGTTGATACGGAGCCATGCCAGGCAAGGAATCCCCCGCTCATGGCCTTCAGTTGGAACCGAGGGAACCTCTTTGCCATCTCCCTCCGCTCCAAGGATAGCCGCCACTCGTCCACAGAATTCACCTTCTAGTAGAAGGTCTGCGGCTTCAGGCGGACACCAGTGGTGTCGCTCGCTCGGCCTCCCTTCGGGACCAGCCTCCCGAACTCGTCCACCTCGACTTCTTCCGATCCTTCAAGGATGTCAGACATTGCGTCTTGCTTGGCGGCCGGCTATATAACTTGTTCGATTTTGGGTAGATTTGCGTTCGATAAGTCGTCGATAACTATCTCGCGCGCGCCCTTTTCTGCCTGAGACCGATGAACAGACTCTCCCCAGTTTCGGTCAGAGCGAAGATGTACCGCCCGCGAGCTTTGGTGTGGTTGTATTTCCTCTCCACAATCCCTCTAGACACGAGCCGAGCAAGGTACCCGGACACCACGCTCTTGTTGACCTTCATTTGGTCGGCCAGTTGTTCGGCGGTGGCTTCACCATGAAAGCGGACCGCCAATGATTGAATGGTGTTGAGCCAGGCAGGTCGGAGTTTGCCTGCTCTGATTGGAGACTCGACTTGGGGAGCCTGACCGTTCTCAGCAAGCAACAGTTCTAATGATGATATCCTGCTGTCGATTTCGTTGAACCTTGATTCCAACCAAGACTTTAGATCTTCCTTGCTAGGTCTTTCTGTTCCCATCTGTGCTCTTACCTGATGCCCCCGGACTATTTCCGGATTTTGATTTAAGCATCCAGGCTGCGTGAGGAACGCGGATTATGGCGAGTAGTTGAATCCTAGAAAGAAGGAGAAGGCCCTAGAAACCGTTCAAAAAAAGAAGAGGGGCGGATAGGGAAATTATCCGCAATGGCAACCCCAGTCAGGGTTGCACCGCTGGAGCCTCGTAGATGAGATCCAGCACCCTCTTCACCCGGTCTAGGACGCGCATGCAGAGGCGTCCTACCTGCTGGGGGTTGCCTGACCCTACCTGACTTGCAATGTATGTCCAGGAGAATCCGTCTGCGGGCCTTTCAAAGAGCCTGGCGAGTGTGGCGGCGACAAGCTGGGCTATTGTCTCTGCTTCAGGCTCCTGGCCATGGCCGCTCTTGGGCTCGAAGCTCCTGTGTAGGGCGTGGGCAAGCTCGTGGAAGAAGACGGTCCAGTCCTCCGTTGCCAGGGAGATGACCTGCCGCTCGTAGTCGGTCATCCCGTAGACTCCAGCGGAGAGGCGTAGGTAGTTGACGCGCATGCCGAACCTGCTCGCCACGTCGAGGAGAGGCGGGGGGTTTCTGGGCAAGTAGGTCGGGAGTTCTTCGCCCTCGGTGTCCTCGTACCTGAAGACAGGGATGGCTCTGAAGCCGACCAAGACTTCCACGGTCTCTTCTTCGCCATCAGAGCCGATTGTTTCGAGGCGCTTCGGCACGAGGACCGGGCCGAGGATTCGGAACGCTTTGGCTCCGGCTTTGACATGCCGCCCGACTTCGCTCCATTGCTTGTAGCCCCTTGCGTCTGACGTCCTCGCGAGGATCATGAGGATTTGGTTCCCCATTGACCACCTAGAGCTTGGTCTCTCGGGGGCATTGATCAGGGCCATCGCGCACATGTCGGGCAGCTGTGTGGAGGAGAAGAGCTGGACTATTTTGTCCAGCTCCAGGTTCGCCTTCTCCCTCCACGATTCTTTGGACTCGGCCCGGTCGATGGCTTGCGCTGGGTTTTCTGTGGTTTGCAAGAGAACCCGCCTTGCCTATGCGCTCTGCCCGTTGACGGGGAACCGCTTCAGGAACTTGTCCCTGAGCCTGTACTTGTATCCCCCCACGACCAGGTCTTCCCCTGCCCTCAGCGCCTCCAGGAAGTCCTTCGCGGGCTCCAGTTCCGCGACCGGTGACCCGTCCTGGTTGACGACGAACGTCCACTCCCCGTCGCCGTTGTCGTACTTCTTCCACGGGCGGTTCTCGAGGATGGTCGGGTCCACGTCGGGCGCGCCATGCATGATGTCGGTGGGCTCCGGCTTAGTTTGTTGTGCTGGGTGTCCGTTCCCGCCGCTCTTCAGCTTGCCGAGGATGTAGACGATGGCGCTGGACTGCCTCCCGAGCGCGTCGGTTTCCCTCTTCTCGACGGCCTTGATCAGGACGAAGCCGCTGCCGAGGCACTCGTTCGCCTCGCTGCTCGTCCCGACCTCCCTGATTTCGGTTATGCGGGCGTATGGCGTCTCCATGTTTCGCCGCCTCCGCTTCCCTGTCATGACCTACTGGGAGGGGCCCGCATTTAACAGGCCCAACTCCCCGCTCGCCCAGATGACGAACTCTCGGATGGTGTACTCCGCCATCTCCGCGATTTCGGCCACCTCCCGCTGCGTCACCGCCCTGGGCTCCACCTCCCGGGAGGCGAGGTAAACCGAGCCCGCGGCAATGGTCCGGGGGTTGCACCCCTCCCTCATGGTCCGCATAGTCTCTAGGACGGTCAGCGAGGCCTGCAGGAGTCTCCTGAAGTAGGGCCCGGATTCGACTCCATTCTTCCTCAGCCTTTGGAGGACGCCCTCGTTCGTCTCAAGGCCGTTCATCACGGTCCTGAGGAGGGAGGCCGGGTCAGCTGGCCTGAGTGGGACAGGAGACTCGGTCCCGAGCTGGAGTAGGGCCGACTTCGTGACCCTGTGCCCCATGTCGTTGTGCGCCCGTAGGACGGTCCTGGAGCTGACGTGGTCCAGCCCCGCCGCCCTGCAAGCGGAGAGGATGGAGTAGGCGGAGATCGCGGGGACGGACATCCTCCTCTTTCCCAGTCGGCCGTTCCTGCTGCCCGTCAGCAACTTCTCGGACACGGCCACCGCGTTCTCTCTGGCGAAGGGGGGGAGCGACAGCTTCTCCGACACCCTCCTGACCATGTTGGCGCAGTTCCACGCGGCCGAGTCGACCCCCATGTTGTCCGAGATGACCTTGGCGAAGCCGACGGTCGACGAGCCGTTGAAGTCGGCGTGCGAGTTTTCGTCGTCCCTCGTCCCCATGTAGGAGCCGAGCCTTCGGCTGGTGTTCCGCCCTGCGCGGGCGACTTCGGTCGATGTTTTCTCCGTCTTCGCCACCAGCCCGCAGCTGGTGCAGGTCCACTCCTCGCCCGCTTCGACGAGGTGACCCCGACACTCGGGGCACCTCCGGAGGACGGCGTACTCCTCGTAGGCGGCGGCCTTCGCGCGTGCGTACGTCGGGATTCCTTGAACCCTTTCCATTCGCATCTGCCTCCTGCCTTCGTCCTGGCGCGCTGCCCGTGGTTCGGCGGGGCCTGCCGCGCCTGCTCCTCGGTCTCGATCTCAGGGAGAGGTGGCAGGAAGCGTACGCTTCACTCGGCCCCCATTCGGGAAGCCAAGGGCGGACAATAACTCGCCCTGGGAGTCTTTCTAGCCGGCCTTCTGATCATAGCCGCTTGTCGCTAAGATCTGAGCTGGTCAAGGAACAGGGGTGAGGCTAACGCTTCCGTCGTTCTCCCGAAGGTAGATGGGAGAGAAGTTCTTTCGCATCCTTCAGGGTGGACTGATGGCAACTGTCTGCCCAGAGGATGGCCGTTAGGCCCGGATCCTTTCATCCGGGTGGAAACACGGCGAACCAAAGACCGCGCTCGTCCTCATTTCAAGAAGTCGGACAAGCCGTCACCGTGTATTCCGTTCTCTCAAGCGGTTGGTCGCGACAGGTGCGTGTTGCGCCGTGGCGCCGCTACTTCGCATGCATACCGCAGACAGAGAGAGACAGATGGAATACGCTGGTGAAGGCGGGGTCGGAATATAGCGCGGCCGGTGGGGGTTGCCAATTGGGAAGGGGGGGTTGGCAACCCCAGAGGCCTGTTTGGCAACCTTTGTGGGTCATTTTGGCAACCCTGACGGGAAGGTTGCCACGGGTTGCCGTGTTAAGCGCGGCAGAGCCCATCTGGTTGGATGAATCCAGCCGAGGTCGGACTCCTGTATCTTCCGGTCTTCTCCTGGGGCGCTTCCGTCCTGTTCCTCTACAGGCACGACCTGTCGAGGCTGCGACACCCGTTCAGGGACACGGGCGACCCCCGAAACTGGTGGGCGGCGCATCCTAGCGCCCCGTACCTGGTCTTCGCCGCCGCGATCAGCCTCTCTTGGGTTGTCCCTGCGTTCCCTCGTCAGTGGTACTTCCTCCTGATCGCCCAAGGAACTTCGGGGCTGGTCCTCACGATGGCGACGGTCAAGCAGCTCGGCCCTCCTCCGAGGAAGCCCTACGTCGACGTTCTCCGCTACCCCCGCCTGGGGTCGAGGCTAAGGCACCTCCGGTCAATCCCTGTGAGGCCAGAAGAGCCGAAAGCGAGAATCAGATTCTTCAACGTCTCCCTCAGGAATGGGACCGTAGTCTCTACCCCATCGTACCCCGAGAAGCAGGCCTTCTGCGCCACCCTGATTCAGGCCCTCGAAGCCGCGAACCCCGACTTCGCGTGGATACAGTTCCTCTTCGTGAAGGCAGACCATGGCAGTGCGCTGGTGCAGCTCAAGAATTCCATGGAGAGAGCTAAGTGGGAGATCGAACGACCGGCTCTGGATTTCATAAGCGGAGAGGAACGGGTCAGGCGGGAGTTAGGCCGGGATTTCTACAGGCTGGCCGACTCGAGGATGAAGAAGGTCGACGATATTGTCACGAAACCGATGGTCACGCTGGCAATCCAGGGCATGTGGGTCAGCAAGGTGGATTCTGGCAGGGTTGATGTGCTCCCTTTCGATCACTGTTCCGACGAACACGACTCCCTTGCTGTCTTCCAGTACCGGGACCCGAGGTTGCTCCGCGAACTGGTGGACAGAAGGATGGTCGCAGACATCAGGGAGTACCTGGACCGCTACACGAAGTCCAGGCTCGAGCCGCCGTCTTTCATGGCGACACCCGAAGGGCTCGAGTCGTTCGTCCACCTGCCAGCCGGGGAGATAGTCGAATCGCTTCGCTCGATTACGTGGGGCAACTCCGCCAGGGGGTACAACAGGGCAAAGATCGAGGGGGATGCGAA
>Ga0335081_10006229_pt1 | contig 18968 bp, 17 predicted proteins | sample Lox_Sample_35_FD_206713 | JGI IMG/M metagenome (GOLD analysis project Ga0335081, IMG submission 206713) | Soil microbial communities from Loxahatchee National Wildlife Refuge, Florida, United States - Lox_Sample_3.5 | ecosystem: Environmental > Terrestrial > Soil > Wetlands | place: USA...
CCTGCCGGACGAGCACGACGAGACCGTAATCCAACGGCGGCGCGGACAGGGGCGAAGCCGACAGGGGCGGAAGCGGCGTCGCCTAGACTGGCGCGCCATGCAACGCGTCCCGCTTGCACGGCTTTTGACGGGCCCTCGCCCGTCGCCCGAGCGAATCGCGTTCACGAGCATCTGGTTTCGCCACCACAACAACCCGCGCTACGCCGAGTTGCTCCCCCGGCTCCGGCGGCTCGACGGCTACCTGTTCGTGCTCTCCGACCGGCGCGTGACGCGCGGCGTGCAGTTCAGGGCGCTCGACCGCGGCCGCCCGGCCTGGCACCCGGTGGTGCTGCGTGCGCTCGCCCGGTCCTATCCCGGTCTCTTCACGGCCGACAACGAGCAGATCCGCCACTTCGGCGGCCCGATCGTCTCGGACGTCGACGACCCGGTGTTCAGCCCGCGCGAGGTCGCGTTACTGTCGTCGCCGCAGGTCAGCGCCTACGTCGTCACCGCCGAGCGGGCCGCGCGGCGATTCGAGTCGCTCGGCGTCGACAGGCCGTGGTACGTGATCCCGCAGGGCGTGAGCCTGTCGTCGCTCTCGGAGGAGGGCACGGCGCGGGTCGGCGACGCGAAACGGGACGGCGAGATCGTCGTCGGCTACATGGCGGCTCACCTGCTCAGCGCGGGCGATCGCGGCGGTGAGAGCCCGCTCTACAACGTCGACCACCTCCTCGAACTGTGGGACGAGATCCACGCCCGCGAGCCCCGAGCCCGGCTGTGGCTGCTCGGCGGGCCGAGCGACCGCGTCCGCGCGCGCTGCGCCGGACGCGACGACATCGTCCTGTTCGGGCGCGTTCCGCGCGACCAGGTGCTCGATCACGCCGCGAACTTCGACCTGGCGCTCTACCCGCGAACGGCCGACCAGGGCATCCAGGCGGCGAAGGTCGCCGAGTACATGGGAGTCGGCGTCCCCACCGTCTCCTACGACTTCGAGGTCACCGCCGTCCTGCGCGACACGGGAGCAGGCGTGCTCGTCGGCGACCGGCGTGCGTTCGTCGACGCCGTCGTCCGGCTCGCCGGCGACGACATCGCGCGCGCCGCCCTCGCCGAGGCGGCGGACCGCGCGGGCCGCGAGCTGGACTGGGACGTGCTCGGGCGGCGGTACGAGGAGGAGATCCTCGACCGGCACCTACCGCCCCGCGGCTGACCGCGTCACTCCGGCGCGGAGGCGAGCGGGCGGCGCGGACGACGGATCCCGAGCCGCGCCGAGACGCTTGCGCGGTCCGCATCCTCGAGTCCGAGGAACCAGACGGAGACCGCGAACACGGCGATCCAGAGCACCCCGACGGGCACGAGAGCGAGAAGCGTCTTCGGATCGAGCAGGCGGCTGAAGACCACGAGCACCGGGACCGCAGCGAGGATCGCGGGGGCGACCGGGCGGAGGGCTGCGGCGGCGACCGCACGGTACGACGGCCCGGACGACTCGTGGACGAGCCGCGGAACGAGCACGACCGTCGCGGCTGCCTCGGTGACGACGGTTGCCAGTGCAACGCCCCAGATCCCCACCGCCCGGGCCAGGATGATCGAGAGGACGAGGTTCGCACCGACGACGAACAGCAGCATCACGGAGAGGCGCCGCTGGTAGCCGCGCGCAACGAGGTACTGCGACAGGAGCTGGGCAGGCTGATGGAGCAGCAGGACGATGCCGAGCAAGGCCATCACCGCCGAGCTCGGCCCCCACCCCGGGCCGATCCAGCCGTAGATCAGCTGGTCCGGGATCAGGATGAGCGGCAGTGCGAGCAGAAGCATCAGCGCCATCCCGAGGCGAAGCCCGGCGAGCAGCAGGCTGCGCTGGCGCACCGGCTCTTCTGCGCCCTCGAGCTCCGCAAAGGCGGGGTAGAGCAGATCGGTCGCTCCCGTTCCGAGGCCGAGCACGAGCCCGAAGATCCTCGACGGCACGCCGTACAGCGCAGCCGCCTTCGCACCGAGCACGATGCCGACGACGATCAGGTCGCTCGAGTACGCGACCTTCGACGCGAGATGGATCAGGAAGTTGTGCCAGCTGAACGTGAGGAGCTCGCGCACGCGCGTCCGGCTGACAAGCGCACGGCGAAGCTCGAGGAACGGAAGCTCGCGCCGCAGCCAGAAGAGCGGGAAAACCAGCCGCACGATCGTTGCGAGCAGCGTGATGAACGCCAGCAGCACGATCCCGGGATACGACGGGAAGACCCCGACGATCAGCGCGAAGTAGACGACGAGGCCGACGAGGCTGCCCAGGTTGACGATGTCGTAGCGCTGCTGGCCGAGCAGGAGGTTGTTGAACAGGCCGAGTGGGAAGCGAACCGCGATGCCCGCGACGACCAGCAGCGTGGCGGCGCGCGCCGCCTGGACCAGGTCGTTCGGGATGTCGATCAGGTACGGCACGATCACCGAGAGCACGAGCCCGATGACCACCGTGACGGCGCCGATGATCGCGTAGACGACGAGCCCGATCGACGCGAGCGTGTTCACCTCCTCCGGCGACTGCGCTCCGCGCGCATGGGCGCCGAACCGGACGACCGACGGACCGACGCCGAGGTCGAGCAGCTGGACGAAGACGGTGATCGAGCCGATGAAGACCCAGAGCCCGTACTCGTCCTTGCCGAGCCCGTGCACGATCACCGGCGTCGTGACGAGCGCAGCCAGGACGGCTGCGCCGTAGACGACGTACGTTGAGACGAGGTTCCGCCGAAGCAGGCGCATCCGTTCGGCCGCCATCGTACGGACGGCCCACCCTAGAGTCCGGGCGCGAGATGTGGCCGCCCGGGGAGATCGTGATCAGGCGCGAGGTGCTGAACGACGGCAGGGCGTGGCTGTGCGTGCCGGTCGTCGTGGTCGAGGACCGGCCCGACCTGCTCGCGACCTACATCGCCGAGGGCACGCCGTTCGAGTTCCCAGACGGCGACTGGCCCGCGCCCGGCCGCGTCCATCCCTGGCGGGGACGCGAGCGCTGGGAGGGGAACGGCCTCTTGATGCTCCAGCGGCCCGGCGATGCGTACGCGATCTGGCTCTTCTGGCACGGGCCCGAGCGGAACTTCCGCGGGTGGTACATCAACCTCCAGGAGCCGTTCCGGCGCACGGCCGCCGGCTACGACACCCAGGACCTCGAGCTCGACATCTGGGTGCCGCTCGACGGGCCATGGCAATGGAAGGACGACGAATTGCTCGACGAGCGGGTGCGCGAGGGCCGGTTCACCGCCGTCCAGGCGGTGGAGATCCGCGCCGAGGGCGCCCGTATCGCGGCCGACCTCGATGCGGGCCGCCGCTGGTGGCCCGCGAGCTGGGCCGACTGGACGCCGGATCCGGCGTGGTGAGCTCGCGGCGGGCGCCGACGCTCGCAGGGTTCGTCGCGCTCGGGCTGTTCTGGGGGGCGTGGGCGGCGCTGCTTCCGAGCGTGCAGCATGCGCTCGACGCGTCGAAGGGCGCGCTGGGGGTCGCGCTCTTCTTCGTCGCCGTCGGCTCCCTGCCCGCGATGCTGTTCTTCGCAGGCCCGCTGATCGGGCGCTTCGGCAGCCGCGCCGTCGCGTGGACGTGCGGTGCGTTCGCGGCGGCTGCGCTGCTGCCCGGCCTCGCCGGCTCGCTCCCCGCGCTCGCCGGTGCGCTCGTGCTGATGGGGGCGACCTCCGGCGTGCTCGACGTCGGCATCAACGCCCAGGCGGCGCAGATCGAGCGCGAGTCCGGCCGGCGGCTGATGCCCCTCGCACACGGCCTCTACTCGACGGGCGTCCTTGTGGGCGCCGTCGCCGCGGGTGTCGCACGCAGTGCCGGCGCCGGGAAGGAGACGATCTTCGCCGGCGTCGCGGTCGTGATCGGTGCAACCGCCCTCCTGCTCGCCCGTGGGCGATCGGTGATCGCCCCGAACGAGAGCGCCCGCCCTCGGGGGCGACGCCGCGTCCCGCTCGGCCGCGCGCTCGCCGCGATCGCTCTGGTCGGCGCAGCTGCCTTCGTCGTCGAGGGCGCCGTGGAGACGTGGAGCGCGCTCTTCCTCGCGAGGCAGCTCGATGCACAGGCCGCCGTCAGCGCCCTCGGCCCCGGCTTCTTCGGCGCATCGATGGCACTCGGCCGCTTCATGGGACAGTCGGCGACCCGCGTCCCGGACCGCACCCTGCTCGCCGGTGGCGCCCTGACCGCCGCCCTGGGCTGCGCCGTCGTCGCCGTCTCCGGCAACCCCGGCACCGCGCTCGTCGGCTTTGCGCTGGCGGGCGCCGGGATCTCGCTGAACGCCCCGGTCGTCTTCGGCGCGGCCGGCCGCCGCAAGGTCGACCCCGCCGGCGCGGTCGCCGTGGTGACGACGCTCGCGTACCTCGGGCTCGCGCTCGGGCCGCCGCTGATGGGCGGCCTCGCAGCGGCAGGCAGCCTGCGCGGCGCATTCGTCGTCCTGGCGGTGATCGCGGCGCTCGTGGCCGCGGCCGCCACCCGGCTCAGGCTGCAGCAGCCGTGACGCTGCGCTCACGTCCGTCGATCCCGGCGATGATCAGCACGACCGCTGCAAGCCCGCACGCGAACAGCACGACCGAGGCCGGCCGCCAGGCGGTCCCGAGCGGGTAGACGAGGACGTTCGCGGTCGCCGCGACCAGGAGCAGCACGGCAATGATCCGGCCGCGTTCCACGAGCCCGGCGGCCAGGCAGCCGGCCGCGAGGATCACGAGCAGGTACTGCGCGCTGAACACCTTGTTGAGCAGCAGGAAGAGCACCGGCGCAGCCGCAGCCGCAATGACCGCGCGCGGCGACGGCGGTCGCCGCCACAACACGTAGCCGGCGAGCGCCAGCAGCGCGAGCACCTGGATGACCACGACGGCGCGGTTCACCCACGACGGGACGGCGGCAGCGTCGTAGACCGCCCCGGGCTGCGACGCATGATGGACGAGACGGAGCGGCAGGTACCAGAGCGATTCCGGCGTCAGCCCTCGCGGAGCCTGCCGCGTCACGGACGACCAGACCGCGCGCGGGCTCCAGACGAGGAAGGGCACGACGACGACCGCGGCCGCTACGACGAACGCGGCCGCATGACGGAACGCATCGCGGCGCCGGCCGACTGCAACGAGCCAGAGCACGAGGATCAGGAACGCCAGGCCCGGCGTCCACTTCACCGCGGCGCCGACACCGAGGAGCGCGCCGGAGACCGCCCACCGTTCGCGCAGGGCGAAGACGAGCCCGACCACCAGGAGCGCCGCCGGCAGGGCGTCGTACTTGAACTCCCAGAAGAAGGCATTCGCCGGCCAGATCGCGACCGCCCCGGCGAACCAGCGCGCATCGCCCGTGCGCAGCGAAGCGATCGCCCACACGACGGCGCCCTGGCAGGCGGCCATCAGGAAGGGATTGACCGACCGTGCGCTCCCGACCCAGGTCTCGAAGGCGAACAGCACGACCGCGCCGGGCGGATACTCGCTGTGGGGGTAGGTCCCGTGGAGGAGCGACCCGCCCTCGGCCGGATAGACCGACGCAACGTCGACGTCGCCGGCGATCCCGCGGGCGAGGTGAACGAGCGCGAGCGCCGACGGCAGCGCAACGGCGAGCGCGACGACGGCTCTGGTGTCGAGCCGGTCGCGGGAGCGCCATGCGATCGCCAGCGCGATCGCGGCGGCGACGCACTCCGGGCCGTAGCGGGCTGCGCGGTGCGGGCCGAGCCCCTCGATCAGGACCGTGATCAGCGCCGACGCACCGAGCACGGCGTTCGGGCTGAGCCTCGAGAGAGCCGCGGTCAACCGGTCGAGTCTATGGCGGCGCGAAGGCGCCCCGCCCCGGACCGGGCCCGGGACGGGGTGCCCGACGGGCGCGCGGCTCAGGCCGCTTCGAGCGCCGGCTGGGCGGCGACGGCCGGCTGCGTGCGGCGAGGCCGCTTGATCGCGAACGCGGCGATCGCGCCGAGCCCGACGACCGCTGCGCCGACGTAGACGGAGACGGTCATCCCGTGAACGAACGTCTCGCCCGTGCGGTAGCCGCCGTAGTGGGCGAACACCGATGCGAGCACCGCGACGCCGAACACGCCGCCGAGCTCGCGAATCGCGTTGTTCGCGCCCGACGCCTGTCCCTCTTCCTGCGGCTTCACGGCGGAGAGCACGACGTTCGCGACCGGCGCGAAGAACAACGCCATGCCGGCGCCCGAGAGGATGAACGGTGCGACCAGGTCGACGTACGGCGTGGTGGGCGTCGAGACGGACGCGATCCACGCCAGCCCGACGGCCTGCAGCGCGAGCCCCGCACCCATCAACCGGTTGCCACCGATCCGGTCCGAGAACGCACCCGCGACCGGCGAGACGAGGATCGGCATCGCCGTCCAGGGCAGGATCCGCAGACCCGACTGGAGCGGCGTGTAGCCCTGCACGGTCTGGAAGTACTGGCTGAGCAGGAAGATCGACCCGAACATCCCGAAGAACATGAGCAGGCTCGAGACGTTCGCCAGCGCGAAGGTGCGGTTCTCGAAGAAGCGCATCGGCAGCATCGGCTCCGCCGTGCGCAGCTCCCAGAGCACGAACAGCGCGATCAGGACGGCCCCTCCGGCGAGCGCCCCGACGATCTCCGGCGAGCTCCAGCCGAGCTCGTTTCCGCGGACGAGCCCCCAGACGATCCCGAAGAGGCCGGCACTCGCGAGCGCGACGCCGGGCAGGTCGAGCTTCGACGCCGGGCCGTGGCTCTCGTCGAGCCGCACGAGCGCGAGCGGGGCGAGGACGAGGCCGATCGGCACGTTCAGCCAGAAGATCCAGTGCCACGAGATGCCTGACACGACGGCGCCGCCGACGAGCGGGCCGAAGGCGACCGCGAGCCCGCTGATCCCGCCCCACAGGCCGAGCGCGAGGCCGCGCCGCTCCTTCGGGACTCCGGCGGACAGGATGGTGAGCGTGAGCGGCATCACGATCGCCCCGCCCGCGCCCTGAACGGCACGTGCGATGTCGAGCATCGTCGCCGAGGTGGCGAGGCCGGCCCAGGCGGAGGCAAGCGTGAAGATCGTCAGCCCGATCGCGAACATGCGGCGGCGGCCGAAGCGGTCGCCGAGGGCGGCACCGGTCAGGAGCAGCACGGCGAACGTCAGCGTGTAGGCGTTGACCGTCCACTCGAGCTGTGAGAGCGAGGCGTGCAGGTCCTTGCGGATCACCGGCAGCGCCGTGGTCACGACGAGGTTGTCGAGCGTCACCATGAAGAGGGCGACCGAGGTGATCGCGAACGTCCAGCCGATGTTTCGTTTGTGAGCCATCACTTACCTCCGATCGAAAAAAAGACGCCTCAGGCCTTCCCGCAGCCCTCGAGCAACTGCACCGCCCACGGCTCGGGCGCGTCCCCGAGATGGGTCTGCGAGATGACGTTCATCAGCATCCCCTGGGCGAAGAAGAGCGCGATCTCGGGATCGCCGAGACCGGACACGCGCTCGACGTATGCGACGAGGTCGCCGAAGCCGTCGCGGACGACCGCCCGGATCTCCGGGTCGCCGCAGGCCGCGTAGGCCTGCATCTGCGCCCGCAGGTAGAGCGTGTCGCCGGCCAGCAGGTCCCGGTAGGCCTCGCCGATCGCCTCGAGCGCGGCCTCGCCCCGCTTGCCCTCGGCGGCGCGCTGGAACAGCTCCAGGGTGTCGCGGAAGCAGCGGGCGCAGCAGGCCTTGAAGAGCTCCCGCTTCGTCCCGAACAGGCGGAAGACGTAGGGCTGCGAGATGCCGGCGCGGCGCGCGATGTCGTCCGTCGACGCCCCGTGGAGCCCCTTCTCCGCGAATTCGACGAGGGCGGCGTCGAGGATCTCCTCGCGCCGGATCTCCTTCGTCTTGCGCTCCTGTGCGACCATGGTCGCGTAGGTTAGTGATTACTCACAATCTTGTCAAGGGTCTCGGCGACGAGATCCAGATCGTCCTCCGAGAGGCGCGTGTGGAGGGGCAGGGCGAGCGCGCGCTCGAAGACGCGGGCCGCCCCGGGGAACGCCCCCTGGTCGCGGTAGGCGCCGAGCAGGTTGAGGGCATAAGTGCCGATCTGGGCCTCGATGCCGCGGGCGCGGAGCTCGCCGAGCACGCGGTCGCGGTCGTCGACCTGCACCACGTACGCCTGCCACCCGTGGACGTCGCCCTCGTCGGCTCCGGGAAGGAGCAGCGGGAGCCCGCGCAGGCGATCGGTGTAACCGTCCGCGATCCGGGTGCGCTCGGCGAGGAGCTCGTCGAGCCGCCGCGCCTGCGGCAGGCCGACCGCGCAGAGGATGTCGGAGAGGCGGTAGTTGAGACCGGGCGCGGGCATGTCGGGCGGCGCGAGCGACCGCCAGCCGTGGTTGCGCAGCCTCCGTACCTCGGCCGCGATGCGCTCGTCGTTCGTCGTCACGGCGCCGCCTTCGCCGGTCGTGACGATCTTGCGCGGATGGAAGCTGAGGCAGCCGAGCAGGCCGAGCCCGCCGCAGGCACGCCCGCCGCGGCGCGCACCGAGCGCGCCGGCTGCGTCCTCCAGGACCGGCAGGTCGGGCAGCTGCTCGAGCCGCGCCGGGCGGCCGAACAGGTGCACCGGGAGGATCGCCTTCGTGCGCGGGCCGACGCGGATCTGCCCGGCGTCGATGTTCATCGTCTCCGGATCGACGTCGACGAGCACGGGCACGAGCCCGGCCAGCGCGACGACGTTGGCGGTCGCCGGGAACGTGTAGGCGGGGACGAGCACCTCGTCGCCCGGATCGAGCCCGAGCGCAAGCACCGCCACGTGCAGCGCCGCAGTGCCCGACGAGACGACGAGCGCGTGCTCCACCTCGCAGAGGCGCGCGAGCTCCTGCTCGAACTCGGCGACCTTCGGGCCCATCGTGAGCATGCCGCTCTCGAGGACCTCGGCCACCTCGGCGAGCTCGGGCTCGCCCAGGTCGGGCCAGCCTAGGCGGAGACGGGGAGTCTCTCCCGATACCACGCGATCGTCTTCTGCAGGCCGTCGTCCAGCTCGACCTCCGGCTCCCAGTGGAGCAGCTCGCGCGCCTTCTCGACGTTCGGGATGCGGAGCTCGACGTCGGCATAGTGCAGCGGCTGGAACACGATCTCGCCGTCGTAGTGCATCAGCCGCTTGATGCGCTGCGCGAGGTCGTAGATCGTGACCGCCGAGCGCGGATTCCCGATGTTGAACGCCTGTCCGACGGCCTCGGGCCGCTCGAGGCAGGCGAGCACACCGCTCACCATGTCGGTGACGTAGCACCACGCACGGATCTGCGAGCCGTCGCCGTGAATCGTGAGCTCGTTGCCACGGAGCGCGGTCTCGATGAACGCGCGGATCGCGCCGCCGCCGATCTGCCCCGGCCCGTAGACGTTGAACGGGTGCACGGTGACCGTCGGCAGGCCGAGCTCGTCGTGGTAGGCGTGCGCCATGTGCTCGCCTGCGAGCTTGGACACGGCATAGGTCCAGCGCGCCTCCCCCACCGAGCCGATCGTCGAGACCTGCCCTTCCTGCACGCGGAACGCGTGCGTCCCGAACACCTCGCTGGTCGAGAAATCGACGAAGCGCTCAACCGTCGTACCGGTGGCGAGGGCGGCCTCGAGCACGTTGTAGGTGCCGATCACGTTGACGCGCATCGTTCGCACCGGGCTCTCGAGCACCGTGTCGACGCCGGCGATCGCGGCGCAGTGGACGATGTGCGTCGCCCCCCGCGCCGCCTCGCGCACCGCATCGGCGTCGAGCACGTCGCCCTGCACGAGCGTGAAGTTCGGGTGATCGGCGAGACCGGTCGCGGCCAGCGCGTCGCGGTGCAGGTTGTCGAACGCCACCACCTCGTTCCGCTCGACGAGCTCTCGCGCCAGCGTGGTGCCGATGAAGCCGGCGCCCCCGGTGACGAACACGCGCTTGCCCTCGATTGCCACGGCGGCAGCGTATCGTTGCGCGGCTTGGATCCGACGCTTGAAGCCTGGCTGGACGCCGCCGCGGGACCGGACGACGCGTTCGTCGGCCGGCTGTGGCGGTCGGTGCTGCGCCGCCCCGTCGAGCCCGCGGAGCTCGACGAGACCGTCGCGCGCCTCCGTGCCGGCATGTCGCGGTCGGCGCTCGTCGCCGAGCTCGCCGGCTCGGCCGAGTTCGGCCGCGTGCGGCTGCTCGACGACGCTGCCGCCTGGGCTGCAGCGCAGCGCGCAGCCGGCGAGCGGCCGCGGAACCTCGTTGCTCCGCCGGGCACCGACGAGCGCCCCATCGAGATCCCGTGGTGCCTCGCGCGCTACGGAGGCGAGCCGCGCGTGCTCGACGTCGGCTACGTCTTCGCCGAGCCGGCGTACCTCGCAGCGCTCGGCGGGCTCGGCGCCGAGCGGCTGGTCGGAGTCGATCTCGCCGCGGCCGAGGTGCCGGGCCTCGAAAGCGTGACGGCCGACCTGCGCGGCCTGCCGTTCGAGGATGGAGCGTTCGACGTCGTGATCGCGATCTCGACCCTCGAACACGTCGGCCGCGACAACTCGCAGTACGGGCTGGCGGCAGAGCGCGACGACGGATCGCTCGACGCGGCGCTCCGCGAGCTTCACCGCGTGCTCGACGGCGACGGCCGGCTGCTCGTCACGGTGCCCGCATCGGCAGACGACGAGCTGCGACCGGAGCAGGCCGTGCTCGCACCGGGAACCTGGGTCGGCCGGTTCGAGGACGCGGGGTTCCTCGTGTGGGAGGACGAGCTGTACGAGCTCGGCGCGGACGGCTGGCGATCGGTGACGACGCTCTCGGGTGCGGGCTACGGCGAACGCGGACCAGGCGCGTCGGCGGTGCTCTGCGCCGAGCTGCGCCCGGCGCGTCTCGGCGCGCGGCTCCGCCTCGCGGTCCGCGACCGCCGGCACGCCGACGAGCCGCGGCGTGCGGTCTGAGACCGCGAGTCGGCCCCAGTAGCATCGCGCGCGTGAGAACCGTCCTCTTCGTCGGCGCCGGCCGCCATCAGCGCCGGGCGATCGTGCAGGCGAAGGCGGGCGGGCTCCGGGTGGCGGCCGTCGACCGGAACCCCGACGCGCCCGGTCTCGCGGAGGCGGACATCGCGAGGGTCGTCGACTTCAGCGACGTCGATGCCGTGCTGCGGGCGACGAGACGGCTGCGGATCGACGGGGTGCTGACGGTGAGCGCCGACCGGGCCGTTCCCGTCGTCGCCGCAGTCGCCGAGGCGCGCGACCTCCCGGGGATCGGGACCGAGACCGCGCACCTGATGACGCACAAGGTCGCAATGCGGCGCCGGCTCGCCGACGCCGGAGTGCCGCAGCCGCGGTTCGCGGCCGTGCGCAACCTGTCGGAGACGCGACGCGCCGCCGACTCCGTCGGGTTCCCGGCGGTGCTGAAGCCCGCCGACTCGGGCGGGCAGCGCGGCGTTTTCCGCGTCGAGTCGCTCGACGACGTCGACGTCCACCTGCACGAGGCGCTCGCTGCGTCGCCGACCGGCGACGCGATCCTGGAGGAGTTCGTCGACGGCATCGAGTTGAACGGGATCGTGATCGCGCGAGACGGCGAGACGATCCCGCTGACCCTGTCGGACCGCCTCCGCCCGCCCGGCATCGGGTTCGGCGTCGGCTGGATCCACGTCTACCCGCCCACGATCCCGCCGGAGCAGCTCGTCCAGTCGGAGCGCGTCGCCGCGCACACGGTGCATGCGCTCGGGCTCGAGACGGGGATCGCCTTTCCTCAGCTGATCGCCGCGACCGACGGCCGCGTCGTGGTCGTCGAGTGCGCTGCGCGCATCCCGGGCGGCCAGATGGCCGACCTCGTGCGGGTCGCCGTCGGCGTGGATCTCGTCGACGTCCAACTCCGGATGGTGCTCGGCGACGACCTGCCGGACGAGCTCGTCAAGCCCCGCTTCAGCCAGCCGCTGGCGATCCGCTTCCTGACCGCCGCTCCGGGGCCGCTGCCGACCGGGCGCGTCACTCGGATCGGGTCGCTGGACAAGGTGCGGGCGTTCCCCGGGGTCGTCCAGGCGGACGTCTACCTGCAGGTCGGCGAGGTGATCCGGCCCGTCAGGCTCGACGGAGACCGGCGCGGCTACGTGATCGCGACCGCCGACACGAACCTGAACGCGCTCGAGCGGGCCGAGGCTGCTGCGAGACTGCTCGACGTGGACGTCGAATGACGTGCGAGTTCTCGCTCGCGCACTACGGCGAGCTGCTCGAGGCGGCGAGACAGGGCGGGTATCGATTCGCGGGCTTCGACCGGGCACCGGAAGCCGGTGACCTGATCCTGCGCCACGACGTCGACCTTTCGCTCGCGGCGGCGCAGACGATGGCCGAGCTCGAGTCGGAGCTCGACGCATGGTCGACGTGGTTCCTGATGACGCGGTCGGTCTTCTACAACCTCGCGTCGCCTGAAGGCGAACGGGCGATCGCGCGGCTGCGCGAGCTCGGGCACCGAGTCGCGCACCACGCCGTGTGGCCGCACGTCGATCTCGACGGCCGCTTCGATCCCATCGTCGCGTGGCACAACCCGGATCCCGAGTACATGTGGGCGGACATCGACGGAGCGGCGAGCGTGATGCGCGCACCGTTCTTCGATCCGGATCACTACCGGTCGGACTCGAACCAGCACTGGCGGCACGGCTGTCCGCACGACGCGATCGCCGCGGGCCGCTTCGAGTGGCTGCAGCTCCTCATCCACCCGGAGATCTGGGTGTTCGAGGGCGGGACGATGGGCGAGACGATGCGCGCGTTCCTCGCGGCGGACGGCGAGGCCCGGCTCGAGGCACTCCGGGCCGACCGCATCGACCTGACGTGATCGTCGTGCTGAACGGCGCGCCGCGGTCGGGGAAGTCCTCGATCGTCGCGGAGATCCAGGAGACGTTCCCCGGCGTCTGGATGAACCTCGGCGTCGACGTGTCGCGATGCATGACACCCGGGTCGGCGCAGCCCGGCATCGGGTTGCGGCCGGGCGAGGACGGGCATCCTGCCGCCGACGTCGTGCCGAGGCTCTACGCCGCGCTCTGGGAGTCCATCGCCGCGCACGAGCGACTCGGGCTCAATGTCGCCGCCGACGTCGGCCTGTACGACGAGCGCGTCGCCGCCGACGCGGCCGCGCGCGTTGCGGGCCTGGGCGTCCTGTTCGTCGGCGTGCGCTGTCCCGTCGACGTCGTGGTCGAGCGCCGGCGGCAGGACGCCGGCGGCCGCCGCTACTCCACCGAACCTGGGCTCGTCGAGCGCTGGGAGCGGGCGGTGCACGGGCGCTGGACGTACGACCTCGAGGTGGACACCTCGGTCGCCGGGCCGGCGCAGTGCGCGCAGGCAGTGGCGAAGAGGCTTGCGAGCGACCCGCCGCCGACCGCTTTCTCCCGACTCGCTACGTTCCTGCGATGAGACCGATCACCGTGCTGGTGAGCGCCTCCGGCGCGCCCGGGACCGCGGCGCTGCTGCACGCGCTCCGTGCGAACGGCGAGCGCGACGTTCGGCTCGTCGGCACCGACATGAGCGAGCGCTCGGTCGGGCGCCACCTCTGCGACGCGTTCCACCTCGTGCCCGCGGGCTCCGACCCGGCGTTCCCCGACGCAGTGCTCCAGGTAGCGATGGGGGAGGGGGTCGATGCGATCCTGCCGCAGTCGTCGTTCGACCTCGAGGGCCTCGCCGAGCACGTCGACCGGTTCCCGATGCCGGTGCTCGTCTCGCACCCGGACACGATCCGCAGGTCGAACGACAAGGCGGAGACCTACGCGCTGCTGCACCGGCTCGGGGTGCCGGCGCCGGCCTTCCGGCGCGTGAACGGCGCGGGCGAGGTCGAGGCGGCGGCGCGCGACCTCGGCTACCCCGAGCGGCCGGTGTGCTTCAAGCCGGTGTTCTCGTCGGGCTCGCGCGGGTTCCGCGTGCTCGACCCGACGGTCGATCGCGCGCACCAGCTGCTCTACGAGCGGCCGGGGTCGGTCGCAATGCGCCTGGAAGAGGCGGTCGAGCTGCTGCCCGCCGAAGGCGGGCCCGACCTGCTGGTGATGGAGCTGGCGACCGGCGGCGAGCGAACCGTCGACGGGATTGCGAACGGGCGCGAGATCGTCCTCGGCCATCCAAAGACGCGCGAGTCGATGCGCGCGGGCCTCGCGATGTACTTCGTCACGCTGGACGACCCGGAGCTCCAGCGACTCGCCGGGCTGATCGTCGCCGAGCTCGGCATCGAGCACTTCTTCAACATCCAGCTCGTCGGGGAGCAGGTGATCGAGATCAACCCGCGGATCTCGACCGTCGTCTACCAGGAAGACCTGAACCTGCCGTACCTCGGTGTCAAGCGTGCGCTCGGCGAGATCTCGGACGACGAGCTGCGCGCGCTGGCCACGCGCGTCCGGCCGGGCCGGACCGCGCTTCGCTACTTCGACCAGCTCGAGTTCGACGCGTCCCCCGCGCCGTGAGCGTGCACCAGGAGGACACGGCCGCCGAGGAGGGCTCTCGTTACTGGAGAGCGTCACGACTTAGTGGCGCCGGACGCGGTTCGGTCGAAAACCCCCCTGATGCAGGGAGTTCTCACGACGGAAAAGACATGGCTCGACTCCAGGAGAGGGTTCCGAAACCGTGACGGACGATCCACGGCTGCGCGTGACGCACTGCCCGGTCAACGTCGCGGGGATCCCGTGGGAGAACGTCCAGGCGCTGCGGCGCAAGGGCATCGACGCTCGGCTCGTCGTCTTCGAGCGCGGGCGGCTGCACCCGGAGGCCGACTGGTCGCTCGACCGCCGCGGCGGGCTCGCACGCAGGCTCGGCACGCAAGCCGCCGCGTTCGCGCGGCTCGCGCCGCGCACGGACGTCTTCCACTTCTACTTCGGGCTGACGCTGCTCCCGCAGTCGATCCAGTTCCCGCTGCTCAGGCTCCTGCGCCGCCGCAGCGTGTTCCATTACCTCGGCTCCGACATCCGCGGCAAGACCCCGGCGCAGCTCGCGTACGGCAAGCGCGCCGATGCCGAGATCGTCGGGAGCTACGACGCAGTGCGCTGGGTCCCCGAGGCGCACGTGATCCCGCCCGGCCTCGACCTCCGGCCGTTCACGCCCGTCCCTCCGTCTGACAGCGCCCGGCCGCTCGTCGTCCACGCGCCCTCGAACCGCGAGAAGAAAGGCACGCAGCATGTGATCGAGGCCTGCGCCGCGCTGCCCGTCGAGCTCGACATCGTCGAGGGCGTGCCGCACGACGTCGCGCGAGAGCGCTACGCGCGCGCCGACATCGTCGTAGACCAGCTCAACGCCGGCTGGCACGGCGTCTTCGCGCTCGAGTCGATGGCGCTCGGCAAGCCGGTCGTGGCGCATCTCAAGCAGGAAGTCGTCGAGCGAAGTGCCGCCGGCTACGGCGTCCGCATCCCGATCGTCCCGGCGACGGCGGACACCCTCGTCGAGGCACTCCGCCCGCTGGTCGAGAAGCCCGCCCTCCGACGCGAGATCGGAGCGGCGAGCCGGGCCTACGTCGAGCAGGTCCACGACATCGACCGCATCGCAGACCGCCTGATCGACCTCTACGGTTCCCTTACGAGCGGATGAGCCTCTCCTTCGAGATCAGGCGGCTCGCGCGCCACTCGGCCGTGTACGGCCTCGGCGGGCTCGTCTCGCGCATCCTCGCGACGCTCCTCCTGCCGCTGTACACGCACTTTCTGCCCCCGCAGGCATACGGCGAGGTCGAGATCATCACCGCGGCCACGGCCGTGCTCGCGATCCTGCTCCAGCTGGGCATCTCGAGCGCGTTCTTCCGCTTCTACTTCGACGCGACGAAGGCGGCCGACAAGCTCACCGTCGTCCGCACCTCGTTCTGGTTCACGATGGGGATGTCGACGCTCGGGCTCGCGGTCGGGGTCGTGTTCGCCACGCAGATCAGCCATCTGCTCGGCCTCGGTGACTACCCGACGCTCGTGCGCGCGGGCGCCGTCGGCCTGTGGGCGCAGACCAACTACCAGCAGATCACCGCGCTCTTCCGCGTCGAGGAGCGGTCGACCGCCTACGCGCTGGCGAGCGTCGCGAACGTGCTGATCACCGTCGCGGCGATGGTGCTCTTCGTCGCGGCCTTCCACTGGGGCGCGGTGGGGCTCGTGGTCGGGAACTTCACCGGCACCTTGATCGTCTACTTCGTGCTCCTCGCCTACCGGCACGAGCAGCTCGGGCTCGAGTTCGACCGCCCGCTGTTCCGCCGCATGCAGAGCTTCGGGATGCCGCTCGTCCCGTCGGCGCTCGCGTTGTGGGCGATCAACTTCATCGACCGCGAGTTCGTGTCGTGGATGAAGGGCAACGCCGAGGTCGGCGTGTACTCGGCCGCGATCAAGATCGCCTCGCTGGTCACGTTCGTGCTGATCGCGTTCCGCACCGCATGGCCGGCCTTCGCCTACTCGATCGAGGACGACCGCCAGGCCAAGCGCACATACGCGTTCGTCCTGACGTACCTGATGGTCTTCACGCTCTGGGCGTCGCTCGCGCTCGGAGCACTCGCGCCGTGGTGGACGAAGCTGCTGACCGCCCCCGAGTACCAGCGCGCCCAGGAAGGCGTCGCCATCCTCGCGTTTGCCGGTGCGGCGTACGCCGGGTACACGGTGCTCGCGATCGGGAGCGGCCGTGCGCGCCGCACGCAGCTCAACTGGGTGGTGACCGGCGTCGGCGCGGCCGCGAACATCGCCTTCAACTTCTGGCTCATCCCGGCCTACGGAATGGTCGGAGCGGCGATCTCGACGCTCATCGCGTACGTCGTGCTCTTCATCGGCATGACCGTCTACGCGCAGTCGGTGTATCCCGTCGCCTACCAGTGGCGGCGGGTCGGGACGGCCGTGGTCGTGGCGGTCGCGCTGAACGTCGCCGCGCGCGCCGGCGGGCTTCCACTCGGGCCGTCGGTCCTGCTCGTCGCGATCTATCCCTTCGTGCTCGCGCTGCTCGGCTTCTTCCTGCCCGCCGAGCGCGCACGGCTCCGCCGGCTCGTGCCGCTCTAGGCGGAGTGGCCGCGCCGGTAGCGGCGCACGCCAAGCCCGACCGCGCCGGAGGCAACGAGCACGAGCGCGACGCCGCCCAGCACCAGCACCGGGAGCGGAACGCCGTCGGAAGAGCTCGTCGGAGCGGACGCGACGACCACCGGCGTGGTCGTCGTCGGTGCGGTCGTCGTCATGTCGCCGGGATCAGGCGAGCTCGGCGCCGTGTCCTTCGTCGTCTTCGTCGGCGTCTTGCTCGACGATGACGACGGTGGCGACGATGAGGTGTTGCTCGTGTTCGACGACTTGCCCGACGAGGTGACACGCGGTGTGGTCGTGCCACCGACCTCGCTCGGCACCTTCTGCCCGTGGCTGCGGGCGATCGCCGCCTGGAGCGCGAGCCGGATGTCGTCGCTGAGGCTCGTGTACACGGCGTCCTGCGCCGGGACATGCTTGAGGGCGTCCCGGTAGCACGACAGGGGGTACGTCGAGGCGACCTTCCCGTCGTGGTACCACTCGTTGTAGATCTTGTCGCGGCACGGCGTCGCCGCATCCGCGCGCCCGGGCCCGAACGAGGCCACCGCGACGAGCGCGAGCAGCACGAGGATGCACCTTCTCATTCGCCGCCATGTTCCCCCGGCAACATCAAGTTCCACCCTGTGGCGCGTAAGGCTTTCGTTAAGAGCGCCGGCCGCCTCAGGCGATGAAGCAGGCGTCATGGCACGAGCCGGCGACCTGGATCACCCGGATGAGGCGCCCGTGGTCGTCGAGAACCGCCAGGGTGCCCCGGTCGAGCGAGGGCGTGAGCACGCGCCCGGGGCCGTGCTGGACGTTGTACGACCCCACCGGGATCGCGGTCGTGCGCAGCAGGTCGCCGGCCGGCCCGTGGACGCGGAACGTCCCGTCGGCGCCGCTCGTGACGTAGGCGCGGTCGCGCGAGAAGGTGACGTGCTGCGGAGCCGTGTCGGCGGCGAGCCGCTGCCGCAGCCGCCCGCCCGCGGCGAAGACCGTGGACTCCCGCTTCTCGCCCGAGGTGACCCAGACGCTGCCGTCGGGCGCAAAGCCGACGTCGTGGCTCAGGAACGGCGTGGGCACCGTCCGGACGTGGCGGGGCCGCCCGAGGTCGGAGACGTCGACGACCGCGACGCTGGCGGCCGCCGAGCCGAGCCCGACCCAGAGCCGTCGCCCGGAGGCGTCGACCGTCACGTGCCGGGCCCAGCCGCCGAGCTTCACCTTGCCGAGCGCGCGGCCCGACCGCGCATCGATCGAGACGACGCCGCTCGAGCCGGAGTCGGTGACGAACGCGTGGACGCCGTCGGGGTGCGCGGCGACGTACCTCGGCTCGACGAAGTCGTGGAGGGTGTGCCGCACGCGGTGACGGTCGACCACGGTGACCACCCCCGCGGCGGTGTGGCAGACGACGGCGTACGGGCCGACCTGCTCGATCGCACGAGGGTCGGGCGGCGTGCGGACCGACCCCACGACCCGCAGCGCATCCACGTCGACGAGCGCCAGGCGGGACTCGGCGTCGCAGGTGACGAGCGCGTGCTGAGCGGAGGCGGCACGAGCGACGCCCTGCCGGAGCGCGAAGGGCGCGACGGCGGCGAGCACGACGAACTCGCGGCGGTTCACGTGACGTCTTACGTCGCGGGGCGTCGCAGAGGTCCGCCAGACTGGAGGAGTGCCCCATCCGGAGCTGGAGTCCGAGCAGGAGTACGTCGACCGCGCGTACGAGCACCTCGAGCGCATGCGCTCGGTCGTCGCCCGCGCCGCCGACGCAGTCGACGGAGAAGTCGCGCAGGCGGCGATGGACGCCTGGGCCGCCCGCAGGCTGAAGACGTTCTCGGACGCCGAACGCGGCCTCGTCTTCGGCCGCCTCGACTTCGAGCAGCTCACGCGCCCGATCTACCTCGGGCGCCGCTGGGTGCACGACGAGGAGCTGCAGCAGGTGGTGGTCAACTGGCAAGCGCCCGCCGCGCGGCCGTTCTACACCGCGACGCCGCAGGACCCCCACGGCGTCACGCTTCGCCGGCGGTTCCGCACCGACGGCTCGCGGTTGCTCGACCTCGCGGACGAGTCGCTCGACGGGTCGATCGTCGACGGCGCTGCCGTCGGCGATTTCCTGCTCGAGGAGCTCGACCGCAGCCGCGCCGAGCACATGCGCGACATCGTGGCGA
>Ga0335081_10006230_pt1 | contig 18964 bp, 17 predicted proteins | sample Lox_Sample_35_FD_206713 | JGI IMG/M metagenome (GOLD analysis project Ga0335081, IMG submission 206713) | Soil microbial communities from Loxahatchee National Wildlife Refuge, Florida, United States - Lox_Sample_3.5 | ecosystem: Environmental > Terrestrial > Soil > Wetlands | place: USA...
AAGCGAACTTCGAGTAAACAAGATAGGGGATCCTGCGATCCGCGCATGCGCGGACGGCACTCGCAATAAGGGTATTGGTCGGCGCTTTGTCCCGGTGCCGGATCAGCGAGACTATGTTAATGAGGCTTGTCTCCGTTCGGGTATCGTCCTCAACCAGCTTGATAAAACCGATCATCTCTTCGCCAAGAAATGCACCAATGAAGACACTGCGGTCGAGGTGAGTTGCCTCCTCCTTATAAACCGTCTCAATGTCCTTGCCGTAGTGGGGAAATCGCTTCCCTTGTCGGTATGGGGTTTCGTTATAAATCTCCCAGATTCCTTTGACAAGGGCGTCGCCGAAGGGCACCTCGCGAAGCTTGACACCCTGCTTCTCGGCTTTTCGCACCATGTTCCGGGTTTTGGCATCAACCTGCTTTTTCCACCAGTGGTCGAAAGTGGAAATAGGCAAAACCGCGAGATTATCCCATTCCATCGGGTAGCTGTACCTCGGTTGGACCTCTGGTAGCCTCTGCATAAAGGTGAACAGATCCACCCGGCGCCCGCACTGCCGTAGGCCGGCGATAACAGCCTCTGGGTCGGAAAGTCCTTCGTACCGCTGCCGTTCCAAGCGGGCAAGGCGGAGCAGTCGGCCCTCGATCCGAATGTCCACGCCGGCCACGTTTATGACACAATGCATTGGAAATCTTCCTCTCTTGTGGGTATGAAAGTCTGGTCCGCTTACGTTCATCTGTCGCCGCGCTCGGCGAAGCGCATCAATCGGTTAGAGCGGAATGCAGACTGTAATGCTGCGACAAAGGATGTCGCCGTCATCTTTCACCCAGCCGCGTGCCGAGGTGAAAAGTCCAATGAACCCGGTCGCCCCCGTTAGCAGCATTGGATCGTCCTGCCCGACAATGACGTTCGGTGGCGTTGGTCCCCTATTTCTCAAGTTAATCGGTTATCAATTGACTTCTAACTGGTTTGATACCGACAAAAGTCAGGAGACTGGCCGAGTGATCGCAAAGTCTTATCAGCAGGGCCATGAATCTGTGGTGGCCCAACGCCAAGGAAAATGGGAGAGCGATTGTGTAGGCTGGCACAGCAATGACCGCCTTTGCGATTCTCTGCCATCTGGTCATCGTCGGGAATTGCATCCCAATGGTCCCACGGAGCAACGCTCTCTTTAACATAAAAGTGCGAGTCCAACGTATAGGCGGCACTACTTCGTACGCAACGGCTTCGTCACACCAGATGAATACGTGTCCCTTTGCGATCATTGTTCGAAAGAACTCTTGGTCGCCTGAACGGTGGAACTCTGGGCTGAAGGCTGCATCCTCACCCTCGAAGATTTGTCTTTTCAGCAAGACATTCCCTGTTCTTCCTTTAGCCCAGTCGATCACTAAGCCGGTCGGATAAGTAGGCCGTTCGTAAAATTTCCCTTTGATAACCCACTTTGGTGGGTCTTGGTCAAAGTGGCACTTGACAGGTCCGAGCACGCCATCCGCGCCGTATTTACCGCATGCCTGGAACAAGGTCAACAGCCAGCGATCCCCAGGAAACTCGTCATCGTCGATAAAGGCGATGAAATCGCCCGTGGCATTTGCAATCGCCTTGTTTCGCGCCAGGGAGATGTTCTGCTGAGGTTCTGCGCAGTATGTGACAGGAATCGCTGCGCTCGCTGCGAAGTCCGACACCAGGGCTTCGGCAGATCTTTGACCATCATTGTCGGCAACGACGATGGAAAAGGTAAATAGGCCCTCAGTTTCTTGCTTTTCCAGTGTCTGTAAAAGACGCTTCAGCATCTGAGGGCGTCTGTAGGTGCAAATGCAAACGCTGACGTGTTTAGATCGGTTGTTTAACATATACACTCTTGGTGAGTTAGGAGTTATAGGGTCTCTGGTTCTGCACGCCGCATTGCGACGGCCTTGCTGAAATTGAGAGCGGGTGGGCACCCAGTTGTCCAACGAAGGAGGTCACCCCCAGTCAAAACCTGATATTCCTCAGCGTTGATAGGATGTGTCTCCACTTCCACAACAAAACGCCGGGCCAGATTGAAGATTCGCTGGATACGCACCGGAGGCGCGAACGGCGGGAGTGAAAAGAAGAAATCCGTGATTCGATTTCGGCCATCTAGCAAGCCACGGCTAAACAATCGAAAAACTGAGTTACGGAAGATCTTTTCACCAGGCTCGTACGAAAAATGACGCCTCACGATCGTCCCAGACGGTAGAAGCCCTTGAAGAAGCACGTTGGCGGAAAGGTGCATGTGATGGTGGCCGTCAATGCGGTCGGGTGTCCTTCCGTATAGGCGAGTGAACTCTTCGAGTTGTCTCGCGACTGCGTACTCAAAGGAATTTGCCAATGCGGGGTGATACAAGAGCCGCGCGAAACGATGCGCGCACAGATATTCGCGGACCTTCTGGTGATGGGTTGCCAGGCGAGTTGAAATGTGGGCTGCGGAAAACGGGGTGCTAAGATTCAGATGAAGGCCAACATCAAGACCTTGCGCGGCGGCAATACTCGCAGCGCGGTCGGAGTCTTGCATGAAAACCATACCGCTCGCCGAGGACAGCACGCCGTGTTGGAAGCACTCGAAGGTACGATCGGTGGTGTGGGCATCACGACCCCAGTCGTCAGCGTTGATGATGAGACAGCCGCCAAGGGCTGACTGCGAGGGCCTGGGCGTTCCCGGCAACTCACCCAGGCTAACCGAGTTCTTTCGTAGGAGCGGATCTTTCACGGAATCTTGTTCGACCATTCGGTTCTCTACTTGCAATCAACCGAGGCAGTGGCCGACTCGCATTTGCTAGACGGTTTGTTCTCGCCGCCGCGGGAGCGGTTACCGTGCACGAACCGACTCAGTCGATGCATTTGCTGGCGGCGTTGGAAGCATACTGCTTCCGGAGAGATGGACTTCTCCAAGCCTCTGCTCACGGCCCAAAGGTAGCCCGCCATAAGGGCGAATCCACTTATGATGTAAGGCTTGTGCCTCATCTGGTAGCCCGCCCGGCAGATCTCCCACAGCGGATGGTTGCCGAACATGTAGTCCTTCACACCGTACTGGAAGCGTGCTGCGATAGCGCCACGCCCGGCAGTCCCCACCTGTCGGTGATGCAGACAGAACTTATCGGTGAATGTGCGAGTTTTCCAGCCTTTCATGCGGGCAGTAATAACGGCATGAAGATCAATGCCACCGCCCTTGAGGGGTTTGTAGCCACCGATCGCTTCGAAACACTGGCGGCGGAACACCTGGCAGCAACCGGACACGTGCTCGATGCTAACGAACCGGTAATCATAGGTCTCCTGCGAAGTCTCTCGGAAGGGAGTTCCGACCAAACCGAGAGTGGGATCGGCAGCGAGTTTCCCGAGCAGGAAGGAAAAATGGTCGCGGTCGAATGAAATGTCGCCATCAAGGCTGGCAACGATGTCGAAATCCAGATTCGCCACGCGCTCATACCCGGCATTGAAGGCAAGCACCTTGCCGGCGAAGCTACGCTCGCTGAATCCAGTCATGCAGACCAGTTCAATCCAAGAGTAGTCCGTCGCGTATTTTCTGACGATAGCCTCAGTGTCATCGGTGGAATTGTTGATCACAATCACCCACTTCAAAGGCAGCACGGTTTGCGCCACAACCGATCGCAGGGTCAGCTCGATGAACTGCGCTTCGTTCCGCGCGGGCGTAATGAGTACGTAACTGGGCAGTTTCGCCATGCTGTAGTAGGAGGTTTAGTTCGAAGGAGACCGCTGCTAAGCTAGGCACTCGTGTACGAGCAGCCCTTTGCTAATCTCGATGGATGGTGCGAAACCGACATCGCCGGTGTTGGGCTTGAAGGCAAAACCCCACACAGCAACCTTCTTGCCAGGTAGGGCCCACAGTTCAGCACGTAGCTTTTCGATTAAGCGGCTGACGCTCTGATTGATCTTTTCCACTTCCGTCAACAAAGAGAAGTCGCATCCAGACTTCTCCGCTATCCTGAGGAAGGCTTGCGCGTCCTTCGGGAAACAGATCATCCAAAGCCGATTCCGGGGTTGAGAAATCGTACTTGTACCTTGGTTGCGACCCGAAATCTTAGGATACGGTGCTGGTTTCTGCATTCCGCGAGAGGCCCTCTCCCTCGATGCACTTCCTGGCCGTCGCCGAGGTGAAAACTGCGATTTCGTCTACCACCCTTGTCTGCTGCTCGGGCGTCAGTTGTGGGAACATCGGTAGCGATACGATCTGCGTGGCGGCTTTCTCGGCCACGGGAAAGTCTCCAACACGATAGCGCAGTGACGCGTACGCTTTCTGCAGGTGCAGCGGAATCGGATAGTGAATTCCCATGCCGATGCCTGCTTTCTTCAAATGGTTCATCAGTCCCTCGCGATTGTCGGTGCGCACGACGTATAAGTGATACACAGCCTTGGACCACGCCGGCTCGTGTGGTGGACTTATTCCGCAATCGGAGGCCGTCAGCAATCGGCGATATTCGGCGGCGCGCTCGCGACGCTGGCTGTTCCAGTTCTCTAAGTGCGACAACTTAACGTGAAGCAGACCGGCTTGAATGGCATCGAGCCGTCCGTTGTAGCCTTCGATGTCGTGATAGTACTTTGTCGCCTGGCCATGATCGCGAAGCATCTTCATGGTCTTGGCCATGGCGACATCGTTCGTTGTGGCTGCTCCTGCTTCGCCGCACGCCCCGAGATTTTTTCCCGGATAGAAGCTGAATGCTGCGGCTACGCCCATCGAGCCGGCCCTAATCCAGCGGTTGTGCTTCCGGGAGAAATACTCTGCGCCGTGCGCCTGGCAGGCATCTTCGACGACGATCAGGCCATAGCGGTCAGCAAGAGCGAGGATCGGATCCATGTCCGCTGTCTGCCCGTAGAGATGAACCGGAACGACGGCTGTTACGGGCCTTCCGCTGCGCTTGCTGATCAGCTTGCCCGACTCGTCTTTCGTGCAGCGACTCTCCAGGTACGCTTGGAGGTCTGCCGGATCCATGTTGTACGTTTGCTCATCGATGTCAACGAACTCGGGCAGCGCTCCGGCTTGCGATATCGCTTCGGTGGTAGCGATAAACGTGTGGGGCACCGTTACGACGACATCACCCGGCTTAACGCCACAGGCCATGAGAGCGAAGCGCAGAGCATCCGTCCCGCTATTGACGGCAACGGCATGCGACGTGTGACAGAACAGGGCAAATGCCTTTTCGAAATCTTCCACCATCGGGCCACCGATGAATCCAGCGGTCCGCAGGGCTTTGCAAAATACTTCGCTCAGTTCTTCCTCTAGTTCGAGATGAGGAGTAACCAGATCAAGAAAAGGAATGCTATTGGGCGTGCTATTGAGAACACTCACTTTGAGACCTCCACACCGTGTTCGATGTAGCGCAATACTTTCGCTGGGTTTCCGGCGACGATGCTGTTCGGCGGCACGTCCTGAGTGACCACGCTGCCCGCTCCGACAATGGCGTTCTCGCCAACGGTGACCTTCGAGAGAATCGTTGAACCGGAACCGATGGAAGCGCCTTTTTTGATGAAAGTGTGCTCCACCTTCCAGTCAGCTTCGGTTTGCAGGCCGCCAGCGGCTGTCGTGGCTCGTGGATAACTGTCGTTGATGAAGGTGACTCCGTGCCCGATGAAGACATTGTCTTCGATCGTCACGCCTTCACAGATAAACGTGTGGCTTGAGATCTTGCAGCGTTTGCCAACCGTAGCGTTCTTCTGGATTTCGACGAAGGCGCCGATCTTCGATTCGTCGCCAACTTCACACCCGTACAGGTTGATGAACTTGGATAGTTTGACGTTCCGTCCAAGCTTGACGTCTGGTGCAATGCATACGTAGGGATTCAAGGAGGTCCTTTACTAGGGGCGCAAGCCGCCTGGCTAAGCTAGGCTAGGGGGAGGACTCTGTTTGCGAAAAACCTCTTCAATCGGCGTTTGCCCTGGCCCGGCTTGTGGCCCACGTGGGAGAGCTGGGAGAACTCGCCGGGAACATGGGTGAAGCCAGCTCTCCCAGTTGGAATTCCCGGTGAGCAACGACCAGGGTCGTTTCCATATCTTTCCTGGCGATAACCAAGGAGATACTACAGGCCGAGACCGCATGTGTGATGGCAATAACATCTAAATTCTCCCGTTCCAGGGCGGCGCATATCCGGCCGGCAATTCCCGATAACCCGTGCACTTTCTGACCGACCATTGCCACCATCGCCACCGTCGCATCGAGGGTGATGTGCTCCGCATTGTCATGGGGGAGGTCACGGGAGAATTCGTGCCGTAGAGCCTCGAGCGTGCGCTTGGCATGAGGGGCAGAAACCACCAGACAGATATCATTTTGCGAAGAGGATTGGGAAATCAGAAGCACGTCAGCTCGGACTGCGGTGGTGGCTGCAAAGGTACGCCCTAAGACATCCTGCACGCCCCAAAGGCCTGGGCCGCCAATGGTAATTAATGCCGCGTCACTGATGGCGGTGAGCGCGGTGACTCCGCCACCTTTTGTAGCACCGGCTGCGGTAATTCTGGTTCCCGACTTTTCGGGTGCAAACGTGTTCTGGAGGCGAAGCGGGATGCCCCGTTGCATTACCGGATGAAGCGTTTTGGGATGAAGGACCTTGGCGCCGAAGTAGGCGAGCTCCGCCGCCTCCCGGTAAGAGATTTCGGAGATCAGGCACGCGTCCGGTACTAGACGCGGATCGGCCGTCAGTAATCCGTCTACGTCCGTCCAGATGATCACCTCGTCGGCGTCCAGAGCCGCACCTAGGATCGTGGCGGAATAGTCCGAGCCGCCGCGACCGAGGGTGGTGAGTATCCCGTCTTCGGTGGCCCCGATGAAGCCGGTGACTACCGGAACCACACCTTGCCGGATGAGGGGCTCGAGACGGGCTAGGCTGCGTTCACGGGTCAGATCCATCCAGGGTTGCGCGCCCCCGTAGTAGGAGTCGGTTACCACCAGTTCTGTGGCCTCAACGCACTGGCTGGGAAGCCCACTTTCGTCGAGCACGGCGGCGAGCAACGGAGCGGACAGCCGCTCTCCCAGACTTGATATGGCGTCCCGTGCGCGAGGAGTCAGCTCATGCAGCAGCAGGGTTCCTTCGCAGAGGCGCTCGCCTTCGTGAAACAATTCCTGCATCTGCTGGCCGATGCGAGTACGCTGGCTGTCCGACTCAATCAGGGCAGTCACGGCGGCATCATGTCGCTTACGCAAGTCGCTGAAGATCCGCGCAACGGCTTCGCGATTGCCGCCCTCGGACAGGACGGCGGCCTCGATGAGCTTGTTGGTGACACCACTCATCGCGGAAACGACGACAACGAGATGACTCTCTCTCGAAGCAGCTCGAATGATCTCGATCACCCTTTGCATGCAGGAGGCGTCGGCCACCGAGGTTCCGCCAAATTTCAAGATGCGCAGCGGCTTGTCCGGGTTCATCCGGACGACTTCGTGGTCGCTGGCGCTGTTCGGAAGAAGCGACGAGGACAACGCCGAGGTCCGTGCCGATTCCGCATACAAAATCCGGTGGTTGCGCGGGGGACCGTTATGCTTGATCTCGGGATTTACTTTGCTTCGCAATCTGCCTCCACACTGGGGTTCTCAGGGCGCGCGCCTAAAGGCAAGGAGTGGGATGGGGCGGTGGAGTTCCGCCTCACGTACCAGCCCCTTTGGGTTCGACTCTTGCGGATACTGTCACTGACCAGGGCGGGTTCCTCCCAAGGAACATCGTGATAGCCCGACCGTAAGAACTCACTCTCTGGATCCCGGACCCATTCTTGCGGAAAAAGTGCGACCGTATCTTTCTCCGTTACTTTGGGAGAGTCCTGGACAGGATTGCCGGAGAGAGCTGCATACAACGCCGCCGGCAGGTCGTGTCCGGGCCCCAACGCCAGGTGTCCGACCTGGGTGATGCGAGGGTTGATTTCAATGAGGTAGGCGTTGCCGGTGTGCGTTTCCAGCATGAAATCCAACCCGTGACATCCTGAAAGGTTGAGCCGGCGCGCGATCTTTTCCGCCGCGGCAGACATTTCAGGATGTTCGATGAGGCGCAGCACCGTAGCGTGTCCGGTCGGCCTGGCTTTCTTCAGCACCTCAAAGTGCAGCGAGGCCAGCACACTACCCTGCCAGCAAAAGACAGTGCTGGTGGCCTCTTGGCCGACTACAAACGCCTGCGCATTCACGACCGATCGACGACGACACAGCGAAGGCCACACCAGCGTTTTATCTCCGTCGATCAAAGCCCGTTTGGCCGCTCGCGCCAACAGTGGAGGAGCTTGCAGCCGGTGAAAATCACGCTCTGCTTCTTCGAGGGTTTGGACGACCCTTATGCCGTCGCCACCAGAACTGCCGTTTGCTTTCAAGACGATAGGAAAGCCTAGGCGGGACGTCCATTGCTTGAGCTCGTCCGTAGTTTCGATGACTGAGGTGGGAGGAACACGGACCCCTTCCCCGTGGGCCAGCTCCATGAAAGCAGTGCGGGCGCTCACCAGCGGATAACTTTCCGGCGCGCCCAGGGAACGTTCGACGAGGGCACAAATCGGCTTTCCTTTTTCGCCCGCACGGTGCGCTCGCTCATGCAAATGATGAAGGTGCTGCGTGGCAAGGTCGTCGCAGGGAACGATGACGTCGGGCTGGGTACTGGCGATTGCGTTGTGGAATGAGCGCTGCGGCGCCAGCCCGTAATAGGGGTGCATGCGGCGCGCGGCTCGGGTCAAACCCAGCGGATGGCCGGGTGGGCAAAGGGCCTCGACCTCACATCCAGCTTTCGCCAGCGCCATGGCCATCCGCACCGTCGGATACCAACGATGGGTCGTAGCAACCAGGACTGTCGTCTTCAACATCCCTGCCCCCTCCGTGTTCGTAACGCTGCTCGTTCGATCATGGTCCGTACCTGGTGTAAGGCTAGTTCAGTTCAACTCTGTCGCCCAAACTCAGAGATAGACCAAAGCTCCGCGTTGCCGGAGAGACTCCGACGCGGCTTCCAGCATTTTGACCACGCGTAAACCAGCCTGGCCGTCGTTAATCATGGTTGTGTCCTTGGTGATGCAGTCCACGAAGTACGCCAGCTCCTGATGCAGGGCCTCAACCTGTTCGACCTGCGGTGCCCACATGTCCCCGGAGCGATAGTTTACCAGCAGGTTGTAAAGGCCTTCGCGAGTGGTGACGCTGACGCCTTTGTCATAGACCTTGATCTTTTCATCCGCCTCGAGGTCGTTCCAAACCAGCATCTTCTTCTCGCCTCCGATCAAGGTCGTGCGAACCTTCACCGGGGAAAGCCAGTTCACATTAAGGTGGGCAATGATTTTGTTGGGGAAATAGAGCGTGATGAACGCAACGTCTTCGTACCCGTTGAGGTGAGTCTGGCCCGTCGCGACAATTGCCTCGGGGTTTTCTTGAATCAAATAATCCATGATGGATAAGTCATGGGGAGCCAGATCCCAGATGACATTTACGTCGTGCTGAAAGAGTCCCAAATTCACTCGGGTGGAGTCATAGTAGTACAAACCACCCAACGCATTCTCATTCAGAAGCTGCCGGATCTTCCTCACCGCACCGGTGAACAGGAAGGTGTGGTCCACCATGATCTTGAGGTTCTTTTTCGCCGCCAGCTCGATTAACTCCTCGGCCTGCGCCGCATTACTGGTAAATGGTTTCTCAACAAAAATGTGCTTTCCATTTTCGAGCGCTGCCTTCGCGAGTTCATAGTGCGTCCACACCGGAGTCACGACGGCCACGACATCGATTTCGGGCGAGCAAATGAGCTCGTTGGAATTGTTTGTGATCTTGACGTGCGGATACGCTTTCTGAATTCGCCGTCTCGCCGCTGGACTCTTGTCGCAGACGGCGAGCACATCGGCTTCTTCCAACTGGTTCAGATTCCGAACGACATTCGGCCCCCAATACCCGTACCCGATAACCCCGAACTTCACCACGTGACTCCCTTGCTTTTGTCCTGCAGACACGCTTTCCTCTTTGACCAAATGGGTAACCATTCTCACTTCCTTTGTTGGGATAGAGTTTGAAGGGAGGGTGAGAGGAGGTGGAAATCGTTAGTGAGCGCCTCCGCCGATCACCATGGCGCCCGGGGTTTGCAGCAGAATTTTGACGTCCAGCCAGGGCGACCAGGTTCTTGCGTATTGCAGGTCGAGCCGCACCATGTCATCAAATTTCACGCGACTGCGTCCCTTGACTTGCCACAACCCGGTGATTCCCGGTTTCGCCTCAAGTACTCGGCGACGATGCCAGAAATCGTAAGACTCCACCTCGTAAGGAACCGGCGGGCGGGGTCCCACCAGGGACATCTCGCCCCGCAGGACATTAAGGAACTGAGGAATTTCATCGAGACTAGTCTTCCGCAGAAGGGCGCCGACTCTGGTGACTCGCGGATCTTTGGTCAGCTTATAGACGCCCTCTCCATTTCCATCCGACGACTGCTTTTCCGCTTTGCCGGCGATCAATTGCTTCACATATTCGCGGTGAATACTCGCGTCGTTGCCCACGTACATCGACCTGAACTTCAGGAAGGTGAAGGATTTGCCGTGCTGTCCAATGCGTCGCTGCCGGAACAGAATAGGTCCTCGCGAGGTTAGTTTAACCGCGAGCGCAATGATCAGGAACACCGGCGACAAAACGATCAGCGCGGCCAGACTCCCCAGGATATCCATGACCCGCTTGGTCTGGTGAAAAATCTTCTTTGTCTGATTGCGCTGCGTCAAGTCCGGATACAGGGTAGGGTTGGTCGGCCGCCGGTCCGCTTCGTGATCCCAGTCCTCGGGAAATACATGGAAGGAGATGCTGACCTGGCTGAATTCCTCAGGCATGAGGGTGGCGCGCAAGGTGTTGCTCACCCGGGTAATCATGGTGCTCAGCGTCGCGCTACGGTCGGCAAAGCCGATCTCGGTGAACATCACGCCGACGGCGCAGTCATCCGCATACCATCCCGTAAGGTCGGTCTCCCGAGCGGTTATCGAAAGCGCCGTCGCCACCTTTCTCAGTGCTTGGCGATTGTTCTCCGACGGGTGTAGGTCCCCCATGTCGAGAATCATCAGGACAAAGGGTTTGCGGGAGCGCTCGCTTCGTTTCCTCTCAAGCGAGATCATCCTGCGGAAAGCATCCTCTTTCAGAATGCTCCGCTCCCCCGACTCCGAGGCCAAGGGACTCAAAGGGGACGAGCCATTGCCCGCGCGACGAACGTTCACGATACCCTCCACCGATTCTGAAATTGAGGGAGGAGAAACTGGTCAATGATCATAACTAGTTTCGTAACAGGGGGAGCAGGAAGACTCTAGGGAAGCTTGGACTTTACCGCTTTCGATTGCCCTTGGGCCTTGTCGCGTTCCCGAGACGCCGCCGGCGGCTGATACCTACGATAATAATCGCTGTGGGCTGTGTTCGTCGAGCTATTTACGATCGCGCCCAGCAACTTGGTCTTCTCGAGCGCTTCCAGGCCGCGCTGTAGCTGCTTTTTCTCGGTTTTACCTTGCCGGGCAGCCAGCAGGATTCCGTCCGACAAACGGGCCCAGATAATCGTATCCCCGAACGGCAGGACCGGAGGCGAATCGATCACAATCCAGTCGAACCATTCGCTCAACTGATCGATCAAGGGCAAGAGCCTGCCGGATTGCATCAGCTCGAGCGGATTTTGGGTCGCACTTCCCGCGGGGAGTACCCATAAGCCCAAGGCATCCAGCCGGTAAACGCTGGTGGTCAGTTTAGCATCGTCCTGCAGGCATTCACTGAGTCCGGAGACGTGTCCCAATCCGAGTTGCTTGGCTACGGTGGGCCGCCGCAGGTCGCCATCGAGGAGCAACGTTCTCTTCTCTTTTCGCCTTGCCAGGGTGCAGGCGAGATTGGCGGCGAGCGTACTCTTTCCTTCTTCCGGCATTGTGCTCGTGATCAGCAGTTTCTTCAAGGGTCGGGTTTGCTGCAGCTGCCGCAAGCGAACCGCAAGAAAACGAAACTTCTCTGCGGCCAGGCTGTCTTTCTCCGTGACCGACACCAGCCGGCTGTTGGGTGGCAATACGATGGGCAAAGAGCCAAACGATTCGAACGGATTTGGCAGTTCCGCCGCACCGGGAGCCAAAATCCCGGACAGCGATTGGGCCAGGGGTGCTTCCCCTGACTGCGCTGCTTCTGCGACCTCGATCAGGGGTGGTGCTCCCGATTGCGCCATCTGCAGCAGTTGGCGGGTCAGGGAGAGCTCGTTGCCGGACTGCTCCGCTTCCGCTCTCGTTAGCGCGTCAAAGATGTGACTCATGTAGAGGACTCTCGTCTTGCCTACTGCACGGCGGCGGGGGACTTTCGCATCAGCTCCAGCAGCGTTCGGGCCGCCTTGCGAACGTCCTCGTCGTCGGCAGAATTTGGTTTTTGCGGTTCGGGATGACGGACAATTCCCAAACGGAAATCTACCGCAATGGTTTCAATAATTTCCGGGGTGACTACTTGGGACTGTTTTGCGTAGGCGGCAATCAGGGCGTTTTCGCAAATGGTATTGATCAAGCGCGGAAACCCGCGCGAATGCTGGTAAACCGCAGTACTGGTTGGCGCCGGGAACATAACGGAACCGCGGGAATCCGCTCCGGCAAGCTGCAGGCGCCGCTCAATGTATTGCTGGGTTTCGATTAAATCGAGCGGCAGCAAGTGCGCGCGAAAGGCAATTCGCTGTTTCAATTGCCGCAGTTCGATCGAATCCAGCTTTTCATCTAATTCCGGCTGCCCCACCAGTAGGATTTGCAGCAGCTTGGCCTGGGACGTTTCCAAGTTTGTCAGCAGCCGAATCTCTTCCAGAATATCGGCCGACAGGTGATGAGCTTCGTCGATCACGAGGACGTTGGTTAGATTCTTCTGGCTTCGCGCAATCACGAAGCGAACCAGTTCCAGCAGCAGTTCGCTCTTATTCTTGTTGGCTGCCGACAGTCCAAAATCCGCCACGACATATTGAAGAAACTCCAAAGGCGATAACCGGCCGTTGAATACGTAGGCGTATTCGGTGTCTTTGCGGTACTTCAGCAAACGCAGCAGGCAGCGCAGCAGCAGAGTTTTCCCGGTTCCGACTTCTCCCGTCAGGACGACAAACCCCTTGCGGCGCTCCACGCCGTAGTACAGCGTCGCTAGGGCCTCGTTATGCCGCTTCGTAGGGAAAAGAAACGACGGGTCCGGAGTGATCTCGAACGGACTGCGCTTCAGGTTGAAAAAGGTCAAGTACATTCAGCAGCCACTCATCCGCGTAAGAAGCTCAGCGCCGAACCCGCCAAAATGGTAGCAAACACGAGCACTGCGATGGCCCATCCCATCCACATTTGCCGGCGGCGCCGTTGCAGGTCGCGCGCACCGGTGATCTCCGGAACCTCCGAGATCACCGCAATCGGGAGAAGACTCTGCAGCATCTTTTCGTCGTGAATACGGTCGTCCATCATTTCGAAGGCACCGGCCACGATCACACCTAACGCCAGTCCTAACCCCAGGCCGATGCCGCAAAATCTCAAACGATTCGGGAAATCCGCCTTCAGCGGCAAACTGGGCGGGTCAAGAATGCGGAATCGCTCACCCTGTTGCAGCAATTCCATGCTGGTCGCCATGGCCGATTCGTTCTTCTTTTTCAGCAGGTCATCATAGTTGGCCTTGGATTGGTCATAGCCTCGGGTCAGATCTGCCAACTGCTGCTCCCGCACCGGTTCCTGATTCAGCCGCCCCTGATACTCAGCGACCTTCGCCTTCAGCGCCTCGATCGAGTGTTCCCGGTTCGTAACCTCAATCTGGTTGGCCTTCATCTGGCTTTGTAATTGAGCCACGGAGGCAGCTTGTGGATCGTCGGAATTGGTTACGATCGTCTCATCGGGTGTGCTGTCGGGCCTGGCTCTCTGATCCGCTGCCAGCTGATCCCGCATCTTTTGCGTTTGGGCAATCTGATCTTTCAGTTTCCGTACGTCCGGGTGTCGGTCGGTATAGCGCGCCTGCAAGTCGGCCAGTTCGGCACGAAGCTTCGCCAGTTCCTGATCGATCGCGGGCAGTCCCATGGAGGTGCCGTCGGGGTTCTTAGGAGAATCGTGCAAGGCACGATACTGGCTGAGCAGAGTTTCCAGATAAACATGTTGTTGCTTGGCCGTGTTGAGCGCGTCTTGCTCTCCCTGCAGCTGAGACTGCAGCCCGCTGAGAATTTGCAGATTACTGCCCAACTGCGTGGGCAGCTCGCCAATGTGTTGTCCCTTGAATTCCTGGATTTTCTGTTCTTGCTCGTCCAGGCTCTTGCGAGCAGTCTCTAACTGGTCGGAAAGAAATTTGGTGGTGTCCTCCGACTGCTGTTGCCGCACTTCCAGATTCTCGTTGATGAACAAATTCGTTATTTCGCTGGTTACCTGCTGGGCGAGACGTGGGTTACGTGACGAGTAGGAAACGTTAAAGGCGGTGACTTGATTACGAGTGTCCTTCACCAGGTCGATCTCGACATCCTTGCGCATGCGCTCCACCTTTTCGTCCGGAGTCGGCTGAGCGTGCTCGCGAGTGTAGAGATTAAACTCGTCAATGATATGCACCAAATTGGTGCGGCTAAGGATCTGCTGGGTTATGCTCTCCAACCGTTCCTGCAGGTTGTCGCTGACGTTCGGAGTCACATAGTCCTTCGGCATGGTCGGCTGCTCGACCAGAATCAGGGTGCTCGATTTGTAGCGCGCCGGCAGGATCCAGCTTGCCACCCAGACCGACAGCCAACCGGCGAGCAGAGCAATCAGGAAGTGCAGATGCCTCCGTCGCGCGATGGCCAGCCAGGCCTGCGGATCGAATTCTAAACCTTTTTCTTCGAAGTCTTCTGCCATACTACCTTCCCAAGGGCCTAGCGAACTGATAGGAGAGCGAGACCCACTCCCGGTTCACGTTCGGAAAGGTGGAAACGGCGGCTATATCGGCGTAGCTTTGGTGGAGCCGGGTGTAACCCAGCTCAGCCTGGAAATGTTGACCGAGCTTGCGCTGCACCGAAGCGCTTCCCGTTACCGAGTGGCCGCCGTTGTTGAAGAACGACAGCAAAGGATCCAGGCTCTGGTACAGCGAATACCCGCCGGTGACTCCCGCATTCCAGTTCCGCGTGAGGAGCTGCCGGAAAGAGACGGCGGCGAGATTGGTGTGATAGGCGCCAGCCAAACCGCCGCCGCCCGAGACCATGTGCGAGTAGCTGCCCGACATCACCGTATGCCGTGCTTGCCAGCTAAAGCTCCCCGTCGCGGCGGGCGACCAACTTTGCAGGCCCGGTAACGGCTCGACGATGTCCCAATGCTGGGGTCCACCCGAAAACGACAGCGAAAGCGTAGGCTTCAGATAAACCGTATAGAATGCGAACGCCGTATTGATTTGAACCTGACTCTGCCCCCCGGCCGGATAAGCGAGGATCTGCTGATATTGGTAGGCCGCGCCAACGTAGTGCTTTTTCGCCAGGCGATAGGAGTAAAAAGCGGATCCAGCGCGCGAAGCTGAATCGTAAAGACCCTTGGCTTGAACCTGATTGTAGTAATTCAGATTGGTGAACGTTCCGCTACCACCCACCATGGCGTTGCGGCTGAACTGGTAGGTAAGTTCGACGCTTCCTACGTTGTTGAGCTGGTCGGCCAGGGGCGCGATGACCGCGACCGCAGGAGATTGACCGGATCCGGAAACCGGTGTGCCGGTAAGCAGGTCGGGCTGATTAAAGACGTTGGAGAATTTGTGCAGCGAGTCCACAACGCTCACGGTCACGTGGGGGCTAAGCCGACAGCTGATATCGACCCCAACATTCTGGTTCGCTTGGTTGTACGAGCTCGTGTGCTGATAGAAGGTGAAGCCCGGGCTATAGGTCAGGATCGTGTGCAACCGCGGAGTAATTTGGTTCAGATCGACATAAGGCCAGAATGAGTAGCTGATGTCACTGACCGGCTTGGTGCTTCCGCCTCCCAAGAGGTTGTCGGTGTAAGTGGAATTGAAGGTTAGCCCACCCAAAAGGTAATTTGTCCGGGACTCCGAGATGGTCTCGGTAGGATAGGCGGCCCCGCTCACCGGAGGAGGGGTCACCATGGGAGCGTCGTCCACACTGGCGCTCGACCCCTGTGGGGTCGCACCGGCGTCTTCTTGGGACCAAAGGGGAAACGCAGCAAACAGAATGATGGTTAAGCAAATTGAACGAATCATGAGGTTTACGGGACTACGATGGTGTCGTTGGCTTGCAATTTGATGTTCTGGTCGGCGTTCTTGCCCCTGATCATGTCTTTGTAATTAAACAGCAGGCGCGACTCGGTGCCGTCGGCATTGCGACGAAGCACGTAGATCGATTTCTGCTTGGCAAAATCGCGGAATCCGCCGGCTTGCGCGATCGCGTCGAGCACCGTCGGGTTGTTGGCAATCGGGTAGGCTCCGGGCTTTGCCACCTGGCCTAAGATATTGAATTTTTGGCTCTTGATTTCCTGCACAATGACGGTCACTTCAGGCTGGGCGATGTAGCTTGCCAGCCTGCGCGAGAGATCGAGCTCCAACTGTCGTGGCGTCTGTCCGCTGGCTTGCACTTCCCCGGCTAAAGGCAGCGAGATCTTACCGTCGGAGCGCACCGGAACCGTCTTCGACACCTCCGGTTCCTTCCAGACGTTGATTGCCAGTACGTCATCCACTCCAATGACGTAAGCATCATCTTGGGATCTCGGTGTTGTGGCGCTCGCCGTACCTGCGGAGCGCATCTCCGTGTTGGCACTGTTTCGTGCCGCGGTATCTTGTGCCGCCGCCAAAGTACACATCGACACAGAAACTGTGCACAGAGCAGCGCGCCAAAATCGGGCTTGAGTAAGTTTGGGCAACATGGTCAATTCCTATCGCTCAGTTGGCCGCTGTGGGTTCGCGGCAGCGTCAACTCAGCTTGCTTTTCCGTTATTTTTAAGTCCGTTCCCGGCTCGGTATCCGTTTGCGACTAATGGAGACGAACAGCCTTCGGGAGCTTTCATGTGATACTGCTCGATCTTGTACAAAATGGTTCGATAACTAACCTTGAGCAACCGGGCCGCAGCCTTACGGTTCCAACCTGTCTTTTCAAGGGCAGCCGCGATGGCGTTGCGCTCGGCTTCGAGCTTCACGGTATGCACCAGCGACTTCAGCGAGCCGGATTCGGAAGTGTCCCCATACGGATTTTCCGGCATACGCGCATCCGCCGCGGCACCTCGCAAAAAAGACTCGGAACTGCTCTCCAGGAACTCGACCGGACTCAATCGTCCGGCGCTGATCTCGCTCTCTCCTTGCACCAGGAACCGCTTCACGAAATTCTCGAGTTCCTTCACGTTTCCAGGCCAGGCGTACGATTGGCAGGCTTCCACTACGGCCGGCGGGAAGGTACGCGGCGCCATGCTATACCGCTTCGCCAGCTGATGCATCAGGTGTTGTAGCAACAGCGGAATTTCTTCTGGCCGCTGGCGCAGCGGCGGCACGTGCAAGGTGAAGGCACTTAAGCGGTAGTAGAGATCTTCCCGGAGTTTCTTTTCGGAAATGGCCCGCTCGATATTGGTGCTGGTGGCGGCTAAAATTCGCACGTCGACCGCGACTTCCAGGTTGCTGCCCGGCCGAAGGAAGCGCCTTTCCTGCAGGGCACGCAGCAATTTCGCCTGCAAGCCGTTCGGCATCTCCGAGATCTCATCCAGGAGGACGGTGCCGTTTTGACACGCCTCGAGCTTGCCATATTTGGGCCGCGCGCTGCCGGGGTCGCTGCCGAACAGTTCGCTTTCCAGCAGATTCTCCGGCAGGGCTGCACAATTCACTTTCAAAAACTTGCAGCCGGAGCGGACCGACAGCGCATGAATCAGGTGAGCCGCTGTATCCTTTCCGCTGCCACTCTCGCCCAGAATCAGAACGGGAACGTCGGCTTGCGCCAGCAATTCCGCTTGCGCGCGCAACTTTTGCATGATCGGAGCGTTCCCGACGAAGAACACTCCATCGGTCAGCTGCTCGATTTCCTCGTTGACCATCCCCTCCTCAAGATCTTCGTTGGACGGTCCTAGATGCCTACGCAAGGTCATTTCCAGCTGCTTTTCATCAAGAGGACGGACCAGGAAATCCTGGGCGCCCAGGCGTGTCGCCTCTCGCTTCTGACCGGCATCCTCCGGATAAGAAAACACGATAATCGGCAGCTCCGGTCGGGTTCTGCGTAGCCAACGCAGCACCAACAAACTGTCTCCGTCCCGTCGAGGCAGATCGAGAAGAAGAAGGTCTGGCGCGAACCCCGACTGCACACGGTCCAACGCGTCCCAACCGCTGCCCGCCGTCTCGAGCTGCCAGGAATTCGCCTCGCCAATCGACCATAGCAGCCGTAGGATCGCGGGCTCCCGGCTAACGGCGAGCAGGCGTACCATTTCGTGTGCTTTTTCTATCACGGTAGGTTCCGGAAACGGCTACGGAGAACTCAGACAGGTTCGACGTCGTAGCCTTCAATGCGCACAGCCAACGAACGCTGAATGGCTTCGATCGATACGACGAGGGTGTGATCGCCGTTCCGAGCGACCAAAATCCCCTCGACACCGGTCAGCGCTCCACTGCGAATTCGTACCCGCTGTCCTATCCGCAAGAACGGATAAGAATGGACCGGAATCTGTTCCTTCACGAGAATTCGGACCGCGTCGATCTGGTCGTCCGGAATTGGGGTTCCTGCTCCCCGAGCTCCGACGAACTGGAACACCCCATCCAGACGGAGAACGCGCGAGCGATCTTCGTTCGTAGGTGCCAGCCGGGCGAAAAGATAGCAACTGAAAAGCGGTAATTCGACGATCTTCTTGCGGTCGCTCCAGCGATGCACCTCGGTGACGAGCGGCAAAAAGGTCGAGATACCTTGTTCCCGGAGCCGGTGAGCAATGACTTTCTCGTGCCGGGCACGAGTCTGCACCGCATACCACTTCGTGCCGCTGATCTCGGTTCCGTCCCCGATCGTTGGCGCCGCTGTCAGATTGCAAAATTCCATGCTGGCACTCATAGCTTCGCCCTCTCGGTCACATTGCCGCATCCGCTCGGGTAAACGCACATTGATAATCTGGA
>Ga0335081_10006232_pt1 | contig 18960 bp, 12 predicted proteins | sample Lox_Sample_35_FD_206713 | JGI IMG/M metagenome (GOLD analysis project Ga0335081, IMG submission 206713) | Soil microbial communities from Loxahatchee National Wildlife Refuge, Florida, United States - Lox_Sample_3.5 | ecosystem: Environmental > Terrestrial > Soil > Wetlands | place: USA...
TACGCGGACGCCGCGTACGCGGTGATCACGCGACCGAGCCGCGAGTGCACCGGGCACACGTTCCTCTGCGAGGACGTGCTCGCCGAGGAGGGCGTCACCGACTTTGACGCCTACGCCTACGTCCCCGGAGCGACGCCGCGGGTGGACATGTTCGTCGACCACCCATGACGGCCGGCGATCGATCCTGGCCCCGAGCGCCGGTGTGCGCCGTCGCTGTCTGGTCCTCAGGCCGCTGCCGCTTCGGTGCGGTGACTCTGGCGCATGAGCATCCCTGCCGCGACCGAAGCTTGGCGCCGAAAGCCCGACGGCCTAGACCGAACCCCACCCGCCGCCATCACAACGCGTTCTGGGCTATGGCGAGGCTGGTGCCGGTCGTCTTGGTCGCCGCGGACCGGTCTCACCGTTCCGGCGGAATCTCAGCCCTCTGGTTGGCTGCTCACCCTTGGCGTAGTATCGCGCCATGGGTCGTCGTCCCGGCGTGATGCAGGGCTACCCGAGCGGCGATGGTTTCCGACATCATCGGGTCGGTGACGTGAGCGAGCTGGTCGAGCGCAAGGCGCTCCTGGTCGAGAGCCGCGACATCGTGGCGTCGTCGCTGGCTGTGGACGCGCCTAACTCCGGGAGATCGCGACCATCGAGGTTGGTCGCCGTGTGAACGTGTCGGATCAGAACAGGACGAGCGCCGGCGGACCGGGATCCGCACGCTCGGCTGAGCCCCTCTCGGCTGAGGTCGTCCACGAGACCGAGCGCACGCGTGTGGTTCGGCTGCTGTTGCCTGGGCGCGCGGTGATCCAAAAGCAGCCGTTGGGGCCGGACGCGGAACGCCGGCTGGGGCATGAGCTGGCGATGCTCGAGCGGTTGCGCGGTGTGGTGGGGGTCGCGCAGCTGGTGGACGCGCCGCGGTACCCGGGGTCGGTCGTGTTGGAGGACGTTGGTGGGATGAGTCTGGCAGAGGTGGCCGAGCCGCTGGCTGTCGATGAGCTGATCGGGCTGGCGGTCGCCTTGGCGCGGGCGGTGTCGGGGATGCACCAGCGGGGCGTGATGCACCGGGACATCACTCCGGCGAACGTCCTGATCGGGCGTGACGGCAAACCGTGCCTCGTGGACTTCGCGTTGGCGATGTCGTTGGCTGAGCTTCGTCCCGCGTTTACGCATCACACGGAGATCATCGGGACGCTGGCGTACCTCGCGCCGGAGCAGACCGGACGTACGGGCCGCTCGGTGGATCAGCGGGCGGATCTGTACGCGTTGGGGGCGACGCTGTATGAGCTGGCGACAGGTGCGCCGCCGTTCGGGTCCGGGGACCCGTTGCGGCTCACCCACGATCTGCTGGCCCAGGTGCCCGCGGCGCCCGATGAGGTGAACCCGAAGGTTCCTGTGCCGTTGTCCGGGATCGTCATGCATCTGCTGGAGAAGGAGCCGGACAGCCGATATCAGAGCGCGGAGGGCGTGGTCTATGACCTGGAGCGGTTGCGGGACGCGCAGGCGCGTCCGGCCGCCGCCGCGCTGCGCATCGGCGAGCATGATGTCCCGCTGCGGCTGCTGCCGCCGTCGCGGCTGGTGGGTCGCGATGACGAGATCGCGGCGCTTCAGGCGGCGTTCGCGGACGCGCTGAGGGGTGCGTGTCGCGGGGTGCTGGTCAGCGGAGCGCCGGGGGTAGGTAAGACGGCTCTGCTCGATGAGTTGCGCCCGGCGGTCACCGAGAGGAACGGCTGGTTCGTGGCCGGGAAGTTTGATCAGCATCGGCGCGATCTGGAGTTCGACGCCGTCAACCAGGCCTTTCGCGCATTGGGGGGGCAGTTGCTCGCCGAGCCGGAGGACGAGCTCACCGATGTCCGCCAGCGGATCTTGAACGCCGTGGGCACCAACGCCGGCCTGCTGACCGCGGCGGTGCCGGAGTTCGCCGCGCTGTTGGGGACGGGACCAGAGCCTGGCGATCCGCTGACGGCTGATGTCCGGGCGCAGCGAACGGCACTGGATGTGCTGCGCGCGGTCGCCGCGCCGAAACGGCCGGTGGTGCTCTTTCTCGACGATCTGCAGTGGGCGGGTCGAACGCCCCTCGGCGTCGTCGACCTGGTGCTCAGCGAGGAACCGATCCACGGCCTGCTGCTGGTGGGTACCTACCGCGACAGCGGCGTGGACGCGCCCCATCCGCTCGCGGCGTCGCTATCCCAATGGCGCGAGCAAGCCGGCGTCCGTTTCCTGCGGCTCGAGAACCTGTCGGAATCCGGCTCCGTCGCGCTGGTCGCGCAGATGCTGCGTGTGCGTGCGGCCACGGCAGCAGGCCTAGCCCGGGCGGCCTATCCGCACACGTCGGGCAATCCCTACGAGACGATCGAGCTTCTCGGCGCGCTGCGCCGCGATGACGTGCTGAGCGCGACAGCCGACGGATGGCGTTGGGATGCGGCGGCGGTGCGCGCCCACCTGTGCCGGCCCGCCGTCAACGGGATGGTGACGACCCGTATCGATGCGATGCCAGCCAACTCGCGAAACATAGTGGAGGCGATGGCGTGCCTTGGCGGGCGGGCCGAGCTGAGCCTGCTGGAGACCGCGACCGGCATGTCGGAGGGCGTCGTGGCCCAAGCGCTGGCTCCTGCCGTCGACGAGGGCCTGCTTGTGGCCGAGCCCGGGCCGCGCGAGGCGGTGCGCTTCCGCCACGACCAGACCCGCGAGGAGATCCTTGGCGGGCTGGATCCGCGACGAAGACCAGCGCTGCAGCTAGCGATGGCGCGCCGCCTGGCTGATGTGCCGGAGCTGTTCGCAGCCGCCGCCGAGCAGTACCTGCCGGTGCTCGACGCGGTCGACGACGCCGCGGAACGGCGTCAGGTGGTGGGGGTGCTCCGGCGCGCCGCCGACCAGGCTGCACTGACGGGGGACACGGTGTTGGTGAACAAGCTGCTAACGGCTGCGATGCGGCTGATCGACCCGGGCGAGCGGGCGACCCTAATCGACGTGCACACCGGCCGCCACGCGGCACTGTTCAGTGCGGGGCGCCTGGACGAAGCGGATGAGGAATATCGGGAGATCGAGCGCCTGTCCGCCGCGGCGTTGGAGCGCGCGGACGCGACGGCGGTGCAGACGCGCAGCCTGACGCACCGGAACCGATATGCCGAGGCGATCGGACTCGGGCTGGGGTCGCTGCGCCAGCTTGGCATCGCCGTGCCGGCCGTAGACCAGCTTTCCCCCGAGCTCGAACGGCGGTTCGACTACCTGTACCGGTGGCTAGACCACACCGACGGCGCCGATGATCTGGCTCGGCCCGACATCACAGACCCGGTGCTGCTCGCCGCCGCCCGTGTACTCAACGCGATCCTCCCGGCAGCGTATTTCGTCGAACCGTCGATGCAGGCGTGGCTGAGCCTGGAGGCCTTTCGGATCTGGCTCGAGCACGGCCCGACCCGTACGCTGGTGGGCACTGCCGGCGTCGCCGCCTTCCATGCCGTCGCGCTTCGCGGGGACGCGGCTGGCGGATATCGAGCGGTGCGGCGGATCCTTTCGCTGGGCGTGGCTCGCGGCTACGAGCCCGACACTGCGCAGGTGCGCTCCCTGTTCGCTGTTCTCAGCTGCTGGTTCGAGCCAATCGAAAACGGTGTCCAACCTGCTCAGCGTGCCCGGGAAGAGCTAATCGCAGGAGGCGACCCGGCCAACGCCGGCTACACCTACTACCCGACCGTGTACTACCTGCTGGACTGCGGCTCGTCGTTGGACAGCTGCGTCGCCGAGGTGGAGGCAGGGCTGGCGTTCGTGCGCCGTACCGGCATCGAACAGACCGGCGAGTCGCTCGAGAGCTATCGGTGGCTGACGAGTGTGCTACGCGGAGAACGCTCCGCCGCGGCCAGTGAGGCGAACCCGCTCGAGAGGTACGCCCACAACCCGCTCGCGCTTCTCCACGCGCATGTCAATCACGCGATCGCCGCCGCTGTCTTCGGCGATCCGGTCGGTCTAGGGCGGCACGCCGCTGGCGCGATGTCGCTGCTACCAGTTGCCCCTGGCCTGTACGCGATCGCCGTCGCCCGTCTGCTTCAAGGGTTGGCCCTCGCCGAGCATGCCCGCGCTCGTCATCGTGACGAGCGCAGCGGCCTGCTGGCGGAGCTGGACGAGGTGACCGAGTGGTTGGCCGCGCGCGCCGCGGACGCGCCGGCCAACTTCCGGCACCTGCTGCTGCTGCTCGAGGCCGAGCGAGCCTGGGCGGTCGGGGACTTCCGCGCCGCTGTGCTTGCGTTCGACTCGGCTCGGCGTGAGGTCGCCGTTCGCCAGCGGCCGTGGCATCGAGCCCTGATCACCGAGCGGACAGCCCGCTTCTATCTCGCGCACGGGATTGAACAGGCCGGGTATGAGCTGCTCGCCCAAGCCCGCGAGGAATACCTCGCCTGGGGCGCGACGGCGAAGGTCGCCCAGCTGGACTGGGCCTACCCCACCCTGCAGGAACAACGGGATGTGTCCGCCGCAGACGGCGGCCAGGCCGGAGATCTTCCGCGTGGCCGCTCCGCAGTCACGTCAGGAACGATTGATCTGCTCGGCGTCCTGTCCGCGTCCCAGGCGCTGAGCTCGGAGACCACCATCGAACGGCTGCACTCGCGCGTCATCGAGGTGCTCAGCGCGATGACCGGAGCCACCGGCATCCACTTGGTGCTGTGGAGCGAGGAGCGGCAAGTCTGGCGGCTGCCCGCCCGGAGCGGCGACGCCGGCACGGTCCTGGCCAGCGGTGAGGACGACGGTCTCGTCCCGCTCTCGGTGCTGCGGTACGCCCGACGGACGGGTGAGCCGCTGGTCGTGAGCGACGCGACCCGTGACGACCGCTTCGCCCGAGATCCCTACTTCACCGACGTCGACCGCTGCTCGCTGCTCGCCCTACCCATCCTCGGCCCGGAAAGCGTGCAGGCATTACTGGTGCTGGAGAACCGCCTCATCCGCGGCGCGTTCTCCACACAACGCCTCGACGCAGTGAACCTCATCGCAGGCCAGCTCGCCGTCTCCCTCCGCAACGCCCAACTCTATGCTGAGTTCCGCCAAGTCGCGGACGAGCAGGCGGCGCTGCGGCGCGTGGCGACACTCGTGGCGGAGGGGGCGCCTCCGACAGCCGTATTCGACGCGGTGGCGGCGGAGGTCGGTCGCCTGCTTGCCGCCGACGACGCCGCGGTGTGGCGGTATCTCCCGGACGGCGCCGGCGAGATCGTCTCCGCGTGGAGCCGGAAGGGCGAAGCTATACCGGTCGGGTACCGAGCTCAGCCCGTCGCGGGCACCCTGACCGGAACCGTCAAAGACACCGGGCAAGCGGCGCGCGTGGACCGGTACTCCGACGAGGCCGGCGGGGCCGCGCGTGAGATCGGGATCCGCTCCTCGGTGGGCGCGCCGATCATCCTCGAGCGTGAGCTATGGGGGCTGGTTGCCGTCGTATCGACGGGCGAGGAGCCACCACCGCCCGGAACCGAGGAACGTCTCGCGGGGTTCACCGAACTCGTGGCCACCGCCATCGCGAATGCGCAGGCTCGCGAGGAGCTGCGGATGATCGCGGATGAGCAGGCTGCCCTCGGGCGTGTGGCCACGCTCGTCGCCCAGGGCGAAGGGCCGGCGGACGTCTTCGCCGCTGTGGCGGAAGAGGTAGGCCACCTCCTCAACACTGATGACGCCCTGGTGGTCCGGTTCGAACCCGACGAGAGCGTCACGATCGTGGCCTCTTGGACCGCGGCCAGCGAGCCGCTCCCAGTCGGCCACCGCCGACACATCGCACGCAATGATGGCGTCACCCCGGTCGTCCGCGAAACCGGCCGGCCGGCGCGTATCGATTCGAAGACGTCGTACTACTCCGAGCTGGGAATCGAATCCGCCGTTGCCGCGCCGATCACAGTCGAGGGCCGGATCTGGGGCGTGGTCGGCGTGGCGTTGCGGGGCCCCAACCCGGCTCCGCCGGATACCGAGGAGCGGCTGGCGGCATTCACTGGTCTCGTCGCGACTGCGATCGCCAACGCCCAGGCACGCATCGAGCTGCGGAGGTATGCAGAGGAGCAGGCCGCACTACGGCGTGTGGCGACGCTGGTGGCTCAAGCAGTGCCACCGGAAGAGGTATTCGCTTCAGTAACCGAGGAGGTCGGGCGCGTCTTGGACGTCGACTACACCGAGACGAGCAGGTACGAGTCAGATCGCGCTCGGTCGGTCGTCGGAGCCTGGGCCAGGTCGGGCACCCCCGTTGTACCGGTTGGCACCTCGGAACGCGGCGGAGCGGACGTTCCCTCGTTGGTCTTCGAGAGTGACCAGCCGGCGCGGATCCACCACTCTGGCGGGAGCGCCGCCCCTGCCGTGGCGGCGGTGGTCGCCGCCGGCATTCGAACGTCTGTCGGTGTGCCGATCCGCGTGGAGGGCCGGCTCTGGGGCGTCATGAGCGTGCACTCGAAGAGTGCGGACCCCTTGCCGGCGGACACCGAGGATCGGCTTGCCCGCTTCACAGCGCTTATTGCCACCGCGATCGCAAACGCGGAATCCCAATCTGCCCTGACCGCCTCCCGCGCCCGGATTGTGGCGGCCGCTGATGGGGCACGCCGTCGGATTGAGCGGGACCTGCACGACGGCGCTCAGCAGCGGCTGGTCACGCTGGCGCTCCGGCTCCGCGCGGCGCAGGCGGCCATGCCGCCCGATCTGGCCGCGCAGCTGGACACCTTCGCGGTTGGATTGAACGGCGCCCTGGATGAGCTGCTCGAGCTCGCCCGTGGAATCCACCCGCCGGTCCTCGCCGCAGGCGGGCTGGGGCCTGCGCTGAAGGCGCTCGCGCGCCGCTCCGCCGTCCCGGTCGAAGTTGCCCTTCGCACGGCGGGCCGGCTGCCTGAGCCGGTCGAGATCGCGGCCTACTATGTCGTCTCCGAGGCGCTGACCAACGCGATCAAGCACGCGCATGCCACGGCCATCACGCTTACCGCTGAAGCCGACGCCGACGACCACGTCCTGCGCGTCGCAGTCTGCGACGACGGTGTCGGCGGCGCTGATGTCACCCGAGGCACCGGCCTGGTCGGCCTCAAGGATCGCGTCGAGGCGCTCAGCGGACGCATCCTCCTCGACAGCCCGCCGGGCGCCGGCACCAGGCTGCGCGCAGAGCTCCCGATTCCTGCCACGAAAGACAGCGTCACCTCCCGTTGAGTTCTGTCACCGGCGCCCATGGACGTGCTGGTTGACCACGCCACTGAGTGCGAGCGCAAGGCCGGCTCGATCGGCACCCCGGGCCGTCGGCGTTCCCGCGGCGCAGGCCGACAATTCCGAGGAACTCGCGGAGCATCTGACCCGAGCGCTGACCGAGCCCGGCCCACCACCTGATCGAGGGTGTCGTCCAGGCCGGCATCTGAGAGCTGCGCCCGGCAGCCGGCCAGACTCGCGATCGTGCGCGCATGCAGCTTGGCTGAAGTCGCCTCTACCGTCCGGCGACGCTTGAGACGTACTTCGCCACCGCGTTGATCGGCGCTGGGGCCAGCCGGCCGCTGAACGCCGGCACGCCACCCCCGCCGTTGGTCACCTGCCGTCGGACGATAGCGGTGGGCGGCTCGAGCTGGTCGAGATTGAGGCCGAAAGTCGTCGCCTTCCGCCTCGGCGCCCATGGCTCCTTAACAGCGCCCCGGGGCGCAACGTTAGACCGACGAGCCGTTCGCGGATCCTCCGCCGCCTGTGTTCAGGGGCTTGGCGCCGAGGCCTGTCACCAGAGGTTTTGGGGGTCTGGCTGCTTGGGAGCCCGGGAGCTGAGCGCGGTCCGCGGGTTGACAGCGTGCCATCATCGGTGGTCAAATCGGCCTGGCCCGCCGGGCGCTCGCCGTCTGGGCCAGGGCGGCCGGGCGTGATGATGAACGTGTCCCATCTGACGAGGTAGTTGATGAGCGCCGACTCGCGCTCGTTCATCCTGCCGCAGTTCGGCATCTTTGCTCAGGGGACGCATGCCCATCGCTTTTTGGAGTTCGACCTGAGGCCGGGGGTCGATGCTGCGCAGGCTGTGGCGGCGTTTCGGCGGCTTCGTACACCCGACGTGTCGGCCGGTGGCGTGAATCTGGTGGCCGGGTTCGGATCGGAGTTGTGGCGTTCGGTGTCGCCGTCGGGCGCGCCGGCCGAGCTTACGTCGTTTGCGTCGATCACCGGACGCGACGGCCATTCTGCGCCGGCGGCCCAGCATGACGCGTGGCTGTGGCTGAGCGGCGCCGAGCCGGACGTGACCTGGCAGAGCGCCCGGGCCGCGGCGCTCGCGGTGCAGGACGCCGCGAGTGTTGCGGCGGAGCAGCCGGGCTTCACCTATCAGGGCGGTCGGGATATCACCGGCTTCATCGACGGTACCGCCAATCCGCCGATTCGCCGCGCGGCCGATGTCGCGCTCGTCCCGCCTGGCCACCCTGGAGAGGGCGGCAGCCACGTGCTGGCGATGCGCTGGGTGCACGATCTGGTGGCGTTCAACCGGCTCTCGGTGGAGGAGCAGCAGCGGGTGATCGGGCGTACCAAGGCCGACAGCATCGAGCTCTCGGACTCCGAGAAGCCGCGGACGGCGCATATCGCGCGGGTCGAGATGACTGTCGAGGGTGAGGAGCTTGAGATCTTTCGCCGCAGCGTTCCCTACGGCGACGCGGGCGAGTACGGTCTGTACTTCGTGGCGTTCAGTGCGCAGCGCTCGCGCTATGACCTGATGCTGGAGCGCATGTTCGGCAACGCGTCCGACGGGCTTCGCGACCGGCTGACCGACTTCTCTAAGCCCGTCAGTTGCGCCTACTACTTCGCGCCCTCTCTCAATGCGTTGGCGGAAGCCGCCGGACCGGAGTAAGCAGCAGGCCGTAGACGTAGCCACCGGCGCGGAGGAGAGCGTCGCGGGCTAACTTCACGAAACGCGCACCGATCAGCCTCGGGCTGGCAGCGAGTTCCTCGGAAAGCTGGGACGAGCGCCAGAAGCCTGGGATCTTGTCTCGATCGAGCGGGTCGCGCTGCGAGCAGGCGATTCCGAGCCCACAGGGAGCGAGGTCAGGTCATCGACGCGACGACCTGACGTGGGGCGCGTCGGCGCGAGAGGGAATACGCGTGCCGTATGGGCTTGGCGGCATGAGGCTATAGGCCCACCGGCAGCTTGCTCCAAGCTGCGGTGACGTCGCCCAGTCACGGGCGTCATCTCAGACAGCAAAGATGGCATGAGCAGGTAGGTCGCGGCGGTTCGGTGCAGGTGGCCGGCCCGCCGTGTCGAACGACATATGTTGAAGGCGCGCGCGGGTACCAGCCGCGCGGCCGGTTCATTCGAAGCACGAAGGGCCGACCGGTGACCCACGGTATGTGATGGGTCGGGCTGAACGCTGCCTGCGCGTCGGGTTCGACGCGAGGAGAAGTCATGACGATCATGATGGGACTGGATCAGCATCGGGCGCAGATCACGGCCGAGTGGCTCGACACCGAGACGGGTGAGATCTCGCGGACACGAGTCGCGCCAGCGGATCGGGAGGCGGTGCGCCGGTTCCTTGCGCGGTTCTCGGGTCAGTCGCTTGAGGTGGCGTTGGAGGCAACGACGGGGTGGCGGTTCGTGGTCGAGGAGCTGCGGGCGGTGGGCGCGCGGGCGCATCTCGCTGAGCCGGCGGAGACCAGCGCGCTGCGCGGCAACAAGAAGCACGCCAAGAGCGATCGGGCCGACGCCAGGCATCTGCGCGAGTTGTTGATGACCGGGCGGCTGCCGGAGTGCTGGATCGCGCCCGATCACATCCTCGATCTGCGTGCCAGGGTCCGCCTGCGCCACAGCCTGGTCGATGAGCGCGGCGAGTGGCAGCAGCGGATCCGCGCCGTGCTCTACCACCACGGGTTCCCGCGCCGTAGCGACTTGGACCTGCTCACAGCGGCCGGGCGCGACTGGCTCACAGAGCTCTCGTTGCCTGCCGCGGCGCGCGATCAGATCACGATCGCCCTGACAGTGATCGGCACGCTGGACGCCCAGATCCCCGCGATCGACAAGCCACTGCGCGCTTACGCCCGCCGCCAGACCGGCTGTCGGGCCCTAATGGGGCACTACGGGATCGGGGAGCTGACCTCGATCGCGATCCTTGCTGAGCTCGGCGACTGCCGCCGGTTCTCCTCCTCCCGGTACGCCGTGCGCTACGGCGGCCTGGACATCACCGTGCACGCCTCCGACCGCCGGCGCGCGCCCGGCCACCTTTCCCGCCAGGGACCACCGGTCCTGCGTTGGGCGCTGTATGAGGCAGCCCAAGCCGCGACCCGCCCCAGCTCCCCCGACCACGCCTACTACCGCCAAGCCGCGCAGCGGCTCGGGCACAACCGCGCCTGCCTCGCGATCGCGCGCAACCTCCTCAAACGGAGCTACCACACCCTCAAAGAACTCGGCGACCAGGCGCTTGCGCCCGCATGAGTGTTCCCGTGCGCGCCACGCCCCACGTCAGCCGATGCACCGCGACCAGCTCCCGACGCCCTGCTGCCGCCACGTCCGCGTGGACGGCCTCCAAAGACCGAGCGGCCGCACCGCAACTTTCCCCCCAGCGGGAACCCCATCACCATCATGTCGCCGACCCGGTAGCCAACCCCGAGTCGCGGACCGAGATAAGCATGGGCACCCGCGCGCACGCCGACCAACCCTCAACAACTTCAGCCCGGAGGACTTGACACGCCCGGACTGCACAGATAAGCAAGGGGTGGTCTCGATCGCGTCGAAAACAGCTCTCTCCCGGTGCTGCTGATGACCGGCCCGGTTCTCTTCTGCTTTGACGGATCCGACGGTTCCGCTGCCGCCCTGACCACGGGCGGAGCGGTATTGGCTCGCCGCGTGGCGCTCGTTCTGACGATATGGGAGACCTTCACGACCCAACTTGCCTCCTCGGGGCCGGCCGCTCTCAGCTACGGGGCCGACGAGACCGAGCTCGACGAACGGGAACAGAACTCGGCCCTTGAGGCGGCGCGGCGCGGAATGCTCGAGGCAGAGGCTCGGGGCTGGAGGGCCACGGCGCGGGTCGAGCGGGCCCCGGTCTGCGTATGGCAGACCGTGATCGATGTGGCCGATGAGGTCGACGCGTCGGTGATCGTGTGCGGCTCGCGCGGCCGCAACGCCGCCAAGCGTGCCCTGCTCGGCAGCGTCGCCGAAGCCGTGCTACATCACAGCCACCGTCCTACGCTGATCGCCCCGGAGCCGCATAACCACAAGGTCCGCGAATGAGGAGGTAGCTGAGCGCATGTCCGAGGAGACCATGATCGATCCCGCGGTGCCGCCGAGTTCAACCGGTTGTGTCGAATGTTTGGACGACGGCGGGTGGTGGTTCCACCTCCGCCGGTGCGCTAAGTGCGGCCACATCGGCTGCTGTGACACGTCGCCCGCCCAGCATGCCAGCCGCCACGCCGCCGACGCCGGGCACCCACTGATTCGCAGCTTCGAACCCGGCGAGGAATGGTTCTGGGACTATCGCACCGAGCAGTTCTACGACGGCCCACCACTCGCTCCGCCCCAACACCATCCGCTCGACCAGGCGACACCCGGGCCGGAGGGGCGCGTGCCCGCAGGCTGGGAGCGCTACCTGCACTAACAGGCAGACATCCGGCGCGCTGCGTCCAGCGACAGCGAGAGACGAGCCATGGCCAATGTCGATGAACACGCCGCCCCGGGCGGACCGATGCAAACCGGGCAGGCGCCGCGGCTGGCCGCTAGCCCGCAGATCACACCCGCGACGCACTGGGGGCGGGCACGGCGAGCAGCCGCCGGCTGATCCAAACCCCTTCACCTGGCGTCCGCGCCCATGGCACAGGACCGCTTGCAACCACCTTCGGCAACACCTCCTCGTGGGCGCTCGGCGCGATCCCGGTCGCGCTGGTCCCAGCAAGCGTCCTTGCCGCGACACAACGCGGCGAACGCCAGGGCGCCGCTGAGGAAGACCTCCGGGCGGCCGAGGCGCGATGCGTCCATCCACCCCGCACGTGACTGCTCGTGGCGCCAGCGCAGGACACCACGGCCCGTGGTGGTCGCTGGTCGTCGGAGCAGGTCGACGAGAAGATTATGGGCAGATCACACCAACGTAAGGAGCCCCATGGAAGCGCATCTCAGCAACCGTCATCGCGACACGGTCGAGAGGATCTTCAACCAGCCGCCGAGCCACAACATCGAGTGGCGCGAGGTCGTGTCGCTGCTCGAGACGATCGGAACCGTGACTCACGAGCACAACGGCAAGCTCAAGGTCTCACTCGGCCCTGAGACCGAGGTACTGCCCGCACCTCATGGAAAGGACGCCGAGGTCCAGATCGTGGTGGATCTGCGGCGAATGCTGAAGCAGGCCGGTTTCGCGCCAGACCGCTCCGGGACCATTGCCGATCGGCGCACGCGGGATCACGGTGATGCCCAGTGGGGCGAGCCCCACTAGGACTTTGACGAACTGCGCGCCGCATCGAAGTGGGCCAAGCCATCGAGCTACTTGATTGAGGCGAAGCTACCTCCTCAAGGATCGCATCACCGAGGTGAACGCATTCGTTCGCACGCTCGAGACGATCGCCTGAGGCGGATCGGTCCTCGCCGAGCGGTCGAGGCGGCGACCGACGAGGACGAGCTTGGCATCCTGGCGGTCTCGCCTACCTGAACCCGCCGACGGTAGGCCATGCACGGCGCATCGCGCTTACCCGGCTTGCCCGACCTCGAAGTCGTCGATGCTGCCGGACATGATCGTGCGGATCCGCGGCACGCAGGCATCGCTACTTAGTGGCGGGCCATAGAGCTGCAGAGCGGCTCCGAAGCGGGTGGACGCCCGGCGCAGGTCATGCGCGCGAGACCGACGAAGCGGGCGCCGGGAGCGGGGAGCTCGAGCAGGGTGCGCTGAAGCGCGCTGCTCGGCTCCTCGCGGTCGCGCGGCAGCACGAAGGCGGCGCGGAGGGTCGAGCCGGCGCCGCCACCCGACCGAGCATCCGCTCGGTTCTGAGCGTCGGCCGAACTCCCACCGGAGCACCGCCTCTTCGCCTCCGGATTCCAGAAGGCGTGTGTAGCCCCTGCGCGAGGGTGGTAGTGCTCGCGCGGCGGGCGCCTGGCGGGTCCGCAATGCGCCTCCATCGCGAGCAGTTCGCCGTTGCTCTCACCGGTGGTGACGAGGACCAGCCGCTCGGTCGGCGTCAGCTGGATCACGTTTCGGCGGGTTCCACTGATCGGGACTCTAATCCAAGAGGTCAGCCGTTCAGCGAGCGGAAATGCCGCTGCGCCTGGTGACTCCACTCGGCGTGGCCTGCTCGACCGCGGTCACATGCATCGCTGCCGCGACCAACCGGTGGGCAGCACGTGAACGGGAACATCGGGATCCCGGAAAAGCACCTCCGCCAGTCGTGAATTGGCTGCGTCCCGACGTGAAAGACGTCCTCGCGCGTCCTCGGCCGGTTGGGCGTCCGTAACGAGCGCTGGCGCCTCGGCACCGAGTGCGGGCGTCCCTGCACAGGAAGCTCGGCTCGCCTTTTCCTCGCGGCCCTGCCGCTGGCGTCCGAGCCTGACCGCGTTGCGGTAACCGTCCGCGGGACCGCCGAAAATGGCCCAGCGATGAGTAAAGCCCGCACCGAGGCATTCTCAGACGGGGTGATTGCCGTCGCGATCACCCTGCTGGCGCTCGATCTCAAGGTTCCCGATCCGCACGGGCCGGGCTCGCTCGCCCACCATCTGGCCCAGCAGTGGCCGAACTATGCCGCGTACGTGGTCTCGTTCATCACGATCGGGATCATCTGGATCAACCACCACGCCATGCTACGGCGCATTGCCGCAGTCGATCACTCGATCCTGATGCTCAACCTGGTGCTGCTGCTCACGATCGGCGTGCTGCCGTTCTCAACGGCACTGATGGCCCAATACCTGACGGCCGAACACGGCCAAAAGCTCGCTGCGGCGGTTTGGGGTGGGTCGTTCCTGCTGATGTCGCTTGCCTTCTTCGCGATGCAGCGCCACCTGCTGTTAGCCCGGTCACACCTCGTGCACGAGCACATGACGACCGAACTCCGAAGATGGGTGCTGCGCCGCAACGCCATTGGTCTGGTCCCATACGCAATCGCAACGGCGGGAGCGGCTCTCACCCCATACATCACGCTCGGTGTGTGCGCGCTGGTCGCGGCCTTCTACGCGCTCCCGGCCACGACCTCCGATCTCCAAGCTGAGCCCATCGAGTCATCAGGAACGGATTCAAGCGATGCGTGATCTCCTCGGACGCCGGTCGCGCGGCGGCAGAACCGTCCGATTCATCGCCGCGATGGTGCTCGGGATTCTCTGCGCCCAAGCGCTCGCGGCGCTCGGTGTGCCACGGGAATTGAGGGTAATCCCCGTAGCCACATTAGTGAGCTGCCTGCTGTTGCTTCCACGCCATTCGCGCTGACCCATCGCGATGAGCAACTGCAGGATGCCTACGTAGTCGTCCGCAACATCTCTTTCACGTGCCGGTCGAAGCGGCGGTCTCCTCTTCTGCTTCCAGAGCTGCCGGGTCTCGTCCGGGCATCACCGCGCGGAAAACGCTGCGGCGGTTCTCCGATCGTGCGAGTGCTGAGAACCCGACGCGCCCAGCTGGGTCCAAAGGCGTCCGGTTGGACGGGCGGCGCGAGTGTCGTTCCGCTTGGGAGCGGCGTATCCAAGCGGACGCGCGCGCCGTCAGAGCCGTTACGCTTCGATCCAGCCGGGGCGCACACCACCCGGACGAAGAAGGAGCTCGAGCCAACGAACGAGATCGGAGGCGGATCGCATTGGTGATCGCTACGTCGTACCCCTTCCTGGGCATTCTCTGGTCGACACTCATCATCTTTGCGTGGGTGATCTTCATCTGGATCGCGATCACGGTGCTGATCGACGTCTTTCGCCGTCACGACATCTCGGGCTGGGCCAAAGCCGCGTGGGTGATCTTCGTCGTCATCCTCCCGTGGGTAGGAGTGTTGGTCTATCTGATCGTCAACCATCAGGGAATGGCCGAGCGACGGGTCAAGGAGGTCCAAGCTAGCCAGGCGCAGCTCGACGAGTACGTGCGCCAGACGGCCGGAACCGCTGGGTCGGCGAGCGAGATCGAGAAGGCCAAGCAGCTTCTCGACAACGGGACAATCACCCAAGCCGAGTTCGACAAGCTCAAGGCCAAGGCGCTCGGGTAGCACGTTCAGCCTCGACGGTAAGGGAGCCGATTCGGGCGAGCCTGCTCGACTGAGCTGATCGCGGCAACGACAGCGTCGCTTCTAATCACCGTCTGCTGTGCGCTTCCTTCATTGCGATGTCGGCAGGGTCGAGCTGGAGCCCGTTCCGACGGGTTGGCTGGTCGCGGTCCCGCATCCGCTCGCGACGCGTCGACATTCGCAGTCAGGTCTCGCATACCTAGGACGGATGGTCCAAAGGGGGCCGGCTACGCGCGGGCTTCAGGTCGGCCGCCCCTTCGAGACCTTGCGTTCGGCCGGGGCCCTTCCACAACGACATGCCGGACAGCGATTTCCCCAATCGGTGCGCCAGACGACGAGGTCATTACCGCACGAATCCGGGCTAGTCCGCCCTCCCCTCTTGCAGGTAGCCGGAACTCGGGATTGCGCCTAGCTGCCCGGACGAATGGTCGCTGGCCGCGATGACGCCAGCGTGCCGGGGCGGGATCCTTATAGCTACTGGGTCAAGCAGTTCGAGGAGGCAGAGCCATGCGCATTACCCAAAGCCTGGGGCAGACTCGGCTAACGCGACCGCAAACGGTGAGCCGTCGCACAAAACCGAGCGGCGAACATAAGCTTTGTGGACATCCCGTTCACGTGGGCACGTGCGCGATGTGTCAGCGCGCGCAGCTGGCCCGGTGGCGAGCACAACTAGCTGAGGCGGCCTAAGTTCAACCACGAGCCGCGCGACCCGGTCGCGAATGCTATCGCTGGCCGGTGCCATGCCCGGTAAGCAGGGACGCCGCCGGCAGTCCCTAGGCGCCCGGTCGATCGCCGAGCAGGCGCGACCGATGTGATCGAGATACTGGACTTCTGGCCCGGCGGACTTGGGCCTTCCGTCCGTCGGGATGGGGTACCGACCGCCCTAGCCAGCTCTATCTGTCAGCTGTCCGCGAGAAGATCCGTGTTGCGACGACCGCGTGAACCGAAGGATGGGCCACCGGACGCGTAGCAGGACGGCGCTAGTTGCTTGGGTTGGATGAGCAGTAGCTCGATGGAGCTGGCGCCAGCCAACTCCTTCTCGTCAATCGTGACACTGACGTCGAGGCCGGGCTTCCGCATCCTCTGTGATCGCGCAAGGCGATGTGGCCTCGGCAGCAGCCGCATCAATGCGGTTGATAGCTCGCCGACCATGTCGCGGCCCGTCAAGCGGTCGGTAACGATCGTCCGCAGTGGTGCGGGGTTTCCGCGGGGAGCGGTCTGAGTTGCAGTCACACCGAGTTGTACGGCGAGCAGGAGAGCCGGTCTCGGGATGGGGGCGCCCGAAGACGCAAGATCAGGCCTTGCGACACATCACGCTCCACGAGGTCTGCGACGGTCTCGACTGTGCAGGGGTCGGGCGGCCATTGACCACCGCGCCTCCGCGACGCTGCAGGTTTGCGTCCGCTTTAGCGAGCGCAAGACTGGAATCGATCTACTCGGCTGGCCGGTAGGCCAGATGTAGACGCCGTTGTCGTACACGTCGCGCGCAGCGAGCGCGAGCTTGGTCGTGCCTCAGCCAACAGCGGCTTGCCGGCGCCGAGCGCCACCGGGAACACAGACAGCGGCAACTCGTCGACGAGTCCTCCGCGCGTGGCGCGCGGACGAGCGTCCTGCTGGCGCCGACGTAACTGTCGCGGTCGACTCGATCCTTGGTGCGACCGATCCCGTCGGGTTGTAGGGCCCCGACGTAGACCATCACCGACAAAGACATCGGTGAGTCAGAGCATCGGACGGCACGGGGCGACGGCAATTGCCTGGCGGCCGCTGCGGTCCGGCGCGACGGCAAGCGCTGCACTACGGCGTTCTTGCCCCGCTCATCCAACACCCCCACGCGCATCCGCACCGGCATCGCGGGCAATGCGGCAACAACCGCGATCCAGCCCCGTTCCGGTCGGTTCGCATGTCGGTCCTAACCGGGCGCAGGCAGAGCCGCCCGGGGGTTGCTTCCGCATCGACCCGAAGCCGTTCCGGTGCTCGGCGCGCGACGCGTCGCACAGCTGACACCCGCGTGTCGCGCCCGCTGTGCCATCCATCGGGACCGGGCCGCCCGTGTCCTCGAATACGCCCTGATCGCGCGGGCGGCCGCGCCGGGAAACCGCACATGATCGTTGATCAAGCGCGTCATGGCGTGGTAGCATCTCCGCTGCGTTTGCCGCTGGCGGTACTTGTGGTGCGGACAGGCGGCCAGGGGTCGTTGGTGAGGCCTACTAGGGAGGTCCAGCATGAGCCCAGCGGAGGAGCAGGTTGTGCAGGCGCGGGGACTCGAGCGCTCTCGGCGCCAGGTTCTGGGCGAGGTGTTGGCCCGGACCGCGAGGCGGTATCCCGGCAAGCTCGCGCTCGTCTTCGGGGACGAGCGGCGGACGTTCGCGGAGCTCGACCAGCGGGTGAACCGGCTCGCGAATGCCCTCGTCGCTCGCGGTGTCGGGCGGGGGGACAAGGTCGCGATCCTGATGCAGAACCATCTGGAAGTCGTGGAGTCATACCTGGCGTGTGCGAAGAGCGGTGCGTGGGCCGTCCCGCTCAATTTCCGGCTCGCGCCGCCCGAGATCGCCTACATCGTTGAGAACTCCCAGAGTACGGGAATGATCAGTGACGAGCCGCTCGCCGAGGCGGGGGCCGATGCGGCGGCGGGGCTGGCGTTCCACATTACGTCCGCTCCACACTGTCCGGATGGCGCTGAGAGTTACGAGGCGGTGCTGGCTGCGGCCCCTGCCGAGGAGCCGGACGTGCTGGTCGAGGAGGGGGACGTCGCCTTCTTGATGTACACGTCCGGAACCACCGGCCTACCCAAGGGCGCGATGCTCACCCATCGAAACCTTGTGGCGAACACCTTGCATTGGATCATGGAAACTCAGGCGACGTCCGACGACGTCTGGCTATCGGGGACTCCGCTGTTCCACGTCGGCGCGCTTTCGGGTGTCCTCCCCTTCCTGTATCTCGGTGGCACCGATGTCATTCTGCCTGTCGGCTCGTTCGACCCGGCATACGCGCTCGGGCGGATGCGGGATCTGAAAGTGACGATGTGCTATTTCGTCCCGAGCCAGTGGCAGCAGATTTGCGAGTCGCCGGCCGCGCGGTCGGTCGACACCAGTGCGCTGCGAATGGCCATGTGGGGTGCAGCGCCCGCGACCCCGGAAACATTGGAGCTCCTGACGGCCACGTTCCCGAACGTGGGGATATTTGCCGCGTTCGGGCAGACGGAGATGTCTCCCAACACCGCGTTCTTGAAAGACGCCGATGCGCTGCAGAAGATCGGCTCGGTCGGCAAACCGGCGATCGGGGTCGAGGCTCGCATCGTTGACGATCAGGGTCGCGACGTTGCGCCCATGGACGTCGGGGAGATCGTGTACCGCGGTCCTACGGTGATGCAAGGCTATTACAGGAACGCGGATGCAACAGCGGAGGCATTCCGCGACGGCTGGTTCCACAGCGGCGACCTCGTCCGGACCGACGAGGATGGCTTCCTCTACGTCGTTGACCGCAAGAAGGACATGATCATCAGTGGGGGGGAGAACATCTACGCCGCCGAGCTGGAGAGCGTTCTCGAATCCCATCCGGCCGTGTCGGCAGCCGCGGTCGTCGGAGTCGCGCACCCGCGATGGGGGGAGACGCCGGTCGCGGTCGTCGTGAAGGTTCCGGATCGCGATGTTGACGAGCAGGAGCTCATCGCCCTCTGTCGCCAGCGGCTGGCAGGTTATAAGAAGCCGTCGGCCGTGGTCTTCCGCGACACCTTGCCGCGCAACGCGACGGGCAAAGTGCTCAAACGGGTCCTGCGTGATGAGCTGGAGGGGAGCCGGCCGCAGAGTGTCGGACCGCAGTAGCCAGCCGCCACTGCTGCCACCGTGCCGTGTTACCTGGATGACCAACTTC
>Ga0335081_10006233_pt1 | contig 18958 bp, 14 predicted proteins | sample Lox_Sample_35_FD_206713 | JGI IMG/M metagenome (GOLD analysis project Ga0335081, IMG submission 206713) | Soil microbial communities from Loxahatchee National Wildlife Refuge, Florida, United States - Lox_Sample_3.5 | ecosystem: Environmental > Terrestrial > Soil > Wetlands | place: USA...
GCCCGTGAGCGTGACGGCCGGAGTCGTCGCGCCTCCGGGGCGGTAGATCCAGGGATCGACATGCCCGAACAGCGCGACGGTGGGGCAACCGAGCGCCGCGGCCGCGTGCGCGGGCCCTGTGTCCACCGCAATGAAGCTGCGAGCGCGCTCGAGCAGCGCCAGCAGCCGGGTCACCGGCAGATCGTTCGCAGCGTTCACGGCGTCCGTTACGCCCGCGAGGCTGAGGACGTCGGCGACGAACGAGCTCTCGGCTCCCACACCTGAGAAAACGATCGCCTGGTCCGGGCAGCGTGCGCGCACGCCCCGCACCACCGCCGCCCAGCGGTCCTCGGGCCAGTATTTCGCCGCTCCCGAGCGCGAGCGCAGGCGCCGCCGTGCGACGTGCCGGCTTCCCGGGTGGATGACCATGTAGGGGCGTCCGGTGAGCCCGCGCCCGGCGAGCCAGCCGTCGAGCTCACGCCGGGCGGCGTCGGGAACCACGAGATGCGCCACGCGCGGCACGCCGGGGGCCGCGGGCGGCAGCGATCCTTCGAACGCCGACGGGCTGAGAGCGCCCAGGCGCAGGTACCGGTCCGCGAAATTCTCGCCCTTGAGAAACGGATACCGGGTCGAATCGACGACGTAGTCATCGGGCACGCCGCCGCGCGCGAGCAGCTCGCGGCCCTCGCCGCGGTCGCAGAACCAGGTGGGGCCGGCGCCCCGCGCCCTGAGCCACGCCACCAGCCGCTGCTGGCTGAGGCTCAACCAATACGGCGTGCGTCGGCTGCGCAGGATGAACATCCTACCTACGGCGTGATGCCCGGCCAGCAGCGGCTCGGACCAGGGACCGGAGGCGATGACATCCACCCGCGCGTTGAAACGCGCGTGGAGCTGCTCGAGCAGCACCGTGAGCAGCACCATGTCGCCGAAGGCGCCGCAGCGCATGACGAGCGGCGGCACCTGCGCGCCTCGCGCGGTCATGCGCGCCCCCCGAGCGCCGCGCGCGCGACGCCGAACAACCGATGCAGCTCGCGCTCCATCTCGCCCTCGAGCCGCTCGAGCCCGGCGGCATCCATCACCCGCGGGATGTAACGGGGCGGGCCGATTGCGATGGCGATGCGCGCGAGAAACGGCACGGGGATGACGAACTTGTCCCACTTCACGAGCCAGGCGCGCGAGGCCGCGTACGCCATCGGCAGGATCGGACGCTGCGACATCTGCGCGAGCAAGAGCGCCCCCGGCTTGAACTTGAAGCGTGGCCCGCGCGGGCCGTCGGGCGTGATGACCGGGGAGATACGATCGCGGGTGAGCGCCTGATAGTAATCGCGCAGCGCCCGCGCGCCGGTGTGGGTCGAGGAGCCGCGGATCACGGCGCCGCCGAAGCGCCGCACCATCATGGCGCCGAGCTCGCCGTCGACGGAGGGGCTGATGAGCCAGCCCGGCGCGAGGCCGCGCGCGCGCTGCTCGATGAGAAACTTTCCGCAGTAGAGCTGGTGCTGGTGCCAGTAGCAGGGAATGAGCGATGGCGCGCGCGCGAGCGCCGCCGCCAGATGCTCCTCGCCCTCGATGCGTACCACGCGGCAGGTGAGCCACCACGCCCGTATGAGCGCCACGCCGAGCGGCACCGCCACCGCGTACAGCGCGCGCCGGGCGCGCGTCATGCGCCGGCTCGAGCGGGTCGCGGTGCGATACAGCGTGTTGCGCAGCCTTCCGTCGTCGCCGTCGCTCATGGCGCGAACAGCTCCGCGAGCGACAACGCGCGCGCTTCGAGGCGCCCCACCGGGAGGCTCGTCATGACGCAGGCCGCGGCGCCGGGAAAGAGCTCGAGCGGCAGCGACTTGAGGGCCACGCCGCGGCAGCGCGCGCCACCGGCGACGAGCTCGACGTCGCGTGCCTCCGTGAGGCCGGCGCCGCAGGCCTTGAGCGCCGCCTCGCGCGCCGCCCAGGCGGAAAGCCGCGGCTCGGTGCCGAGCTCGACGTCGAAGCCGACGAGCCCGTGCGCGACCGCCGCACAGCCCACCCAGGGTCCGGAGTGGCTGATGCTGAAGTCAGGCTCGTCCTGCGCCGCCGCCGCCGTGCGTGCGAGATGTGGCTTGCCGCCGTCGGGAAAGGCGAGCTCGCCGGGCGAGACCCGGACGCCCGTGAGCTCGCTCAGCGCGCGCAGCGCGAGCGCCACGCCGGCGAGCGTCGCGGGCGCGGCGGCTGCGTGTGCGGCGACCTCGAGCCGCTTCGCATACGGCAGGCGGGCCGCGAGCGAGCGCGCTCCCTCTTCCGGCCACTGACCGCGCAGGTCCGAGTGATATAAGATTAAGGTTTGGCTTTCAACAGCTTGCATGACCGCCGCCGCGTCCGCGAAGACCCTTCCCCCCGAAGCCGAGCTGCAATTCGACGTGGGCTCCACCGACGATTCGCTGGAGCGCATGATCGAATTGTTTGCCCGCCACGGTGACACTTATCGCGTGTTCGTCCCGGCACGCAAATCTTATACCTATGTCATCCATCACCCGGACGACGTGAAGCGGGTGCTGGTGAGCAATCACAGGAACTACACCAAGGGCCTCGGCCTCGACCGCGTCAAGATCCTCCTCGGCAAGGGCATCATGACGAGCGAGGGCGAGCTGTGGAAGCGCCAGCGCTACATGATGCAGCCGCTGTTCCACCGCCGCGTCCTCACCGGGTTCGCGCAGCTGATCGCGGCCGCCAACGAGCGACGCCTGAGCCGCTGGGAGCAGTTGGCAGCGCACGGCGAGCCGGTGAATCTCACCGACGAGATGAGCGACCTGACGCTCGATATCGTGCTGCGCTCGATCTTCGGCCGCGACCTCGACCGCCTCTCCGGCGAGCTCGGCGGCAATCCCTTCGAGGTGGTCACCCGGGAGCAGAGCCGTGATCTGCAGTTCGCCTACAAGTTCCGCTCGCTCACCAGGCTCGTGGCGCAGCTCATCGCGCGGCGCCGCGCAGAGCCCGAGGAGCATTTCGACTACGTTGCGATGCTGATGGCGGCACGCGACAAGGAGAGCGGCGAGCCGATGGGCGAGCGCGAGCTGATCGATGAGGTCATGACGCTGATCGTGGCCGGCCACGAGACCACCGCGAGCGGGCTCAACTGGACCTGGTATCTCCTGTCGCAGCATCCCGAGGCCGAGGCACGGCTGCACGCCGAGCTCGATGCGGCGCCGGAGATGGCGGCACCGAGCCTCGCGCAGATGGAAGCGCTCTCCTGCACCAGCCAGGTGGTGAACGAGGCGCTGCGGCTCTATCCGCCGGGGTGGCTGCTGTCGCGGCGCACGGTGGCTGCGGATGTGCTCGGCGGCTTCCAGGTTCCCGCCGGCACCAACGTGCTGCTGCCGCTCTACCTGCTGCACCGGCACCCGCGCTACTGGAAGGAGCCGGACCGCTTCGCACCCGAGCGCTTCGCGCCCGAGCACGAGGCCGAGCGGCCGCGCTTCGCCTATATGCCGTTCGCCGCCGGCCCGCGCCATTGCATAGGGGAGACCTTCGCGCTCTATGAGATGCTGATGCACCTCTACAAGGTGGCGCGCCGCTACCGCCTGGTGTACGTGCCCGACAAGCCCTTAGAGCTCGAAGCGCAGATCAACCTCCGTACCCGCCACCCGCTCCACATGAGGCTGGAAGAGCGCCGATGATCAAGGCCACGACGTTGACCGAGGTGCTCGAGGCGAACCGCGCCTTCCCGCGCAGCATCACCTACCTCGAAGGCGAGAACGAGTCGCGCAGCGTCTCGGCGGGCGAGCTCTACGAGCGCGCCCTCGGCATCCTCTATCACCTGCAGCGCATCGGCGCGCGCCGCGGCGACAAGCTGATCGTGTTCCTCGGCAACAACGAGCAGTTCATCGACGTGTTCTGGGCGGCGATCCTCGGCGGCATCGTGCCCGTGCCGGTGGCGCTCGGCATCAGCGAGGAGCACCGTCACAAGGTGCTGCGCATCGCGCGCCGGCTGGGGACGCCCTACCTCTACACCGAGCGCCGCACGCTCGAGCGCATCGGCGCCTTCGCAGCCCAGGTGAGCGAGACGCCGCTGTTCGAGAAGCTGCGCGGCCGAACCTTCCTGGTCGATGACCTCGACGACATCTCGCGCGCCGGCTCGATCCAGCGCGCCGAGCCCGACGACACGGCCTTCATCCAGTTCTCCTCGGGCTCGACCAGCGAGCCCAAAGGGGTGGTGCTCACCCACCGCAACATCATCGCCAACTGGCGCGGCTCGACCGAGGCGGCCGGCTTCAACGAGAACGACGTGAGCCTCTCGTGGATGCCGCTCACCCACGACATGGGGCTGATCGGCTTTCACCTCGTCATGTTTGCGAACCGGGTGCACTCGCACTTGATGCCGACCGAGCTCTTCATCCGCCGCCCGCTGCTGTGGCTCCAGCTGGCGTCGAAGATCCGCGCCACGATCCTCTGCTCGCCGAACTTCGGCTACAAGCATTACCTGAAGGTGCTCGGCGAGCGTCCCGTCGAGGGTCTGGATCTCTCCTCCGTACGCCTCATCTTCAACGGCGCCGAGCCGATCTCGGTGGAGCTCTGCGATGAGTTCCTGACGCGCCTCGCGCCCGCACGCCTCGGCTGCAACTCCATGTACCCGGTGTACGGGCTCGCGGAGGCCTCGCTGGCGGTGAGCTTCCCGCCGGTCGGCGCGCCGCTGAAGACCATCACCCTCAATCGGCATCGCCTGAATCCCGGCGATCCGGTGGAGCCGGTGGCCGCCGAGGACCCGAATGCACTGCGCCTGGTGAGCGAGGGCAAGGCGATCCCCTACACCCGCGTACGCATTGCGGGCGACGACGACCGGGAGCTCCCGGAGGATCGCATCGGCCACGTGCACATGACGGGCGAGAACGTCACGCGCGGCTATTACGAGGACAGCGCGGCGAATGCCGCCGCCTTCACCGCCGACGGCTGGCTGCGCACCGGCGACTTAGGGCTCGTGCACGCCGGCGATCTCTACATCTCCGGGCGCGCCAAGGAAATCATCTTCGTCAACGGCCAGAACTACTACCCGCACGATCTCGAGGCGATCGCGCAGCGCGCGCCCGGCCTCGAGCTCGGCAAGGTGGTCGCCTCGGGCGTGCGCTTACCGCGCGCCGAGACCGAGCAGCTCGTGGTGTTCGTGCTGCACCGGAGCGGGGTTGCGGATTTCCTGCCGCTCGCAACTGCGGTGTCGCGGCTCATCAACGAGCAGACCGGTCTCGAGGTCGCGGAAGTTGTCCCCGTCAAGCGCATCCCCAAGACCACGAGCGGCAAGATCCAGCGTCACCTGCTCGAGGAGAGTTACGTCGACGGTGAGTTCGACGCGGACCTCGCCGAGCTCGCGGCCCTCAAGGCCGCACAGCGGAGCCCTGAGCACCGCGAGCGCAGCGAGCTCGAGGAGCAGCTGAAGACGATCTGCGACGCGGCGCTCGAAGGCAAGCGGGTCGATGTGAACGACAACCTCTTCGAGGTCGGCGCGAGCTCCTTGAAGCTCATCGAGATCCACGAGCAGATCGACCGGCTCTACCCCGGCCAGATCGACCTCACCGAGCTCTTCGACTTCCCGACGATCGCCGAGCTCGCGAAGCACCTCGAGACCAAGCTCGCCACCTGAGGGCGTAGCGGAAAACTGGCGGGCGCGGGGCATTTCGTGTCTATAATCATGCAATTATGGAGCCTGAAGTATTTTCCACCACCGCGACGCCGGGCCGCTGCGAGCGCCGCCTGAGCGGGTGCGGCATCCGCCCTACGGCCCAGCGCGTGCGCATTGCGAGCCTGCTGCTCTCGGCCCCGCAGCATCTTTCCGCGGAGCAGATCCTCGCCAACCTGCGCTCGAGCGGCGCCCGGGTATCCAAGGCCACCGTCTACAACACGCTGAACCTCTTCGCCTCGCACGGCCTGATCCGCCAGCTCTCGGTCGACGGGTCGCGCGCCTGGTTCGATTCCAACGTCGACCCCCACTATCACTTTCACGATCTCGCGAGCGGCGCCCTGATCGACGTGCCCGTGCCGGAGGTCGAGTTCAGCCGCCTGCCCGCGCCGCCCCCCGGCACCGAGGTCGCGGGCATCGATCTCGTGATCCGGCTGCGGAAAAAGCCGTAGCTTTTCCGTAGAATTGCCGCTCTCCCGGGGCCGGGATAGCTCAGTTGGTAGAGCAGCGCATTCGTAATGCGCGGGTCGTAGGTTCGAGTCCTATTCCCGGCACCACCCCCGCGCAGCCCCGGCGGCTGACGCCATCCTGCTATGCTTCGCGCCCCTCGGCCCGTCGCCCGGGCACGTCCCTTCGCCGCGTCAGGGGCGGGAAATACTGTTCGTTACGATTAAACTCCGGCGCAACACGCCGGATCTAAGCCAGTGGCGCGGCTTGTGAGCGTTAAGGGACGGATTTAAAAGGAATCTCCGTGGGTACCAACCCGGAACACATGAGCAGTCACGGCGACGACGAACAGGTCACCTGGATCGGGCGCGACCGAGGGGGCTTCGACCGCATCCCGCCGGCCGAGCCCACTACGAAAGCCGAGCCCACCACGAAGCCGGTTTCCCCCATCGGGCTGCCGGCCGATCCGCGCACCCGCTGGATCGCCATCGGCGTCGGGGTGCTCGCCGTGCTGGGTGCGATCGTCTGGGCGACTCACCGCGGGGGTCCCGCGCACGTGGCGCTGGCCGATCAGCAGGACATCCCGCTGATCTCGGTCGTGACCCCCGGAATCCGCTCCGTTACGTCGAACGTGACCTTCACCGGCGCGATCTTCGCGCGCTATGACATGCCGATCGGCAACGACGGCGACACGGGCCGCATCGTGGCCGTGTACGTCGAGGCCGGCGATCACGTCCAGAAGGGTCAGCTCCTCGCCCGGATCGACGACTCGGTGCTCGCCCCGCAGGTGAACCGGCTCGAGGCCTCGCTCGAGCAGGCGCAGGCGCAGGCGGCTCTTTCGGCCGCTGAGTACAAGCGCGCACTCGGAGTCCAGGCCGCGGGCGCACTCTCGGCCGAAGACATCGAGAAGCGCCGTGCCACGGCCGTGACGGATGCGGCTAACGTCAAGGTCGCCTCCGCGCAGCTCGCGGAGGCGCAGGCGCGGCTCAACCGCACGCGCATCATCGCCCCGATCGCCGGAACGGTGCTGACGCGCCGCGCCGAGGTCGGCATGATCGCGAGCCCCGGCGGCGACGCCCTGTTCCGCGTCGCGAGCGGTGGTGAGGTCGAGATGCGCGGCCAGCTCGCCGAGCAGGATCTGGCGCAGGTCAAAGTGGGTGATCCGGCGACCGTGCGCCTCACCGGCCTGCCACAGTCCTTCGATGGCAAGGTGCGCCTCCTCGGCGCCGTCATCGACCCGCAGACCCGCCTCGGCGAGATCCGCATCGCGCTCACGCCTGATGCGGCGCTGCGACCCGGCGCCTTCGCACGCGGCACGGTCGCGGTCGGCAACGCGCAGCGGCCGGTGGTGCCGCAGACCGCGGTGCTCACGGATACCCAGGGCAGTTACGTGTTCATCGTCGACGGCCAGGACCACGCCGAGCGGCGCGCGGTGCGTGTCGCCGACACGTCCGACGAAGGCGTCATCATCGCCTCGGGCCTGACGGGTAGCGAGCGCGTCGTGGTCACGGCCGGCGGCTTCCTGCACGACGGCGAGACGGTGAAGGTCGCCGCGGCCGTGAATCCGGCCGGCTGACGCTCTTCAGGAGAGGCGCTCGTGAAGAACATCTCTGCGTGGGCGATCCGCCACCCGCTGCCCCCGATCGTTCTGTTCGTGGTGCTGCTCTTCATGGGCATCGTGTCGTTCGTGCGGTTGCCCATCACTGCGGACCCTGACATCTCCTTCCCCGGCGTGTTCGTCACCGTCAACCAGCCGGGCGCGGCGCCGCAGGAGCTCGAAACCCAGGTGATGCAGAAGGTCGAGGGCGCCGTCGCCGGCATCGGCAACATCGACAACATCACCTCCTGGGCGGTCGAAGGCCAGGCGAACATCATGGTGCAGTTCGACATCGGCACGCCGATCGATCGCGCCGTGGCCGATGTGCGCGACGCCATCGCCCGGGTGCGCCCGCTGCTGCCGCTCGGGATCCAGGAGCCGACCGTCCAGCGCGTCAACGCCGACGGCGGGTCGATGGAGTACTACGGGGTGAGCTCGAGCGCGCTCACCGACGAGGAAATCTCCTGGTTCGTCGACAACACCATCACCAAGCGGCTGCTGTCGGTCACCGGGGTCGCGCAGGTGCAGCGCAGCGGCGGCGTCAACCGCGAGATCCGCGTCGAGCTCGACCCGGCCCGCATGCAGGCGCTCGGCATCACCGCCGTCGAGGTCAACGATCAGCTGCGCTCGCTCAACCTCGACTCGCCCGGCGGCCGCGCCCAGCTCGGCGGCGGCGAGCAGTCGATCCGCGTGATGGGCGGGGCGCACACGGCGCTGGCGCTCGGGGAGACGCAGATCGCGCTTCCGGGCGGGCGCTTCGCGCGGCTCTCCGACCTCGCGGACGTGCGCGACAGTGTGGGCGAAATCCGCCAGATCGCGCGCCTCAACGGGCGTCCCGCCACCACCTTCGGCGTCGTCAAGGCCAAAGGGTACTCGGACGTGACCGTCGACAAGGGCATCCAGGCGGAACTCGCCAAGATCCGCAAGGAGAACCCGCAGGTCTCGATGGCGCTGATCTACACCAGCGTCGACTACACCGAGGACACTTACCACTCGGCCATCAGTGCGCTCATCGAGGGCTCGATCCTCGCGGTGCTGGTGGTGTTCCTGTTCCTGCGCGACCTGCGCGCCACGCTCATCTCCGCGCTCGCGATTCCGCTCTCGGCGATCCCGGCGTTCGCGTTCATGCAGGCGATGGACTTCACGCTCAACTCGATCAGCCTGCTCGCGCTGTCGCTGGTCGCCGGCGTGCTGGTGGACGATGCCATCGTCGAGATCGAGAACATCGTGCGCCACATGCGCATGGGCAAGAGCGGCTACCAGGCAGCTCTCGATGCCGCCGACCAGATCGGGCTCGCGGTGGTGGCGACGTCGGCGACCATCATCGCGGTGTTCCTGCCGGTGAGCTTCATGGGTGGCCTCACCGGGCAGTACTTCAAGCAGTTCGGGCTCACGGTCGCCGCGGCGGTGTTCTTCTCACTGCTGGTCGCCCGCCTCATCACACCCGTGCTGGCTGCCTATACGCTCAGGTCCGACGGCGTCGCCCACCATGCCGACGGACCGATCATGGCCTGGTATCAGCGCGTGCTGCGCTGGTCCACGCTGCACCGCTGGAAGACTGTGCTGGCAGGTCTCGGAATCTTCGTGCTGTCGATCGTCGGGGTGGCGCTGGTGCCCTTCTCCTTCATTCCCGAGGCGGACAGTGGCTTCTCCTGGGCGAGCGTCGAGCTGCCTCCCGGGGTGCGACTCGAGGAGACCGCGGCTGCGACCGCCGCCGCCTACCGCATGCTCGCGCGCCAACCCGAGGTGCGCGATGTGGTCGAGCAGGTCGGGAACGGCGACGAGGGGGTGCGCGCGGGCGAGCTCGACATCGCGCTCGTAGCCAAGTCGCAGCGCAAGGTCACCCAGCGTCAGTTCGAAGATCGTATGCTGCAGGAGTTCAAGAGCATCCCGGACGCACAGATCCACTTCAACCGCAACGGTAACGGCCGCGACGTCAACATCTACATCACCGGGGATGATCCGCAGCTCACCTACAACACCGCCCGCAAAGTGGTGGACGAAATGGCGACGCTGCCCTTCGTGCGCGATGCGCGCATCAACAATGACCTGCCGCGCCCCGAGATCCTGATCCATCCGCATCTCGATCTCGCCTCACAGCTCGGCGTGACCGTCGAGACCATCAGCGACACGATCCGCATCGCCACGCTCGGCGATCTCGACCAGAACAGCGCCAAGTTCTCGCTCGCCGACCGCCAGGTGCCGATCCGCGTGAGCCTCACCGAGGACAGCCGCAAGAGCCTCTCGACGCTCGAGAACCTGCCGGTGCCCACCTCCAAGGGCGGCACCGTGCCCCTCAAGGCGGTCGCGGACATCACTTTCGGCGAGGGCCCGACGCGCGTGCGCCGCTACAACCAGAGCCGGCGCCTGTTTATCGATGCGGACCTGAAGGGCATGGAGCTCGGGCCGGCGATGAAGGCCATCTACAATCTGCCGACGCTCAAGAACCTGCCCCAGGGCGTGCATCGCGTCGAGGTGGGCGATGCCAAGTACATGAACGAGCTGATCACCAACTTTGTCATCGCCATGGGAACCGGCATCCTCATGGTGTTTGCGGTGCTGGTGCTGCTGTTCGCGCGGGTGCTGCAGCCGATCACCATCCTGTTCGCGCTGCCGTTCTCGATTGCGGGGGTGGTGCTGGCGCTGGTGCTCACCGGGTTCTCCGCCTCGCTCGGCGTGTTCATTGGCCTCCTCATGCTCATGGGCATCGTCGCCAAGAACTCGATCCTGCTGGTCGACTTCGCCATCGAGGAGATGCGCGCCGGCGCCGACCGCGTCACCGCGATCCTCGAGGCCGGCCACAAGCGGGCGCGCCCGATCGTGATGACGACCGTCGCCATGGTCGCGGGCATGATGCCCGTGGCGCTCGGACTCGGCGGCGACACCGCCTTCCGCCAGCCGATGGCGATCGCGGTGATCGGCGGGCTCATCACCTCGACCGGCTTGACGCTGGTGATCGTGCCGGCGGCGTTCACGCTCATCGACGACATCGAGCGCTGGCTCGCGCCCAAGGTGGGCCGGGTGCTGGTAGCGCAGCCGCCGCCGCAGCCGGCCGAGCCTGGGTCCCGGCCGCGTCCTGTAACCTAGAGGGCATGCTCGCCGAGGTCGCGCCCCGGGTACCCGTTTCCCCCGCACCGCCGCGGCCGGCCGCAAGGCCGGCCTGGTGGGTGCGCGTGCTCTCGCGTGTGCCGCTCGCGGCTCTTTACGGCATCACCGGCTTCGCCGGCTGGCTCGCCTATCGCATCGTTCCCTACCGCGCGGGGATGATCGAGGGGAGTCTCGCCAAGGCCTTCCCGGAGCTCTCCGAGAAGGAGCTGCGCGCCGTGCGACGCCGCTACTGCCTCGGCTTCGCGCAGATGCTGGCGGAGCTCCTGAAGGGTGCCGCACTCACGCCCGCCGAGATCCGCCGCCGGGTGAGGATCGTGAACCTCGAGGAGCCGCAGGCGCTCCTCGCACAGGGCCAGTCGGTGCTGCTCGTGGCCGCGCACCAGTGCAACTGGGAGTGGATGCTGCTCGCCCTCTCGCTCGAGCTCGGCTATCCGCTCGATGCGGCCTACAAGCCGCTCGTGAACCCCTGGGCGGAGCGCGAGATGGGCAAGCTCCGTACCCGCTTCGGCAGCCGCCTGGTGCCCGCGCAGGAGCTGCTGCCCGACATCCTCAAGCGCCAGGCCGTCACGCGCGCGGTCGCGATGGTCGCCGACCAGGAGCCGACCAAGTCCGAGCGCAAATACTGGACGCGGTTCCTCAACCGCGACACCGCCTTCTACATGGGGCCCGAGGAGATCGCGCGGGTGACTCGCTTTCCGGTGTTCTTCATCGCCATGCGGCGCCGGGCCCGGGGCTACTACGAGATGGAGTTCCTGCCGCTCGCCGCCGCCGGCCGTGCCATGCCGGCCGGCACGCTCACCGAGCGTTACGCGCGCCTGGTCGAGGAGCAGATCCGCGCCGCGCCGCCTGACTGGCCGTGGTCGCACAAGCGCTGGAGGCTCAGGAAGTCGGTCTACCAGGACCGCTGAAAAAGAAAGCCGGCTCGCGCTTCCTGCACGGGCCGGCCAGAGGGGACCTGTCGCTTCAATTGCCGGCGGTCGCTGCATCCGGGCTGATCGCTCCGCGAAGCGCGGCGGCGGGCGCGCTCGAGGCCGCGACGGACACCGAAAGCCTCCCGGCCTCGAAGCTCTCGACATCCGCCGCGCTGATGCGGGCGAGCTCGGTCGAGAAGTGGCCCATCTCGACGGGGCTCCTGGCGAGCTCGGCGAGCGGTATACCCGCGGCCCCGCTCAGCACGCTGGCGGCCGTCGCATCCTCGACACCCGCGGTGTTGACGTGCACCGTCAGAGTCCCGGCGCGCGTGTCGACTGTCGTTGCGGCGACGCCGGAGGCGCGCAGGCCGAGAGCGGCGGCCTCGGGCGAGGCGTCGAGCCCGGAGAAAGTCACCCGCACGCTCTCGGGGGCGAGCTGTCCACGGATCTCACCGTTCGGGTTGGCGTCGGACGTCGCGATGACATAGAGCCGGCCCTGCACGAACGCGCCGGCCTGCTCTGCGCTCAGCGTGACATTGGGCGGCACCACGAATTCACCGGCGCTGCCGGCGCGCGGCACGAGCGTGACCACGGCCTCCCCGGCCGAGCCCGCGAAGCCCTGGTTGAGGGACACCGTGCGCGCGGTCATGCCGCTCAAGGTGACGGTGCCGCTCACGGCGCCGGTGTTCGAATCCACGTGAATCCGCGCCATGCCGGAGGCCCTGGAGTCCGGGGTGGGAAAGACCTGCACGGACGACATCACCGCTGCCGCCACCCCACCCGTCACGGTCACCATCACCGCCTGCGAGGTCATCGCGTCGCCCATGCTGTCGGTCGCCTTGGCGGTGAGCGAATGACTGCCGTTGGTCGCCATGGCCGCGTCCCAGTTGACGGTGTAGGGCGAGGTCGTCGCTGTGCCTATCGACGCGTTATCCACGTAGAACTGGACGCTCGTGATCGTGAGGTTGTATCCGGCACCGGCCGCCGCGGTCGCGGTGATCGCCACGCTGCCGCTCACAGTCGCTCCGCCCATCGGGGAAGTTAAGGAGACGGTCGGCGGCGGACACATGACCTGGTAGCCGTTGCCGCAGCTGCTGCCGCCTCCGACGCCGTAACTGCCGCCGCCGTAGCCGCCGCAGGCGGCGAGAGCCGTCGCCATGCAGGCGCCGGCCAGAGTCATGAGTGGTTTCATAGGAAGACCCGCTGATGAAGTTGTTGCCCGACCCGTAGGTGGCGCGGGGAGGCAAGGCGGTTCCGGCCGCCGGGACGCGGGAACGCGGATCGCGTCAGCGCTTGGCGGGCTCGGTGCGCTCGGCGGCTTCGCCGCGCCTGAGCTCGCGCGGCAGCGTGAAGACCACACGCTCCTCGCGGCCGGTGACCTCGCGGGGGCTCTGCCCGCCCCACTCCGAGAGGCGCGTCACCACCCGCTGCACCAGCAGCTCCGGGGCCGACGCCCCGGCCGTCACGCCGACGGCGCGCTTGCCCGCGAACCATTCCGCGCGCAGGTCGTCCGGCCCGTCCACCAGATAGCCGGGAACTCCCGCGCGGTCGGCGAGCTCACGCAGGCGGTTGGAGTTGGAGCTGGTGCGCGAGCCGACGACCAGCAGCACGTCGCACTGCTCGAGCAGCTTCTTGACCGCGTCCTGCCGGTTCTGCGTCGCGTAGCAGATGTCCTCGTGGCGCGGCGTGGCGAGCTCGGGAAATCGAGCCTTGAGCCCCGCGACGATCCCGGCAGTGTCGTCCACCGAGAGCGTCGTCTGGGTGACGAGCGCGAGGCTCGCCGGATCGCGAACGCTGAGAACCGCAACGTCGTCCAGGTTCTCCACCAGGTGGATGTGCCCGCCGAAGGACTCATCGAACCGGCCCATGGTGCCTTCCACCTCAGGATGGCCGGCGTGACCGATCAGGATCACGTCGCGTCCCTCGCGCGCGTAGCGCTGCACCTCCATGTGCACCTTGGTGACCAGCGGGCAGGTGGCGTTGAACACCGTCAGGCGGCGGCCGTGCGCCTCCTGCTCGACGGCGCTCGATACCCCGTGCGCGGAGAAGATCACGGTGCAGCCGGAGGGCACCTCGGTGAGCTCGTCGACGAACACGGCCCCGAGGGCGCGCAGCCGCTCGACCACGTGGCGGTTGTGGACCACCTCGTGCCGTACGTAGATCGGCGGGCCGAAGAGCTCGAGCGCCCGCTCGACGATGTCGATCGCGCGGTCGACACCGGCGCAGAAGCCGCGCGGGTTGGCGAGCAGCACCTGCATCTAGCTGCTCCCCCGGCGTCCGCGGCGCGCCTCGAGCCAGGCATCGAGCAGCAGCAGGCCCGCGCCGACCGTGATCGCGGAGTCGGCGACGTTGAAGGCGGGGAAGTAATGAACCCCCCAGTGGGGATAGATGAAGTCGATCACGTGACCGAGACGCAGCCGGTCGATCATGTTGCCGAGCGCCCCGCCGATGACGAGCGCGAGCCCGCAGGAGATAAGGCCCTGGGTCGCCGCCGCCAGGCGCCGCAGCCACACGGTGAGCGTCACGCTCACGCCGAGCGCCAGCGCCACGAACACCCAGCGCTGCCAGCCGGCGGCATCGGCGAGCATGCTGAAGGCGGCGCCGGTGTTGTAGGTGAGGATGATGTCGAGCACCGGCAGCAGGTGCACGCGCTCAAACAGGAAGAAATGGTGCAGCATCCAGGCTTTCGAAGCCCCATCGAGCGCGATCACGGCCGCGGTCAGCGGCAGCCAGCGCCAGCCGCTCGCGGCGGCAGGGAGCGAGGTCGCGCTCATACGCTGCGCCGCTCCTCGCCCGGCATCCCGAGGTTCACGATGCAGCGCCCGCAGAGCTGCGGATGGTGCGTGTGTGTCCCGACGTCCGGCCGCCGGTTCCAGCAGCGCACGCACTTGGGATCGGTGTTCGGAGCCGCAGCAAGCCACACGCCGGGGAGTTGGGCGGCAGCGACAGCACCTGCGGGTGGGGCAGTGACCTCGTGCACGCGCGCCTCGGAGGTGATGAGGAGAAAGCGCAGCTCCGGGCCGAGCGAGGCGAAGCGGCGCTGCTGCTCCGGCAGGCAGTACACATCGATGCTGGCATCGAGCGGCGCGCCGATCGCGCCCGTGTCGCGCAGCTTCTCGAGCTCGCGCGTCACGTCGGTGCGCAGCTCGATGAACGCGTCCCAGTCGATGGCGCCCGCCGGTACTTCGGGCGGCGTGTGCCAGGTGGCGTGGAACACCGACTCGGCCCGCTCCCCGGGCAGGTAGCGCCAGATCTCCTCGGCCGTGAACGACAGGATCGGCGCGAGCCAGCGCACCATGCACTCGGCGATGTGGATCATCGCGGTCTGCGCCGAGCGGCGCGCGCGGCCGTGGGCGGGCGTGGTGTACAGGCGGTCCTTGAGCACATCCAGGTAAAAGCCGCCGAGATCGACGCTGCAGAAGTTGTGGACCTTCTGATAAATGAGATGGAAAGCGTACCGGCGGTAGGCGTCGAGGACCTCCGCCTGCAGCGCGCGCGTGCGCGCGAGCGCCCATCGATCGAGCGCCACCATCTCATCGAGCGGCAGCGCGTCGCGCACCGGATCGAAGCCGTGGAGATTGCCGAGCAGGAAGCGCAGCGTGTTGCGCATGCGGCGGTAGGAATCGGCCATGCGCTTCAGGATCTCGTCCGATACGCTCATCTCGTTGGCGTAGTCGGTCGCCGAGACCCAGAGGCGCAGCACATCCGCGCCGAGACTGTTCATCACCCGCTGCGGGGCGATGACGTTGCCCAACGATTTGGACTGCTTGCGCCCCTTCTCGTCCACCGTAAAGCCGTGAGTGAGCACGCCGCGGTATGGCGGGCGCCCGTAGAGCGCCTCCGACATGAGGAGTGAGCTGTGGAACCAGCCGCGATGCTGGTCCGAGCCCTCGAGGTAGAGGTCGACGGGAGCCGCGATCTCGGGCCGCTCGGCGCCCACGCATTCGAACGACAGTCCCGAGTCGGCCCAGACGTCCATGACGTCCTTGACCTTGTCGTAGTGCGCGGCCTCGCTACCCAAGAGCTCGCGTGGATCGAGCGCGAACCAGGCATCGATGCCGCCCTGCTCGACGCGCGCGGCGGCCGCCTCGATGAGCTCCTGGGTACGGGGATGGAGCTCTCCGGACTCGCGGTGCACGAAGAGCGGTATGGGCACGCCCCAGGTGCGCTGGCGCGAGATGCACCAGTCCGGGCGGCTCTCGATCATGCCGGTGATGCGCTGCTCGCCCCAGGCCGGCGTCCACTCGACGCCGGGGATGTCGCGCAGCGTGTGCTCGCGCAGTTTCGCCTGCTCCATGCTGATGAACCACTGCGGCGTCGCGCGGAAGATGACCGGAGTCTTATGACGCCAGCAGATCGGGTAGCTATGCAGCACCTTCTGCTCGCGCAGCAAGCGGCCGCGCTCGGCGAGCGCGGCGATGATCACCGGGTTGGCCTCGTCAACCCGCAATCCCGCCACCAGGGGCGTGTCCTTGAGAAAGCGCCCGTCATTGCCGACTGGGTTCGCGACCGGCAGTCCATAGCGCTGACCGACGACGAAGTCCTCCTGGCCATGGCCGGGGGCGGTGTGCACCGCGCCGGTGCCGGCGTCGAGCGTCACGTGCTCGCCGAGCACCACCGGTACCTGGCGGTCCTGGAACGGGTGCTCGAGCTCGAGCCCCTCGAGCTCGCGGCCCGCGACCTCGGCGAGCACGGCGCCAGCCTTCATGTGAAAGCGCTCGAGACACGCCTCGAGGAGCTCGGCGGCGAGGATCAGCCGGCGACGCTCGCCGTCCTTCCCGGCCTCGATCAGCACATAGCGAAATTCGGCATTCAGCGCGACCGCCTGGTTGGCCGGCAGCGTCCACGGCGTGGTCGTCCAGATGACGACGTCGACCGGGGCGCCGCCGAGCTGCGTGAGCCCGAGCGCGACGCGCCGCGCGAGATCGGCGTTGTCGCTCACCCGGAAGGCGACGTCGATCGCCGGGGAGGTCTTCTCCTCGTACTCGACTTCCGCCTCGGCGAGCGCCGAGCGGCAATCGATGCACCAGTGCACCGGCTTCACCCCCTTGTAGAGGTGGCCGTTCTCGATGATGCGGCCGAAAGCCCGCAGCTGCTGCGCCTCGTAGCGCGGCGCCATGGTCATGTAGGGATGGTCCCAGTCGCCGAGAATCCCGAGGCGCTTGAAGTCAGTGCGCTGCAGCTCGACCTGCTCGGCGGCGTAGGCACGGCAGGCGGCGCGGAAGGCCTGCGCGTCGAGCTTCTGTCCGGGACGCCCGTGCTTTTTCTCCACCTGCAGCTCGATCGGCAGTCCGTGACAGTCCCAGCCGGGGATGTAGGGCGAGTCGAAGCCATCGAGGGAGCGCGACTTGACGACGATGTCCTTCAGGATCTTGTTGACGGCGTGGCCGATGTGAATCGCGCCGTTGGCGTACGGCGGCCCGTCGTGCAGCACGAAGCGCGGCCGGCCGCGCGCGATCTCGCGCAGCTTCGCGTAAGTGCCGCGCTCCTCCCAGGCGCGCGCCATGGCGGGCTCGCGCTGGGCGAGGTCCGCCTTCATGGGGAACTCGGTCCGCGGCAGGTTGATCGTGTGCTTGTAGTCGGTCATCGTCATCCGTTCAAGATGCGGCGCGCATCGGCGGCGTCGCGCTGCATCTGCGCCGTGAGCGCCTCGAGCGTCGCAAAGCGCTGCTCATCGCGCAGCTTCGCGGCGAACTCCACCTCGATCTCACGCCCGTAGAGATCGTCGTCGAAATCGAACACATGTGCCTCGAGCAGCGCCTCGCCGCCGCCGATCGTCGGGCGCGTGCCGAGGCTCGCGACTCCGGGGAGCGCCGCACCCGCCACGCCGTGCACCTGCACCGCGAAGATGCCCGCGACCGGCGCACGGCGCCGCCCGAGCGCGAGGTTCGCGGTCGGAAATCCGAGGTCCCTTCCCAGGCGCCGCCCGCCGATCACCCGGCCGCGCATCGAGTACGGCCGGCCGAGCCAGCGCCCGGCGCGCGCAAAGTCACCGCACGCGAGCGCCGTGCGCACCCCGCTGCTCGAGACGCGCTCCCCGGCGACCGTCACGGCGGGCACGACATCCACGGCGAACCCGAGGCGCTGCCCGGCTGCCGCGAGCGAGGCCGCGGTCGCCTCCCCCTTGCGGGCGAAGCGGAAATCATGCCCCACCACGACGAGGCTCGGGCGCAACCGGCGCACGAGCAGCTGCGCGAAGTCCTCGGCGGAGAGGTTACGCAAAGCCTCGTCGAAGCGCAGCAGCCACAGATACTCGAGACCCGTGCCGCAGAGGAGCCGCCAGCGCTCACGGAAGGTCGTGAGCCGCGCCGGGGGATCCGCGGGCGAGAGGAACTCGCGTGGCATGGGCTCGAAGGTCAGCATGACCGCGGGCTGCGCGAGACGCTCGGCGTGGCTCTGAAGCCGCGCGATGAGCGCCTGGTGCCCGAGATGCAGGCCGTCGTAGGTGCCGATCGTCGCCACGCAGCGCTCGTGCCGGCGCGGCAGATCCACCTGTCCGCGAATGAGCTCCATGAGCCTCTTAAGTCACTGAGACGGAAGGACTAAGTTAACCCGGGCCCGGCCTGCGCAGGGCCCGTCGTAGTTTATGTGAAGCGCCCGCCCCGGGGACGCCGGTTTGCGTTGACAAGCCCCCACTGGGTCAGCAGACTACCGGCCCCCGCCCCCGGGGGGACGTACCGATAACGGAGATTGAGTGGCCAATACCAAGTCCGCCGAAAAGGCTGCCCGCCAGGCTGAGAAGCACCGCGCCCGCAACGTTGCCCTTCGCTCCCGCATGCGCACGGCGGTCCGCAAAGTGACCACGGCCATCGCCGCGGGAGACAAGGGAGCCGCTCAGAACACCTACAAGGAAGCCGTCCCGGTCATCGATACGCTCGTCGGCAAGCAGATCATCCACCGCAACAAGGCCGCCCGGCACAAGAGTCGCCTGTCGGCCCGTATTCGCGCGATGCAATGAGGCTTCGATGAACCCGAATCAAAAGACCCGGATCCCAGTCCCCGTCGTCCCGACGCCGCTCAAGTTGCGGCCTGCGGCCCGGCGGCAGTTCCTGCTGGAGATGATGCGCGCTCCCGTGAAGAGCGATCGTCCTCCTCCAAAAGCCTCATAACCGCCTCGCACAGCTCCTGCGTGCCGGCTCCCGTCGCTCCTGAGATCAGGAAGTGGGGGCCGCGATAGCGCAGTGCGCGCACGATCGCGCGCGCCCGCTGCTCCGCTTCCTTTTCCGGCAGCAGGTCGCGCTTGTTGAGCACCAGCCAGCGTGGCTTTGCCGCCAGCTC
>Ga0335081_10006234_pt1 | contig 18956 bp, 18 predicted proteins | sample Lox_Sample_35_FD_206713 | JGI IMG/M metagenome (GOLD analysis project Ga0335081, IMG submission 206713) | Soil microbial communities from Loxahatchee National Wildlife Refuge, Florida, United States - Lox_Sample_3.5 | ecosystem: Environmental > Terrestrial > Soil > Wetlands | place: USA...
GACGACCAAACCAGCTCGCTCACCGCCTATAACTACGACCCGAACGCCGCGCCCTGGCGCTCGTTCACGTACAATTACCGTGTCGATGTCAATAGCGCAGGCGTCAGCGTCCCGTGGATGGATCCCGTGCTGAGCGTCGTCAATTACGACGGCACGACCACGCTCAAGTCGGGCGAGGCCATGGCCATCGCGGCGTCGCTCGATACGTTGACCTGGTATGCCAACCCCTATGTGCCGCCCCCGCCGCCCGGCCCGGGCGGAGGTGGCGACGGGCTGCCCGTCTTGCTCGGCCTTTCCGGCAACGGCATCAACGTCGTGCCGCTCGGCGCCTCGACGGCGCGATTCGACATGATCGGCGACGGAACGCCGGTGCCCACCGCCTGGGCGGGCGCCGGCGACGGCATCCTCGCCATCAATCTCGGCCCCGGCGGCCAGCCGAACCCGGTCGGCGACGTCATCGACCAGGCGAAGCAGATCGAGTTCACCCAATGGGCGCCGGGCACGACCTCCGACATGGCCGCGCTCGAGCAGGCCTTCGACACCAACCACAACGGCATGCTCGACCCCGGCGACGCCGACTGGAACGACTTCCGCGTCTGGGTGAACTCCGACGGCGTCGGCACGGGTCAGGTTTATACGCTGGCACAGCTCGACATCACGTCGATCAACCTGGAGCCCAGCGGGCCGGCGCAGCAGTTCTCGGACGGGTCGGTGATCAACGGAACGACGACCTACACGATGGCCGATGGGACGACGGGCCTCGCCGGCGACGTGGCGCTGGCGTACGATGCGGCAACCCCGCAAGCGACGCCAACCGCGATGCCGAATCCGGCGCTGCAGCCTGCCGGGGGCAACACGTCGCAACCCGCGGGGAGTGCGCCGATCGCCATGCCATCCGTCGACGACCGGCTCTCGGCGCTGCTCGGCGGCCCGCCGGCCGGAAGCCCGATCACCGTCGGTTCCGCCGACAGCGGGTCGTTCACGCTATCGAACGGATCGAGTGGCGATGCGGCGCTGTCGCGGCTGATCGGCGCGATGGCCGCATATCCGGGAGGCAATTCGGGGATTGCGGCGTCACCGTTCGTGCCGGCGATCGGCGACCCGAACCAGCACGGGCCCCTCGCGGCGGCGTTGCGTTGACGGACGGAATGCGCGGTTCGCCGCCGTAACCGCGCGCGAGCGGCTGCTGCGCATCGCCAGCGCAACCGGGCCAACAGCACGGCCCCCCTTCCGGCCGATCGCGCGTTTGATGTAGCCTGATCGTCAAGCGGCCCGTCGGACGTGCCGAAGTCGGCAGCACCAGTGGCGTCGGCAGGCGCCTCCGCCGTCAACACCCTTGCCACGCAAGGACCGCGCCGCCCGACAGTCCGCGACCATCACAGGAGAGCCCGCATGGACGAGCCGGCACTGCGCGACCTGATCGACGAGGTCAAATGCGGGCGCCTGTCGCGCCGCGCCTTCATCAGCCGGATGGTCGCGCTCGGCCTTACGGCGCCGCTCGCCACACAGATGCTCAACCATGCGGGCGTGGCGCGGGCGCAGACCAAATCCCAGTACAAGCCCACCAAGCGTGGCGGCGGCGGCGCCCTCAAGCTGCTGTGGTGGCAGGCCCCCACCCTGCTCAACCCGCACTTCGCCACCGGCACCAAGGACCAGGAGGCGACGCGCATCTTCTACGAGCCGCTGGCGAGCTGGGACAACGACGGCAATCTCGTGCCGATCCTCGCCGCCGAGATTCCCGACTTCGAGAACGGCGGGCTGTCGCGCGACGGCCGCTCGGTCACCTGGAAGCTCAAGCCGGGCGTGCGGTGGCATGACGGCGCGCCGCTGACCGCCGACGATCTCGTCTTCACCTGGGCCTACGCGTCCGACCCCTTGACCGCCGCCGTGACCATCGGCAGCTACAAGGACATCACGGTCGAGAAGATCGACCCGCTGACGGTGCGCGTTCACTTCAGCAAGCCGACGGCGTTCTGGGCCGATGCCTTCGTCAGCCAGCGCGGCAACGTCATCCCCAAGCACCTGTTCGAAGCCTACACGGGCGCGAAATCGCGCGAGGCGCCGACGAACCTCAAGCCGGTCGGCACCGGCCCGTACCGGTTCGTCTCCTTCAACCCGGGCGACCTCGTGCGAGGCGAGCTCAATCCCGCCTATCACCGGGAGAACCGACCCTACTTCGACACGATCGAGATGAAGGGCGGCGGCGATGCCGTCTCGGCCGCGCGCGCGGTGCTGCAGACCGGCGAGTACGACTATGCCTGGAACACGCAGGTCGAGGACGAGATCCTGCGCCGGCTGGAAAAGGACGGCCGCGGCCACGTCGAGTTCGATGATGGCGGCGCCGTCGAGCACATCCAGCTCAACAGCACCGACCCGTGGACCGAGGTCGACGGCGAGCGCTCGAGCCTGAAGACCAAGCATCCGCTGCTGTCCGACCCCGCCGTGCGCCAGGCGCTCGCCCTCCTGGTCGACCGCAAGGCCGTGCAGGATCACATCTACGGGCGCACCGGCATCGCCACCGGCAACTTCCTCAACAATCCGCCGCGCTTCCGCTCGCCGAATACCAAGTGGGCATTCGACATCGACAAGGCCAACCGGCTGCTCGACGCCGGCGGCTGGACGCGCGGGGCCGACGGCATCCGCGCCAAGGACGGCAAGCGGCTCCGGTTCGTCTTCCAGACCTCGACCAACGCGCCGCGCCAGAAGAACCAGGCGATCGTCAAGCAGGCGTGCCAGAAGGCCGGCATCGCGATGGAGCTCAAGTCGGTCGCGGGCTCGGTGTACTTCTCGTCCGACATCGCCAATCCCGACACGTTCGAGAAGTTCTACGCCGACATCCAGATGTATACGCTCAACATGACGCAGCCGGACCCGGAGGTGTTCATGCTCGTCTATGTCTCGTGGGAGGTCGCCACCAAGGCGAACAAGTGGCAGGGCCGCAACATCGTGCGCTGGCGCAACGACGAGTACGACCAGGCCTATCGCGCCGCCGGCGGCGAGCTCGACCCGGTCAAGCGCGCCGCCCTGTTCATCCGCATGAACGACCTCGTCTGCAACGACGCGGCGATCATCCCGGTGGTGAGCCGGCCGAAGACGCACGCGGTGTCGAACAAGCTCCACCCGGCGAGTTCGGCCTGGGACAATGATTTGTGGAACCTGGCAGATTGGTATCGCGACGCGTGAGAGGCGGCGTCGGCGTAGCCCGGATGAAGGCGCGCAGCGCCGCAATCCGGGGCCGCAGACCCGGATTTCGCTTCGCTCCATCCGGGCGACTTGCTTCGTCTCCGAGCGCGAACGGCAGACCCGATGCTGCTGCAAGCGTGGCCCCGACCAAGGCGCGCAGCGGCTCGCGCTATCGCATCAACCGCGCGGCCGCTGTATAGTCGATAACCATTGCTTCCCCTCAGCGAACACAGCACCGCCGGATGTCGTTCCCACCAGCAGATCCGCAACAGGCGGAAATCGCCAATCGCCTGCAGCGCGCCGTCGGGCTGCATCAGCGCGGGCAGCTGGCCGACGCGGAGCGCGAGTATGCCGATATCCTGCGGCGCCTGCCCGCGCAGTTCGATGCGCTGCAGCTGTTGGGAGCCTTGAAGGTGCAGCAGGGCAACTGCGCCGAAGGGGCGGACCTCATTTCCCGCGCCTTGCGGATCAATCCGCGGTCGGCCCGCGCACTGTTGAACCTCGGACATGCGCTGGCATGCTTGGGTCGCCAGGAGGAAGCCATCGGCAGCTTCGAGCGCGCCCTGGACGTGCAACCCGAATACCCGCAGGCACGGCAAGGCTTGGGAAAGTCGCTTCTCGCACTCGGGCGATACGAAGCCGCCATCGCGAGCTTCGATCGGCTGCTGCGGACGCAGCCGAACCATGCCGACGCGCACGGCCAGCGCGGCCTCGCGCTTGCTCATCTTGGCCGCAATACGGAGGCCCTCGCCGCCCTCGATAAGGCCCTCGCGCTGCGCGCCGGCGACCCCGACATTCTCAACTGCCGCGGAAACGTCCTGCGCTCGCTCCAGCGCTACGAGGAAGCGCTGCGAAGCTTCGACGCCGTTCTCGCGCGAAGCCCGGATAGTCCCCGGGTTCTATGCAACCGCGGCTCGACCTTGGCCGACATGGATCGCTGCACCGAAGCGATCGCCTGTTTCGATCAGGTGCTCGCCATGCAGCCGGACATGGCCGAGGCCCACTACAATCGCGGAAACGCGTTGCGCAAGATGGGTCGCATCGGCGATGCCATCGCGAGCTACGATCGCGCCCTGGCGCTTGTCCCGACCTATGTCGACGCGCTGCATAACCGTGGTGCGGCGCTTGAGCTGGAGTTCCGCTTCGAGGAGGCGATCGCAAGCTATGAACAGGTTCTGGCCCTCCGGCCCGACAACCCGTTCACCGCCGGACAATGCGCGTTCTGCCACCTCAGCCTCAATGATTGGCCGCGGGCCTATGCCCGCAAGCAGGCTCTCGACGCGCGGCTCGACGCCGGCAGCGGCGATGCGGAGCCCTTCGTGCTCCTCGCGTTCGGAGACGAGCCGGCGGCGCAACTCGCGCGGACACGCGGCTACGTCCGGCGGCGGTTTCCCCGCGAGGTCGCGCCGGTTCGCCGAGCGCCGCTTCGTCGCGCCGACAAGATCCGCGTCGCCTATCTCTCGTCGGACTTTCGCCAGCACCCGACGTCCTTTCTCATCGCGGAGCTGCTCGAGGCGCACGACCGCAACCGGTTCGAGATCATCGGCGTCTCGTTCGGTCCCGACGATGCGAGCGCAATTCGCACGCGCATCGTCAAATCGTTCGATCGCTTCGTCGATGCCAGGCCCACGGGCGACGCGCAGGTCGCCGCGCAGATGGCCGACATCGGCGTCGATATCGCGATCGATCTCAACGGCTATCTTGCCAGCAACCGCATGGGAATCTTCGCGTACCGGCCGGCTCCCCTTCAAGTTGCCTATCTGGGATACCCGGCGACGACCGGGACACCGTTCATCGACTACATCATCGGCGATCGTTTCGTCACGCCGCTCGAGGAGGCGGATTGCTACACGGAGAAAATCGTTCAGCTGCCCGAGTGCTATCAGGCGAACGATGCGACGCGCGAGATTGCGCGGCAAATCCCTTCGCGCACCGAGGTCGGGCTTCCGCCGGAGGGCTTCGTGTTCTGCTGTTTCAACAACAACTACAAGATCACGCCGCCCGTGTTCGATGTCTGGATGCGGCTGCTCCACGCGGTCGAGCGAAGCGTCCTCAGGATGAGGGTGGGTCTAACGAAAGTGCCCGCGTCAATGTCGCTTCGGGTCGGACTTGACCGCTTCAACAAAAGCCCCGCGTCCGTCGCCAAGCAGGCGTAGCCCGGATTTCGGCGCTGCGCGCCTCCATCCGGGCTAGGCCGCCGCGTAGGCGAAGAAGCCGCGGCCCTTCTTGCGGCCGAGATAGCCGGCGTGGCACATCTGCTTGAGCAACGGGCTCGGGCGGAATTTCGGGTCCTCGAAGCCCTCGTACAGCGTCTGCATGATGTCGAGCACGACGTCGAGGCCGATCAGGTCGGCGAGCGACAGCGGGCCCATCGGATGGTTGGCGCCGAGCTTCATCATGGTGTCGATGTCCTCGGCCGAGGCGAGGCCTTCGTAGACGCAGTTGATCGCCTCGTTGATCATCGGGATGAGCACGCGGTTGACGACGAAGCCGTAGCTGTCCTTCGACACGCGGGCCTTCTTGCCGAGCGAGTCGACGAGGGCGACGACCTGCTCGCACACCGCGTCCTCGGTCTGCAGCGCGCGGATCACCTCGACGAGCTGCATCATCGGCACCGGATTGAAGAAGTGCATGCCGATCACCCGGCCCGGCCGCCGCGACGCCGCCGCGATCTGCGTCACCGAGATCGACGACGTGTTGGTGGCGATGATCGCCTGGTCGGCGCAGATCGCATCGAGCTCGCGGATGATGCCGGCCTTGAGGTCGTAGTCCTCGAGCACCGCCTCGACCACGATGTCGCATGGGGCGAGGTCCTTGATCTCGGTGGTCGGGCGAATGCGCCCGAGCGCCGCGTCGCGGTCCGCCGCCGGCAGCTTGGCGCGCGCGACGAGCCGTTCCAGGCTCTTGGCGATCGTCGCCATGCCGCGCTCGACATATTCCGGCTTGAGGTCGCGCATGACGACCGGGTAGCCGGCGGCGGCAAAAGCCTGCGCGATGCCGTTGCCCATGGTTCCGGCGCCGAGGACGCCGACGTGGCGGATATCGAGTGACATGAGGTCTGCCCTGCTCGTTGCGCCCACCCCGCGGGCGCGCACTATGGCGGCCGTGTGTGACGCGTCCTTGATCTGGGTCAAACGATGCATGTCCGCCAAAGCGGCGTTTGCGCCGGCCGGGCCTGTTCTGCCAGGATCGGACCGGCTTCCCCCTGCAACGCCCAGGACGATCGCCCATGCAGCTCATTCGGTTCAGCGAGCCCGGACCGCCGGGCGTGATGGCGTGTCTCGACGTGCCGGTGCCGCAGCCGCAGGCCGGCGAGGTGCTGATCCGCGCGCACGCGATCGGCGTCGGCATGCCCGATGTCCTGATCCGCGCCGGCACCTACAGCTGGATGCCGCCGCTGCCGGCGACGCCGGGCACCGAGCTGTCGGGCACGATCGAGAAAATCGGCGCGGGCGTGACGTCGCGCCGTGTCGGCCAGCGCGTCTACACCACGGCGCGCGAGCGGCCGCATCGCGGCGGGCACTATGCCGAATATGTCGCGGCGCCCGCCGAGGCGACCTTCGTGCTGCCGGACGGCGTCGACCTCGACGCCGCGGCAGCGCTCGCCAACTACCAGGTCGCGTATCACATGCTGCATGACGCGGTGCGGCCGCGGCCGGACGAGCGCATCTTGATCTACGCCGCCGCGGGCGGCATGGGGAATGCGCTGATCGATCTCGCCACGGCCGCCGAGCTCGTGACGATCGGCGTGGTCGGCGGGGCCGACAAGGCGCGCTTCGCCCGCGACATCAGCGCCGATCACGTGATCGACCGCAAGGCGGAGCAAATCGACCAACGCGTCCGCGACATCACCGGCGGCCGCGGCGTCGACATCATCATCGATCCGGTCGGCGGGCCGACGATTCCGGCCAACATCGCGCTGCTCGCGCCGTGCGGCACGCTGGTGATCTACGGCGGGCTCGGCGGCAGGGCGCAGCTCGATCTCATGCCGACGCTGCGCGCGAGCCAGAGCTCGCCGGCGGTGCGGGCGTTCAGCATCCATACCTGGGATCACCTGGTCGAGGAGCGCCGCGCCGGCATGCGCGCGCTCATCGACATGCTGGCGGCCGGCCAGCTCAAGCCGCGCATCCATGCGCGCCTGCCGCTCGCGCAGGCCGCGCGCGCCCACGAGATGCTCGAGAGCGGCGCCGTGCTGGGCAAGCTGCTGCTGACGCCGGGGTGACCTCAGAGTCCGCGGCCGAGCGAGGCGGCGAACAACGCGAAGGCGACGATGGCCGCCGCAATCCAGCGGGCATCGCGCGCGACGGGAGCGGCCGGCGCTGCCCCGACCGCGACACCCTGCCGCGCGCGCAGCGCGAACAGGAGCCCGGCATTCGCGGCGAAGGTCTCGAGCGCGCATTCGCGCACGGCGCCGAGCCGGTCCGGCGCATAGAACGCCGCAGCCGCGCACGCCGCAACGCCGGCGGCCACATAGGACATCAGGATCAGCCGTCGCGTCCCGCCATCGGGTGATGACGGCAATTCGCGCCGGACCACGACCAGCGCGGCCGCATAGAGGATCGTGCCGAGCACGATCAGGCCCGGCCGCCACAGCGCATCCGGCACCAGCCCGCGGAGCGCAAACGCCCAATCGTCGCGATTCAAGCTCGCCGAATAGATCATCTGGGCCGCCGGCCAGAACACGTTGAAGACGCCGGCGAGCAGCAGGAACATTCGCATTGGCGGGCTCCAGCGGCGCCAGCGCAGCGCGAGAAAGCAGAGGCCCGCGGCGACCAGATTGGCGATTGGGCCGGCCGCATCGACCACGCGCATGCCCGGCGCGCAGCGGAAGAACGCGGCGCCGAGCCGCACGATCCTGCCGCCGGCAAGCGCGCACGCGCCGCCATGGCCGATCGCCTCGTGCACGACATCCGCCGCCATGTAGGCGAGCGCCGCGAGCGCCGCGACGGTCAAGAGGCTGTCACGCGCCGGTTGTCCGGGTTGAGCTGACGTGAGCTCGCGCATGCGCGCGTCAATCCGCCGAGATCTTCGCGAACGCGATCATCTTGCGCCACTTCTCGATGTCGGCGCGCACGAAGGCATCGAGCTCCGCCGGGGTCATCGGCATCGGCTGGCCGCCGCCGTCGGCGATGCGGGCGAGGATCTTCCCGGATTGGCCTTGGCGTGGTCGATGAACTCGCGCACGCTGCCCACCGGCAGGGAGGGCGGCACGACCATCACGTCGGGGATGCGCATCATGCCGGCGACCGAGACCGCGTCGCGCGTGAATACATAGGGCAGCTTCCTGTAGAGCGAGGCGCTGATCGTGATGGTGGGGCCGGCGAACAGCAGCACGTAGCCGTCGCCCGGCGCGGCGACCATCGCCTCGGTCGCGAGATTGCCGCCCATGCCGGTGCGGTTCTCGACGAAGAACTGCTGGCCGAAATGCTGCGCCAGCCAGTCGGCGAGGAAGCGGGCCGCGACGTCGGTCGGGCCGCCGGCCGCGAGCCCGACGAGGACGCGCACCGGCCGGATAGGTCGCCGCGCCGGCCGGGCGCGGCATCGCCGCCACGGCGCCCGTCGCGCTCGCCAGACGAAGAAAGTGACGGCGGCCGATTGCCATGACGTGCCCCCCGCGCGCTGACGCCGCCCTGCCCGGACCATGCGGCTTGTCCGTCCGGCAGACGATACGCTATCGGGTCTGAGCGGCGCGGCCAAGCACCCGCGGCACGGTCGTATGCGCTAACGAACTTCCTTCCAATTGTCCGCGATATAGCCGCCCGCATCGACCGGCATCACGATCTTGCCGGCAACGGCGCGGTCACCCACGCACGACCATGCATAGATCGTCGCGTGGCCGGTCGCCGCCATCGGGATGTCGGCGGCGCCGGGGTGCGCGCGGCACCAGGCGCTCGCGCCCGGATTGGCGCGCCGCGCGTCCGCCTGATCGCAGACGAGGTTCGCGCCGACATAGCAGCCCATCAGGATTGCGCCGACGCAGCGCACATAGCTCGCGCCGCGCACCGCGGCGACGTCGACGTCGAACGCCTTGGCGAGCGGCGCGAGCAAGTTTGCCGGCGCCGGCGCGGGCCTCGCGTGGGCCGGATTTGGGCAATAGGGCTGCGCCGCCGGCGACGCGGGCGCGCACGCCAGTGCGATCACGGTGGCGGCGGCAAATGTCTGGGCGATTGCGGCGAGGCGCATGGATTTCCTCCGGCTTGCCGGCCCGGCGCAACGCACGGCCGACACGTCAATTGCACTCTGACGCGCAATTGAGGAATAATCATGTAAGGCGACGCGCACGATGGCGCGGACGCGGGAGGCGAGCTTGCCATGCGGAATAGAGCAGCCATGATGCGTACATCTCTCGTCGCACTCGCGCTCGGCGTCGCCGCCAGCGCCGCCGCGCAGGATCGCTGGACCACCTACGCGAATCCGCGCTTCGGCACGACGATCGACTATCCGGCCGACCTTTTTGCGCAACCCGATCCGCCGCCCGAGAACGGCGACGGCCAGGCCTTCCACACCCGCGACGGCCGCGCGCGCCTCGCGGTGTGGGGCCAGTACAACGTGGACAGCGACAGCCCGCAGAGCTACGTGCAGAAATACGTCGAGCCGAACGGCGGCATCACCTATCGGCAGATCACGCCGCGCTATTTCGCCGTGTCGGGCCTGCGCAAGGGCGACATCTTCTACCAGCGCTGCAATTTCGCCGCCGCGCCCGGCGACGTCATCGACTGCTTCGAGCTGACCTATCCGCCGGCGGACAAGGCCGCGATGGACAAGGTGGTGCCGCGGCTCGGCCGGTCCTTGCGCTCGGGGGAAACGGGCGGCGACCGGCGATAGCGCGCGTCCGGCGCGCCACTCGCGCCGTCGCGCGCAAGGCGTGCACGGCCCGCGACCCGCCGCGTGCCGCCTCCTCGGCTGAAATCGACGACACCCGCGGCGGTGCGGCAACGCCGCCGCCGCGCCGCGCTTGCGCCCGGCCCGACCGACCGCCTAGGCTTGCCGGCAAAACAACGGCCGTGGGAGGACAAGATGGTGCGGCGCATCGCTTTGGCGGCTTTCGCGATCGCGGCGAGCCTGCATTGCTGCGGCGGCGCGGCCGCGCAGACGTTTCCGACCCGACCGGTGCGCTTCATCCTGCCCTACGGGCCGGCGAGCGCGAGCGACACGACGGCGCGCCTGTTTGCCGACCGGCTGTCCAAGCTGTGGAACGAGCCGGTGCTGGTGGAGAATCGCCCGGGCGGCGACGGCCTCGTCTCGCTCGACGCCTTCGTGCAGGCGCACGACGACCACGTGCTGTGGTTCGGCCCGGCCGGCGCCTTCAACGTGCTGCCGTACGGGCACGACACGCTGCCGTTCGACCCCAAGCGCGACATCAACCCGATCGTCAGCGTCTCGCAGGTGGTGCTCGCGGTGTCGATGCCGGCATCGATGCACGTCGACACGCTCGACCAGCTCATTGCGCTCGCGCGTCGCGAGCCCGGCAAGCTCAACGCCGCGGCGGCGCAGGGCATCTCCGACTTCCTGCTGTTCGGCTTCATCAAGAAGACGGGGCTCAATATCGTGCGGGTGCCCTACCGCGACATCATGCAGGCGCCGAACGACCTGGTCGGCGGCCGCATCCAGGTGCTGTCGACCTCCTATGCGGTGGTGCAGCCGCTCGCCAATGCGGGACGCATCAAGGTGCTGGCGGTGACGAGCCGGCAACGCGCGCCGAGCGCGCCCAACGTGCCGACCGCGAGCGAGGCCGGCTATCCGGATCTCACCTTCGAGAGCATCGGCGGCGTGTTCGGCCCGCGCGACATGCCGCTCAAGCTGCGCGAGAAGATCGCGGCGGATTTCCGGAAGGCGGCCGAGGATCCGGTGGTCCCGCAGCGGCTCGGCGCCACCGGGCAGATCATGGCGCTGCTCGGGCCGAGCGAATTCGCCGCCAGCGTCGCGGCGCAGCGCGCCAAGCTCGCCGAGCTGGCCAAGATCCTGGGCGTGAAAGCCGTGCAGTAGGAAAGCATGCGCGCCGCAAGGACAATCGCGACGGCCGTCGCCGCCCTCGCTGCGCTGGCCGCCGCGGCGCCGGGCGGCGCCGATGAGCGCGTGCGGCACGCCGGCAAGCGCTGGACGCATATCGCGCGGCACGCGCGCGGCCATCATCGTCCGGCCGGCGTGATCTATGGTGCGCCGCTCTACCTCGCACCCTCCGACTATCCCGGCTACCGCTACGGCGGCCCGCTCTATTCCACTTGCGACCGCATCAATGCGGATCGCATGCTGGTGGGCACCTGCCGGTAAATCCGTTGCGCGTCAGTGCGCGGGGCAGGCGTCGTGAGGCCGTACCGGCCGCCGCCGCCATGCGCTAGTCTCGCGGCGCAAACATATCGGGGAGGGAAACATGCCACGCATACCGATCATCGAGCGCGCCGACATGAATGCCGAGCAGGCGCGCGTCTACGACGCCGCCAAGCAGTCGAGCGGCATCGTCGGCGGGCCCTATTACGCCTATATCCGCCTGCCGAAGCTGTTCGAGGCCTGCCAGAACCTGCGCGAGTCGCTCAGCGGCGGACCGCTGTCGGCGCGCGAGACGCAGATCGTCAACCTCATGGTCGCGCGCCACTGGAACGCGCGCTATCCATGGTTCGCGCAGGCGCGCCGCTCGCGCCAAATCGGCATCGATCAATCGGTGATCGACGCGATCAATGCGCGCCAGGCGCCGGCGCTGGGCGATGCGCGCGAGAGCACCTGCTTTGCGGTCGCGCGCGAACTGCTTGCCGAGAAAGGCCTTTCCGATGCGACCTATGCGGCGGCCGAGAAGACCATGGGGCTCGAAAGCCTGGTCGCGGTCGTCGCCGCCACCGGGAGCTTCTCGATGACCTGCATGACGGCGAACTCGTTCGGCGTCGAGCCGCCGGCCGACAATCCAACGCCGCTGCGGGCGTAGGGCGAACGCAAATTGCCCGCTTGCGCGGGCGACGACTGTCGTGCTCCAACAGCCGCGTCAAGGAGGAACGCATATGGGCCGCAAGATTGCCATCATGGGAACGGGCGCCGTCGGCGGCTATGCCGGCGCGCATATGGTGAAGGCGGGCGAGGACGTGACCTTCATCGATCCCTGGCCCGCGCATGTGGAGCATATGCGGGCGCACGGCCTGCGCGTGACGCACGCGATGACCGAGCCGGAGTTCACCGTGCCGGTGCGCGCCCTGCACGTGACCGACGCCCAGCAGCTTTCCAAGGAGGCGCCGATCGACATCGCCTTCGTCTGCATGAAATCCTACGACACGGCCTGGGCGACGATGCTGATCCGGCAGTATCTCGCGCCCGACGGCTACGTGGTGTCGCTGCAGAACTGCATGAACGAGGAGACGATCGCCGGCATCGTCGGCTGGGGCAAGACGCTCGGCTGCATCGCGTCGAGCATCACGGTCAACCTGCCGGAGCCCGGCCTCGTGCATCGCGGCGCCGCCAAGCACGGCGCGCGCCACACGGTGTTTCGCGCCGGCGAGCCGCACGGCCGCATCACCAAGCGGGCCGAGGAGGTCTGCCGCCTGGTCGGCTACGCCGACAGCGCCAAGGTGACCAACAACCTGTGGGGCGAGCGCTGGTCGAAGCTCGTCACCAACGCGATGCAGAACGGGATTTCCGCCTGCACCGGGCTCGGCGGCGGCGACATGCTCAAGAACGACGCGATCCGCCGCTTCTCGACCCGCGTCGGCAGCGAGGCGATCCGCGTCGGCCAGGCGCTCGGCTATCAACTGGAGGAAATCCTCCATATCGAGCCCGACACCATCGCGCGCGCCGGCGAAGGCGACGAGGCGGCGATGCGCGCCTGCGACGAGCAGCGCTTCAAGGATGCGGGCCGCACCGCCGCGGGCCAGCGCCCCTCGATGGGCCAGGACATGCAGAAGGGCCGCCGCACCGAGATCGAGTTCCTCAACGGCCTCGTCGTGCGCGAAGGCGAGAAGGTCGGCCTGCCCTGCCGCGCCAACGCGGTGCTCACCGACCTGGTGAAGCGAGTCGAGCGCGGCGAGCTCAAGGCGGATCCGGCGAACATCACCGACCTGCGATTGAATTGAGAACGGCGCGTAGCCCGCATGGAGCCCTCGGGTCTTGCCTTCGGCAAGCCCAAGGGTGAACTCCGCGAAATGCGGGTGCATCGATCCCGGATTACGCTCCGCTCCATCCGGGCTACGCGCTTGCGGCGTGCCCACCAACAAGGAAACCCCGTCTTGCGTGCCTGTCTGTTCGCGCTGCTGCTCTTGCTCGTTCTGTGCCATCATGAGACGCGGGCGCAAACCGCCACCATCACGGGCGCGCGCATCACCTGGTACGGCAAGTTCACGGTCGGCCGGGCGAAGCGCGAGCGCGTGTCCGGCGGCGCCAACGAAGTCAGCGTGCAAGGCTCCAAGGTGAAGCCGCCGATGGTCAACAGCGACCAGGTGCCGTTTGCGCCCGACGCGATGTTCGGCTTCGGCTACGTGCTCAGCGGCGAGCCGGCGGACGCGCGCGTGAAATTGCGCTACGTGATCAAGATCCCGCCGCCCGGCGGCATCGATGCGGCGACCGGCCACACCAAGCTGACCGACGAAGGGAGCTTTCCGGGTCTGCGGCTCGGCCGCGGCGACCTGTTCATCGGCGAATCGCTTGCCGACTTCAAGAATCCGCCGGCCGGCACCTGGACCATCCAGCTGTGGTACGGCGAGCGCATGCTGCTGGAGAAGAGCTTCATCCTGGCGAAGTGATCGGGGCGCGTTCGCCTGCATGCTCCCCGTTGAACCATAGCCCGCCGCGCGGCGACTAATCCACCGGCTCGACCGAAACCGGGTTGGATTGCGGATGAACACACGATCGCGACTGATCATCGCCGGCGCGCTGCTCGCGCTCGCGGCGCCCGCCTTCGCGGCGAGCCCGCAGGCGCATGCCGACTGCGACGCCGACGATCCCGACCGCAACATCGCGGGCTGCACGCGCATCATCGACGACGTCTCCGAGGGCGCGCATATGCGCTCGATCGCGCTGGTCGGCCGCGCACTTGCCTATGACACCAAGGGCGATCGCGACCACGCCGGGGCGGATCTCGATAAGGCGATCAAGCTCGACCCGAACAACACGCTGGCCTACAACGACCGCGGCGTGCTGTGGCGCGAGAAGGGCGATCCCGACCGCGCGATCGCGGACTTCACCCGCGCGATCGAGATCGAGGCGCTGCCGCATTCCGACCTGCCGGGCAGCGGCCACGTCAACGTCTACGGCAACCGCGCGCTCGCCTACGCGGCCAAAGGCGACCTCGACCGCGCGCTCGCCGACTTCGACGCGGCCATCAAGCTCGACCCGGCCGACGCCGACCTGCACGCAAACCGCGCCCGCATCTTCATCGAGCGGCACGAATCCGACCGCGCCCTGCCCGATCTCGACGCCGTGATCCGCCTCGATCCGGCCCGCGCCTTCGTCTTCAAGGCGCGCGGAACGATCCGCTACGAGCAATATGCGCGCAAGAGCGCGTGGATCGAGCCGCGCGATCTCGACGGCGCGATCTCCGACCTGACGCAGGCGATCACCCTCGATCCCAACGACGGCGACGCCTACTACGCGCGCGGGCTCGCCTTCGTCATGGACGGCAAGCGCGACCGCGCCGCGGACGACTTTGCCGCGGCGGCCCGGCTCGAGCCGGACGACGCGCAGGTCGCCAAGATGCACCAGCGCTTCATGCCACGGTCGAATAGGCCGAGCGGGGATTTGTCCGCCGGCAAGTGATCCGGACGCCACAGCGCGACGGCTTTTCTTCGAATCGTCATCGCGCTTCAGCTGATTGCTTGAGCATATGTTTGTGACGTTGAACCCGCCGCGACCTAGCGCCGACTAACCCACGGGCTCGACACGAATCGGCGCGTATTGCAAATGAACGCCACAGCGAGACTGATCATCGCCGGCGCGCTGCTCGCGCTCGCGGCGCCCGCCTTTTCGGCGAGCCCGCAGGCGCATAGCGACTGCGACGCCGCCGATCCCGACCGCAACATCGCGGGCTGCACGCGCATCATCGATGACCTCTCCGAGGGCGCGCATATGCGCTCGATCGCGCTGGTCGGCCGCGCCCTCGCCTACGAGGCCAAGGGCGACGTCGACCGTGCGATCGCCGATTTCGACGCGGCGATCCGGCTCGATGCCGACGATGCGGAGGCGCACCGTCAGCGCGCCCGGCTGTTTCTCGAGAAGCACGATCTCGATCGCGCGGCCGCCGACCTCGACGCCACGATCCGCCTCGACCCGGGCCGCGCATTCGACCATTACGTGCGCGGCGTCATCCGCTACGATCGCTACACCTACGCAAGTCCGTGGATCGAGCAGAGCGATCTCGACGGCGCCATCGCGGATCTGAGCGAGGCGATCCGTCTCGCTCCGCGGGACACCCGGCCCTATCGCGCACGCGCGCTCGCCTGGCGGACCGACGGGCGTCGCGACCGCTTCATCGCCGACATGGTCGAGGCCGCCCGGCTCAATCCCAGCGACACGACGCTCGTGGCAAGCGTCGAGCAGCTCGCGCCATCAGCGCACATCGTTGCGGGCGATCCCGTCTCCGACGAATACCCGCTCGAGCTCGGGGCGAAGTTCCACTGGGACCGGCATTGAACTGCCGTAGGCAACAGCGCCCCGACATCGTCAGCCGTCGCGCGGCGCCGGCGGTTCGGCATGGGCGTCGGAATGCCAGGTCGCGAGATGCTCCGCATGGGTGGGCCCATAGGCGCCGGCGCGGAAGTATTTGTCGTAGAAGCCGGTGTCCAGGTGATGCGCCTGCATGAGCCACATCAGGTGCATGGCATCGAGGCTGCCCGGGAAACGGCCATAGGTCTCGTAGATGTAGTTGCACACCGCCTTGGTGCAGGCGATGCCTTCCTCGCTGATCTCGACCGCGCCGAGACGATGCTCGGCGTTAGCCATCAGATAGGGCGCATGGTCGGGCTTGCTCGCGCTCCCGCGCAGAAACGGCACCAGCAGCGTGTCGACCGCGGCATCCATGCTCGGGAAATAGGGCGGGCAGTACGCCTCGAAGACGCCATCGAGGCCGACCGGATGTGACAGCAGCGGCCCGCCGCGCGGCACCACCGTCCGGAAACCCAGCGCGGCGAAAACCTCGCGCGACAGGAACCCGCAGTGCATCCACCCGCCGATCCCCAGCGCCTCGGTGGCGAGGAAGATGTTCTGACAGATCACGGCGGGCTCGCTGAACATGTAGTAGCAGGCCTGGCGCTCGAGGTGCGACAGCGTGACCGCATTGTGCTCGTCGAGGAACCCACTCCCGAGCCATCTTTCGGTGCCGGCCGGGCGGAAGCCGTGGCGGTCGTCGACGATGTTCGCGCCGGGACCGCCCTTGGCGGCAAAGCGCTCGAGGCGCGGATCGACGAACTGGGCGATCAACCCGATGAAAGCGGCGCTGACGTCGCAGACCGGGATGAACAGCGTCGAGCCCGGCATGTTGGAGACGGACAGGTTGTGCCCCGAGAGCGGCGGCACGCGCCGCGCGATGTCGAGCCGGACGTCGCGCAGCGTCTTGCGGTGCCCGCGATAGAGCGACAGGACCCTGTCGCGCTCGCCAGGCGCATCGACTTCCCTCAGCCTGGCCGCCGCCGGCGCGGCCGGATCGATGACGAACACGCCCTGGTCGTTGGTGAAGAAGAGCGCGGTGCGGCGACCACGCGATGTGCTCGGAAACGTGCGGCCCTCGCCCCCACGATATGGCAGCGGCCGACTCTGATCCCACAGCGCGATGCCGGAAAAGCCGACGCCGGCAGCGACCAGCAAGGCCTCTTCGCTCTCGGCAAGCGGCAGCGGCGCCTGTTGCGATTTGTATCGGTAGGGCCCTTCGGGGATCTCGAAACCCAACCCGAAGCGTCGCGATCGCCTGCCGAACAAGGCCTCGAACAGGGGATATTCCCACACCTTGTGCAGGAGGCCAGGCGAGCCGGAGTCGGTCATTGGCAAGCTCCACAGTGCACGGCGAACGCCGCACGCGATGAGAGCCGAAACCTATCATGAGGCGCGGCCGCTTTTGGACTGCGCCGATATCATGCCAGCGATCAATACGCGTGATCATTCGGGCGGACACCCGTTCACGACGTCGACACGAAGCGCGCGGGCGCGGTTGCGGCACGGACGACGCTATCGCCCGCGCCACGCCCCGATCGCCGGCCGTGCTATTCCCAGATTGTCCCGCAGGGTCGTGCCGGCAAATTCCTTGCGAAACAGGCCGCGCCGCTGCAGCTCGGGAACGACGTGGCGCACGAAGTCCTCGTAGGCGCCGGGCACGTGCGTCGCCGACAGCACGAAGCCGTCGCAAGCGGGCGCCGCGAACCATTCCTCCAGCCGATCGGCCACCTCCTTCGGCCCGCCGACGATCGGGTTGTGCACGCGCCCGCGGCCGCTGATGCGGATGAAGTCGCGCGCGGTCGGATTCTTCTTCACGTTGACCACGCGGTCGCGGATCGCCTGCAGGCCGGACATCGCGGAGAGCTCCGCGTCGCTGAACGGCTCGTCCATGCCCTTCTTGGCGAAATCGAAGTTGAGCGCCTCCGACAAGAGCGAGAGCGCATCGATCTCGAGCGGCAGCTTTGCGATCTCGGCCCATTTGTCCTCGGCCTCGCTCTTGCTCGCGGCCGCGACCGTATTGACGAGATGCGTGACCTTGACGGCATCGGGATCGCGGCCGAAGCCGGCGACCGCCGCCTTGAAGTCCGCGTAGTCGCGCTTGCCGATCTCGATGCTCGGATAGACCACGAAGATCACCTCGCCCCAGCGCGCGCCGAACGCCTTGCCGCGCCCGCTCGCGCCGGCCTGGATGATCACCGGATGGCCCTGCGGCGAGCGCGGCACCGTGAAGGGCCCGCGCGAGCGGAAGTAGCGGCCGGCGTAATCGAGACGGTGCACCTTGTCGGGATGGGCAAAGAGGCCGCTCGCCTTGTCCTGCACGATGGCGTCGTCCTCCCACGCGTCCCAGTGGCCGAGCACGATCTCCATGAACTCGTCGGCGCGGTCGTAGCGCAGGTCGTGCGCGATCGCTTCCTCGCGGCCCATATTTTGCGCCTCGCCGTCGTTGAGCGAGGTGACGACGTTCCACGCGGCGCGCCCGTGCGTCATCAGGTCGAGGGTGGCGAAGACGCGCGCCACGTGGAACGGCTCGTAGTAGCTCGTCGAATAGGTGGCGCCGAGGCCGAGCCGCTCGGTCGCCATGCCGAGCACGGTCAGCACGGTGACGGCGTCGAGCTTCACGCAGCGGATGCCGTGCGCGACCGTGTGGCCGTGGTCGCGCCCGTACATGTCGGGCATCGACAGGCGGTCGTCGAAGAAGCCGAGGTGGAACCTGCCCTCCTCCAGCACGCGGCCGATATGCTGGTAGTACTCGGGCGACCAGCTGTCGGTGCGCGAGGCCGGATGGCGCCAGGAGCTCGCAAGATTGGTGCAGTTCTGCGCCTGCAGGAAGCCGACCATGATGATCTGGCGCATCAGCGGACTCCGTCGCAGTGCTCCCCCGCCTCGCGCTCCCGGGCGGACGCGAGGGACAGGGCCGCATTATGACGCGCACGCGACCGCCGAGTCACCCTGCCGCCCCGGGGCGTTGCCCCTCAAAGCCCGCCGTAGGCAGAGCCGGTCCCCCGTCACGCGGCGGACATGACATTTCGCTAGTGTCCCGATTCCGACGTTCGTATCACTTTGCAGCACTCTCTGAACGAACGTCGGAATCGAAAGGACACTAGCCACTTTATTGATTCTAGTGCGGCTCTTGGATTTGACGTTCCTATGCCGAC
>Ga0335081_10006235_pt1 | contig 18956 bp, 20 predicted proteins | sample Lox_Sample_35_FD_206713 | JGI IMG/M metagenome (GOLD analysis project Ga0335081, IMG submission 206713) | Soil microbial communities from Loxahatchee National Wildlife Refuge, Florida, United States - Lox_Sample_3.5 | ecosystem: Environmental > Terrestrial > Soil > Wetlands | place: USA...
TTCTCCTGCGGTGGGAAAGAGTGCCACGCGCTGTCGGCATAGCGCCAGATTCCTACTCCGCCGACTCCGTCCATGGAGTGCGCGACGGTTATCGCCTTCCTCACGTAGTCTGCCTGCCTCTCTTGGCTGTAGCCCAGGAGCGCGGGGCCGCTGGGATACCCGGTTTCCATGATGAGGACTCGGGAGCCAACCGACTTTGACGCCTCCTGCGCCCTACCAAAGACGTTGAGGTCGATGGGGTAGGCCGATTTGTAGTTTGGGTAGAAGTCGAGGCCGATGACGTCGCTGAACGCCGAGTACTCTCGAACGTCTAGCTTCTCGGAGTCGGCTTCGAGGTTCACGACCGTAACCGCCGACTCGTCCTCCTCGTGAACGGCGCCGTTCAGCGCGCGAAGCAGCATGGGCCTGAATTCCTTCGGGTCGATCCATATGGCCCCCGACCGCCAACCCCCGGCCACGTGCATCTCCCACCAGTCCGGCTCGTTTTCTATCTGCCAGTGCCTTATCCGGCCCCTGTAGTGACGGACCAGCAGCCTCGTGTGGACGACTATCCTCTTCAGATAGTCTTCGTACTTCTCTGCGTTCAGCCCCTCGGGGAGCATGCGGCTGTACCCGCAGCCGACGACCGGCAATATGCCGATTCCATGGCTCGCCAGTGTGTCGACGAGATAGTCCGTGGGCCAGGAGGAGTATGACGATTCGAGCAGGGAGTCGAGGTCCGCTTCAGGGACCGGCGTGGATTCGAAGAACCTCCAGGGAAACCAGCAGCGGACGTAGTCGGCTCGGGCATCCCGGAGCGACTCGGCGAGGGCCAGAGTCGCCCGCGCAGCCGCGGTCGCCGGTTCCGGCTCCTGGTGCCTTCTGATCTCCGCATCGTCCACCCGGGCCGAGGTCGATCCTTCCGGGAGGCTGAGTGAGAGCAGGTGAGGCAGAACGATGGACTTTGGCTCCCTTAGCCCGGCGTACCTCCACGCGTCGTCCAGGTTCATACCGAAGGAGAAGCGGCTGGCGAGGTCGAGCATGGTCGCTCACGCGAAACGCACGACAGACTTTATCTCTTCCTCGTCTCCGTGCGAATACGCTTCGGCGCACCGCTCCGGGTCCCACACCCTCGTAACCATGCTCTCCAGGAGCCCCGGCCACCTCGTCTTCATCGCGGACATGTCCCTGGCCCCTTTCACAAAGTAGCTCTTGTTCGCGTTCACCGAGCCAAGGAACACTCTGTTCCCAAGGACCAGGTTCGTAAAGACCGACCCTGCGTCCTCGGAGGCTATCTGATCCCTGTAGATTCCGAGGTAGGAGACAACGCCGTTCACCTTCGTGAGGTTCTGGGCCTCCAGTGCGACGCTGGCGCTCCCCGTCAGCTCGAAGACCATGTCGTACCTCCCCGCCATCCCCTCGAGAGGTGCCTCCTTCGCGTTGATGTACGTGGCCCCGGTTCGTTCGACCAGCCTCGCCTTCAGGCTCCGGCTCGACCTGGTGGCCACGGTGTGAACCGTGAGCCCAGAGAGCCGAAGGAGCGCGGTTGCGAGAATGCCGACGGGGCCGGCCCCCAGGACCAGGGCGGATTCAGGCTTCCACTTCATGCGCGACGACTGAATCCGAGTAGCCTGCAGGAGCCCCTTCTCCACTACGGTGAGAGGCTCGAGCAGGACTCCCACTTCGGCGAGGCCCTCCGGGAGCCTGACCACGAAACCGGCGTCGCTGACGGCCAGCTCCCTGGCGAATCCATGAAGCTGCTTGATGCCGTGCTCTTTGTAGTGACCTGTGAGGCACATGTCAGACTCCCCGGCCCTGCAGTTGAGGCACCTGTCCTGGCAGCCGCGTCTGACGGTGGGCACGACCAGGTCTCCCTTTTTCAGACCCGGGGCGATCGGTGAGCCGGAAGCCACACGGCAGATCGATTCGTGTCCGAGGACGAGGAAGCTGGACGAAGGCGGGGCTTCGCCGTAGAATCCGGCGACGATGTCTCGGTCCGTCCCGCAGATTCCAACCCTGAGGACCCTCAGGAGGAGCTCGTTTCTCCCTGGTTCAGGGACTTCCTGGTCGATCACGCGGAGCGAGGCCGGCTTCCTGGGCGTGACCGCTATGGCTTTCGTGGGCGACCCTCCCTACCGCGACCCCTTGTCTCGGTAGGGGAAGAGGTACGGAATCAGGGGCCTGTCGCTCCAGTCCACGTAGCACGTCTTGAGCTGGGTGTAGCACTCCAGGCCGTAGCGGGACCCTTCCGCGCCGACGCCCGTCTGCCTGAAGCCAGTGTGGGCGCCCTGCAGCTGCTCGGGCCCGACCTGGTTGACGTAGCACTCGCCGAACTTTATCCTGTGCATGGCGTTCATGATCCGGTTGTTGTCCTTCGTGAAGACGTAGGACGCCAGCCCGTACTTTGAGTCGTTCGCGAGCTCGATGGCCTGGTCGAAGTCGTCCACTCCCAGGACAGGTACCACCGGCCCGAAGATCTCCTCCTGCACTAGCCTCGAGTCCTGAGACAGGCCGTCAATGACGGTGGGCTCGAAGAACCAGCCCTTGGCTGTTCCCGGCGGGCGGGAGCCTCCGGAAAGAATCCTGCCCCCCTCCTCCTTCGCCGTCTCCACGAAGCCCTCGGCGGTCCCTCGCTCCTGGCTGCTGACCATCGGCCCCAGGTCGGTCCCGTCGGCCGTGGGGGGACCCACCCTCAGATCCTTCGCCAGGCTCACGAAGGACTTCACGAAGCTCTCCTTGATCCTGCGGTCGACGTACATTCGTTCGGAGCAGATGCAGGTCTGACCGCAGTTCCAGAACCGCGCCCAGAGGGCACACCTGAGCGCCCACTCGATGTCCGCGTCCTCCCAGACGATCAGCGGGGCCTTGCCACCCAGCTCGAGGATCAGCTTCGCGAGGTGGTTCGAAGCTCGCTCCATGATCTTCTTGCCGGCTTCGGTGCTGCCCGTCATGGTCACGAGTCCGGTGGAGTCGTTGTTCACGAGCTCGTCCCCGACATCGGACCCGCTCCCTATCACGACGTTCAACACCCCTTTCGGGAGACCGGCTTCCTGCGCGATTCTGGCCAGCTCCAGAGTGCTGAGCGGGGTGTTGCTGGAAGGCTTCGTCACGACGGTGTTCCCGGTTATGAGCGCCGGTGCGAGCTTCCTTGCCACCGTGGCTGAAGGGAAGTTCCAGGGCGTTATCGAGCCCACCACCCCGATTGGAAGCCTGAGGATCAGCACGGTCTGGCGTGGCGAGTCGCCGGGCAGGACATCCCCTTCTATCCTGCGTGCGAACTCAGCGTAGTATTCGAAGTTCGCTGCGGCACCATCCACCTCCAGCCTCGCTTCATACAGAGGCTTCCCCTGCTCTGAAGTGAGAACCTCGGCCAGATCCTCCCTGTCCCGCCTGATCAGCTCAGCGATCCTGTGTAGATAGGCGGCCCTCTGAACCGGAGAGAGCTCCTCCCAGTGAGGCTGCGCGCGCAGAGCCGCCTCTATGGCCCGCTTCACGTCCTGCCGGTTCCCTTTCGGGACGGTCGCGATAGTCTCCTCCGTGGCCGGGTTGACCACGCCCATCTTCTCCCCGCCCGCTGAATCAGTCCATTCGCCGTCGATGTACATGCCGTAGCGGCGTCGGCTGGAAGCCTCGTCACCGTGCCCCGACTTCAAAGCGCCCGTGCATAAGACCGCTTCATTGGATTTAAGTCTTGGCGGAGACTCCTGGTTTCTCCGAGGGCTCAGTCCGTGATCGGAACGGCCAGCGCCCTGCAGGGAGCAGCGTCGCCGTTCGCCAGTCGCAGGGGCGCTGCGACCAGTAGGAACCGCCTGCCGATGAACTCCTTCACCCTGCTGTTCAGCGACTCGATGATGAAGAGCCCCGCGCCAAGGAGGGTCCTGTGAACCGAGGGCTGAGCGGCTCCAAACTTTTCGACGCTCAGGAAGTCGATGCCCACCCCCCTGGCGCGCGACCCTACGAGGAACTCGGCTGCCTCATCCGTCAGGTAGGTGTAGTTGGAGTTGAGCGAGGAGTCCCCCCACCTCTCGCTGCAGCCCGTGTAGACTATTATCACTCGGCCCTCGCAGCTCGACTTCAATTGCCCCCCCAGGTCCTCGACCGTTACCCCGCTTCCCGCTTCGAGTCGGGAGACGTCGACGACGGTCCCTTCGGCGGCGAAGCTTCCAACCGGTATCCTGTCCACAGACCGTCCTCCTTCGATGAAATGCAGCGGGGCGTCCAGGTGGGTCCCCGTGTGGGATCCCAGCGTCATGCTCGTGATGTTGACCCCGTCGTTCTCCAGCGTCTTCACCCTGCGGAAGAGCGGGGAAGGGTCGCCGGGGTAGACGGGCATGTCGTTCGAGAGCGGGACCGAGAGGTCCACTGCCATCTCGAAGCGGTACTGCAAGCGGGTCCTGGCTCCGGGCCCTTCTAATAATAGATTGCTGGCCTCGGCTCCCTGGCGGGCCCCGAGGGAGCGAGTCGGTCCGGCCGCTAGGCCCCGTCCTTCCAGGTGTTCTTGACGACCCAGACCGGCTCGTCAGGGTTGAAGTACTCCTGCCCCCGCGCTTCGTGCCCCTCGAAGACCCGCTCGTCGACCTCGACTCCGATCCCCGGCCTGTCGGGGACCTCAGTGCAGCCCCTCCGGATCTTCGACTGGTCCTTCACGAGGCTGCGCTTCCATGCCGGGAAGACGTCGTAGAACGACTCCTGTATCAGGAAGTTGGGCACCGAGGCGTCCAGCTGGATCGTGACCGCGTTCTGAACAGGTCCGAAGGCGTTGTGGAACGCCATCCGCACCCCGTAGGCCTCGGCGATCGCCGAGACCTTGCGCGCCTCGGTCACGCCCCCGATGTTGGTTATGTCGATCTGCAGGAAGTCCACGAGGCCGTTGGCCATCAGGAAAGCCGCGTACTGCTTCGTCAGGATCCTTTCTCCCAGGGCGATCCGCACGTCCGTCCTGTCGCGGTACCTCCGCAGCCCGTTGATGTCCTCAGGGTGAACCGGCTCCTCCATGAAGAGCGGGTCGAAGACCGAGAGCTTCTTGGCTGCGGCTATGGCGGAGTCGGGCTCGAAGCGCCCGTGGTGTTCTATCAGGAGCTCCACCCTCCCCCGGGTCGCGTCCCTCACCGCCCTAACCCGCTCGTAGGCCAGGTCCAGCCCCCTCCTGTCTATCGAGTCGTAGTTGGCCCCGAAGGGGTCGAACTTCAGGGCGCCATACCCCTTGGACTCCCACCTCTTCGCCTTGCTCGCGAAGTCCTCTGGCGTGACGCAGTCGGAATACCAACCGTTCAGGTAGTGCTTGATCCTTCGCCTGAACGCACCCCCGCAGAGCTTGTGGATCGGGGCCCCCTGGCTCTTCCCGATTATGTCCCAGCAGGCGATGTCGAAGGCGCTCAGGGCGGTGGTGGACTCGAAGGAAACCGGCAGATAGAAGTCGTGTTTCCTCCACTCGTGGATGTTTGCCTCAACGTTGAAGGGGTCCTTGCCTCTGTAGACCCTCCAGACCTCCTTGATGGAGTGGATCACCGGCTGCACCCTGAGGGTCGGGACCGCTTCGCCGTATCCCACGACCCCGTTGGACGTTGTCAGCTTCAGAATTATAGAATTCCCGGCCCAGGTCGCGCCTCCGGCCGCTGCCGGCTCTCCCAGCTGGTGGACCTCCATCGAGGAGATCTTCAACTCTCCCCCTCCTTCTTGAGCGTCTGGAGGCCCGCTTCAGCGAGCAGCCTCTTTACGGCCATCCGCTGCTCCTCGCTCAGGGGGCCCAAGGGCTCTCTGACCCCGCCCACCGGCATGCCCACCAACTTCATCGCCTCCTTCAGTCCCGAGGGGAAGCTACCCATTCCAATCGCCTCTATGGCCGGGAGCAGCTTCATCTGGGCTTGCCGGGCGCCCTGGTGGTCGCCCCTGGAGTGCAGGTCGAAGATGGAGGACGTCTCTCGCGGGGCGACGTTCGAGACCGCGACGACCGCTCCCGCGCCGCCGAACTCGAGGTTGGTGTAGGCCATGGCGTCCGACCCTGTGAATATGGGGATCCTCTCTCCCGCCGCCCTGATGTACATCAGGAGGTTCAGGAGGTTGTACTCCGTGTATTTCATGCCCGCGATCAGGTCTTCGTCTGCGAGGCGCGCGACGGCCTCGACCGGGACCAGGGTCCCCGTCCACTCCGGGATGTTGTAGACGAAGAGTGGCAGGTCCGTTGACTCGGCGACGGTCTTGAAGTACGAATAGCACTCCTCGGCCCCGGTCGCCTTGAAGTAGTAGGGCGGCGTTGCCACGACGCCGTCGCACCCGGAGTCCTTGGCATCGAGAGCGAAGGCTCGTACGTTCGCCAGGGACGGGTCGGAGACCCCGCAGAGGACCGGCACGCGGTCGTTCGTCTGGTCGACCACTGTGTCGACGATCTTCCTCCTTTCTTCTCTGCTCATAAGGGCGAACTCTCCCGTCGTCCCCAGGGGGAAGAGCCCGTCTACGCCTCCATCAACCAGGTAGTCGACGAGCTCCCTCGAGCGGTCAAGGTCCAGCTCGGAGCGCGCGCCGAAGGGCGTCGGCATGGGAGACCAGATTCCCCTAAAATTCAAGATGATCAACTTGACCTCCGCCGGTTAATACGGATATCACTCCGCGGCCCGACCTGCGACCGTCCGGGCCAGAGTCCGGGCACAGGACGGGGGCCGGCCCGTGCCGTCGGAACGCGGGGGCGGTGGCCGGCCGTCCGCATCGGCGCAGCGAAGCCAACGAACGCTTAAACGCCCTCGACCAGGGTAAGGAATTGTGAGCGACGCTGCGACCGCGGGAGCGAGACGGCGTGCGGTGAGCGGCCGCTTCGAGCTGCCAGCAACCCAGCCGTTCAAGCCCATCGGAGGGTACGGAATCATAGGGAACACCAGGACGGCGGCTCTGGTTGGCTACGACGGGTCCATCGACTGGTGCTGTCTCCCGAAGTTTGACTCCCCCAGCGTCTTCGCAGCCCTCCTTGACGTCGAAAGAGGTGGGAGATGGGTGATAACCCCCGAGGGGAAGGCGCGCTCCAGCCAGAGGTACCTGGAAGACACCAACATCCTCCAGACCCGGTTCGACGTCGACGGCTCCATTGTCGTCCTTACGGACTTCATGCCCTGCTCGCACCTCGACAGGGACTGGTCCGCTCCTCCCGAGATACACCGGGAGGTCGCCTGCCTGAGAGGCCAGGCCACCCTGAAGACGGTCGTTCAGCCCAGGTTCGACTACGGAAGCACGGTGCCGAACGTGGAGGAGATGAGCGAGGGAGTTTCCATCCGCGACTCGAAGCACGAGATGGCGATTTCGTCCACGCTGAAGATGGACCTCCTCGAAGGCTCCGCCGAGAAGCGCTTCCGCCTGAAGCGCGGCGAAAGGGCGCTGTTCGTCCTGAGCTACGGCGAGTACGACCCGAGGGGCATCGACGAATACCAGACCCGCCGCCAACTTCTCAAGACTGAGGCGTTCTGGAAGACCTGGGTGAGCGGCTTGAACTACGACGGGGCGTGGCGAGACGAGGTCATCAGGTCCGCCCTGGCTCTGAGGCTGCTCGTCTACTCACCCACGGGCGCGATCGTGGCCGCTCCCACGACTTCGCTCCCCGAGTCTGTCGGAGGAGAGAGGAATTGGGACTACAGGTTCTCCTGGATTCGGGACTCCGCGAATTCCCTCTGGGCCTTCCACCTCCTCGGTGACAGGAGCGAGTCGGAGCGCTACATCCACTGGCTGGTCGACAACAACCCTTCGCTGGACCTCGACCTCAGATTGATGTACTCGATTGACGGTCATGCCGACGTCTCCGAATCGGAGCTGAAACACCTCGCCGGATACAGGGGCTCGAGGCCCGTCAGGGTGGGCAACGCGGCGTCCACGCAGCTGCAGCTGGACGCCTATGGCTACATGCTCGACGCTCTCCACTTCTCGTCGAAGCACGGGTCCTCCGTCTCGGACGAGATGTACTTCAGGTTCGTGAAGCCCCTCGCGCGCTTCATCTGCAAGAACTGGAAGGAGCCCAGCAACGGCATCTGGGAGATAAGGGGACACAGAGAGCAGTTCGTGTACACCAAGGCGTGGTGCTATGCCGGCCTGGACAGGGCTGTCAGCATCGCCAGGGAGACTGGCCACGGCAGGGACGCGGGACCCTGGACCGTCGAAATGAGGAGGATCAAGCGTGAGGTCCTCTCCAGGGGTTGGAGCCGGAAGAAGAGGTCCTTCGTCATGCACTATGGGACCGAGGAGCTCGACTCTGCCAACCTCATGATACCGCTGATCGGCTTCCTCCCGCCATCGGACAGAAGGGTTCAGGACACCATCAGGGCCACGAGGAGGGAGCTGGGCAAGGGGCCCCTGCTCTACAGGTACATTGCAGACGACGGACTAAAGGGCACGGAGGGCGCATTCCTCCTCTGCAGCTTCTGGCTCGTCGCCTGTCTCGCAAAGATGAAGCGCACGAGAGAAGCGCAGCGGCTGCTCGGCGAGCTGGTCGGGCACTCCAACCACCTCGGCCTGTACTCCGAGGAGGTCGACCCCGAGACCGGCGAGCACCTCGGGAACTTCCCACAGGCATTCAGCCACATGGGCTTCATCATGGCTGCCTTCGAGGTCGACAGGGCGCTGGCGGAATCGAGGGGCTGACCTCCCGGGCCTAGGGCCAGCGGGAGCCGCCCAACAGGCGAGGCAGACCCAGTGCATCGTCCCCCGGAGCCTAGGAAGGGGGCAGCTTGTCCTCTCTCCCGAACAGCATGTTCTGGTAGGAGGCCTCGGAGGTCCGCTGGGTGTAATAGCGCTCGTACAGAGAAACGTGCTTGTCCTCGAGGTTCATCAGGAACTCGTGGACCCTCTGGGCCGCCTCTCGCCCGTGCCCCATCGCCTTCACCACCAGGCTCTCGCCGGTCGTGACGTCGCCGGCGGCGAAGACCCTGGCCATCGATGACCTGTAGTGGTCGTCGACCAGAATGGAGTTCTTCCTGCCAGTCTTCAGCCCGGCGACCCTCTGAACGAACGAGTCTGGCCCCCTGCCGACGGCGAGCAGCACGCTGTCGCACGGAAGGTCGAAGTCCTGCCCCGGGACCGGTTCGGGGGTTCTGCGCCCCGAGGCGTCAGGTCTGCCAAGCTGCATCCTGGACATGGTGGCGCTGACGAGCCTCCCGCCTGACCCATTGTACTTCTTCGGATTGGTGAGGAACGCGAATTGGACCCCCTCCTCCCGGGCCTCGTCCATCATGAAGGGGTCGGCGGGCATCTCGCTCTCCGTCCTGCGGTAGACTATCGTTACCCTGCCGCCAGTCAGCCTCAGAGCGGTCCTGGCGCAGTCCAAGGCGCTGTCTCCCCCTCCAATCACAAGGACGCTCTTGCCGAGCTCGAAGCGGGGCGCCTTCAGGTACTCTCCCACCCCCTCTCCGTACACGGCCTGGAGGAACCCGTAACCGTCCAACACGCCCTTCAGGCCGACCCCGGGTGTGTCGAGCGTGTTAGCGTCCTTCGACCCCGTCGCTATGAGGACTGCGTCCGATTCAGAAAGGAGGTCCGTTAGGCTGACGTCCCTTCCAACCTTGGTCCCGACTTTGAATTCCACGCCCAGCCCCCTTGTGCGCTCAACCTCGTATTCCAGGACGTCCTTCGGGAGGTGATAGTCCGGTATGCCGTACCAAGCCGTCCCGCCTGGCGTTTCCAGCTCGTCGTAGACGGCGACGGAGTGGCCGTACCGCCGGAGCAGCTCCGCGGCGGCCAGGCCTGCCGGGCCTGCGCCCACCACCGACACTTTCTTCCCCGTATCTTTCAGGGATTCGGGATCGGGCTGCCTCGACTCCTTCTGCTCCCAGTCGGCCACGAACCTCTGAATCATTCCTATGGAAACTGGCTGACCCTGCCAGCGGACCACGCACGCGTCCTCGCAGAGCCCCTGCATCTGAGGGCAGCACCTCGCGGTCACGCCCAGCAGGCTGTTGGTCTCCCTGATTCTGTGATAAGCGGTCTTGAAGTCTCCCAGCGCCACGGCGTCACACATGCCTCTGACATCCATCTGCACGGGGCACGCGTCGATGCATACGGGCGTGCCGCACCGGAGGCACCTGTCGGCCTCGAGCATGACCTGTTCCAGTGTGTAGGGCTGCTCCACCTCCGAGAAGTCTCTCTTGCGTCCTTCGGCGTCGGACTTCGGGAACGGGAAGGGTCCCACCCTTTCGGGCTTGAGAACGACCAAGGCCCCAACTGCACCTCACGCTGACGAGTACAGGAGGAAGCACGCGGCCGAGAGCAGGAGCCCTATGTCACTCAGTTCCTCTGAGAGCCGCACCCGATGGCCGCTGGACCCGAGGCCGTCCATCTCTCCGACCTGCACTCCTCTGAATCTTCTCAGGCCGCTCCTCGTCTCATGATCCAAGTCGGACAGCTCTGGGAAGGGGAAGTTGTCCAGTCTGCTGATGTACCTCCTCCCCAGGAGGAACTCCCTCAGGGGCCTCCCCTCGGGCGCGTTCGCGAGCATGTAGACCGCGCCGTTGTGATAGAAGAGGTGGTCCCTGACTGTCAGGGACCCGCCGTGGCTCTCGCTTCTCCCGTCGTCACCTCTCTCGGGAGTCGCGGAGATCGAGAAGGGTCTGGTTTCGCCGTGAACCTTGCGCGAGAAGACCCATCGGCACCCCCCCTCAACTTCACGGAGATGGTCCAAGCCGCCCCGCCTCGTTAGCTCCGCGACCTCCTTTCCGGACTTGAATATTCTCGCGTTCAAGGGGCCGTCGGATGTCTTTACGTCGTACTCCGCCGCGTATCCTGTAGCTTTGGCCTCCAACTGCCGCCTAGAAATGCGGCCGCATGGATATTTGTCTTTGGGTAGAATCAACTCGCTCGGTCTTCTACCCGCCTCGAGGTTCGCCGGCAGGCGGTTGTGCGGCATGACGGAGGAAAGGTGTGACCTTGGTCGTCGCACAGGCTCTAGGGAAGAGCTTCTGAGACTTCCTTCGAGGGAACATCGCCCTTGAAATAGTCAAACCTGCCCCCTGCCCGGTCGTGGTCGTTGTCGAACATGGGTCATAGCGCCGGTACCTGGGAAGAGAGTCCCCGGACCGCGTCTCTGAGGGTGATGCAGGGAGAGGACGGCCGCGGCGTTGATGGGTGGACTGGTTTCGGATGACACCCAAGCTAAGACTTTGCGTCAACACTCAGACGCCGCTGGTTAGGTTCAAGCTCGGCTATGCCGACCTCCGGGACAAGTACGGCTACTCCGGCGGGCCCATGTCTCTCGATCGGCTGGAGCGCGGCACTGACTACGAGTACACACCCGGGGGGGTGACCGGCATGGTGCACGCTGCGCTCGACCGAATGCAAGCTCGCGGGATGATCTCAGACCCGACGTGGGTCTCGCTCGGTGTCGGGGCGCCTCGGGAGGTGATCGCCGGGAGGATACGCATCTGCAACGTTGACCTGGAGGAGGATAAGCTCCTCCTATACACCGCGTTCAAGGAAGGAATCTGGAGGGAGATACACGGCCTCGGGGAGTTGGCCTTCGAGCCAGGCCAGTACCAGGCGTACGTCGAGTACAACTGGATGTCTTCCAAGGTGATGCTAGAGATGCTGCCGGACACGGACATCTACTGGGTCCACGACTTCCAGCAGCTGCTCGTAGGCACCATGATCGGCCCTTCCGCTCCAGCGGTCTGCAGGTGGCACGTGCCATTCAGGCTCGAGCGGGCGTCGGAGAGGCTCCGCGCCCTGATCGTGAAAGGAGTGGATGGCTTCGACTCGATAATAGTCAGCACAAAGCGAGACCTGGAAGGGCTGATTCAGGCGGGGTACAGGGGGCGGGCGCACGCCATCTATCCTTACCTCAATATGAGCCGGGTTTCCACGCCCTCCAGACGACTTGTGGCTGCGACTAGGGCGAAGTTCGGTCTCCGCCCCGATGACGCTATCGCCCTGGTAGTGGCCAGGATGGACCCCGTGAAGAACCAGGACCTGGCGATAAAGGCGCTGTCGACGCTGAGGAACGAGCTCCCGTCGCTGAAATTGGTGCTGGTGGGGGACGGGAGTTTCACATCCAGCTCGGGAGGAGGGCTCGGTCACTCCAAGGGGAGGCTCTGGAACGCTCACCTCCGAAGGCTGATCTCCAAGCAGAGGCTCGCAGACAGAGTGGTGCTGACGGGGCACGTCTCCGACGAGGAGCTCAGCTGCCTTTACTCGACCTGCCAGGTCGTACTCGTTCCTTCCCAGATAGAAGGGTTCAACCTCACGGCAGCTGAAGGCTGGCTGAGGAAGAAGCCCTGCATCGTGAGCGAAGGCGCGGGGATCTCGGAGCTGGTGCAGGATGGCGTCAACGGGTTCAGGCTCCCCCCCGGCGACGTGAGCGCCCTCGCGGGCAGGCTGCGGACGCTGCTGAGGTCCCCCGAATCGGCCGCAAAGATGGGAGAAAACGGATTCATGACCTCGAGGCTCTGCTCGATCGATGCTGCGGTCGAGTCGCTGAAGGAGGCTTTCGAGAGCGTGCTGAAGCTCTATTGATCGGAAATGCCGAAGCCGTCGATGGAAGGCCGATGCCTCCTCCAGGAGGCTTCGAAGGCCCGGAAGTGGAAGGATGCGCGGGTCGAGAAGCCCAAGGAGATTGGCCTCCTCGCACTCGACTTCGACGGCACAGTCAAGCGTCCGGGCGACGATGTGAGCCCGAGAGGGTCCACGGCGAATCCTCTTCCGAAGCACGTCCCGCCCAGCAGCCGCTGCCCGCTTGCGGTCAGGGCATGGTTTGACCCGAAACCGGGTTTCGAGGGACGCACCAGAAATACGTAAAACCGCTCACTATTCGGAAGGCGACACGGAAGACTCGATACTCGTAGGGAAGCTACCGAAGCGGCGCGTGAAGCGCCAGTCCAGAACCTTCGGGTTCTTGCTCTACCAGTGGCTCTACGCACCCACGATATTCGTCAAGACCGTGTACAGGCAGCTTGTCATACTGGGGGCGATGTTCGCCTGGGGAGCCGCGGTCTTCTCCTACTATGAGCACCTTCCGTTCCTCGACTCGATACTCGCGTCCGTGTCGACAATCACAACCATCGGCCTCTACGTCCCCAACGGCGGGAACTTCCTGACCCTGAACAGGACCGAAGCGGCGCTGCTGATAGTCATGATACTCGTGTCGGTCGGAGCGGCCGCATCTATCCTGCAAGGGACGGTGAGCACAGCCGTTAATGGGGACCTGGCCAGGGGGGAGGCCGAGAAGAGGCTGATCAAGAGGATGAAGGACCACGTAATCGTATTCGGGTACGCGCATCTGGGCCGGTACGTGGCGGAGAAGCTGAGCGACCTGGGGCTCGACTACGTGGTCGTCACCCACGATCCCGCGATCTACGAGTCTCTCACAAAGAAGAAGGCGCTTGCGGTGCTCGAGCACCAGAACAGGCCCATCGTGGCGCTCAATGAAGCCAAGATAGAAACCGCATCAACCCTGGTCACCGCCCACGAGAATGACTCCGACAACATGCTTGTCATACTCAGCGCCCGCCGCCTGAAGCCCGACATCAGGATAATCACCGTCGTCCATGACGACCAGCTGTTGGACACCGCGAAGAACGCGGGCGCGGACGTCGTGATCCCGTCCTCGGTCTCCGTCGGGCACCTCCTTGCCCTTTCGGTGACGACGAGGGACCTCGTAGGGGTCGTCTTCTCGGAGAAGGTCGGCACCAAGGAGATAGCACAGTTCGCCGTGTTCAAGTCGTCGAAGCTCATCGGCCGCGGCCTGTCGGAGTTCACTTCGCTCGCGCAGGTGATCGGCATAGTGCGGAAGGGCGAACTGGTGCAGAATCTGTTCGACCCCGCTCTGAAGATAATGGAGGACGACACCCTGCTCGTGTTCGGGGACCCCATCGGACTCCACGAGCTGGAGAAGGAAGCGGGAGCGACGTGATCCCCGGGTCGTACGAAAATCTCTCATCTCAAGACCGCATCTAGAAGACGGAGCCATTCTCTGCCCCCGGCCCGTCACGGTTCCTCCTCCCCAGCGCACCTGCGGCGGAGCGAAGGGAAGAATCCAAAACGCTTAACATCCGGCCCGGAAGGGCGATATTTCCAAGGTGCTATCGTACGACCAAGGCGATTGAGAACCTCCGCAAGCGGAAGCCGTCGGGAGGGAAGACGCGCTCGAACCGCGGAAGAAGGAGCTTCGAGAAGGACAGCTACGCGCTCGAGCCGGTCGTCGGGCCAGTGGTGAAGCGGGCCACAAGGCTCAGAGGAGGCACGGTCACGGTCGGCCTCGCTGCTGCGGAGACCGCGAACGTCGCCAACCACGAGGGGAAGGTCGTGAAATCCAAGATCCTCAGAGTAAAGCAGAGCCCGGCCAACAGGGACTATGGAAGGCGCGGCGTGATAACAAAGGGGGCGGTGATCGACACCGAGGCAGGAGAGGCCAAGGTGACCTCGAGGCCCACCGACGACGGCGTGGTCAACGCGGTCCTGACGAAGTAGAATTGAAGGACTACGACAAGTACATCGTCTGGCTCGAATACTTCAACTCGGAGCTGAAGCGGAGCCAGGGAAGAAGGGTCCCCCTGAGCCTCGCCATCAGGACGCCGAAGCCTGAGGAGCTGCAGGAGGCCTGCAAGCGGCTCAACCTCCAACCGGCGCTGCAAGCGGGGACGTATCCCAGTTCGGGCCGCCGGGAGAGCGCCTACGTCTCGATAAGGAAAGAGAAGCCAAAGCAGGCCCTGATGCTGAAAATAGCGAAGGAAATCTCGACTGTGCGGGCTCGCGCACCGAAAAAGTAGGCTTTCACTTCGATAAGCGAGAAAAAGCGAGATAAAACTTAGATAACTTTAAAGATGAGGAGTCGAACTCAGCCGAATCTTGAAGGAGATTGGCGCTATTCTACATCAGGCGAAAAGCGGCAGGCTCATCGTCAGCCTGTCCAGGCCGGTCAGGCCCGGCTCGTACGTGCTGGATGACAAGGGCAGGAAGCTCGGCACCGTGGTAGAATTGATCGGACCGGTAAAGTCTGCCTACGCATCGGTGGCGCTCGCGACCAGCAGGCCGGGGCGCAAGTCAGACAAGGTCTACGTCAACGGGTGAGCTTTCTGAGCCTCTGGGGAACGAAGCGCGACGAAATCTTCAGCAACTACTGCCCAGTCTGCGGAAACACCCTGATAGGCGACTCCGAGAAGGGCGAGGAGGTCTGCCCCGGCTGCGGATACGTGACGATCGCTCCGGCGGACGTGGGGCCCGAGTGGAAGGCCATGGACATGGAGGAGAAGAACAAGCGCGTCCGCGTGGGCTCGCCCACCACCCTGGCGCTGCACGACATGGGGCTGACCACCGAGATCAGCCGCACCATGCGCGACTCCCACGGTCGCTACCTCGACCCGGCGATGCGCGCCACCGTGGAGAAGATGAAGAAGTGGCAGAGCAGGATCAGGACGATCAGCAGCGAAGAGCGCGGGCTCTCCAACGTGCTGTCCAGGATCAACGAGCTCTGCGAAGCGCTCAACCTGCCGGACAACGTAGCCGAGACGGCGGCCCAGATCTACAGGACGTCCGCCAGGATGAAGGTCGCGAAGAGCAAGTCGATACTCGGAATGACCGCGGCCACGGTCTACCTCGCCTGCAGGAAGTGCGGCGTGTCGAGGACGCTCAAGGAGGTCGCGAGGGCGGCCGGCATGGAGAAGGGGAGCGTCGCCCGCTACTTCAGGCTCGTGCTGAAGGACGTGGAGAAGGACTACGTGCCTCCGCCGTCCGTGGAGAAGTACATCTCCAAGCTCATCAACACGGCCAAGATCGACCCGAAGGTGGAGCACCTGGCGCTTACGCTCTCGCGGATAACCAACGACTCGAAGATCTCAAGCGGCAAGGCCCCCGCAGGGCTGGCGGCCGCCTACGTGTACCTCTCGTCGGTGATGCTCGCGCAGCACCTGCCCCAGAGGGAGATCGCGGAGTTCGCCGAGGTGACCGAGGTCACGGTGCGGAACAGGTGCCGCGAGATCCTCGACAACTTCGTCATAAGACAGGAGTTCATGGCGGTACAATGACCAAGCCAAAGACGAAGCCGAAGGCGAGCGCGGAGAAGCCCGCGCCCAAGAAGGCGCCGGCCCAGCCGAAGGCCCGAACGAAGCCGAAGCAGCAGGAGGGGCCGCCGCAGCCGGTGGAGCGCACCGAGGAGGAGCTGGTCGACCTCACTTCGAGGGTCTACAAGCTGGTCGTTGAACGGGGGAAGGACGGAGTCCTGCAGAGCGAGATCTGGAAGGAGCTGGGCCTGACCAGCAGGGACGGCTCGAGGCTCGCGATCAGGCTGGAGAGGAGGGGCCTGATCGGCCGCGTAAAGGTCCTCGAGGAGGGCAGGTGGACCTACAAGCTCACGCCTCTGAGGTTCCCCACGGACATGGCCTCGATAGAAAGGGCCCCCTGCATAGTGTGCATCTACGAGCCGAAGTGCTCCGTCGACGGCGAGATCAGCCCCTACGTCTGCCCGTGGATCGGCCCCTGGGCCATGGGCGAGGCGAGGGAAGCGCGCGGGGCCGTGCAAGAACCCGGAGCAATCGCCGCACCATAGGAAGGGCGAACGGTCATGGTTGCCAAGGAGACACTGAATCGACTGGTGGTCCTGGCGACAAAGGCGCGGGAAAACGCCTACTCGCCGTACTCCAAGGTGAGGATAGGGGCCGCGGTGCTGACGAGGAAGGGCAGGGTCTACACCGGATGCAACGTGGAGAACAGCTCGTACAGCCTGAGCAACTGCGCCGAGAGGACGGCGATCTTCAAGGCGGTCTCAGAGGGCGACCGGTCGATCGTCGCCATTGCGGTCGTGGGCAAGTCCGAGGACTACACCCGGCCCTGCGGCGCCTGCCGGCAGGTGATGGTCCAGTTCAACCCCAAGATGAAGGTCCTCATGCGGGGGGCCGACGGCTTCTCGGCGGAGAAGACCGCCGAGGAACTCCTCCCTGCGGCCTTCAATCCGCGGGAGCTCAAGAGGAAATGAGGCTTCAGGACGCCAGGCGGGACCTCTACCGGAGACTCGCCAAGGAGCAGGGCTACAAGAGCCGGGCCGCCTTCAAGCTGATTGAGGTCAACGAGAAGTTCGGGTTCATCCGAGAGGGCGACGTGGTCGTGGACTTCGGCTCGGCCCCGGGCGGCTGGCTCCAGGTCTGCTCGAAGCTCGTCGGCGAGCGGGGCCGGGTCGTCGGCGTAGACCTGACCGAGATACGCCTGCGCCTCGACAACGTCGTGATATTGAAGGCAGACGTCTTCGGCGACACGATCCTCGCCGCCCTGTCGGCGGCGGCGGGCCGGAAGGCGGACTCGGTTCTTTCAGATCTGTCGCCGTCCGTTTCAGGCGTCTGGGAGCTTGACCACATCAGGCAGGCCGACCTGACGCTGAGGGTGCTCGAGCTGTCGCAGACGCTGCTCCGCCGCGGCGGCAGCGGGTTCTTCAAGGCGTTCGAGGGGGAGCGGTCGCCCGAGGTCCGCGACGCGCTCAGGCAGTCCTTCAAGATGATACACCCGTTCAAGCCGCTGGCCAGCAGGAGCGCCAGCTCAGAGCTCTACTACTACTGCGAGGGCTGGCGCGGGCGGCCCGAGGCGGCGACGGAGCCTGAGGCTTTTCTTCCCGCTCGGGTTCAGCGGCGGCCCGACTCTGCGAGCTCCTTGACCACTGCTACGACCTGGCCGTAGCCTGCGCTGCTCTTCAGCCCCGTCTTCTCGAACGGCTGCCTCCTGCAGGGGTGGCCCTGCTTCTCAAGCGCTTCGATGACCCTGAGCTCGGAGACGCCAGGGACCTTCAGGTCCGAGCACATCGACTCGACGCTGTACCCGTAGGGCGGCAGCTCGCTGACCCCCTCCAGCGACTCGAGTGCCCTCGCGGCGCCGTCGATGCCCTTCTTCCTGCAGGCCGCGGCCGCTTTCCTCGCCAGCCCCTCGTCCGCCAGGCTGCCTATCCAGAGCGGGCCGGCGACGCGGACCTTGCCGCCGCACTTCTCGCAGGCCGCCGAAGGAGACCCCGCCGCCGAGAGGTGCCGGCACGAGCGGCACTCGGAGACGAACCCTTCGTTGCCAGCAGACCTGTCGGCCTCCGTCGCTCCCACGTCGATCCTCGCGTAGACGCGCATGTAGTGCCTCGTGCTGTGGGCCATGACGGGGCTGATGCCGATGTCGAGGCTGGCCGCGGTCCTCCGGCAGTAGTTCAACAGGATCCTCAGGCCGGTCTCGTGACGGAAGTGGTTGCTCAGGGGAGTCGAGGAATAGCGCCTCCTGCAGACGTTCGGATAGACGCCGCACAGGACGGCCGTGTCGGTCGCGGTGACGGAGATGAGCCCGCCGTCGGCGGTCGCCTTGACCGCGCCCTGGACGAAGGGCACGGGAGTGCCAAACGGGTCCACGTCCACGTAGTCGAACCTCTCGTCCCTGCCGTACCTCGAGTGGAGGTACACGTTAGCTTCCTCCCTGATCACGGAGCACTTGGACTCGACCCCGTTTAGCCTGACGCTGCGCCTCGCATAGCCGAGCGACTTCTCGTTGAAGTCCACTAGGGTCACGTCGATGTGGCGGGCCACTTCGTTGGCCACCCTGACGCCCCTGGCTCCGACCCCCGCAAGCGAATCCAGGAAACTCCTTCCTCTGCTGGCTTCCGTGACGGCCACCGAGACGTCCCTGTTGAACGCAGCCGCGGGGTTGAAGAAGACGGGCGAAGTGGGCGGCTCGGCCACCCCGAGGCTGGCGGTAGGGACGCTCAGCTTCGTGTCCCCTTCCTGGATTATCGAGCGCACGGCCATCTGTCTTCTCGACCACGCGCCCGCCCCCTCGTCATTTGAGCCTATTGGCTCGGCCGAGCGAGGTAGCTTCATCTATCACAGTCTCAGGGCGGAGGTGAGTTGGCCCGAATCTACGTTCTCACCGGCTCCCCGGGAGTGGGGAAGTCGACCGTCGTCTCCAAGGTGGTCGTTAGGCTGAAGAGCAGAGGGGTGATCGTCGGTGGGTGCGCCACCTTTGAGAAGAGGGTCAAGGGCCAACGGGTGGGCTTCGCGATCCGTGAC
>Ga0335081_10006237_pt1 | contig 18954 bp, 21 predicted proteins | sample Lox_Sample_35_FD_206713 | JGI IMG/M metagenome (GOLD analysis project Ga0335081, IMG submission 206713) | Soil microbial communities from Loxahatchee National Wildlife Refuge, Florida, United States - Lox_Sample_3.5 | ecosystem: Environmental > Terrestrial > Soil > Wetlands | place: USA...
CCGGGGGCGCCGCGGGGGGGGTGGGGGGGGGGGGGTGGGGGGGGTGGGGGCCGCCCGGGGGGGGCCCGGCGGCCGGGGCGCCCCCCCCACGACGGAGAGGTCTGGTGTCTGGGTGGCTGGCCGCCCGTCAGCGGGCTGCCCGTACCGGTTCCCCCGGGCGGTCACGTGTACGCGGGAGCGTGGCCGTCTGGCGGCACACGATGAGCGCCTTCAGCGGATCGCAGGCCTTGTGGTTCGTCTCGCGCGCCAGCGGGCTGGCGCTGCTGGCCGCGTTCAGCGCCGCGGTGGTCCTCGGCGTCGCGGCCCGGCTCGGCTCGGCGCCGAAGCGCTGGTCCCGGCTCGCGCTCGGCGAGCTGCACCGGACGCTGGCGCTGTTCTCGATCTCCTTTCTCGGGCTGCACGTAGCCACCGCGATCAGCGACCCGTACGTCACGATCGGCTGGGCGGCGGCCGTGCTGCCGTTCGCCTCGCCGTACCGGACGGCCGCAATCAGCCTGGGCGCCCTCGCGGTGGACATCGGCGGCGCCGTCCTGATCACGAGCCTGGCGCGGCAGCGGCTGGGCTACCGGGGGTGGCGCGCCGTGCACTGGCTGGCCTACCTGGCCTGGCCGGCTGCCTTCGCGCACTCGGTCACGGCCGGCAACGACCTGCGGATCTGGTGGGTCGCGCTGGTCGAGGAAGGCTGTGCCTTCGCGGTTGCGACCGCCATGGTGGCCCGGCTCCTGTGCTGGTGGCGGGTCCCGCCGGAAAGGCCGCTCGGATGAAAGGAAACGCCGGCCTCTCCGAGCACCTGCCGCAGGCCGTCCGGCCGCCTGGCACGCTGCCGCGCTTGCTGCCGGCTGGCGCGAGCCCGGCCAGCCTGGCCGGGCATCTGGCCAGGTACGGACCGCCGCCTGTTGGCCTTGGCCAGCGCCAGCGGGAGTCGCTGATCGCGGAGGTGGCCCGGGCCGGGCTGACCGGCCGGGGCGGCGCCGGTTACCCAACCGCGCGCAAGCTCGGGGCGGTGGCCGCCGGGCGTGCCCCGGTGGTGCTGGCCAACGGCACGGAAGGCGAGCCTGCCAGCGCGAAGGACAAGGTGCTGATGACCCGGTCACCCCAGCTTGTCCTCGATGGCGCGGTCCTCGCGGCGGAAATGGTCGGCGCCCGCCAGGCCGTGATCGTCGTGCACCCCGCCGCCCGCCGCATCATCGACGACGCCGTGGCCGAGCAGGCCCGCGCCCGCTTCGACCAGGTCCGGATCAGGGTCTGCACGGCGTCGGAACGGTTCGTGGCCGGCCAGGCGAGCGCCGTCGTGCACTGGATAGAGCAGGGCGTCCCCGCGCCCACGGCGTCGCCGCCGCGGGTCTCCGAGTGAGGCCTGCGCGGGGCGCCGACGCTGGTCCAGAACGTCGAGACGCTCGCGCACCTCGCCCTCATCGCTCGCTACGGCGCGGCCTGGTTCCGCGCCCTCGGCACGCCGGCCGAACCCGGCTCGATGCTGGTCACGGTGCTGGGCGCGGTGCGTGAACCCGTCTGTGCCGAGATCGCGGCCGGTACGCCCATCGGACAGGTGCTCGACCTGGCCGGCGGCCGGTCGGCGCTGCTGCAGGCGCTGCTGCTCGGCGGGTACTTCGGTGACTGGGTGAGCGCGGCCGTAGCCATGGACCGGCCGTTCTCGGCGGCGGGGCTCGCCGACCTCGGTGCCGGGACCGGGGCGGGCGTGATCGCGGCCCTGCCCGCCGGTGCGTGCGGGCTCAAGGAGACCGCCCGCGTGGTTCGCTACCTGGCCGGCGAATCCGCCGGTCAGTGCGGCCCCTGCCGGTTCGGCCTGGATGCGATCGCCGGCCAGGTGGAGCGGCTCGCCTACGGCCGTAGCGCCGATCCCGGCCTGCTGCACCGGTGGCTTGGCCAGGTCGACGGCCGCGGCGGGTGCGCTCATCCGGCTGGCGTCATCCGCCTGATCCGCAGCTCCTTGCGGATCTTCGACGCTGAGCTGAGGCAGCATGCGATGGGCTGGTGCTGCGGGACGGCCAGCGTCCTGCCGGTTCCGCGGGGGCGGACCCGATGACCGCCGGAACCAGCCAGGACACCGTCCGGCTCAGGGTCGACTTCATCGCCTGCGACGGCCGGGGCCTGTGCGCCGAGGCGCTGCCCGAGCTGGTCACCCTCGACGACTGGGGCTTCCCGATCATCAGCGACCGGACCGTGCCGCCCTGGCTGCTGGCCGACGCACGCGAGATCGTCCGCGCCTGCCCCAAGCTCGCGCTCCGGCTCGACCGCGGTCAGCCAGCCCTGAGGGCAGATGGTCCCGGCGCCTGGTGACCACCGGCCCCGGCCGCGGTCCGGCGGTACTTGCTGACCTGACCGGTGAAGTCTGCTGTTGGCATACGGTGAAATGGAGGTCAAGGCCGAGCTGGGGAACGACGTCGCAGCGCCGGCCAGATCACCTTCCCGCTTCGCCCGGTCTTCGACGCCCACGGCATCGGCTTCGTGCACGCCGAGGCGACCGCCATCGACCCGGCGGCCCGGATAGTCACCACGACCAGCGGCCGCTACAACTACGCGCCGATTACCGTGTCGATGGTTCCGTCGTACCTGCTCTTACAAGCCCGATGGCCCAAGATACGGCTCTTCTGGAGGGAGCCTGCCGGGACTGGCTCCGTCAGCGGCGGCCGCTCCACAGGGGGCCGGTCGTCCGCCAGTCGGCGTCCCAGGCCTTCAGCCGCCGGCGGTCAAGGATGTGCCGGGCCAGCGCATACGATTCCACCACGAGCAGGATCATGACCATGCTGGCCACGATGGCGGCGATGCATACGTCGCCGGCGATATCGCGGTGATCCGGCGGCGGGCTGGCTGGCGCGCCGGAGGCGTCGATCCAGACCGTCACGGTGCTTCCCGCGGGCGCTCCCGCCGGAGCCAGGACCTGCCCGGACCGGGGCGGCTGCCCCGGGGGCTGCCAGCGAGCCAGCGCGTACGTCATCTGGATCGAGGTATAGGGATCCGGGGTCCCGGTCGCTTGCGCTCGCTGGAGCAGGACGGCGGTGACCTCGCGCTCGCCCGCCTGCTGGGCATGGGCCTGACGCAGCGCCAGGTGGTCGGCCTCCCGGCCGACGGCGATGGCGGCAATCGGCACGCCCGCCAGTAGCAGGATCACCGCGGCCAGCCGTATCGCGGCCTCGATCCGGTCCGTCCGCCGACGCATCGGGTTACGGTCGAAGCCCAGCCGGCGGACGCAGCGCGCCCGGAGCGTCGCCAGCGTGCGAGCCTTGGGCCTGCGCATGACGGTACCTCCAGGAATGGTCAGGTTCCAGGACACCGTTTCCTGCCGGGTTGGCGGTAGGGACACCCGGCCGGCCGACCCGGGACCAAGGTCACCGGGATAGGGAATCCTGCGGGTCCTTCGGCCCTAGACCACCGCGCTCGGGCGTTCCACGCTCGGTACCGCGCTCGAGCAGACGGAGGCCGCCATGCGAGCACGAGTCGGAGACCAGCTCACGGTCAAGGGACGGGCACGGCAGCTTGTTCTTCCCGTCGTCCGACGCCGGGGTCGCGTATCACGCGTCCGAAGAGAGGACACGTCATGATCACTATGGCGGAGGTGGAGAAGCTCGGCCGCGTCCACGCGGTGGAGCCGATCGTGCTGTCGGTATACCTGAACGTCCCGAGGTCTGCTGCAGAACTGCCGGGCCTGCCGGGCCGGGTGGACGAACTCGTCGCGGCGGCCGTGCGTGAGGCTGGCCGGTCCGGGCGCCTCAGGGAGGGGGACCGGCGTTCGGCGCGGGATGAGGCGGCGCGGGCCGGGCCAGACTGGACAGGCCAGCCACTGGCCATCTTCGCCTGCGCCGAGGTCGGCTTGCTCGAGGTCGTCGGGCTGCCGGAGGCCCCGCCCGGGACGGTGCCGGAGCGGGCGGTGCTGGGCATCAGGCCGCACATCCGGCCGCTCCTGGCCGCTCTGCAGCCCTCTCCGCGGCTGGCCGCGGAGATCCTGGCCGAGCCAACGGCCGCGCCGACCGCCATCGGCTTGTCGGCCTGCCTGGCCGCGGTCAACGCGGGCGCGGTGGAGACGCTGGCGGTTCCGTATGACGGACTGATCCTGGGCTACGAATGCGGACGCTGCGGCGCACTAGGCCTGGCCGCCGACTGCTGTCCCGACTGGGGAACTGCGGCGCTGCCGGTACCCGACCTCATCGAGGAGATGGTCAGCCGGACGCTCGAGGACGGCGGGCAGGTCGTCGTGGTTCACGATGCGCCCGGGTTGTTCGTAGCCAGGATGCCGAGCTGACTGAAGCGTGACCAAAGTCCTCAGCGCCGGGACGTCCGGCGCTAACGCCAACGGGATGCCGGAGGGATGTTTGAGTTGCTGACTCGTTGACGGGAGTGACCATCATGGTTCGAACTGATATTCACCTTGATGCCAAGCTCCGGCACCTGGGTGCCGCGTATTACGACTCCCTGAAGGGCAGGGCGACCCGCTCCGATGTGCTCCGGGCGCTTGACGCGATCGACGAGCACCTCAAGGCCCAGCGCCGGCAGGCTCCCGGCGGGGCCACGGCCTCGGTGGGGATCCGCTGGTTGCGGCAGGACGGCGGGCAACTGCCCGCGGTGCCGCATGTCCCTCGGGTCAGGGATGTGATGACGAGGAAGGTCGTGACGGTCGATCGCCTCACGCCGTTCAGCGATATCGTCCGCCTGCTCTCCGACCGCCGGATCAGCGGCGTGCCCGTGCTGATGATGGGGCGCCACGTCGCGGGCGTGGTGTCCGAGGCCGACCTGGTGGCGCTGGAGGATGAAGAGGTCCGCCGGGCCCGGATGGACGCGAACGCCACCGGCCGGTGGCGTCGGCCGCTGCGCAGGGTGCACTGGGGGCTCACCGCGGGTGCGCTGATGAGCGCGCCGGCGGTGACCATCTATCCGGACGCGACGGTCCCGCATGCGGCCCAGATCATGACCAATCGTCATATCCGCCGCCTGCCGGTGGTCGACGAGGACGGCCGGCTGATCGGCATCGTCACCCGGCGTGACCTGCTGAGCGTCTTCCTGCGGCCGGACGATGAGATCGCCGAGCGCATCCGTGAGCTGCTCGACGACGTGCTGCCCGCGGAGCCGGGCAGCGTCACGGCCACGGTCCGCGATGGTGTCGTCATCCTCACCGGCCGCCCTGAAGCGCCGGAGGATCGCGAGCTCATCCCGGTGGTGATCCGGCTGATCTGGGACGTAGACGGAGTGATCGACGTCCTCAACCGGCTCGGTGAGCAGGTAGGTGACGCCTCAGAGCTAACCTCACGTCCGGCCGCCGGTTAGGACTGACGGCCAGGCGGAGCCGTGCGGCGTCCGCTAGCTCCTGCTCCTGGAGGGCCAGTGTCACCTCGGCCAGAGCCTGCTCGAGCTGGGGAATCCAGCGGTCCTCGATCGCGCGGAGCCGGTACCTGGTAGCCAGCGTCTCGGCCTCGATGACGCTGAGCGCCTCGGCCGCGACGGCGTGCTGCACCGCCGCGCCAAGGGCGGCGGCATGGGCTTGACGCGTCCGGACCAGCGTCGGGCCGTCCCAGGTGACGGAAGCGGGGATGAGGCAGGCGGGATCGGCTGGATGCCGGACTCCCATGGTGACGGCGTAGGGAATCGTCACCGTTGCGAGCTGGCCGTCGGCGCCCAGCCTGACCGCCCGCTCGCCGCCGAGCATCGACTCCCGCAGCAGCCACCGCTCGGCGTCGGCGCAGCAGCGGCTCCATTCCGCGGCGGTACGCGCCTCGGCTTCGCGGAACCGGCCGAGCTCGGCCTGGAGGATCCGGAGCTTCCGGTCGAGCAGGTCGGCGCCGCGCCGCGCTACTTGCAGGCGCCTGGTCAGCCAGAGCCTTCCCGCTCGGCCGGGCGGCACGGTGAAGCCTCGCCCGCTCACCGGCCGCCGCCAGCTGGGTAGTAGACGTCGAGGAACCGGGCCGACAGCATGGTCAGCTGGTCCCGCGGCAGGGTCGCCAGCACTTTCCAGGCGCGGCTCAGGCTCTCCTCGAGACTGCGGGTCTCGGCTCGTCCCTGGTTCATGAACTCGCGCTCGAATGCGGTCGCGAGCTGGAGGTACTGCCGGTCCAGCGGGCTGAGGGCCGTGGCACCGAGCAGTTCGGCTAGTTCACTGGCATGCCGCGCGGCGGCGAGCGCGGCCAGGGTCTGCGCGGCCACGTCCAGGTGATCATCCCTGGTCCGGCCGGGACCCGCACCGTGCCGCATGAGGCGCGAGAGCGAAGAGAGCGCGTCAACCGGCGGGTACACGCCGCGAGCGTGGATCTCGGGCGAGAGCACGATCTGCCCTTCGGTGATGTACCCGGTGAGGTCCGGGACCGGGTGGGTGATGTCGCCGGCCGGCATGGTCAGCACCGGCACCACCGTGACCGAGCCCGGCAGGCCGCGGATGCGGCCGCAGCGTTCGTACAGCGAGGCGAGATCGCTGTACAGGTAACCGGGATAGGCGCGCCGAGCCGGGATCTCGCCGCGGGCGGCGGAGACCTCCCGCAGCGCCTCGCAGTAACTGGTCATGTCGGCCATGACGACCAGCACGTGCCGGCCGAGGGTGAACGCCAGGCGCTCGGCCAGGGTGAGGGCCAGCCGCGGCGTGAGGATGCGCTCGATCACCGGGGCGTCGGCCAGGTTGAGCAACAGCACGAGCTCGCCGGCTGCCGAGCGCTCCTCGAGCACGGCGCGGACGGCGGCGGCATCGGCGTGGGTGAGGCCCATCGCCGCGAACACGACGCTGAAGGGATCGCCGCCGACCGAGGCCTGGGCGGCCAGTTGCGCGGCCAGTTCGAGATGCGGCAGGCCTGCGACCGAGAACACCGGGAGCTTCTGGCCCCGGACCAGCGTGGTGAGCGAGTCGATGACCGAGATTCCGGTCAGCACTGGCTCGGCGGGCGGCTCCCGCAGCACGGGATTGATCGGGGAGCCGGCCACGGGCATGGTGACCTCGCCGGTGACCGGCGGACCGCCGTCGATCGGCTCGCCGCGGCCGTTGCAGACCCGGCCGAGCCAGTCCGCGCCGACCGGGATCCGCAAGGGGGTGCCGCTGAACGTGACCCTGGTCCCGGTCGGACGCATGCCGCCGGTTCCTTCGAGCACCTGGACCACGGCCAGGCCGCGATCGGCCTCCAGGACCAGCCCGTGCCGGGTTTCCCCGGTCTCCATTCGGATCGCCGCGAACTCGTCCCAGCCCACGCCGTCCACGCCGCGCACGACCAGCAGCGGGCCGCGAAGCTCCGCTATGCCGGTGTACTCGCGCTGTGCCCAGGTGCTCATCCCGCGCTGCCGCCTTCCGGCCCGCCGTCCTGGCTGCGCTGGAGCAGGTCGTCCAGGCGGGCCAGCATGGCCTGCTTCCGGGCCGCGACCGCATCGCGGGTCACGGCCTCCTCCCGGGCCCGCAGGATCGGGGAGAAGTCCAGTTCCTCGAGCGCCGCCGGCGGCACGGACGATCCGGCCAGTTGCTGGCATCGCTCGGCCACGGCCAGGATCGCGTCGCTCAAGGCGGCGGCCCGGACGGAATCACAGGACGCGTCGACCGGGCTGAGCGCGCTTTGCTGCAGCAGTCCCTCCCTGATCAGGCGCCCGGCCAGGATCGTGGCGCGTTCCCTGGGCGGCAGGGCAGCGGCGCCCATGAGCTCGGCCAGCGAGCCGAGCCGGTCCGCCTCGGCGAGCAGCGCGGCCAGCCGGGTCCTGCGGTCGGCCCAGCCGGGATCCCCCGCGCCAGCCTGCCAGGACGCCGCGACCTCAACGTCCCGGGAGAACGAGCCCGACCAGGAGACGGCCGGGTAATGCCGCGCGTAGGCCAGATCGCGGTCCAGGGACCACAGGCTGCGGACGAAACGCTGGGTGTAGGCGGTGACCGGTTCGGTCATGTCGCCGCCCGCCGGGGAGATCGCGCCGATGATCGTCACCGAGCCCTCGCGTCCGCCATGCGTGACCACGCGGCCCGCCCGCTCGTAGAACGCGGCCAGAGCGGAGGACAGGCTGGCCGGATAGCCTTCCTCGGCCGGGAGGTCGCCGTTGCGGGAGGCGAACTCGCGCAGCGCCTCGGCCCAGCGGGAGGTGGAATCCGCCACCACCACGACGTCCAGGCCCATGTCCCTGAAGTGCTCGGCGACCGCGGCAGCACTGTAGATGCTGGCCTCGCGCGCCATCATCGGCATGTTCGACGTGTTCGCGATGACGACGGTCCTGGCGGCCAGTGCACCTCCGGTGCGCGGATCGCTGAGCTCAGCGAGTTCGCCCAGCATGTCGGCGAGCTCGTTGCCGCGTTCCCCGCAGCCGACATAGACGATGACGTCCGCGTCGCACCACTTGGTGATCTGCTGCAGCAGCATCGTCTTGCCGGTGCCGAACCCGCCGGGCACGGCACAGCTGCCGCCCTTGATCACCGGGAACAGCACGTCGATCACCCGCTGCCCGGTGACCAGCGGCGATGTCGCGTCGAGCCGCTGACGGTACGGCCGCGGACGGCGCACCGGCCAGCTGGAGGTCAGGTACACGTCCATGCCCGAGACGGTGGCGATCACCGCCTCGCCGGGCGCCGGACCGCCCTCGCGCACCTTGTCCACTGTTCCGTGCACGCCCGGCGGCACGAGGACCTGGTAGCCGATGCCGCCGGAGACCGTCACCGAGCCCAGGCTGGCGCCCTCGCCGACGGCCGTGCCTACCTCGGCCTTCGGCGTGAACTCCCACTCCTGGCCATCCGCGGCGCGGAAGGGATAGCCGGGCTCGAGCCAGGCGGGTGCGCCGCTGAGCGGCCGGAGCAGCCCGTCGAAGATGCCGCCGAGCAGGTGCGGGCCCAGCCGCGCCGACAGTGGCTCGCCGCGCGAGCGGGCAGGATCACCGGGCGCGAGGCCGCCGGTGTACTCATACGCCTGCACGGTGGTTACGTCGTCCCTGATGGCGACCGCCTCGCCGGGTAGCAGGTGCTCGCCGAGCTCGACGATGTCGTACATCGCGACCCCAGTGAGGCCGGTGAGGCCGGTGACCTCCACCAGGGGCCCGTTCACCCGGACAACTCGCGCCGGGCCTGGGTTCAGGGCGTCCATAGCTGCCTCACCTGGTCCCCGAGTTCGTCCACCGCCCGGCTGGCCAGCCTGGGCAAGGTGCAGTCGACCACGACGTTGCCGGACCGCGCTACCACGCCACCCTCCGGCTGGACCGTGACCGCCGCGCCCGGGCCTGCCGCCCGCGCGGCCATGGTGACAAGCCGGCTGAGCAGCTCCTGGTAGCCGGGCTCGGTCCGCAGGCCGCCGGCCGCGGCGAGGGCCTTGGCCCGCAGGTCCTGGTACGCCTCGAACTGCGCGCCGAGCACGACCGACCGGGCCTGGTCCCGGCCCCGGCTGCGCTCGGCGGCCGCGCCCGCGCCGGCGTCCGCCTCACCTTGCGCCCGGGCTCGGTCGGTCATCTCGGCCGCACCGCTGCGGGCCTGCTGCACGAGGGAGTCGGCCTGGGCCCGGGCCTCGGCGAGGATGCGGCTGGCCTCGGCTTCGGCTCCGTGCAGCAGGTACGTGCGGACTGGCGCGAGCGCCTTCTCGACCTCGCGACTCATGGCGGCATCACCGCCAGCAGTACGTCCCGGCGTGCCCGCGGTACCGTGTCGAGCCAGGCGGCGGCGCGCGGAGTCAGTATGAGGACGGCGACGTCTGCTGGCAGCGAGGCCCAGGCCGCGCGCGCTTCGTCCGGGTTCTCCGCCGGGAAGACGAGCGCGCCGGCCAGCGCGAAACCCGCCGTACGGGCGGACTCGCCAATGACCGCGGCCTGGGACATTTCATGCCTTCCCGATGAGCAGGATCCCGATGATCAGGCCGTAGATGGCGATACCCTCGGCCAGGCCTACGATGACCATGGCGCGGCCGAAGACCTCCGGCCGCTCGCTCATGGCGGCCAGGGCCGCGGCGCCGGCGTAGGCGACGGCGATGCCGGCGCCGATGGTCGACCCGGCGACCGCGATCGCCGCGCCTAGCAACGCGGCCGTGTTCGACGACGTGCCGGACGCTGCCGCGGCGGATTTGGCCGCGCCGGCCGCAACGGCCGCTCCGGCGGGCCCGGCGGTGAGCGCGGCCACGAGCAGGACCACGGCGCCGATCATCAGCACGGCGCCGATCCCGGCCAGGATGTAGATCCCGGACCGCCCGCGCCGCGTCACCACGCGCGCCAGCGCGACGGCCCCGGCGATGAGGGGCAATCCGGCTACCCATGCGGATGTCATGTGCTTTCCTCTTTCGTTCTAGTCGCCGTCGGCACGTGCCACGGCCGGAACGGCCGGCCCTGGGTCACGAAGACGCGTGAGAACAGTTCGTAGTACTCCAGGCGGAGGGCCTGAATGGCGGCGACGAGCGCTTCCAGGCTGAACGCCAGCACGGTCCCGGCCACGAACACGACCACGGCCGCTATGGCGAGGAGTCCGCCGCGATGCCACAGCGCCCGCGCGCCCTCCCACACGAGCAGGCCGAGAGCGGCGTGCGTGAGGCCGAACGCGGCCAGCCGGGTGAACGACACCACGTTGGAGCCCAGCCGGACCACCAGGTCGAAGACCTCGACCCCAGCCTGGACCCGGCCCGCGCCGCCGCCGCCTGCCTCGGCCAGGAAGCCGACGGCGGCCAGCGCCAGCCCGGCCAGGGCCAGAACCCCGCCGATCGCGACCAGCAGGCTGTGATGGAAGTACCATCCGCCGGCCATGACGCCCGCGCCGAGGAACACCGTGGCCCCGGCGACGCCCGACGACGCGTACAGCGCGGAGGACCACCCGCCCTCCCGCCACCGGTTGACCGTGCCCAGCGCGTAGGCGCCCGCGAGCATGACCGTCCCGAACCCCGCGGCCACCAGCAGCAGCGTGAGCGCGTGATCCAGCGGGCTGACCCACAGCACCGGCACGAGCCCGGTCGGCCCGAAGCATTCCCCGTACAGCAGGCCGAACACGGTGGCCGCGACCCCGGCGCCCGCGACGAACGGCCAAGCCGACCGGAAGCGGCGGGCCCAGTCCGGCCAGCCGGCCCGCAGCGCGGCCGCGGCCGCGATCAGGACGACGCCCTCCCCCGCGTCACCGAACATCATCCCGAACATCAGCACGTACGTCACCCAGGCCAGCCGGACCGGATCGACGTCGGCGTACGGCACCGTGCCGTAGGTCTGGACCAGCGGGGACAGCGAACGGCGCAGCGGCCGGCCGGTCACGAGCGAGGGTGGCTGCACCCCGGGCGGGAACGGAAGCGGGACCACGGCGCCGCCGACCTCGGACACGCTCGCCGTCACGGCGGCCATCCGGTCAGCGGGAATCCAGCCTGCCAGCGCGCTCGCGCCCGAGCGCCTGACCGCGCTACTGGCATACGTCTGGAGCTGGGCCTCGCCGGCCAGCAGGTCGTACCGGCCCGCTTGTTCGACCGCTTCGAAATCAAGCGGCGAGGCGGACAACACGGCATCGGTCACCGGACGGCCGGCGTGCCGCAGCCGGCGTGCCGCCTCCCCCGCCGCTCCCGGCTCCCCTCCTGCTCCGGGCTCACCGGCCACGGTCGCCTCGCCGCCGGCGAGCCCGATCTCCACCGCGTCCGCGTCCGCGACCCGCACCAGCACATCACGCAGCGATTCATCCGCCGCCACCAGCGCGACGCGCTTCATCCGGGCGGGCAGCGCCCCGTCAAGCCAGCTCATCGTAGGCCTCCAGCGGCTCACCGCCGCGGGCGGCGCTCTCCAGGGCCGCCCGGACCCGCCAGGCGTCGCAGGTCATGACGGCGACCGCGCCGATGACCGCATCGCTGTCCAGGCCGGAGGTCCGCAGCAGCCGCAGGCCGTCCCGCTCCACCCGGGCCAGCCACGCCTGCTCGGCCCGCCACAGGTCAGCGGGCGCGGTAATCCCGGCGAGGACCCAGCCGGCCCGCGACGGCAGGCCGGCGGCCATCTCCTCCAGCGTCGCTGCCTGAGCCGCGGGTCCGAGCAGGCTGAGGGTGCTGCCCATGACTGCGGGGTCCACCGCGCGGCCCGCCGCGAACCGCTCGCCGGCGACGAGCAACGCGACCGCGCCCGCGGCCCAGGTCCGGGCCGGGTCGCCGAGCGCGGCGGCCCGCGCCGCCCAGCGTGCCCGGATGCCCATCCGCACCGCATAGCTGCTCTCCCCGCCCGGGTCCTGCCAGGCCGAGATGGCCAGCGCGGCCCTGAGCTCGCCGTTGCTGGCCGCCTGGCGGAGCCGCGGCCAGGCCGTGGCCAGCGCGCCTAGCCGGAACTCGGCCTCGGCCGGCCGGCCGGCGATGGACTGCAGCAGTTCGTCGACGTTGGCCACCTCGAACCAGGCACCCAGGACGCGCAGCAGCCGCAGGCCCTCGCTGGGCAGCCAGCCGGCCAGGACCCGCAGGTCCCACAGGACGCTGGCGGCGATCTCGCGCTGGGCCGCGGCCAGAGACTGCTCCGGCCGCAGGTTCGTCCCGTAGGCGGTGGCGGCCAGCAGGCGCAGCGCGTCGCTCAGCGAACCGCAGGAGGCCAGCCGCCGAGTCTCCTCGGCACCCAGCCGACGGCGAGCCAGGGCTTTGGCCCGCACGCTGCCCGCGACCCATCCGGCGCTCATGGGTCTTCGACCCGCAGCTCGCTGATCGTGCCGATGATCCGGCTGACCAGGGCGGGCATGCGCTGGCGGGCCAGCTCACGGATCTGCGCCGCCTGCTGCCCGGCATCCTGCACGGTCCGGTCCGCCTGCTCCCGGGCCGCGGTCAGCACCTGGCGTGCTGCTTGCTCGCGTATGTTCTCGGCACGCTGCGCGGCGTCGGCGGCGATCGCGTCCGCTGCCGACTGCGCGGCGGCCACGATCTGCTCGGCCTCACGTTGGGCCTGCGTGATGAGGCGCTCGCGTTCCGCCTCGGTGCCGGCCAGGCGGGCCAGCACCGGGGCGACTTCTGCCTCCAGCTCACCGGAACGATCGGCGGGCACTCCGACGCGTGCGGCTGCTCCGGGAGAGCCCGCGGGCCGGAAGCGCGTCAGGAAGTCTCGCAGCGGAGGCATGCTGACAGGCAAGCACCGCGACTGACCAGAGGATAGGGCCGAAGGTCTCTGGCCGTCCGCCCCGAGGTCCCGCCGGGTGGTTTCCGCGATGTCGGGCCGTTCGGCCCGCACGGCCGGGAACTATGTCTCTACAGGCCAGGACCCCGTCGGCCGATGCTCGAACCATGAAGCCGAGATTTCCGCTTACGGGCGCCGACCAGAGCGCGGGTGGATTCGGCAGCCCGCCGTGGGACGACATGCTGCCAGCCTCGCCGACCAGCTACGAGGACCGCGCGTGCTGCTGTCCGGCGTACCCCGTGGTGCGGGTGATCATGCCGCCCACCGCTGGGCGGCGGCATCCGGTAGACCTGCTGCTGTGCGGTCATCATTACCGCGTCTCCCGCCAGGCCCTGGCGGCTGCGGGGGCCCGCATCGAGAACCTGCCAGGCAAGGCCGACGCCGCCGAGGCGGCGCTGCTGGAGGCCGTCCACCGGGATCATGCGGAAGTCAGATGACGATAGTCAGGCAGCGCGGCGCCGGCATCGCGGTCCCCCAGGGCCGTGGCCGGGCGGCCGCGCTGGCCATCTTGTGCACGCTGCTCTTCTTGACGTTTCTGGACAACACGATCGTGAGCGTCGGGCTCGGCAGCGTGCAGGCCGACCTGCGCGCGGGCGTCCAGGCCCTGCAGTGGGTCGTCGGCGCGTACGCGCTGACGTTCGCCAGCGCGATGCTGGCCTTCGGGATGGTAGGCGACGAGTTCGGCCGTAAGAAGGTCATGCTCGCGGGGGCCGGGGTGTTCTGCGCTGGCTCGGTCCTGTGCGCGCTGGCGCCCGACGCCGGGGTGCTGATCGGCGGCCGGGCCGTCATGGGGCTGGGCGCCGCGGCCAGCGAGCCCGGCACCCTGTCCATGCTCCGGCACCTTTACACCGGCGAGCGGGCCCGTAACCGGGCCATCGGCGTGTGGGCCGCCGTGGCGGGGCTCGCGCTCGCCGTTGGCCCGGTCCTGGGCGGAGCGCTCGTCGGCGGCTGGAACTGGCGCGGCATCTTCTGGTTCAACCTGACGTTCGGGGTGGTGACGCTGGTCGCGGCCGCGATCGTGCTGCCGGAGAACTCCGATCCTGAAGCGCATCGGGTCGACATCGCCGGCGCGCTGCTCGGCGCGGCGGCGCTCGCGGCGCTGATCTTCGGGGTGATGACCGGCGAGAGCACCGGGTTCACCGCTCCGCCGGTCCTCGCGCTGTTCTGCGGCAGCGCGGTGGCGGGCTGTGCCTTCCTGTGGCGGGAGCACCGCGCCGCCCATCCACTGCTGGATCTGCGGTTCCTCCGCGTGCCGCAGTTTGCCACGGCGAATGTGGTCGCGTTCTGTTCCTACTTCGCGACATTCGCGATCTTCTTCTTCACCGCGCTGTACCTCGACGAAGTGGCGGGCTACTCCGGATTCCGGATCGCGCTCGCGTTCCTCCCGATGACGGCGCTGATGATCACGTCGTCGGTGCTGGCGGGCATCTGGGAGCGCCCGGCCGGACTGCGCTGGTCGATCAGCGCGGGCTGCCTGACTTTCGCGGCCGGGCTGCTGCTGACCAACGCCACGCTCCGGCCGCAGCCACCGTTCGTGCTGCTGGCTGGCGCGCTCGCCCTGACCGGCGCCGGCATCGGCTGGACGGTGGTGCCGATTACCTCGTCGGTCCTGTCCGCGGTACCGCCGGAACGTTCCGGCATGGCCGCGTCGGCGGCCAACACCAGTCGCGAAATCGGCGCCGTGACCGGCGTGGCCGTGCTCGGCGCGCTGGTGAACGCCCAACTGCACGCCGACCTGGTCAGCAAGCTGACCCACCTGGGGATCCCGCCCAACTTCCAGTCCATCGTGGTGAACGCGATCGAGACCGGCGGGGTCCCGCCCAGCGGCACAACCTCGTCGGCGGGAGGATCCGGCAACGCCGCGCTCGTCCAGCAGGTGATCAATGCGGCCTACCACGCCTTCGGGACCGGCCTGCACGCCGCCCTCTACCTGTCCGCGGGACTGGTCATCTGCGCGGGGATCCTGACCGCGGTGACGCTCCGCGATGCGGCCGGCGCAGGCGCACGATGACCGCGGCGGCAGCCGACCTCGGCCCGGTGTGGACCGATGACACGATCCGGCGTTACGCGGCCTGGCTGTACCGGGTGGCCTTGGGGTTGACCCGCAACGCCACGGACGCGGAAGACCTGGTGCAGGAGACGTTCGCCAAAGCGCTCGCCGCCTCGGGCCGGTTCCGGCCAGGCACGAACCTCGGCGGGTGGCTGTACCGGATCATGTTCAACACGTTCACCGACGACTACCGCAAGCGGCGGCGGGAGCCGCTGCTGATCGCGAACCTGGCCGACCAGGAGGCGGACCTGCCCTGGTCACGGGACCCGGCTGACGCCCGGTCGGCCGAGGATCGTGCCCTGGAGCGCCTCGTCCAGGTCGAGATCGTGGCGGCGATCCGGGCGCTGCCGCCTGGCTACCGGCTCATGGTCTACCTGGCCGACGTGAAGGGCCTGGGTTACCGGCAGATCGCCGAGCTCACCGGCGTCTCGGTCGGGACGGTGAAATCATCCCTGCACCGTGGCCGCGGCCAGGTCCGCACGCGGCTCGGGGCACGATATCCAGCTGAGGACCGATCACTGTGAAAAGGGACACCACGCCGTCCAGCGGGCGACATCACGCGACTAGGGACCAAAGGCCCTCGTTTTCCGCTGCCGTTGCCCGGCAGGGTCGGGACATGGCCCCTGTCACATTGCCTGTTCCCCTCGTCGGGGATGGCCTCCTGGTGCCGTGCGTGGATGGCACCGAGCGGCCGTATCTCTCGTTCGACGCGGCGACCTCGACAAGTGCGTTGCCTCAGGTGATGGAGGCGGTCGAGGCCTTCGTCCCGTGGTACGCGGGCATGCACAACGGCGCCGGCTACAAGTCCCAGGCCTCCGCGCTCGCCTACTCCAGCGTCCACTTCGGCGCGCTGGCCTTCGCCGGGCGCGGCCCGGACTCCGGAGATGTCGCGGTCATCTGCCGCAACACGACCGAGGCCATCAATCACCTGGCCTATCGGCTGAACCTGGATCCCGGTGATGTCGTCGTCACTACCGCGGCCGAGCACTACTCCAACCTTCTCCCCTGGATGCGGGTTGCTACCTGCCGGTTCGTGGAATGCGGCCGGGATGGCACCTTTGAGCCCGGAGATGTCGCGGCCGCGCTCGACCAACGGCCTGTGCCGCGGCTGCTGGCGATCACCGGCGCCTCGAATGTGACCGGCTGGCTGCCGCCCCTGCCAGAGATCATCAGCGCCGCGCACCAGCGGGCCATCCCTGTGCTCGTGGATGCGGCCCAGCTCGCACCGCACCGGCCGCTGCCGCCCGAGGCGGACTTCCTGGCCTGGAGCGGTCACAAGATGTACGCGCCGTTTGGCACGGGCGTGCTGGTGGGACCCCGGCGGATCTTCATGGCCGGGGATCCGCTGCCGGAGCGTGAGGAAGCCGGGTCGCCCAACGTGATCGGCGCGGTCGCCCTGGGCGCGGCGATCAGCGCCCTGGAGGTCATCGGCTGGCCTGCCATCGCCAGTCATGACCATCGCATCGCCAGGTCACTGCGGCACGGGCTGGCGGCCATCCCGGGGGTGCGGCTGCTGGGGCCGGGGCCCGGCACTGAGACCCTGCCGGTCATCACGTTCATGGTGGACGGCGTCCCGGACGCTTTGGTCGCCGCCCGGCTTGCCGCGGAGGAGGCAATCGGCGTCCGGCACGGGAGCTTCTGCGCGCATCCCTATCTGGCCAGGTTGGCCGGGCTCAGCCCGGCCAGGGCACGGATTAGAGGGGACCAGGCGCGGGATGACGGCCATGGCGCGGGAGCCGTCCGCATCAGCGCTGGAATCAACGCCTCCGAGCAGGACGTGGCGCGGCTGCTGGCCGCCATCGCCCGACTGGTGGCGAGCGAGCCGCCGGTCCGGTATCTCCGCGATCCGTCAACGGGCGATTTCTACCCGGCCGCGTCCGGCTTCCGAGCCGCCCGCCGCTGAGCGTTTTCGGGGCTTCCACCAGTGGAGCCCGCATTCCGGCCGGATGGCCCTTACGCGGCGCACGGTCCACGTGCCCGGCGACGGCGCTCCCGTGCTCGTTCCTCCTTGTTGAGCCCGCCCCAGATCCCGTACTTGATCGAGTTCTGAAGCGCGTAGTCCAGGCACTGCGCGCGCACCGGGCACAGCGCGCAAATCACCTTGGCCTTCGCCTCCCGGATCTCCCGCTCCTCCTTTCTCTCACCGTCCGGGCCGAAGAACAGCTGCGCGTTCATGCCCATGCAGGCGGCCCTGTCTTCCCAGTTCATCTCCGGCTCCCGTATGCTGCGCCGGCATCAGCGCGGGCCACGATTCGTGCTCACATGCTGCAGTCGCTCGTGCGCGGCTGCGAACGCGGTCAGCATCTGCACGACCAGGCTTGCTGTCCAGCTCACCAGGGCGGCGCACTCGATTCGCAGCGCGCCCGCGCTCGGGGTCGGGTCAGGCGATGGCAGGATCCGCCGAAGCTCCGCGGCCAGCGGCGGAGACAGCGCCCGCTCGAGCTCGCCGCGGATCGTCTGGAGCTGCCGCTGCAGCCCAGGGATCCCCTCCGGTGGCAGGGTGGCGCTGTCCAGCTGCTCGCTGGTCGCCTGCAACAACGACCAGATGCGCAGCAGCCGGTCGGGCTCCTCGATCCGCAAGGCAGAACCGACGCCGGCGGGCTCGCCGACGATGACGACGAAGCGTCGCAGCGGCGCGGCATCCCCGACGTCCGCCGACCGCCTGCCCGTGACCTCTACCGTTTCCATATCGCCAGGCTTGCGGCCGCGGCCGCCTGCCACCAGAGACGTTTGTCCCGATTTCGCCAGCATGAAGTCCTCGGTCAGCTGGTTCTGGTGACCATTGGCCCTAGCGCCGGGGCCCGCGGTCGGTTGCCATCACCGTGGGGGCCTTGGAGGTGGCGAGATGCTGTTCGTTGACCGAACTGACGCTGGACGACACCTGGCGCGGCGGTTGCGTCACCTGCGAGGTGCCGATGTGGTGGTGCTCGGCCTGCCGCGCGGCGGCGTGCCGGTCGCGTCCGAGGTGGCGATGGACCTCCACGCACCGCTGGATGTCATCGAGGTGCGCAAGCTCGGCGTTCCGTTCCAGCCGGAATACGGCTTCGGGGCGATCGGCGAAGATGGCGTCCGGATCGTCGACGACCACGTGGTGCGGCAGACCAGGCTGACCGGGTCGCAGATCGCGGAGGCGGAGGCCCGCGAGCGCGTCGTGCTGGACCGCCGGGTGCGCCAGCTGCGCGGCGATAATCCGCCGGTGCCGCTGGCGGGCCGCACGGTGATCATCGTCGACGACGGGATCGCCACCGGGTCGACGGCCCGGGCCGCCTGCCTGGTGGCCAGGGCGCGAGGTGCGCGCCGGGTGATACTCGCGGTCCCGGTGGGCTCGGTGGAGGGAACCGCGGCACTGCGGCGCGACGCCGACGAGGTGGTGTGCGTGCACACTCCGGCTCGGTTCTTCGCGATCGGAGAGTGGTACGACGATTTCTCCCAGGTGACCGACGAAGAGGTCACCATCCTGCTGGGCAAGGCGGCGGCGCTGGCCGGGCCGGGCAGTCAGGACCCGGACCCGGCCGAGATCATGCTGAACATCGCCGGTACCCGGCTGCCCGGGTCGCTGGTTCTCCCGGACGAGGCTGCGGGCCTGGTGGTGTTCGCCCATGGCAGCGGCAGCAGCCGGCACAGTCCCCGCAATCGGCTCGTCGCCGCCGCGCTGAACCGCGCCGGGGTGGGCACGCTGCTGGCCGACCTGCTCACCGGGGATGAGGAACTCAGCCACGCGTACGTGTTCAACGTCCCCCTGCTTGCGGCCCGGCTGGCCGGGATCACCGGCTGGCTGCGCAGCGAGCCTGCCACCGCCGCGATCCCGCTCGGCTACTTCGGCGCCAGTACCGGCGCCGCCGCGGCCTTGTGGGCCGCCGGCGCCAGCCCTC
>Ga0335081_10006238_pt1 | contig 18954 bp, 16 predicted proteins | sample Lox_Sample_35_FD_206713 | JGI IMG/M metagenome (GOLD analysis project Ga0335081, IMG submission 206713) | Soil microbial communities from Loxahatchee National Wildlife Refuge, Florida, United States - Lox_Sample_3.5 | ecosystem: Environmental > Terrestrial > Soil > Wetlands | place: USA...
GCACGGGAACCTGCTTGGAGATCTCGGGTTCCTTCCATACTTGAATGTCCAGCACGTCTCCCGGGGAAATAACGTAGGCGGCGCCTGGCGAATCGGAAGAGTGTGGCGACGGCGCGGCCGAAGACTGCGGCGGCGCCTTCTTCTGCCTGCGTCCCGGTGCGGCGAGCAGCAGCGCGGGCAGCGCGACCCCAAGCAATGCGATCCAACCCAGCCTTAGCCTCATCAAGGTCTCCTCACTCATCCGGGCACAGACGGCGACAGAGGGTATCCGCGTATCGCGGTTCTGTCCGATCCACCAGGCGCGCGATCAGCCATGCGATTTGCGGCTGCCGCGCTTCTTCCATCCCCAGACAGGCCGCCGAAAGCGCGTCGTCAAACCCACCCGCCACTCGTCACCGGCAGCACAAGCCCCCCTCGATCTAGAACCGACCGGCGTCTGCCCGCCATTACAACGGCAGCGCTTTCCATGGGAGGATTCGGTCCAGGCGAGTAAGCCCCAGTTCCAAAACTACATCGTTCATATCCTAGCCCAACCCGAGACAAATGGCAACGTCAAAGTGATGGGTTGCAGCACTGTGTACGGGCCGCCTCCGAACGCAATGGTGGGCGGGCCTTGGTTGCGGCAGGCTCCCGCGCTAGACTGTTGCAAAGCAAGCGAGGTGGGGAGACGCCTATGAAGGCAGCCGCGCTCGGGGTTCGGGTGCATTCGGGCTGGGGCGCGCTGGTGGCGGTCACGGGCGAGCGCGGCGCGGCGGCGGTGATCCACCGCCAGCGCGTGGTGGTGACGGACTCCAAAGTGCCCGGCGCGGTTCAGCCCTATCACCGGGCGGAAAAGATGAAGCTGCCGGAGGCGGAGAAGTACCTCGCAGACTTCGCCTCGGCCGCGGATCGCCTGGCCGCCGCCGCGGTTGGCGAAATCGTGCAGGCGCTCGAGGAGCGGGGATTTCGCGTTGCAGGCTCGGCCATTCTCCTGGCCTCCGGCCGTCCTCTGCCGCCGCTCGCCGCCATCCTACGCTCGCACGCGATGATTCACACCGCCGAAGGTGAATTCTTCCGCATGATCTTCCGGAGAGCGTTCGGAACCGTCGGCCTCCCCGTCTACGGATTTCGCGAACGCGAGCTCGAGCATCGTGCGGAGGAGGCGCTGGGTAGGCCGGCGGCGGAGCTGCGTCAGGACCTTCAGACGCTCGGGAAGAACCTCGGCCCGCCTTGGACCGCGGATCAGAAAAACGCCGCGCTGGCGGCCTGGATCGTGCTCGCGAGCGGCCCGGCTCGCGCGGCCAAGTGAGGGGCCGCCCTCAGCGCTTACCGTACTCATCGAGCCACTTCAGCTCCTCGCGCACCTTGATCTTGCCGTGCCAGGGGTTCTTTGAAAGCGAATGGCCCTCGCCGGGAAAGATCAGCAGGCTGGACGGAATGCCGCGCGTGAACAGCGCCCGCTCCAGCAGATAGTCCTCGCCCACGTAGACGCGGATGTCGTCCGCGCCGCCCACCACGTGAGTGGGTGTGGTGACTTTGCCGAACTGCCAGATGGCAGCCTCGGCGTTGTAGTTCTTCTCCGCCTCCCAGGGCGTTCCGCCCAGAAAATAAGCGTCGTCCCAGGTGGTGTCATCATTGCCCCAATTGGCCACGTGCTCCACCGCGCCCGCGCCCGTCACCGCGGCCTTAAAGCGGGTGGTCTGGGTGATCAGCCAGTTCGTCATGTAACCGCCGTAGCTGTATCCTCCCACGGTGAGATGGGCGGGGTCCGCCGCGCCGTCGCGCACGAGCTGGTCGACGCCTTCCAGAATGTCCTTTCCCGGCCGCGAGACGATGGGCCCGATGATGCCGAGCGCGAAGGCGTCGCCGTAGCCGACCGATCCCCGATAGTTCGGCTCGAACACCAGCCAGCCGTCGGTGGCGGCGAGGGCGGCCCACTGGTACCAGTCGGCCTCGAAGTGGTTGCCGTCCGCGTCTTCGGGGCCGCCGTGGATGAGCGTGAGCATCGGCAGGCGCTCCGCGCCGAACTTGCCCGGCGGATAAATCAGCATGCCTTCCACCGTCACGCCGTCGTCGGCCTTCCAGCGGTAAGGCTTGCCCTCCGGCAGGGCGCGGGTGGTGAAGAGGCGGTTGAAGGCCGTGATAGGGCGCGCTTTGTCGATCTGGTCGGGACCTTCGGCAAGGTAAACCTCGGCGGGCCGGTCGAGCGCCGAGTAGACGAAGGCCAGGCGCGGCGAATGCGTGGCGGCGGAGAGCGACTCGTAGGTGCCGCGCAAACCGGGGCGCTCGGTGAGTGCGGAGTCCACCTGCGCCGCGGTGTAGGGCTGCACCTCGGTGCCGAGACGCCCGGCCGCGAGCAATCCCCCGTCCGGCAGCACGGCGTAACTGGTGAGCGAGCCTGCGAACTTCGCCCCCCAGCGCTGGTAGGCCGCCAGAGGCGCGCCCTTGGGCGTGGAGGTATCCGCAATGTCCACCGAATAGACGCGCCCTTGCACGTCCTGATACGAGCCTTCAAGGGAGCCGCTCGCGAACGAGAAGACCACGCGGCGGCTGTCGGGCGACCAGGCCACGGATTCGTAAATGCTGGGCGTGTGGCTCAGCAGGTGCACGGCGCCGCCGGGCAGGTCAACCAGCTCGAGGTTATAGGCTGCGAGCTGCTCTTCACGCTTCGTCCGGGAGTCGGTGACGAACACCAGGTGGCGGCCGTCGGGCGAGGCGGCGATCTGCTTCACGCGCCAATCGCTGGAGGCGACCTTTTGAGGCTCCGGCGCCGCGCCCGCGCCGGCCGCGAGGCGCTCCACCGCGGAGGCCACATCGGCGCTAAACAAGACGTCGCCGCGCTCCGCCTCGCGGAATCGGACTACGTCGTTCCACTGTTTCTTGTAGGCTTCCTCCTGCTGCGCGGTCCAGGGCGCGCGGGTGGCGAAATAGATCAAACGCGAGTCGGCCGACCAGGCGAAGCCGTGCACGCTCTCCTTGCCGCGCGTCAGCGGGAAGGCTTCACCGCCGCTCGTCGATATCACCCACACTTGGTCTTCGGGCTCCGACGAGTCCGGCTCATCGCTTCCGGCTTCGTCACCCGACTCGGTTTTGGAGGCGGGAGCCATGTGCGCCGGCAGGGCCCGATCGGAGAGGAAGGCGATCCAACGGCCGTTGGGCGACCATTCGGGGTCGGAGTCGTGCCCGGACTGGGTGAGCGCCACCAGGCCCGAGGCGCCGCCCGGACCCGGGTCGCGGTAAAGCCAGAGGTCGTGGCGAAAGTTGTTGTGGGCCCAGTCGGGGCGTCTGGTTTCAATCACCACCGCGTGGCCGTCGGGCGCCATGCGCACTGCGGAGATGTCCACCGAATTGAAGAACTCGTCCAGGGTGAGCGGCGGCTTGTCGGCCGCGGCGAGCGGTCGGGCGAGAGCAATAAAAACGAGTGGCGCTGCCAGGAAAGGAATGCGTCGTGGTGCAATGATGGGATGCAAGGTTTTATGGCTCATAAGCTTGCGGGGCAATCGCGGCCTGGCGCGCTAGCCCTTCTGGTTCACCGGGGTCACGCCCGAGGTGGGCCACGCGAAGTCCTTGAACTCGCCGTTGTAGTCAAATCCGCCCGGCGCGATCGGCTTCCCGGCTGCCACCGGCAGGCCGGCCCTGCGCACGGCCGCCAGCACCTCGGCCTCGTGGATGCGCGAGGCGTCGTACTCGATCACAAGGTCGTCGCCCTCGAAGTCGAGGCCGCGAATGCCGTACACGGTGGCCAGGCTGCTGACCTTTTCGAGCTCCTCGGTGGTGAGGTGGCGCGTCAGCCGGTAGCGCGTGTTAAGAAAAGTCATGGCAAATTCGCCTCCAAGCGGAAAAGCATAGCATGGAACCGCGCGTCGGGCGGGAGCCGGGCCGGGAGGCGGCCGCGATCTTTAGCCGTTGACGGTGCCAAAGTGTCCCGGTTCATTGAAACTCCGCACCCTGTTTTCTTTGCCAAAAACCGGTCCTTTTAGGGGTCTAAGTAGCTCAAAGTAAATCGTTTAACCACGTTGGCTTCGTTTTTTCCATTTTCGCCCTATCTCCACGGCCTGAAAGCACTTAACCATAATGGCTTCGTTTGGCTTCGTTTACCTTGACATTCACGGTCGAGCGGTAACCGTTACGGGTACGGGCGAACTGCAATTCATTGAAGACTGCACCCGAATGAATGAAAACGCCTTATCGCCTGATAACCCATTTTCTATCATAGGTTTAACCCCCGCAATTCGTTTTGCCGAATTTCGCTCAACCTATTGATAACAGAACAGATGCCCAGTCCAATTCGTTTTTGCTGGCTTCTCCCTGCCAGAGGCCGCGCCTGGGCCCGGCTCCTCGGCAATCCTGACTCTGGGTGGCGCCCGCGCTGGACTTTGCCAGGGGAGCCGGGACAAGTTGCGTATCCCGAGCGCTCCTCGACGGCAAGCGGCCAAGCCCGATGACCTTCCCGAGTCTGATAATCCATCACATACGTATACATAAAGTAAACCTAGAAGTCAAGGTCAAAGTTTCGTAAGCAGCGTTCGGCGCTGTTCCCTGCGGCAGGCGGAGCCTTGATTTTTGGCCGAATCGCCTGGTTGACATCCATACGGTCGCGGCATAGACTGTCCCCGAGTTTTCAACGTCGTTCAGGCTTACAAAATTACATTGGGAGGGGTGCCATGAAAAGGACGCGTGTCTGGGCGTGGGAGGGAATTATGTTGGTGCTTAGCGTTGTCTGCCTCCAGGCGCAGGAATCAACGCCGCAGTCCACCGCTGGAAAAAGCGCAAAGGACAGCGGTGCTTCGTTACCGGCAACCGTCACTGGCAGCGGCAAACCCAACTTCATTCCCATTTGGACGAACACCACCACGCTGTCGTCTTCGACGCTTTTCGAGAAGTTTGGGAGGCTAGGCATCGGGACGCAGACGCCCGCCGCCACGATCGACGTGAACGGCACGGCGTACTTCAGGCAGGCGGTGACGTTTGCCAGCGGGCAGACGTTTCCGGGCGCGGCGTCGCTGGGGCCGAACACTTTCGCCGGTACTCAGACAATCAGTAGCGGCGACCTCTCGATCCTAGGCGGCAATCTCGACATCCCCCAAAACGACTGGAGCGATGACCGGAGTGATAAGCCTCGGTGGCAGCTCTTTTATTCATGACTGTTGCCCTGACTCGACACAGAACACCTTCGTCGGAGTGGACGCCGGGAGTTTCACTGCGGACAGCCCTATTGACGGCATTGGCGGCGATACTGGGACGGGTTACCAGGCGCTCCAGGCTCTCACATCGGGGGTCTGGAACACCGCCATCGGCGCCTTGTCGCTGCGTGCGAATACGGCGGGTCTCGGAAACACCGCCAGCGGGTATCAGGCGCTTCAGTCGAATACTGGTGGTAACTACAATACCGCCGCCGGATCTGGGGCGCTCGCCAGTAACCAGAGCGGCAATTACAACACAGCTCTGGGCGGTGGTGCGCTGGAATTCACCGACAGCGGCGGAATATCAAATTGGGGTGAATACGACAGTGCAGTCGGTTTCGTTGCCGGTCAGACGAACACGACGGGCGCGTTTGACACATTTCTGGGTGCCAATGCGCAGCCGGGCAGTGGCAATCTGTTTGGCGCTACGGCGATTGGCGCCTGTGCGACAGTGTCAGCGAGCTATACGCTCGTGTTGGGAGCACCTGCTGGCGGCGGAGGTTCGGTTTGTTCTGGGGAGACTCCCTTGAACACGATGGTGGGCATCGACGTTGGAGACCCCTCCAACATTCTGACGGTTTTGCAAGGCGGCGGCCACGCTATCTCCGACGGCTGGGACGTTTACAGCTCGCGCCGCTGGAAGTCGGACATCCGTCCTCTGCAGGGCGCGCTCGGCAAAGTGCAGCACCTGCGCGGTGTCTCGTACACTTACACGGCTAACGGCAAGCACGATATCGGCATGATCGCGGAGGAGGTGGGCAAAGTGGTACCGGAAGTGGTCAGCTATGAAGACAATGGCAAGGACGCGCGCGGCATCGACTACGCCCGGTTGACCGCGCTGCTGGTAGAGGCGGTGAAGCAGCAACAGGCGGAGATCGGGCACCAACAAGCGGAAATTAACCTGCTGAAATCCGAGGTCCGGGGGCTCCAGGGGAGGAAGTAAGACCGGGCCCGGTTGGCGTTGGCCCTCGCTGCCCGACGATCATCCCGCCCGCCTTTTGCGCCGCGGGGTGCTGGTGTGCGAAAGGGAAAGCCTCGGCTGCGACTTTACCGGGGAACCGCCCGACACTGTGCGCTCCACGGAGTGACGCGTTGCGATTGGCAGCGGCTACCCACTTGCGAAACCGAGGGGCCGAAAGCGGGCCCCGCGCTACGGGCTCGCCGCCCTCACCCAGGAGATCGCAGATGGATACTCCGGTACTCAGCGACAGATCTCAATTCCCGACTGACGAAGTTGTTTTCTCGCACCTCGGAAAATCGAAAACGCTTTGGGTCTCGCTTTTTCAATATCTCGCGGAGGAGCATCCCGACTTCACCACAGAGTGGCGTTACTACAACGACGGGAAAAGCTGGCTGATGAAGGTTCAGCGCAAGAAGAAAACAGTGTTCTGGCTTTCAATCCTCAAGGGTTCCTTCCGAACGACCTTCTACGTCCATGAAAAAGCTGCGAAGCTCGTCGAGGGCAGTACGATCTCCGAAGAGTTGAAAGGTCAGTATCGTGCCGGAAAGAGCTTTGGCAAAATTCGCGGCATAAGGGTGGTGTACAGGAATAAGAAGGACGTCGAATTCGCGAAAGAGCTGATTGGAATAAAATTGAAGGTCAAGTGATCCTTTCGCGGCCGGCGGCCCGGAACGCGGGTAGCTGACACCGGATGGCTTTCGAGCGCGCGCGGCGCCGCCCTGCGATATGCTGGGGTGACAGCGCCGCCGGCAAGCGGCCATCGAGGGAAACCCAGTGACCAACGGCACGTCTGGCGCAGCTTCAGCACAACTCCACCTTGCGGCCATCATTACGGCGGCGCCCGTCGCGACCATCGACGACGTGATCCGGGTGATGCAGGGCCTGGATGGCGCGCTAGACGCCTCCGACGGGTTGAAGTGGTTCAACCTGCTCTATCTCAAAGTCACCCAGGCGGTGCAGGCCGCGCACTCTGCAGGAACCTGGCAGGACCCCGCCTGGCTTACCCTGCTCGACGTGGTGTTCGCCGGTTTCTACTTCGAGGCAGTGGTGAATCTCCAGCGCGCTCCCGCAAAGGTGGCGCGCGCCTGGCAGCCGCTCTTCGACGCCCGCCGGCGGCCGGGCCTCGCGCCCATCCAATTCGCGCTGGCCGGCATGAACGCGCACATCAATCACGACCTGCCGCTGGCCGTGGTGGAGACGTGCCGGGAGCTTGCTCTCATTCCCACTGATGACAGCCCCGAACACCGCGACTACGAAACAGTGAACGACATCCTGGAGACCGTGGAAGCGCAGGTGAAACAGACTTTCGCGACGGGGATGGTGGGTGAAGTCGATCGCGACCTGCGCCCCGTGGACGACCTGGTGGCCATGTGGAGCGTGCGCAAGGCTCGCGAGACGGCGTGGAACGACGCCGAAATCCTCTGGGGCCTGCGCGCGGAGCCGCCTCTGGCGCAGGCCTTCGAGCTTTCGCTCGACCGCCTGGTGGGCCTCACCAGCCAGGGGCTGCTCACGGTAGTTGCTTGATGCGGGTACGGCTGGAATTGCCGATTGCCGATTGACGAATGCCGCGGGGGATCGCGGCTATCCGCGCCTGCCGTCGCGCCCCGTCAGCCAGCCCGCTTGAGGCGTTTGAAACCGTCGATAATGAACATCCGCATGAGGACCTGATAGGGCACGCCCCGCGCCTTCGCCTCCCTCTTGAGCTCAGCGATCAGTTGGGGATCAAGGGCCACGGACGTCGGCTGCTTGCGCGCTTCCCGGCGCCTCTTCGCCGCCGCTCTGATTTTTGCAGCTTCAAAGCTGATCTTCTCGTAGGCGGATTCATTCTTGGCGTAGCGAGGCATAGAATTTCCTCTCTCTGATGTTCATGGGACGGGCCGAGATCACCCGGATGCTCTGGTTTCGCAGAGTAAAGGCCACGAAGAGCAACTTTCCCTGCGAGGTCTCTCCCAGAACGCCAAAGCGAGGCTCTGGGCTGGGCGGTTGGACCTGCTCGCCGAGCGGGACGAAGCGGCGCGTGGCGAAAACCTCCTCCGCATCTTCGCAGGTGACACTATGCTTTTGAAAGCTCTTGGCCACATTCCCGGCATCCCACTCAAAGGAGAATCGGGGCAGCGCCGACAACCAATCCCACAGCCATTGGGTGAATCGGAACTTCGCCACACGCCATAGTGTATCACACTATATTTCCGGATGGGGTCGAACAGGCACAGATCGAAGACGGGGTCGACAATCCGGCCTACAGCTCCACATGCCGCAGGCGCAGCGCGTTGCTGATGACGGAGACGGAGCTGAAGGTCATAGCGGCGCTGGCCACCACGGGGCTCAGGAGCAGGCCGAACACGGGATAGAGCGCGCCGGCGGCGAGGGGGATGCCGAGCGAATTGTAGACGAACGCGAAGAAGAGGTTCTGCCGGATGTTGCGCAGGGTGGCGCGGCTCAGGCGGCGGGCGCGCACGATGCCGCGCAAGTCGCCCTTCACCAGCGTCAGGCCCGCGCTCTCCATAGCAACGTCGGCGCCCGTGCCCATGGCGATGCCGACCTCGGCCTGGGCGAGCGCCGGGGCGTCGTTGATGCCGTCGCCGGCCATCGCCACCACGCGCCCTTCGGATTGCAGCCGCCTCACCACTTCGATCTTGCGCTCCGGAAGCACGCTGGCCTCGAACTCCTCAATGCCGAGCTCGCGGGCCACGGCCTCCGCGGTGGTGGCGCTGTCGCCGGTCACCATCACCACGCGCAGCCCGTCCGCGCGCAGCAGGCGCAGGGCCTCGGGAGTGGACCCCTTGATGGGATCGGCCACGCTCACCAAACCTGCGCGGCGGCCGTCGACGGCGGCGAACATCACCGTCTGGCCCTGTTGGCGCAGGCCTTCCGCGCTCGCGTCCAGCGTCTCGATCTCGCCGGCGTGGACGCCCGCTTCGAGCAGCATTTCCGGGTTGCCGAGGGCGACGCGGCGCCCGCCGATGCGGCCCGTCACACCCTTGCCGGTGACGGCGCGGAAATCGTCCACCGGCAGCAGGGTAAGCCCGCGAGCGCGCGCCCCGGCCACAATCGCCGCCGCCAACGGGTGCTCGCTCGCCTGTTCAAGGCTCGCGGCCAGGGCGAGGATCTCGTCCTCACTCGAGCCGCCGAGCGGCACCACGCGCGCGAGCTGCGGGCGTCCCGCCGTAAGCGTGCCCGTTTTGTCCACCACCAGGGTATCGACCTTCGCCAGCACCTCGAGCGCGGCGGCGTCTTTGACCAGCACGCCCGCGCGCGCCCCGCGCCCCGTGCCCACCATTACAGACATCGGGGTGGCGAGGCCGAGCGCGCAGGGGCAGGCGATGATGAGCACAGCCACGGCGTTCACCAGGGCGTGAGCCAGGCGCGGCTGGGGTCCGGCGAGCGCCCAGACGATGAACGTGATTGCGGAAGCAAGCACCACCCCGGGCACGAACCAGGCCGCGAACTTGTCGGCCAGGCGCTGGATGGGCGCGCGGCTACGTTGGGCCTCGCCCACCAGGCGCACGATCTGGGCCAGCAGCGTCTCCTCGCCCACGCGCTCGGCGCGAACTACCAGGCTGCCGGTGCCGTTCAGGGTGCCGCCGCTCACGCGCGCGCCGGGCTCTTTTTCCGCCGGAATAGGCTCGCCGGTGAGCATCGACTCGTCCACCGAGCTGCGCCCCTCGAGCACCACGCCGTCCACGGGCAGGCGCTCGCCCGGCCGCACGCGCAACCGGTCGCCCACCGCCACCAGCTCGAGCGGCACGTCTTCTTCCCCGCCGGCCGCGGTGAGGCGGCGTGCCGTTTTGGGGGCGAGGCCGAGCAGGGCCCGGATGGCGCTTGAGGTGTGGCTGCGGGCGCGCAACTCCAGCACCTGGCCGAGCAGCACGAGGGTGGTGATGGCGGCGGCGGCTTCGAAGTACACCGGCACACCGCCGCCCGGCTCGTGAAAAGTGGCCGGCAGCAGCCCGGGCGCGAGGGTGGCCACCAGGCTATACAGGTAGGCTGCACCCGTGCCAAGCGCAATCAGGGTGAACATGTTAGGGCTGCGATTGAGGATGGAGGTCCAGAAGCGCTCGAAGAACGGCCAGCCGCCCCACAGCACGACGGGCGTGGCGAGGGCGAACTCCAGGAGGTTGAGGGCGTTGTCCGTGATCCGGAGTCCGGGCACCATGCCCGCCATGCCGAGCACAATTACCGGCGCCGTGAGGAGCGCGCTCACCCAGAAGCGGCGCGCCATCATGCGCAGTTCCGGGTTCTCCTCCTCTTCCAGGGTGACGGTTCGGGGCTCGAGGGCCATCCCGCAAATCGGGCAGGAGCCGGCCTCGCCGCGCACAATCTCGGGGTGCATCGGGCACACCCATTCGGTGCGGGTGCGGCGCACGGGCGCCAGGGGCTCCAGCGCCATGCCGCATTTCGGGCAGGGGCCGGGCGCAGGCGAGCGCACCTCGGGGTCCATGGGGCAGGTGTAGGTAGCTGCGGCTGTGGCGCGCTCGGGAGTCGGCGCAGCAACAGCGGCCGCGCCCACGGGTTGGTGCTGTTGATGAGCGGCAGGCAGCGTCGCCTGCGCCTTTGTCGCAGCCGGTTTGGCGCCGAGGGTGACGAGGCCGCCTGGGGCAGCGTGCCCCGCCGCACCCGGGCCGGAGGGCGCACCCTTCTTCGCGGCCAGGTACTTTTCAGGATCGGATTGAAACTTGGCGAGGCAACCGGGGCAGCAGAAGTAGAAAGTGCGGCCCTGGTAGGCGAAGTGGGCGGCGGCGCGGGCGGGATTCACCGTCATCCCGCAGACCGGGTCCACCGCCTGCGTCTGCGCGTCGAGATCGGGCGAAGAGTCAGGCTGCATGGAGGACCCGCGGCTGCAAGCTTATTCGATGCTGCAATTTTGGGCGGGGGTTCGAGCGCCTGGCGCTAGTTCGACGCCTGTTGCACGCCAGGCTGAGCGAGATCGCGGACGAACGCCAGCATGCGCGGGTCGTCCCAGTCGGTGTTGCTGATGATTTTCTCCGCCAGGTGCCCGCTGCGATCGACGATGTACGTTTCGGGAAACTGCAGCGTGCCGTAACGCCCCGCCAGCGCGCGCGAGGGCTCGCGGGCAATCGGGTAGGTGAGATGATACTTGTTGATGAACGCAGTGAGGGCCGCGGGGTCTTCGTCCACGCTCACTCCCACCACCACCACGCCTAGCGGCTTCACCTTTTCGGCGAAGTCTTCGAGGCTGGGCGTCTCCGCCACGCAGGGCGGGCACCAGGTGGCCCAGAAGTTCACCACCACCACATGGCCGCGGTAATCGTCCAGGCTCACCGTGCCCTGCCCCGCCGGAGCGCCTCCGCCCGAGCCGGTGAACAGAGGAAGGCTGAAGCCCGGCACACCTTCGCCCACTTCCACAGCCCGCGCCCCGCCGGACCGGAGCGTGAACCACGCCACCGCGCCCACAATGATCACCGGAACCGAATAAACAAGCAGTTTTTTGCCCATCTTGTAAGCGTCCATTATAATCGATCATGCGAGGCGGCGCCGATCACCAGCCGAGACGGGAGCCGGTCCCCGCGCGGCCTCGAGGCCGGACGCGAGCTCGATCCACTTCCCGGAAAACTCCATGGCCCCAGCCACCCACGAACGGGTTTCCGCCGTCATCCCGGCGAGGAACGAGGCGGAGACGATCGCGCGCACGGTGCGTTCGGTGGCGGCGCAGGCCGAGGCCGTGGAGATCATCGTGGTGGACGATCACTCCGACGACGCCACTCCCTCGATTCTCGAGGTTCTCAAGCTGGAGATCCCGCGGCTGCGCACGCTGCGGGTGGACGATCCTCCGGCCGGGTGGCTGGGCAAGGCGCACGCGCTCGCGGCCGGGGCGCGCGCGGCCTCCGGCGACTGGCTGCTGTTTACCGACGCCGATACGGAGCATCACCCCGGCAGCCTCGGCCAGGTACTCGAACGCGCCCGGCGCGCGCACGCCGACGTGGTTTCGCTCTCGCCCGGCCAGCAGACGCCCACCTGGTGGGAGAAGGCGATCATTCCCTTCGTCTTCGCAGAGCTCGCCCGCCGCTTCCGCTTCGAGCAGGTGAACGATCCCTCATCGAAGATCGCCGCCGCCAACGGGCAGTACCTGCTCATCCGCCGCCTGGCTTATGAGGCCACGGGCGGGCACACCGCCGTGCGCGGCGAGATTCTGGAAGATGTGGCCCTGGCGCGGCGCCTGAAATGGGAGGGCCGCCGCCTCCTGTTTCTGCCGGGTGCGGAGTGGGTGACCACCCGCATGTACCGCAGCTTTGGCGCCATGTGGGACGGCTGGCGCAAGAACCTCTACTTGCTCTGGGACCGCTCGGCGCCGAAGGTGCTCTTAACCTTGCTGCGCGTGTGGTTCGTAGACTTGGCGCCGCTGCTCGGCGGGTTGCTTGGACTCGCCTTGGGAGTAGCCGGGAGTGGCGGCGCGCCCGCCGCCGCCGGGCTCGGCTGCCTGGCGATTGCCGCCGCCCGGCGCGTCCTCTACGGCCGCGAGCTGGCGCGGATCGGCTTCGCACCGGGGCTTGCCAACTATGGCGCGATCGGGGCCGCGCTCTTCGGCGCACTGCAGATCGATTCCCTCGTCGCGCACCGCTGGCTGGGATCGGTGCGCTGGAAGGGCCGGCGATATTCCACCGGCGGCTCCGGATTGCCGGTGGCCGAGCGCTAATTGCCGATTGCCGATTTCCGATTGCTGAATCCCGATTTGGAGTTCTTATGATCTACATCACCCGCCGGGCCGAGTTTTCGGCCTCGCACTATTACCACAATCCGGAGCTGAGCGCCGAAGAGAATCAGCGGATTTTCGGCAAGTGCGCCAACCCGCACGGCCACGGCCACAATTACGCGCTCGAGGTCACGGTGGCCGGCGAGGTAGACCCGCGCACCGGCATGGTGATGGACCTCAAAGACCTCAAGCAGGTGATCGAGAGCGAGATCATGCAGGCCATGGACCATCGCTTTCTCAACGAGGAGGTTCCGGCGTTCCGCGCCGTCATCCCCACCACGGAGAACATCGCCGTGGAGATCTGGACGCGGCTGGAGGGCAGGATCGCCGCCGGCCGCCTTCATCGCGTACGGCTCTACGAGACCGCCGACCTCTACGTCGACTACTATGGAGCGTGATGGTCTACCTCACCCGCCGCTACCGGATTTCAGCCGCGCATCGGCTCCACAACGACGCCCTGAGCGCCGATGAGAACGCCCGCCTCTATGGTAAGTGCAACAACCCGCGCGGCCATGGTCACGATTACGGACTGGAAGTGACGGTGGCTGGCGAAGTGGACCCGCGCACCGGCATGGTGATGGATCTCGGCGTGCTCGACGCGCTGGTGGAACGCGAAGTGATGAGCCGACTCGACCACAAACACCTGAATCTGGACGTGGAGAACTTCCGCAACCGGGTTCCGACCACCGAGAACCTCTGCATCGAGATTTACAACCTGCTCGCTCGCGACTTCCCTGTCTGGCCGGCGGCACCCGATGGGGAGAGCGGCTCCGGCGCGCGCCTCAAGCGCGTGCGCGTGGAGGAGACGCGCTCGAATTTCTTCGAGTACGAAGGCGAGGTCGCGGCCGGGAAGCGAAGCTGACGCTATGAGAACAAAGCACGAAACCCTTGAGGCGGGCGTGGAGCCGCCCGATGTATTGGAGGCGGCCTTTGCCGGCGTCCTCCGCGAGCTCGGCGAAGACCTGAAGCGCGACGGCCTCGTCCGAACGCCTCGGCGCGTGGCCAAGTCCCTGCGGTACCTGACGAGCGGCTACCGGCAAGACCCGGGCACCGTGCTGAACGGCGCCCTGTTTTCGGTGGCCTACGACGAGATGGTGATCGTGCGGGATATCGAGGTGTTCAGCCTGTGCGAGCACCACCTGCTGCCCTTCTTCGGGCGCTGCCACGTGGCTTATGTGCCGCGCCGCCACGTGGTGGGGCTCAGCAAGATCCCGCGCCTGGTGGACGTGTTCGCCCGCCGCTTACAGGTGCAGGAGCGGCTGACCACCCAGATCGCCGAGACCCTGATGGAAAAGGTCCGGCCCCAAGGCGTGGGCGTGGTGATCGAGGCGCGCCACCTCTGCATGATCATGCGAGGGATTGAGAAGCAGAACTCCGTGGCGGTGACCTCAGCCATGCTGGGCTGCTTCCGCCGCAACGCCCAGACGCGTAACGAGTTTCTGAACCTGGTGCGCGGCCGCCAGTCGGGCTCGGTCTAGGCGCCGCGCGGCGCGGCATGCCAACCCCCTCCGGACCCGGGCCTCCAATCCCTCAGATTCGGTGGCGCAAAACCGGCGAGGCGTGTTCTAATGGTCGAAGGCAACAGTAACGGGGGCCCGTACATCCATCAAGAGGATGTACGAGAAGGGAGCCCGATGAAGCGCAATTCAGGCGCGGTCTGGTTGGTGATTGCAGCGGTCGCGCTCGGCGCGCTGGCCGGAGGGCTCCGTGGCCAGGTGGTGAGGGCCACTTCGCCCGCCGCCAGCGACTCCGAGGTGCAAGCCGACCTCCAGCAATTCACGCACGTTTACTCGGTCATCGAGGGCGAATACGCCGATCGGCTCAACCCCGACCGGGCCATCTACGGCCTGGATATTCCCGCGAGCCCCGTGGGCGCCATTCCCGGCATGCTGCGTCCGCTCGACCCCCACTCGGACTTCTTCGGCCCCGCCGCTTTCAGCCTGATCCGCGAGCAGCAGGCGGTGAAGTATTACGGCGTTGGAATCGGCATCTACACCCGGCTCGACCGCTCGGGCAAGCTTTGCACCTTCGTTCCGAACGTGATTCCGGGGACGCCGGCCTTTGCCGCGGGCGTGCGCCCGGGCGACATCATACGGAAGGTGGACGGCAAGAGCGTGGCCGGCCTCAGCCTCAACCAGGTGAGCAATCTGCTGCGCGGACCCCGGGGGACGACGGTCCAGGTCACGTTTGAACGCGAAGGCTACGACGCCCCGGTGGAGTTCACCATCACGCGGGATGAGATCAAGAACCCGACGGTGGATGCCGCCTTCGTGCTGAAGTCGGGTGTGGCCTATGTTCATATCAACAACTTCTACGAGACCACCGACGATGAGCTCTCCACCGCGCTCCGCTCCCTGGAGGGCAAGGGCCTGAAAGGGCTCGTCCTCGACCTGCGCGACAATCCCGGCGGCCTGGTGGACGAAGCGGTGGCGGTTTCCGATCACTTTTTGCCCAAGGGTCAGCTCATCGTTTACCAGTACGGGCGGTCGGCGCGCGAGCAGCGCTATTACGCCACCCGCGGCAATCACGGCGACGAGTACCCGATGGTGGTGCTGGTGAACCGCTACACCGCGAGCGCGGCCGAGATTGTCACCGGAGCACTGCAGGATCACGACCGCGCCCTGGTCCTCGGCGAGCCCAGTTTCGGGAAGGGACTCGTGCAGTCGGTCTATACCCTGAGCGAGCACACCGGTCTGGCGCTCACCACGGCCCACTATTACACGCCGAGCGGCCGCCTCATCCAGCGCGACTACTCCAAGGTGTCGCCCTACGACTATTTCTATCGCGCCGAGAATGCGCCATCTCCCCGCGGCGAAGTGCGCCGCACGGACGGCGGCCGTGAGGTGTTTGGCGGCGGGGGCATCACGCCCGACGTCGAGATGCCGGTGCCGGTCCTCAATGCCGTTCGGCAGAAACTGGCCGATCGCAGCGCGATTTATGGGTTTGCCGAATACTATCTCGGCGCCCACAAGACCATCCCTCGCGATTTTCAGGTGACGCCAGACGTGCTCGACGGCTTCTACCAGTACCTCACGAAGGAGAACATTCCTCTGACGTCAGCCGACCTCCAGGACAACCTCGACTACGTCAAGGAACAAATCCGCGAGCAACTGGTGTCGTTCGTCTACGGTCAGGACCAGGAATTGAGGCTGAAGGCTGAGGACGATCCGCTGGTGGCGAAAGCGGTGGACTCCATGCCCCAGGCTGCCGCCCTGCTCACCCACGCCAAGCAGTTCCTCGCCAGCCGCAAGAACGGCGCCGACGAAGAGTAATCGGAAGCCGCGGCTCGTTCAGCAGGGCGAGTTCCGCGTTCTCCCGCCCGGGTCACCCGCTCGTAATTGTGGAAGGCCGCGAGCTTTCAAAACCGGTCCGCGCCGCACCTGTTTTCCACAGCGCAACTGCTTGAAATTACACGCAAAAATAAACTGTCGCAAAATTCCCAATCGTCCCCACGGCGCCAAGAAAGCGTGCTAGGCTCACTGCGGGTTAGGAGGGCCGTTACCATTGGTCCGTCGTCCGTGGTCGGTCGTCCGTTGTCAGTAGTCCGTGGTCAGCCCAGCCAGCGGCGAGGCCGTATTGAGTAAGATGTGACTGCCAATTTCAGCGCACCTTTGGAGCCAGCAAGTTGGCGGAAGTCACCGGGCAGGAGCCGCAGGCCCGGAGGGAACCACCGGGGGACACGCGGAAAATAGGTCGAATTCGCGGAACGAAGCCACTATGTGCTTTAGAATCAATAAACGGCTCCAAACGAGAAGCCAGAAGACAGGGAGAAGGAGGCAGAAGTCAGGAGACAGGAGTCAGGAGCCGCAGGTCTGGAAGGAACCACCGGGGGCCCTGCGGAAAATAGGTCGAATTCGCGGAACGAAGCCACTATGTGCTTTAGAATCAGTAGACGGCTCCAAACGAGAAGCCAGAAGACAGGGAGAAGGAGGCAGCAGTCAGGAGACAGGAGTCAGGAGCCGCAGGCCTAGAAGGAACCACCGGGGGCCCTGCGGAAAATAGAGTCGAATTCGCGGAACGAAGCCACTATGTGCTTTAGAATCAGTAGACGGCTCCAAACGAGAAGCCAGAAGGTAGAGAGAAGAAGTCAGCGCAGCCGCCGACGAGGCCGGATTGAGTAAGATATGACTCCCAATTTCACCGCACGTTTGGAATCAGCAGGTTGGCCGAAGTCACAGGGTAGGAGTCGGGAGAACCCAACCGGCGACGGGCCGCGGACAAATTACAACGGACGATCGCTCAATCGGCAATCGGCAGGCGGTTGGCTCTAAAGTCTGGTCCGGCCCGGCCAGAGGTGTTATAGTGGCGCGGATTTCGGTGGGTGGTTCCGCCGCGAGGTGGGTTCAGTGAAGCGTTGCGCTAGACGCGTAATCTGCACGGCCGGCATGCTCGCAACTCTTGGCGCGTTTGCAGCAGGCGCGCAACGGCCCGCCCCCGCGAAAGCGCGCAGCACGCAGGCGCGCGGACCCGCGAGCGCGTCAACAGTCGTGCCGGGCGAGCCCAAGCCCCTCTCGGCGCGGGTGGTGGCTTACCAGATCGACGCCAGGCTCGATCCTGAAAAGAAGTCGATTGAGGCCAACGAGTCGCTGACGTACCGCAATTTGACCGGGCAGGCCCTTCAGACGTTCCCGTTCCATCTCTACCTGAACGCCTTTCAGCCGAAGTCCACCTTCATGACCGAGGTGAGGCGCGGCGGGACGCGCGGTACGGGACCCGATGCGGGTTGGGACCCAAAGCACTACGGCGCCATCGAAGTGCGCTCGATTGCCGCGGACGGCATGGGAGACCTGACCTCGCAAATGCAATTCATCCAGCCCGACGACCACAACTCGGACGACCGCACCGTGGCACAAGTCACGCTGCCCAAGCCGGTGCCTCCCGGAGCCAGCGTGACGTTTCGCATCGCCTTCCACGACCAGCTTCCGGAGGTGGTGGAGCGCACCGGCTACAAGCGCGACTTCTTCATGGTGGGCCAGTGGTTCCCCAAGGTCGGGGTATGGTGGCACGGCGGCTGGAACTGCCATCAGTTCCACTCCACCACGGAGTTCTTCGCGGATTTCGGCACCTTCGACGTGAAGGTTACCGTGCCGCGCAACTACATTCTGGGCGCGGGTGGCGACGAAGTAGGCCGCGAGGACAATCCCGACGGGACGCAAACGGTTGTCTATCACAGCGAGGACGTTCACGACTTTTCATGGACGGCGAGCCCGGACTTCACCTTGGTGGATGACTCGTGGACGGGCAGCGAGGCGCCGGTGAGGATTCATCTGTTGATGTCGCCGGGACACCTTCGCCAAACCGGCCGGTATCTGCAGTCCGTCAAGGGTACGCTCGGGTATTTCGACCGCTGGTACGGCACCTATCCGTACGACCGGATCACGGTGGTCGATCCTCCCGAAGGCGGGGGCGATGCCGGGGGCATGGAGTACCCCACGCTCATCACCGGAGGCACAACCTGGTGGGAACCCGCAGGTCTCCACGGAATTGAAGGCGTCACCGAGCACGAGTTCGGCCACCAGTACTGGTACGGAATGGTGGCCACCAACGAATTTGAGGAAGCCTGGCTGGACGAGGGGATCAACAGCTACACCGAAGTGAAGATCATGGACGCGCTTTACGGCCAGGGGCGATCCCTGATCGACCTTTGGGGCCTGACGGCGGACGATGCCGGCGCCCAACGGCTCTCGTACCTTGACGCGCCCGACAGTGACCCGATGACCCGTTTCGCCTACCAGTTCATGAGCACCGCTGCCTACGGCGGAGTGACGTACGGCAAGACGGCCACCGTGCTGCTCACGCTCGAAGGCCTGATCGGCCCGGACACGATGCGCAACGCCATGCACACCTACTTCGAGCGCTACAAGTTCACTCACCCCACGGGAACTGATTTTCTGAAGACGCTCGAAGACGTTTCCGGCCAGGACCTGGGCTGGTACTTCAACCAGGCCGTCTCCGGAACAAACGTACTCGATTACGAGGTGCTGGCCGTGCGCTCAGACCGTGCGGATTGGTATGTCCAAAATCCGCCGGAGGCGAAGAAGGGGCAAACGCTCTATCGCGGCACGGTGCTGATCCATCGCAAAGGCGACTTCATTTTCCCGGTGGAGACGGAGGTCCGC
>Ga0335081_10006239_pt1 | contig 18952 bp, 17 predicted proteins | sample Lox_Sample_35_FD_206713 | JGI IMG/M metagenome (GOLD analysis project Ga0335081, IMG submission 206713) | Soil microbial communities from Loxahatchee National Wildlife Refuge, Florida, United States - Lox_Sample_3.5 | ecosystem: Environmental > Terrestrial > Soil > Wetlands | place: USA...
CGGGCGGCGCGAATAGCTTCGGCGCGAATGCGGAGAATGGCGGCTTGGCGCGGCGTGCGAATCCAGAGATGGCGGTGGTCGAGCAGAAAATCGACGCCGTGCTCTTTGAGCTGAATGGGGAAGGGCGTGGCTTCGAGGACTTTTTGCAGGACCTGGATTTGCGTGACACCGATTTCGTAACCGCCGGCGGCGCGCTTTTCCGTGCGAATTTTGCCGGTGACGATGACGCTCGATTCCTGCGTGAGACCCTTGAGCGAGTCAAACGCTTCGGGAGCTTCCTTCTGCGCGCAAACGCCCTGGATAATGCCGGTGCCGTCACGAAAAATCGGGAAGAGCAACTTGCCAGATTCGCGGAGATTGTAGAGCCAGCCCTTCAGCGTCACTTCCTGCCCGTCGTACTTTCCTGCCTGTTCGATGGTGATTGTCGTCATAGACGCGCGCTCAGGTATTAGGTTAACCGGATAGTTTAACAGACAGCATGCGTCCGCACGGCACGGCCGGTGACTTTCAGCGATTGCTAAGCGTGCGGAACGTGCCAAGGCCGAGAAGACGCTGGTCAGCAGTAACAAGAGTCAGGTCGAGGACTTGTGCCGTCGCCGCCAGGAAACGGTCAGCGGGATCCGCGTGAAGATTAAGTTGTTCTGCGGCGAGCACGATTTCATGCGTGAAAGGAGCTTGCTGGAAACCGGGAGTTCCATGCCGCAGCCACGCCAGAAAATCCGAGCTGAGTTCAACGCGTTTCTTGCGGTGCAGCATCAGAGCCTCCCAAGTGCTAACCGGCGAAACCCAAAGTTCATTTTCTTTGTCGGCCAACGCTTGGTGCGCTCGGGAGCCAAGCCGTTCAGGGCTCTGCAGCAGCCAGATCCAAATGTGGGTGTCCAAGAGAAGTTTCAATCGCGAAGCGCCTCAATTTCGTCGAGGTCAATCACTGGAGAAACGATGTCGCCAAGAATCCTGATGGAGTTCCGCATCGATCCGAAAAGAGAGGCTCGGTTCACATCGGGAGCAGCCGGCGTGATATCGGCGACCGGCTTGCCATGGCGAGTGATGCGAATGGGCTGCTTTGTTTTTTCGACGCGCGCAAGAATGGCCAAGCATTTCGCCTTGAATTCGGAGATGGCGATTTCTTTCATGATTTTCCCCTATGGTCGTTATTTTAGACCATGGTCACAATTATAGTCAATTTCTAATTTGCAGGGATTAACACTGCTGCTCGAAACGGTCGAGGGAAGCCCGGGCTGAGGCTAGTTGGTCGCTAAGGGATGGAGCTTCGGGACCGCTCTTTTCTTTTAATTCTAAAACCAGCGGCAAATCCGCTTGCGGAGCAGACTGAAGGGTCTTTATGGCAGAAGGCCAGTTGATGGAACCGTCGAAGGGCGGGAGGTGTTCGTCCTTTTCGCCGTGATTGTCATGGAGGTGGACAGAGGAAGCAAGGTCGCGCAGCGGTGCAAAGCTTCGTTCAATACGTTCTTCCTGCGGAAATTCCGCGAGATTCGCGTGGCCAATGTCGAAGTTGAAGCGTAGCCCGGTGAGACGGGTTTCATCGACGAACGCGCGAAGGTAAGCGGGGTCGCCCATTTCGCTCAGCGTGTTTTCCACGCAGATGGTCACACCGGCGTGGTGCGCGTGCAAAATCAGGTGTTCGAGCGAACTGAAAGCGGCGTCGCGCTTGCGGGGATCGGCGGCTTCGCGCGAACCGCCCATGTGCAGAATCAGGCGCGCGTAAGGTAAATCATCGGCGACGTCGATGACGCGCTTGAGTTCATCCATTGCTTCGATACGGCGCACGCGCTCCACTTCGCAGATGGAAAGCGGCGTGCCGGTTTCTCGCATGGCGCTGATGTCGCGGCTGGTCGGAGCGTGCAGGGAAACGAGTTTCAAGTGATGCGATTCGAGAGCGCTACCCATAGCGCGAATTTCCGGCTTCATGGTGTACTCGAAATGGCTACGAGCGCAAAAAATCTCGACGCCGTCGAAGCCGTTTTGCGCAACCTGGCCGAGGAGTTCCGGTGTCAATTTGCGCGAAATGAGCAGGTACGTGGAAAGTAGTCTCTGCATATTGTTTCAAGGCTCCGGAAACGAACGCCCCAGCAAGTGGGACTGTTAGTATCCCACAGCCGAGCCGTCATCGCGCGGATCGGCGGCGCCAAGTCGCTCTCCGGTTTGCGAATCGATACCGATCGCGTTGACCAAACCCATGTGTTTGCTCGACTTTGCCTCGGTGCTGAGGCTCGGTGTGTAATACCAGCCGCGTTCGACTTCGTAGCCGCGAGCGCGCAGGGCTTGTTCCATGCTGAGTGGGAATTCGCCTTCCATGCGGATGCGGTCGGGGAACCACTGATGATGGAACCGCGGGGCGTTGATCGCCGCTTGCGCGTCCATGCCGAGACGCATCCAGTTGATCACACTGAGCAGCGTCGCGGAAATGATGGTCGGCCCTCCCGGTGAGCCGGTGACGAAACTAAGCTTGCCGTCTCGCAACAGAATGGTCGGCGTCATCGAGCTGAGCGGTCGATGGCCTGGCGCGATGGCGTTGGCGTCGGATTGCATCAGTTCATAGAGCGAATTGGGCGCGCCTGGCTGCGTCGTGAAGTCGTCCATCTCGTCGTTCAGCAGGAACCCCGCGGAGCAGGTCACGTGCGAGCCGTAACTGTCATTTAGCGTGTAGGTGCTGGCGACGGCATTTCCGGCGGCATCCACCACGGAAAAATGTGTGGTGTGGCGGCCCTCGGCGCGGCTCGGGACGAGGTGCGGAGCCGCTTCAGAGCTTGCGGAAGCGCCGCAAACGTGTGGAGTTCCCGCTGTGACCGTCTTACTGGAAGAGGCTTTGATAAGATCGATCGTGGCCGCGCGCTCTTTGGCGTAGCAAGGATCGATAAGGCCGGCGACGGGGACTTTGGAATAATCCGGATCGGCAAGATACGCAGCGCGATCAGCAAACACGCGGCGCATCGTCTCCGCGACCATGTGAATGCTCTGCACGTCGTCCCAGCCTTTGAGCGGAACGTCCTTCAGCATGTTCAACGCTTCAATGATGGCCACTCCTCCGGAACTCGGCGGCGGAGAAGTCAAGACTTCCCAGGAGTGCCCGCCACTGTCGTACTTCGCGTGCAAGACCTCCCGGACTTTCACTTTGTAGTTCGCGAGGTCATCCAGAGTGATTAGCCCTCCGTTTTTCAACATTTCGTCGGCAAGCATGTGCGCGGTCTCACCGTTGTAAAATTCTTCGGAGCCGTTCTTGGCGATGCGTTTGAGAGTTGCCGCAAGCTCAGGCTGCTTCAGCGTGTCTCCGGCTTTGAAATGCTGGCCACCTTTGAGAAAAATCTGCTGGCTTGTTGGAAAAGCTTGCAGTCCTGGGCTTTCCTCTTCCAATTCGGCCGCGAGTTTTTCGCTTACGGGAAAACCATCGTCCGCAAGGCGCATCGCGGGAGCCATCACGTCGGCGAGCTTCATCGTGCCGTACGTTTTCAATGCTAATTCCAGGCCGGCGACCGTTCCTGGGATGGCAACGGAGCGATATCCTACAACTGAAGCCTCTTCGTCGAGCTTGCCATCCTTTCCGATGTACATGTTCCGCGTGGCTTTACCGGGAGCGGTTTCGCGGTAATCCAGAAAAGTCGTCTTGCCGTCTGCGAGGCGGATGAGCATAAAGCCACCTCCGCCGATGTTGCCCGCCGCGGGTTCAACCACAGCAAGGGCGAACGCGGTTGCGACCGCAGCGTCCACGGCATTGCCGCCGCGCTTCAGAATTTCAATGCCCGCCCGCGAGCCGAGTTCTTCGTCTGTGACGACCATTCCGTGCGCTGCCCGCGTCGCATGTTTCGGCCAAGGCTTCGGCGCTTGTCCGGCCGCTCCGCTCGGGTTCAACCATAGCGCGAAAGCGCACACGTAAATCGCTGTTCTTGTTCTCATCGCAGGAAAAAGACACTAAGTGATACAAAGGAAAGCGTCAAGCAGGCCCGAGACTGTCGAACCAAGACAGAAGAACATCGCAAACCCCAGCGGCTTGAGTACTTGTGATTTAATCTTCACCGCAAGTTCGAGCGCTAAGCCAGGAGAATTTCATGAGATTCAAGCAAAAGCCGTGGTTGTGCGGTCTCTTGTGGTTGATTTGTGCAGCGCCACTGTTTGGGCAAAATGCGCCCCCGGCGGATTTGGACGCTTACGTCGCGAAAGCAATGAAAACGTTCGAAGTACCCGGTCTCTCCGTGGCGATTGTGAAAGACGGCAAAGTAGTGCTGGCGAAAGGGTATGGAGTTCGCAGACTCGGTGACTCGACGCCAGTGGATGAGAACACACTTTTTGGAATTGGCTCCAATACTAAAGCATTTACGACCGCGGCATTGGCGACCCTGGTCGACGAAGGCAAGATTTCCTGGGATGACCGCGTATACGAAAGGCTGCCGGGTTTTCAGATGTACGACCCCTACGTGTCTCACGAAATGACGATTCGGGATCTATTGACGCACCGGAGTGGGATGGGACTGGGCGAAGGCGATCTGCTTTTCTGGCCGCATACGACCTTTACCCGGGAGGAGATTATCTACAAGCTGCGATTCATGAAACCGGCTTCCAGTTTCCGCAGCCGGTTTGCGTACGACAACCTGCTGTACATGACCGCGGGCCAGATTATTCCGGCAGTCACCGGAAAATCATGGGAGGAGTACGTGCGGGAGAAAATCCTGCGGCCGCTGGGGATGATCACCACGAACCTGAGCACGGCCGAGCTCAGGCCCGGGGAGGATTACGCGTATCCCCACTCGAAGCAGGAAGGGAAGCTTCAAGTGCTGGAATTCGAGAATCTGGACAACGCGGCGCCTGCCGGGTCCATCAATTCTTCGGCAGGGGAGATGGCCAAATGGGTTCTGCTGCAACTGAATCACGGGAAAGTCCCCGGGAGCGAAGAACGCATCTTCAGCGAGCGGCAGTCCCGGGAGATGTGGTCCGCGCAGACTATTCTGCCCGCCGGGGATAGAAAGGGCCCGCTGGTTGCATTAAGTAGCAAGTTTGCCGCATACGCCCTGGGCTGGGGGCTACGCGACTATCACGGAAGAAGAATGGTAGGTCACACCGGCGGCCTCTCCGGATTTGTTTCTCGGGTGATGCTGGTTCCAGAAGAGAATCTTGGAGTGGTCATTCTGACTAATGCCGAGAGTGGCTCAGCTTTTGATTCCATTCTTTATCACATCCTGGATTCTTACTTTGGTCTCCCGCCAACCGACTGGATTGCCGCCTACCAGTCGGAGGACGAGCAAACAGAAAAGGACGCAACGGAGGCTATGAAAGCGCAAGAGAAAGCCCGCGCTGCCGATTCCAAGCCGTCCTTGCCGCTGGAAAAGTACGCGGGCGTCTATACCGACGCATGGTATGGCCCGGTTACCATTCGAATGGAGAACGGAAAACTCGTTTTCAGCATGGATCACACGCCCCAGGCCGTGGGGGAATTGCAGCACTGGCAGTACGATACTTTCAAAGCACACTGGCGCGTGCGGACGATCGAAGATGCATTCCTCACCTTTGCCCTGAAGCCAGACGGCGCGATTGATCACTTCACCATGGTGGCCGTATCGCCGCTCGCGGATTTCAGTTTCGACTATCAGGATTTATACTTCACACCGCTGAAGGTGGGTCCTGCCGGAAAGAACTAGAACAAAGCGCTATTCTTCGCTGAGGAATTCGACGGTGGGCGGGCCTGATAGCAAACCGGCCTGCGTGCCTCGTTCAATGAGTTCCTTGACCGCTCGCTTACCTTTCTCGCCGTAGCCGAGCGTCCACTTATTGACGTACATCCCGACGAACTTGTCCGCCAGTTCGGTGTCCATCTCGCGCGCGAATTGCATCGCATAATTCAGGGCTTCTTCGCGATGCTCGAGGCCATAGGAAACGCTGTCGCGAATGGTCTTAGCGATCTGCCGGCCAAGCTGCGCGCCTAAGGCGCGGCGCACCGCGTTGCCTCCCAGCGGGAGAGGGAGTCCGGTCTGCTCCTGCCACCAAATGCCGAGGTCAATGATGCGGTGCAGGCCTTTTACCGGGAAAAAAAGCTGACCTTCGTGAATGAGCAGACCCGCATCGACCAGATTGTTTTGTACCGCGTCGATGATTTTGTCGAATGGCATTACTACCGGCTCAAAATTCGGCTCAAAAAGTTTCAATGTCAGATAGGCTGAAGTCTTCAACCCTGGGACAGCGATGCGCTTGCCCGAAATCTCCTGCGGTTTGAATGACCTCGTCGACACGACAATAGGACCATAGCCTTCGCCAAAGCTCGCGCCGCAATCGAGCAACACGTACTTGTCGCGCAAAGAAGGATAAGCAGCAAAGCTGATGGCGGTGACGTCGAAAGTTTCGGTGAGCGCGGCTTCGTTGAGCGACTGGATGTCCGAAAGGATATGTATGTACTTGTACCCCGGCGTGGGGAGCTTGTGCGTAGCCAGCGCGTAAAACATGAAAGCGTCGTCGGAATCCGGCGAATGCGCCAGCTTGATCTCGACAGGTTCTTTTTCGGTCTTTGAAGCAGTTTGTTGGCCAGGCATGGGCTTGGTCGATTCCTTTTTCCGATGCCAATCGGATCGCTCAGCAGCGCCCAGCCTTTGGATTCGGTCCTCGCAGAGACGTTGTCCCTGCGGAAGCTCTTTCAGAGGACAAACGGAAGAAACGTGCGCGTCGCAGGGGCTTGCGGGGCGCTGGGCCGGGCACAACTATGACGCACAAAGCGTAGCACAGTGCAAGTCGCCCCGACAATGCGCATCCGGTTGCTTTGATTCAGACATTCTTTACCCGCGCATGGGGCGAGAGTAGACTGAAATCAAAGGGAGGCACCTATGGACAAGGCTCGCCATCCCTTAGTCATTCGCCCCTGGAAGACGCGGACCACAAAACCGCCTCTTGGAAAACCACAACGCCTTCAGTGCGATTCCCATGCACGCCAGAACCGCGCTCTTGCATCAAAGAAGCACAAAAAGTCGGCGCAATAATTGATCAACAACGCCAACTTAATGCGACTCGCCACAAATGTTTGGGGTGGAGCAGCCACCAATCGCGGCTTTTCCGCGGGCACCGAACTGCCCCACCCATCGTGCCGTCCAGCGGGTCGCGCCACTTGGACGGCGAACTCACAATTTTGAACTGCACTCAGCGCGCTGCAGCTACCGCCCGGGCTGTGCGCTTCTCAATGGGAACAAATTCCCTTACGTCATAGCCCGTGTAGATTTGCCGCGGACGCGCGATTTTCTGCTCGGGATCCTGGAGCATTTCCTGCCACTGCGCAAGCCAGCCAACCGTCCGCGGAATGGCAAACAGCACTGTAAACATCTCAGGCTTGAAGCCGAGAGCTTGATAGATGATCCCCGAATAGAAATCCACGTTCGGATAAAGCTTCCGCTGGATGAAGTATTCGTCCTCGAGAGCGATCTTCTCGAGCTCCAGCGCTATATCCAGCTTTGGATTGCGCCCGGTAGCGACGAACACCTGATCGGCGGCCCACTTGATGATGCGGGCACGCGGATCGTAGTTCTTGTAGATGCGGTGACCGAAGCCCATCAGCTTGCCGTGGCCAGCCTTGATTTTTTCAATAAAGCCGCGAACATTGTCCTTCGAGCCGATTTCGTCGAGCATCTTGAGGACTTCCTCGTTCGCTCCGCCATGTAGTGGCCCGGAAAGTGCGGCGGCGGCAGCGGCAGTGCAAGCAAACGGGTCGGCTTGCGAGCTGCCTACGGCGCGCATGACATTGGCGCTGCAATTTTGCTCGTGATCGGCGTGCAAAATGAACAGGATGTCTAGCGCGCGAGCTAGTACCGGATTGGCGCGATATTTTGGCTCGACCATCTTCCACAGCATGTTCATGAAATTCTCGGTGTAGCTCAGGTCGTTGTCCGGGTATACATACGGGTAACCTAGACTGTTTCGGTGAGCATACGCAGCAATCGTCGGGACTTTACCGATAAGCCGGTGAATTTGAAGTTTGCGCACCTCGGGATCGTGCACATTTTTGGCGTCCGGGTAGATCGTTGACAGCGCCGCCACTGTGCTTATGAACATGCCCATGGGATGCGCGTCATGATGAAACCCCTCGAGGAACCGCTTGGTGGTTTCATGCAGCATCGTGTGATGGGTGATTTCCGCGACAAAACTCTTCAATTGGAGTTCGGTCGGCAATTCGCCGTTCAAAATGAGGTAGGCAACTTCGAGAAACGTGCACTTCTCCGCGAGCTGCTCGATGGGATAGCCGCGATAACGCAGAATCCCCTTATCCCCATCAATGAACGTAATCGCGCTCTGGCACGCAGCCGTGTTCAGGAACGCGGGATCATAACTCATCATCCCGAAATCTTCTGAATCCGTTTTGATCTGGCGCAAATCGGAAGCGCGAATGGCTCCCTTTTCAATCGGAAGCTCGTAGGAAAGCCCGGTGCGCTTGTCTACCACACTTAATACTTTTTTCTCCATCGAACTAGCTCCTTTCCACTCTGTCCCTTGAACGAGATCGGTGCGTAGTCTCAATTTGCAAGCAGGGAAGAAGTGGGATCATTTGGGACAAAAACGGTCCTAATCTCTTGCGGCGAACCGGGAGATACAAGTTAAGGCCTGCATTCTCGACCCCGAAAACTGGGCCGAGAGGGAACGCACTCCTACCGGAGAACGCGCCCAAGGATGCCCTCCCAGAACAGCCTCCTTTAAGAAAAGAAGCCGCGAACAAGGCTGTAATACCCCTCGGTTACGCCCGATTGCGGTTTTCTTCAGTGATAAGTGTCACGGCGAAATGTGACGAATGCGCTTTCTGGGAGCGACCGACGTAGCCGCGAGGAGCTACGGGGAATAAAGAGCGGCCCACTCAACTTAGAAGGACCTCATAAAGAGGACACCATGCGGGCAATCGCGTCGTCGAAAGTGGCTTTGCCCTCCAGGTAAGGCTGCCAAAATCTCTGAAGCAAATCGAGATAATCCTTCCAGCCCCGTTGCGAGAAAATCTCCCGAACCGTGCGAGAAGGACTCGAACTACCCTGCGGCGGAATGGTTTTGTCCCCGGCAGTTGCATCGGAAAAAGCCAGCACGGGCCGGATGACCTCTCCGGTGGTGTATAGAACCAAGGCGTGCCAAAGATCACGCGGAATAGGTTTGTCGCGCTGACGGCACTCGCGAATGATGGCCGCCTGGACTGGCTCCGCGATGCCGTGCGAACCTTCGTGAAAAAGCACTTCAAGTGCTTCTGCACCTTGATTTCTCGGGTCCAGGCTGGAAATGGTGACCCGCAGCGGATCGACCGTCGTGTATGCACCCGCCGCGTTTGCATAGGCCGAAAGGTCGACTCGGATTCTCCCCTGTGGCCAGCGCGTTCGGTAGATGTCAGCCAGCCGCTCGGAAATCCCCACGCCTTGTTCTCGCACCAGGGGAGCCACGTGCAAAATCCAGCTACGATTGGCGCGGTCGTGCTCGGGCCACAGGTGCGCGCGGTAGACCGGCGCGGCGGACTCCAGCATTTGCGTGAGTCTTTGCGGCAATCCCGCATCACAGAATTTGCGCTTGTGGCCGGAGAGTTCGTCGCAATCTTCAAAATCGCCGAGTTGGTCTTTCAACTGGATAAGTTCTGTCGAGAACAGCAGATCTTTCTCCGCATAGTTCTCCGCGTAATAAGAGACAGCTTCGTCCCAGGCTTTACGTTCTGCCGCGCTGACTTGTTTGCTGCCGAGAGCTGTTTTTGGAGCCAGAGCGGCAGCCCTCCCGGCGCCCACATCGGCCGTCGGAAGTGCTTTTTTCTGGCGGGCCTCGTAATACAGCGTGTGATGCAAGTTAATCCAAAACCCGCTGTGAAGCTCAAAGACCGGGAGAGGGGCTTCGGTGACATACGATTGTTGGCTCGCGGCAAGCGCGACGTATGCGGGCGCAGAAAGGGCCAATAGAAGAATCGCGTAGCTATGGAGTGATCGCAGTCGCATCATGAGTCGCACGATAGTAGCGCCAAGTCATCTCGCACACAAATTGAGTCTAAGCGATGAGCGGGCTCAGACTTCCAACGAGAGAGACGGTTGAAGGACCTATACGGGCAGATGCGCCGCGTGTTCGAGCCACCGGTCGAGCACAGCCCACTGATCCTCTGAGATTGCCTCTTCGAACTGGATGCCCATTCCAAGTCCGGCGTTCACGTACACGACCTTGGCGTTGGATTCCACGGTTTCACCGCGATGAGCGAAACACACGTGGATAGACGATCCCTTGGCAAGGGGCTTCAGCGTATCAATGTAACAGCCTGTCCGGCTCATGTCGGAGGTACGTGCATGGAGCTTTGCGCCGGTAGTGAGTTCAGTGATATCCGCCAGGACAATCAGCGCGTATCGCGGCGCTCGGCGCCGGTCCGCCATCGTATCGGTCATGCAACGTCTCCTCCGCTGACACACCATCCCGCTCTCGGGATTGTCGCGCCTGGAGAGAGTTGCAGCTTGCGGAGGCTTCTCGCCGAGAAGTCTCGCAAAAGGAGGGATGCCCTGAAACTGATTTTCCCGTCGCCAGGGGGATCTAGCAAGCGGCTTTTTTAAACGTCCTCAAAACGTAAACCAGTTCGCCTGAATCGCGCAGCTATTCCGCTCTCGGATCAGACGCGCTGCCCACGGCGCCTTGGTGGTCCGCAGCATGCAAGCCGCCATTTGAGTCGCGGAAGAATGATCTCCGGCCAGTGCGCCCGTAGCGCAGCGGCGTCCCCGACAATTCGAATTTCGCAGGCGCTCCCAGGGCGCTTGCTCCGACGATGACGTAGCGGAAGGCGTAGCCGTTCTTGATGCCGTTCGCCAGGTCGGAATCCAGAAAACCGGCGGCGTCTTTGTTCGGCGGACCGTGCAAGGGCTGGCCGAGATTTGCCAGTGAATCCGGCAAGCGCTGATACGCCTTGCGATAGGATTCGACGGCGCCTTCGATTTCCTTCATGGCCTGCAAGGCATTTTTCTCTGTCGTCTCAATTTGCGCTTCATCCCATTCCGATTCGAGCGCAGGAAGATCCACAAACAACACGCCGAGGGAAAGCAGCTTCCATTCGCCGCCTTCGCTCACGAGCCCCAGACTAATTTCTCGTACATCGGCTCCGGACGAATCGGTTACGTTCCGGAGCTGCATCGGCACAAAGGCGAGATTCTCGCGCAGTTCCACGCCGCCGAGTTGCATTTCCGTGGTCACGCTCGGCGTTTCACAACGAACAATCGGCCGCCCCGAAGGATTCGAGGAAGATGTGGCTTTGCCCGGCTCATTCAGCAGCACGAAGCGCTTCATCAGAGCGATGCGCGCGGAGGGCGTCATGCGGGAGAATGCTTCTTTATTCCGGACCGTCAGAAAGTTTGCAAATGCCGTCTGATCCTGAGAGCACGCAGCGACCAGCAGATTCTTCAGCGCGAGGCCCGCGCTACCGGAGTCGCTTGCCGCGCTCGCCGGACCGGCATTTGGCTTGGAGCTGGATTCTTGAGCCCAGTCCTTCTGCGCGAAAACGAATAACGCCAGCGCCAGCCAAACCGTATGATGTCGAAGCCTCAATTTGCGCAATCTCCCCTAATCCCTGGCGGCGTTGAGAATCGCCGCCAGATTCTGCGTGAAACTCGACCGCGGCATTACCTCAGTGCATCCGGCAGCCTTTGCGCGCAAAGCAAGCTCGTGCTGCACATGCGAGAGGAAGCCAACCACGCGAACTTCCTTGTTCGTCTGGCGCAATTTTTCGATGGCTTGCAATGGCTGGCTACGTGCGTTCAAGTCGACAAGCACGAGCTTCGGCTGGCATTGCAACAACTCGGTCAGTGCATCGCCGTTGGTAGCCACTTTGACTTCCACGCCGAGCTGTTTTGCGGTTTCCGCCAGCTTCATTTGAAAAAACAGATCGTCCATCAACGCTACGACTTTTCCCATCGATTCTGTCCTCGCTTGCTTGCCCCACTATTATGCTCCAGTTCTTCTTTCGCTCTGGAATTGCGAGTAAACTGAATACTCGCATAGGAGGTGCCGCATGCAACCCGCCTCTGCTCCTGACATTCAGCCTGCCATTTCGCTCTTAGCAAAGACGCCACATCTTCTCGAAACGCTGCTTGGCGATTTGCCGGGGGAACTGCTGCATTGGAAACCGGCTCCCGACCGCTGGTCTATTTCCGAAGTGTTAGCGCATCTTGCGGCGCTCGAGCAGGTTTACGCAGACCGCGCTCTTCGCGTCGTCGCAGAAGATTCCCCCGCGTTAATGAAGTACGATCTGGCAGGAGCTTCTGCCCGCGGGGACTATTTGCGCGGATCGGCTGGCGAAAACCTGGCGCTTTTCACGCGTACTCGCCGCTCGACCCTGGCAATGCTCACAGGGCTTCCTGTTTCCGCCGGTGCGCGTGCGGGCGTGCATTCGGAATTGGGCGCGGTTAGTCTAGCGCACATGCTTAACGAATGGGCCAATCATGACCTCGGCCACTTGCGGCAGATCGCCGAACTGTATCGCGCTTACGCCTTCCACCCGAATTCCGGCCCGTTCAGGACGTACTCGACTCCGAAACCGTGAGCCAGTCCCCTGAAGATTTGCGGCTCGCAGAATGTGGGCCGCGCGACATCACACTCTACACTCGCCCTGGCTGCCACCTCTGTGAGGAAGCCAAGGCTGCTATTGCTCCTCTTCTGCGCGAATTCAGCGCTTCACTTCATGAGGTGAATATCGACGAGGATCCTGTCTTGAAAGGGCGCTACGGGTGGGATGTTCCAGTTATTTTCATCGGCACACACAAAGCTGCTAAGCATCGCGTCGACGTCGTCCAATTCCGCCGCCAACTCGAAGATGCCCGATAAGGGTACGATCCGCCCCTAACCCAACGCCCTCAAGTTTTTTTGACGGTTTGCTCGAGCGGCTAGGAACCAAGAACTAAAAACTAAGAACTGGGAGTCGTTCACTTTCAACTAGTGCTCGCCGCCCGGGCTGTGCGCGCCAACTGTGTCATCCGGCACGTCGCCCTTGCGGCCGCGTACGCGGTCGTACACGCTGACTTGGCTCACCGAACCTAGCGCTTCATTGTAAAAAGTCGGCACGCCCAGTGCCGTGAGCAGCTCTTCGTTGAACTTGCGCAAGTTTTGCAGATGCGTCGCCAGCGCCGGAACCTTCAGTCCCTCGTCCGTCAGCAAGAATTTTTGATAGCCCGCGTCCCACAGCCGCGTAAACTGGCCCTTCAGCATAATGGTCGGGATAATGGTCATCTGGTAGCGGTCGTCGGTCCCTTTGCGGAACTCCGCGCCGCAACCATACTTCTCGACGCGCACTACTCCGCGCGTGCTCCCCACGGCAAACCCCAGCGCCGCCAGACTTTCAATCGCCTTCGGTGAAAACCGCTCTTCGACATTCCACATAGTCTTTTCAGGGTAATGAATGCCCGTGCATCTGTAAAGCGCGCTTCTCACACACGCGCTTCCCTCGCGGTCGAAAATTTCGTTCAGCCGCTTCTCGGTTCGCCTTACCACTTCCGCTGGTACGGCACGACCTCGCTGCAGACCATATTTCCCGTCTGTTTGCTGACTACCGCAATCAGCAGATAGGAGCTCTCTCTTGTTTTTTGATTCAGCGACGGCTGGCTTTCTACAGAGAAGTACGCCGTCCCGCTGGCCGTTTGCAGTGTTGTCTCCGCGTATTGCAGCCCTGGAAGTCTTTGCTTGTTGTTGTCAAACGCCCAAGCACGAATGGCCACCGTGCCCAAGGGATAGTTGCCCTGGTAGGTATAGGGGAACTTTCCGATCAGGCGGTTGCCGTCTTCGGTAAATTCAATCTTTCCAAAAGTGCACGGAGCGTTGCCTGCCTGCGTTTGAGCTGGACTTGTTGTCCCGTCGGGACTTCCCGAATTACCCGTGCTGCCCGTCGGGCTTGCTTGTGGTGCGCTGGTCGAGCCGGTAGCAATTCCAGCCAGCTTGTACTCCACCTCAATGGTCGTGTCCACTTCCACCGGCCGTCCGTTTAGCAGTGTCGGCTGGTAACGCCACTGTTTGACTGCGCTCATGGCTGATGGCACCAGCAATGGATTACCCGAGAGCGCGTCAACTTCGGTGACGTTCCCGTTCGGAGCGATGATCGCATGCAGGTGTACGGCTCCGGAGACATGTGCCTGCACCGCAAGCGGGGGATATTGCGGCTCGACTCGCCGCACGAGTTTCAACGCTTGCACGTTTCCACCCACGCTGATCCGCCCTACCGGACTCATTACCGGTACATTCTTCTTCGGATTCTCGGGCGTCGCAACGGCCGTAAGAATTTCCTGCTTCTCTGAGCCCGTCAAGTCCGGGATCGAATGCGTGGCGCCAAAGTTGGGATTCAGTCGGAGCGTTTCACGATACTCGGCGGTGGCTGCTTCTCGGTCGCCCGCGCTCTGCAGCGCGTTTGCCAGATTGTAATGTGTCTCCGCGTTTTGCGGGTTCAGTCGCAAAGCCTCCCGGTATTGGTTAATGGCGTTTTCATAGTTACCCTTGCGGAATAGCGCCAGCCCTAGTTCGTTGTGAGTCACAGGATCCGTGGCGTCCAGGCGAATCGCCTCCCGCAATTCCTTGATTGCGTTCTCCAGGTCTCCGTTCTCCATCAGCGCGGCGCCCAGCGCGGCATGCGCGGCAACATAATCCGGTTTGAGCCGGATGGCCTCCCGGTAGTGTGTCATCGCCGCTTGCAGATTGTGCTGTGCCTGAAGCGACTCTCCCATCTCGTAGTGCATCTGGGGGTTTTTGGAATTGCCCGGATAGTAGTGGCGCACAACCAAGGCAGCCACGACCACCAGCGCAATCGCCGCAAGCGCAATCCAGACTTGCCGACGCCGGCCTTCTCCCTCTTCCTTCTTTCTGTCGCCTGGTAACTGTTCACTGGCCGATCTTTCCGCTTCCGCGCGCGCTCTGGCTGCGCGCTCTGCCTCAGCCTTCTCGCGCTGCAATCTTTCAAATTCCGCTTGCTCCCGGACGCGCCGCTCCGCCTCTTCTCTCTGACGTTCCGCGCGAACTTTCTCAGCCGCTTGGCGTCCCAGCCGTTCTTGCGCGGCTTTCGCTTTGCGCGCTTCTTCAGCTTGCAGAGCCGCTTGTCGTTCTGCTTCCGCGCGCGCGGCGGCTTGCTGCTCCGCCTCTGCTTTTTCCCGCGCTGCCCGTTCCTGTTCCGCTCGCTCTCGTTCCCGCCGTTCCTTCTCTAACTTCGCCGCGCGTTCCGCTTCCGCCTTTTGTGCTGCGGCTCGTTCCGCTTCTGCTTTTTCCGCTGCCAGTCGCTCAGCTTCTGCCCTCGCAGCCGCCTCTCGCCGCCGCGCTTCTTCCAGTCGTCTTTTCTGTTCCTCTTCCGCACCCACCGCCGCCGCCGCTGCTGCAGCGGCCTGCAACTCAAACAAATGGCCTTCCTGCGAGCGCATGTACAGCACTGGCGTGGCCCACTCTTGTCCGAATTCCTCCTTGAACAATGCCTTCCGCGCTTCGCAAACGGCTGCATCCACCGGATTGCCTTCCGCTACCGCCCGGTAAAATTCCTGTGCGAACACTTTCGCGGCCGCGTCGCTGATTTCGAATTGCATGGCAATCACAGCGGGCACGCGTTGTTGCAGCAGGCTCTGCGCCACGCCCGAAAACGGATCCTGTCGCGAGCTGCGTGCCCCTTCGCACGCGTTCAGCACTGCCAACCGCAAGGACCGGTGATCGCGGAGCAACATCCCCAGCGATTCCCCGCGCACTGGGTAGGACATGCTTTGCTCGTCTTCGAATTGCAGCACGCCATCCTGTACTACGTCGTCAAATCCTCCATGTCCGATGAAATGAAATATGTGAAACGGCGCGCCGCGCGCTCTCAACCGCAGCGCATCCAGCGTGGCCTCGGGCAGGCGCTCCAGCTCAATCTGCCCAGCTCCCAATAAGTCGGCCAGCGATTCCTGCAGCCGTTCCCACTCTCCTTCCGTATCCAGCCTTTTCAAATTTCTTGGGCTGGCGATCATCACCAGCACGCGGAGCGGCAATGCCACGCGCAGTGGCGTGATTCGCTGCGGAAGATCCAGGAATCGCACTACCGGCGTCTCAATCGACGTCGTCAAAAAATGATTCTGGCTCGCGTCGTACAGAAATTCCCAAGGCAAGTCGGCCAGCGCAGGAACATCGGTCAGCCGCAGCCGTATCCGAAGCCCATGTTCTTTGTCGGAGGCTTGCTCGATGCTTCCCCGGAGCTGCGCGATCATTTCTCCCGAAAACACGGCGCTGAACAGCTTCCCGCCAAACTCCTTTGCAGCTTGCAGTTCGGGAGCGTCCACGCGGCGCATCGTGCGCCGGACTTGGCCGATGCGGCTTAGGAAATTCGAGAGCTCGATGTCTGTGAAGGGAAGCGCAAACTCCGCAGTGGCCTGTCCCGTCGGGGCGTTCAGCAGCCGCACGCGGTATTTTTCGCCCGCTGTCTCAATTTGAATGTCGAAATCGTCGTACTTGTTGAGCACAGCTTACTTCCCTGTGGCTTCTCTCTTCCACGTGAGATTTATTTTGAAATTGGCCTCGCCGGAAGCCTTGGCAATGATTGCTCCGCTCTCAGCGCTCATCTTCACTCCGAACTCGACGGCGACCTCATCAGGTGGTTGCGCCAGCGATCGAAGCTGGCGGAGGATGCCCTCGGCGGCGGTCCGCACTTTTTCTAGCGCGGATTCAAATGTGTCCGTGGCTTGCGCCAGCGCGGCCTCCGCCCCAGAGCCGCGCATCACGCGCCCTCCCAGACTTTGCGCCTCGGCGACTTCCACCACCAGGAACCCGCCACCTTTAAGCGGAAATTGCGCAAGCGAAGACATCTATACCCCCCAGCGCACTGCTTCGCCATTCCCCAAACCGGGCGAATGTTGCCCGTATTATTACTCCCAATCTCGTCTAAGTCAGGAACAAGTTCCAAACTCGTCAACACCAGCTATTGCTTGGAATTGCCCCGCGGCTTGTCGCTTGGACACCGCTGGTTCCCCAAGATCGTCTAGACAATTCCCCCTATAACACCATAGTGACGTTCGTCCATTGCTCGTTTCAAACCGCTCGCCTCACAAGTGTTTATACCCTCGAAGTGGCGTTGCGCATCCAATTCGGAGTAAAATGGTCTGATATGCGGGCCGGAGTCGGGCCCGAACAGGACCATAGAGACCCAGGACCATGGCTAGTACAGGTCACATCGCCGCATCTCCCCGCGAATCAACAACTCAGCGGGCTCGCGCGGGACACTCCGTCCTGGACCGCATCGGGAACACGCCTCTTCTTCGCCTTGAGAGAGTTAGCAGCGAATTTCCCAACGTCGAGTTTTATGCCAAGGCCGAGTGGTTCAATCCCGGCGGCTCCGTCAAAGACCGCCCCGCCCTCAGCATGATTCAGGCGGGTCTCGCCAGCGGCGGTCTCCGCCCCGGCAAAACCATCATCGATGCCACCAGCGGCAACACCGGAATCGCTTATGCCATGATCGGCTCCGCGCTCGGCTATCCGGTCAAGCTTTGCCTGCCAGACAGCGCTTCCCTCGAACGCAAGCGCATCCTTTCGGCCTTTGGCGCGGAGCTTGTGATTACCCCCGGCGATCTCGGCACCGACGGCGCCATCCGAAAAGTGCACGAAATCGTCGCTGCCGACCCCGAAAAGTACTTTTATCCCGACCAGTACAGCAACCCGGCCAACTGGCAGGCGCATTACCGCACTACAGCCGGCGAAATCTGGGAACAAACCTCGGGCCGTATCACGCATTTTGTCGCCGCGCTAGGTACCAGCGGCACGTTCACCGGCACGACGCGGCGTCTCAAAGAGTTGAACCCCGCCATTCGCTGCGTTAGCCTTCAGCCGGACGCCGTCTTCCACGGCCTCGAAGGCTGGAAGCACATGCCAACAGCCATTCGTCCCGCGATTTACGACGATCGTCTGGCGGATGAAAATCTCGGCATCTCCACCGAAGCTGCCTACGCTTTGGTGAAGCGGCTCGCGCGCGAAGAGGGCCTGCTCGTCAGCCCCAGTTCGGCCGCCGCGCTGCTTGGCTGCTTTGAGGTTGCTGCGCGAATCCCCAAGCACCAAAACGCCGTCATCACCACCGTTTTTGCGGATTCCGCGTCGAAGTATCTGAACGAGCGATTTTGGGACGAAGAGTAGCAATGGCCGCCGAGCTAACACTCTGGATTAGCGCGCATCTGGCGGAGAAAATCCGCACGCACGGCGTCGAAACATATCCGCACGAATGCTGCGGCGCATTGCTTGGCCGCGATTCGGAGCTCGAAAAGGCGGACTCCGCTCGGGAAGTGCTGGGCTTATTTCCGCTCATCAATCGCCGCGACGATTCTCCGCGTAACCGTTTTTCCGTTACTGCGGAGGACGTGATAGAGGCAGACAAGGCGGCGCAAGGACAGGGATTGGAAGTCATCGGCTGGTATCATTCCCATCCCGATCATCCGGCGCGGCCCAGCCAGTACGACAAGGATCATGCGTGGCCTTGGTACAGCTACATTATCGTGAGCGTGCACCATGGCGCTCCTCAGGACATGACGTCCTGGCGTCTCAGTGATGATCGCGCGGAATTTTCGGCTGAAGGCATCGAAATTCGCCACCGCGCCGCCGTCTAGCTCGCTCCGCCGCACGCTTTGGTGGACTTTGTAGAGGCCGAGCTTAGGCTCGGCGGTTTTCTGTACAATTTGTAGTGGCCGGTCTTTGGACCGGCGGTTTTTCTTCAGGATTTTCGGAGGAACTTTTTCATGGCTGTAAAGGTAATTATCCCCACGCCGCTCCGCCCCTATGCGGGCAAGCAGGACTCGGCGGAAGTGAAAGCCGCCACCGTGGGCGAAGCGCTCACCAATCTCACCACGCAATTTGGCGATTTGCGGAAGCATCTTTTCACTGACGATGGAAAGCTCCGCAGCTTCGTCAATGTCTACGTCAACGACGAAGACATTCGCTATCTCGCGCGGGAAAACACTCCGACAAAGGATGGCGATACCATCAGCATCGTCCCGTCCATCGCTGGCGGCTGCAACCA
>Ga0335081_10006240_pt1 | contig 18951 bp, 21 predicted proteins | sample Lox_Sample_35_FD_206713 | JGI IMG/M metagenome (GOLD analysis project Ga0335081, IMG submission 206713) | Soil microbial communities from Loxahatchee National Wildlife Refuge, Florida, United States - Lox_Sample_3.5 | ecosystem: Environmental > Terrestrial > Soil > Wetlands | place: USA...
GCCATGTCCGTCAGAAGCGATACGTTGCCGTTGGAGCACGGAGCGATGGTGTACTTCTTCTTGAGACGCGTGAGCCCGGCAACGGAATCCGGCCACGGCTTGAGGCGATGCCAGACGCGGTTCCAGTGGTCCTTCTCCTCTTCGGTGAGGCCATTGATTCCGAATTCCTTGAGTAAGTCGTCCAGCAGCATGCGGTGCAGCGCGTCCAGCTTGGTCCACGGCAACTCGCCCTTGCGGACTTTGTTCATCGACGGCCCATAGCCGCTGCGCCAGCGGTCGGCGAAGCGGGCCCAGTCAACGGTCAGCCCTTTCTCTTTGCCCCACGCCGTGCCCTCCGCAATGATGGAGCCGCGCCAATCCACGACTGTTCCGAAGGTGTCGAAGATCAGCGCCTTCACGCCTTGCGGCTCGGCGTGCCCGCGGCGCGCGACCATAGCCACGAGACCGGTTGCAGCCGTGCCAAGCACTTGCCGGCGATTGATGCTCATCGAGCGTCCCCAGTGAAGATCTTGCGGCCATCGGCTAGAGTGACCTTTCGGCCGTCGATGCCGTGGGAGCTATCGCGGGCCTGGTCGCCGTGGACGATGACCTTGTCTCCCGGCTTCATGGAATCCTTGTTCCAGCCATTCCGCTCCAGCCGGTTGGGGCTGCGCGTTTCGCAATTCCAGTTCACCACCGAGCCATCCGGCTGCTGGACGTCGACATAAAAGTGCACGTGCGGGTTCTGCCACTCGACGCGCGTCACCACGCCTTCCAGGGTGACCGGCTTCGAGGAATCGTACTCGTTCGAAAACGAGTGGTGAGCGACGGCAGGAAGGCTGCCGGCGAGAATGAGGGCGCTGGCAATCAGGGGCAGTCGTTGGTGGCGCATAGCAATAACCACAACAGTATAGCTTTTTGGGGCGCTATGCACGGGGAGGATTGGGGTAGAATCGTTGGCCATGCGAGCTTCCTTTCTGCTAGCCGTATTCGTCTGCGCGGTTCCGGCCGTCCACGCTGCGACGGACTGCGACCGCGAATGCCTGCGCAGTTTCATCACTCAGTATCTGGCTGCGCTCGTGGCTCACAATCCGGGCGCATTGCCGGTTGCCGACAAAGTGAAATTCACCGAGGATTCCGTCCAGGTGCCTTTGGGCGAAGGTTTGTGGAAGACCGCCTCGCGCCCCCACGGATACCGGCAAGACATCCTGGATGTACGGGCGGGAGTCGCCGCTTCACAAGTGGTGATGGACGCTGGCGATTCGCCCGTCCTGCTGGTGCTGCGGTTGAAGGTGGTTGGCCGGAAGATCACGGAGATCGAGACGATGGTGACTCACACGCAGAAAGAGGGCGCGCTGTTTAAGCCGGACGCGATCCAACCGAAGGCGATGAACGCCGCACCGGACCCGTCACAGCTCCCGTCCCGCGAAGATGCGATCAAGCTCGCGGAGTTCTATCCCGCGGGATTGAAGGTGGGTAGTTTTGTCACGGTGAACGCACCATTCGCGCCGGATGCCTACCGCGTGGAGAATGGCGTTAACACTGCCGGCCCCGGCTGTTCACGCGCCGGTTGCGAAAACCTGAAGACGCAGACCATCATGAAGCACCCGGACATCACGCACCGCGTCGTGGCGGTCGATGAAGAACTCGGCATCGTACTCCTCCGCATGAACTTCGGAAACACCGGCTCGTACGGACCCGGCAATGCGCTGATAGTTTGGGAGGCGTTCAAAGTGTACGGCGGGCAAATTCACGCAGTCGAAGCGTTCATGAAAGTGATGCCGGCGACGACGGGGTCGGGGTGGGAGTGAGGGAGTTACGGAGGCAGCCTAAGGTTGAAACTGCTTCAGTAGTAGTTCCTTGCGAATTAGGTTCAGTCCCTTGCCGTCCGCCATCAGATAGTCGTAGAACCCGCAATCCATCTCATTCGGGCATCCGTTGACCTTGAGCAATCGGCTATCCGTCCGAAACTCGATTCGCTCTGGCCAACCCTTGCCACCGCTCTGATGCTCTACCCATGAAAGTGGAAAATCAGCAACATCGCTGAACGGCGCATGGTAGACTCGGCCCGAGACGGAATCGACGATCGCCAATTGGCCGCAGCCGCTTCCGCAACCCCATCGCGGGACCGTGTAGTGACCTGCGAATTCCACGTTGGCTTTCGCTCCCTGGCGAATCATGGTGCGGTAGTACCTTTGCTTTGCGCTGAGTTTCGGATCGGCGGGCTGCCCTTGAAAGACCGTCCCGGCTGGATAGTCTGTGAACTTGGGACGACTACTCTGAGGTTGGGCAAATAACACAGCGGCGAGGAGACCTAAGAAACAGACGACAAAATGCGATCGTCTGTCCCACACGTGTTACACCAGTACCGTAAACGTCGCTTCCGTCCTCTGCACAGGCCGGTACAGCGTGTCGCGTTCCACCGGCTCCCTGCCCGCCTTGCGGATCAGTTGCAGCAGTTCGTGGCGGCGCAAGCCTTGTTGGACCGTCGACCCGGCGTCGTGGTAGATGCGCTCTTCCACAATGGTGCCGTCGATGTCGTCGGCGCCGAAGCGTAGCGCAATTTGCGCCATTTTGGGCGTCATCATCACCCAGTACGCTTTGATGTGCGGGATGTTGTCGAGCATCAGGCGCGCTACGGCGATGGCCTTGATGTCGTCGAAGCCCGTCGTCTTGGGGATGTGCTGCAACGGGGTATTGTCCGGATGGAAGGCCAGCGGGATGTAGGTCACGAAGCCGTGCGTGTCGTCCTGCAACTCGCGCAGTTTCACCAGATGGTCCACGCGGTCAACCTCGTTCTCAATGTGGCCGTAAAGCATCGTGCAGTTGGAGCGCAGGCCTAACTGATGCGCGGTGCGCGCGGTTTCGATCCACTCGTTGCCATCGATTTTGTGGTCGCAGATGATGCGGCGCACACCCTCGCTGAAGACCTCCGCGCCGCCGCCCGGCAGTGAATCCATGCCGGCATCGCGCAGACGTTCCAGGGTTTCGCGGACGGAAATCTTCGCACGGCGCGCCAGGTAGGCGATCTCCACCATGGTGAACGCCTTTAGATGCACCTGCGGGAAGCGCTGCTTCAATCCGCGCAGCATTTCGCAATACCAGTCGAGTGTCAATTGCGGGTGCAGGCCGCCGACGATGTGGAATTCCGTGACCGCTTCGCTCCAGCCTTCGCCGGCACGGTGCCACACTTCGTCGAGCGACATGGTGTAGGCCTTGGGGTCGCTCACGCGTTTGCCAAAGGCGCACAGTCGGCAACTGGCCACGCACACATCGGTGGGGTTGATGTGCCGGTTCACATTGAAATACGTGGTGTCGCCGTGAAGCCGCTCGCGCACCAGGTTGGCCAGATAACCGAGCGCCAGAATGTCACTCGTGCGATAGAGCGCCACGCCGTCATCGAACGAAAGCCGTTCGCCGGCCTCCACTTTGCGGCGGATGGGAACTAAATGCTTATCTTCAATCACCACTTGCATTTCAGGCACCTGGTCTTTGGAGCAGGAAGATGTCTGCAGCCCAGAAGAGAAAGAATAGCACGCTCACGTAACCGTTCATGGTGAAGAAGGCGGCGTCGACACGGGAAAGGTCGTTGGCCTTCACCAGGCTGTGCTCGTAGACCAAAACCGCGGCGATGGCAGCGATACCGGCCAGGGCCAGTACTCCCAAATGCAAAGTCAGTACCAACTCCAAAAGGCAGAGCACCATGAGGACATGGAGCGCGCGCGCAACCAGCAGAGCGCCCCCAATTCCGATCCGTCGCGGGATGCTGAACAAACCTTCAGCGGTATCGAATTCGTAATCCTGGCAGGAATAGATGATGTCGAATCCGGCAGTCCAAAAGGTGACGGCAGCAGTCAGCCAGAGGATGCGTAGGTCGAGTGAACCGGCCACCGCGATCCAGGCAGCCGCCGGCGCCACGCCCAGGCAAAAACCCAACACCAGGTGCGAGAACGACGTGAACCGCTTAGTGAACGAGTAAAAAAAGACCAGCGCCAAGGCCGCCGGCGCGAGCCGCAAACACAATGGATTCAACGCGCCCGCAGCGAGGAAGAAGACCGCGGCGGAGGCCACAACGAAGCTCCAGGCAAATCCCTGGCTCACTAAGCCCGTGGGCAGATGTCGCATCTTTGTCCGCGGATTTCGGGAGTCAATCGGGGCATCCACCAGCCGGTTGAACGCCATGGCGGCTGAGCGCGCGCCCACCATGGCCAGGCAGATCCAAAGAATTTTTTTGCCCGCCAGGGCGTACCCGAATCCGGTTTGCCGAAAAGCCAGCAGAGCCCCCGTTAAAGCAAACGGCAGGGCGAACACCGAGTGCTCGAATTTGATCATTTCGAGCGTCAGGCGGAGGCGTTTCCAGATCATTTCCGGCGAGTGCCCCTATTGTAGCGCGGCCTTATCGTGCTAATTTGGGCTACTGTAGAATGCCAATGCTGGAAGCGGCCGCCGCGTCCGACCAAGGCTGTGTCAGGTCCAATAATGAGGATTACTGCCTCATTGAGCCTCAGTTGGGGTTGTATGTGCTGGCAGATGGAATGGGCGGGGCTAAAGCGGGCGAGCGGGCGTCGCGGCTGGCTGTAGAAACGGTCGCGAAGATGGTCCACAGTTCCGATCGGCGCGACTCCCAGGTGTTGCTCCAGGCGGTCGAGGAAGCCAACCGCCAGGTGCTCGACGCGGCTCAGCACGATGCGGAACTGGAAGGCATGGGCACCACCCTGGTGGTCGCCCTCGAGCTCGAAAGCGGCTTGGACATTGCCAGCGTCGGTGATAGCCGGGCGTATCTTCTGGACGAAGATGGCTTCCGCGTGATCACGGACGACCAGACCTGGGTGAACGAAGTGGGGCGTCCGCTGGGGCTCGATGAAGAGAGCTTGCGCAACCACCCCATGCGGCATGTGCTGACCATGGCCATCGGCGCCAGCGCTCCGCTCGCCGTGAACTACTATTCGGTGCCGCTCAAAGGACGCGCGTTGCTGCTCATGTGCAGCGATGGATTGCATGGCGTGGTGCAGGGTGAAGACCTGGAGCGGATCGTGCGGGCGGGCTGGAACGGGCTTTCCCTTGCGGACAGCTGCCAAAATCTGATTGACGCCGCCAAAGAGGCCGGGGGGCCTGACAACATCACCGTAGTGCTCGTGAGGAAGCCAGGGTAGCGCGCCAAATTTACAGACGAGAGAAACCGATCGCCTGCCGCACCAGAGTAAGTCAAGCCTGGTCCCTGCTCAGTGAAATCCAGTTGGGCCGCGGTAGCGCTGGCCGTAGCGCTTTCCTGCCCGGCGACGGCTCAAGTCGCGATTCTTCAGATTCAAATTGTCGAAGGTGACGGCGGCGTGCATGCGCCGGGTCTACGCAGCGCGCGGCCGTTGACGGTTGAGGTCACCGATGAGACAGGCCGCCCGGTGCCGCGCGCAGCCGTCAGCTTTCACCTGCCCGAAGACGGGCCGGGAGGCGTCTTCGCCAACGGCCTCCGTACGGACGTCGCCGTCACCGATGAGCACGGCCGGGCCAGCCTGCGCGGATGGCAGTTGAACCGGGTGCCGGGACGATTCCAAATCCGCATCACCGCCTCCAAGGAACAAGCTACCGCGGGGCTGGTCTCGTTCCAATACATCTCCGAACCGGCCGGCGGCGTGGAGGCTAAGAACTCGGGGACACCTGGAAATTCGCACTCGCATTTGAAGTGGCTGGCGATTGTCGCGTTGGCGGGCGGCGGCGCGGCCGGAGCCGGTTTGGTAATGACTCGCCACACAGCGAGTTCCTCCAGCGCAGCCCCGGCCGTTACTCTCGGGACGCCCACCATCACGGTTGGTAAGCCATGATCCGTCCGCTACGGGCTCTGGCGCTGGCGGCGGTTCTGCTGCCGGCGGCATACGCGCAATTTCAGTTCTCGGTCGTCGTAGGGACTACGGAACAGCCAGTCGGGGCTGTCTACGATTTTGGCAAGGTAGCGAGCGGCGATTCCTCTTCGGTTCACCTCCGATTGCGCAACACTTCCCACGCCAGCGCCACTCTCACCCTCCTCGCCGTTGCGGGAACCGGTTTCACGCTGTCGGGCGGCCCTTCGTTGCCGGCAATGCTCGATCCGCAAGCGACAGCGGATTTCACAGTAACCTTTACCGCATCCATTACCGGCAGCTACAGCGCGGCGTTGAGCGCCGATGGGGTTTCGGCGGAACTGGCGGCCGAGGTGGTTCCGGGGTTGACGTATCAAGTGGAAACCCTGGTGGGAACCATCTTGCTAGGTCCTTCCGTGGATTTTGGCTCGGCGCTGGTGGGGCAGGCGGAAACCATGCGGTTCGACGTCAGCGACCAGACCGGCCTGGCGCTTCCGGTCCCAGGGATCAGCCTAAGCGGAGGCGATTTCGCGTTGAGCGCTGCCGTTCCGGCCGGTTTGCTCCAACCCGGCCAGAGCAGCAGTTTTGACGTGCAATTCCTGCCCACGGCTGCAGGGTTGCGCAACGCCACCCTCACCATCGGCGCGCGCACGGTTGCGTTGAGCGGCACCGGCATCATGCCGGACTTACCGGAGCCGCAAATCACCCTCGACCTGGCTCAAGCGCAAAGCGCGCAACAGGGCTCCGTGCAGGTGACGTTCGATCACCCCGCCGCAACAAGCGGAGACGGAATGTTGACACTGGCGGTTCAGCCCGCCGTCACCGGGCCCGCCGATCCTTCGATCGCCTTTGCCGCCGGCGGGCTTACCGCGGCTTTCACGTTCAACGTCGGCGATACGCAAGCCTCGTTCGGCGGTCAAACAGCAGCGGCTTTCCAAACCGGAACCACCGCCGGCAATCTCGTGTTTACGGCACAAATCACCGGGGCGCCTGCGGCACAGGCCGTCCAGCGGACCGTCTCCATCGCCCCGGCGTTGGTCGGGCTCACCACCGCCGCGGCGTCCAGGTCAGCGGGCGCCATCACCGTCCAACTCGATGGCTTCGACAACACGCGCACCGCAGGTGCCTTAACCTTCTCCTTTTTCGACGCTTCGGGAAATACGCTGACAGGGCCCATCGCCGTGGATGGCGGACCCGCTTTCCAGGCGTATTTTCAGGATTCGGAAACCGGCGGCAGTTTCGGGCTTCAGGCCGTGTTCCCAGTGACGGGTGACCCCGCTCGGATCGCCTTTTTCACGGCCAACGTGGCGAACCAAGCGGGTACAACCACTACTGCGCGGACACCGTTTTGAACAACTTCAAGCGCTCTGCCGCAGCCACTCGCGGAGTGCATCGCCGTAGAGAATGATGCCTTTGCGCGAATACCGCAGATACCCCTGGCGGCGGAACTGGTTCATGTAATGCGTGACGATCTCACGTGACGTGCCCACATATTGCGACAGCATTTCGTGGGTGAACGGCACCATGCTGACGGATCCGTCTTCCACCGGCTTTCCCAACCGCTCCGAGAAACGGATGAGGCAGCGGGCCAGTCGCCGGGCGATATTGTCTACGGAGAAGCTCTCGATTCGGTGCGTGAAATCGATGGTGCGCTGAACCAGGATCTGCAACAAAGCTACCGCCAGCCGCGGACGTTTCAGAATGATGTCCTCGATTTCGGCGGTAGTCCAAGTCATCAGCTTTGTGTTTTCCATGGCGATGGCCTGTTCGGATCGCTGGGGCAAATTCAAGAAGGCCGATTCGCCGAAGAATTCGTCGGCTTGGTAGATGTCCACAACTACCTGGTGGCCGTCATCCGCCAGCCGCGAAACTTTGACCTTTCCATCAATCACCAGGTAGATCGCCGTCGAGGGCTGGTCCTGGTTATAAATCAGTTGCCCCTTGCGGTATTCCACGATGCTCGAACATGGGAGATGTGCCAGTGGATCTTCGAGTGCCTTTTGCGGTGCAAGTTGAATCGGGCTCGTTGCCATTTGTCCTCCTAGAAATGTGCTGATCCCCGTTGCGATTGTTGCGCCGCGGCGAGGGGTCGCCGGAGGCGCTTCGGAAAGTGTTGCCAGCAGCCGAATTTTGTTCGTTTGCATACCAACCAAAGTGCGAAACACGGTCGCGCACTCTCGTCAATATTCGGCTGTACGCTACCTCTCACGGGAACTGTATGAGCAAAACACCTGCCAAATCACCGGGACGCTGTCACGCCGTCCAAATCGTGTCGTAAGTGCTGGAATGTATGGCACATAGAGGCGTGGAGTGGGGCCAGCCCGGCGAGCATAGGCACACTGTACAAATTTGCACGACCGAGGAAAAGTCTACGTCATCCGGCAAGAAGTGTTACGCGGCCCGCGGAGAGAAAATCTTGCAGCACTTGGGTAGATGATAGAATCTACAGTTCTTTTGGGGGCAGAGGTTGACCAAACGCCGCAGCATTGAAATCGAAGGGCTTCACCATACGCATCCGATCCCGAACGCCAGCCAAATTGGTCCGTTTGTGATGACGGGAAGCATCACCGGCAAGGATCCACAGACGGGACAGATACCACCTGGTATTGAGCAGCAATGCGCCAACATGTTTGCCAACATTGCGCGCGTCATCCAGGCTGCCTCCGGAACGCCCGCGGACATTCTCAAGCTCACGGTCTGGCTCAAGAACCTGGGAGATCGAAAGCACGTGAACCCGGAATGGTTGCGGATGTTTCCCGACGCGAGTTCGCGGCCCGCGCGGCACACGTTCCACGAGCCCGATCTCTCCGGTGGAATCCTGGTTCAGTGCGAATTCTTCGCGGTCGTCGCTGAGAAATGAGCGCGCTCCAGTGCGAGCAGCTCGCGCTTGCGCTCGGCGCCCCAGCGATAGCCGCCGAGTTCACCGGATCCTCGAATCACGCGGTGGCACGGAATTGCCAACGCGACGCGGTTGGCGGCGCATGCGCTCGCAACCGCCCGTGCCGCCCGTGGTTTACCGATGGCGGATGCAACTTCGCCATAGGAGCGCACCTCACCACATGGGATCGACTGCAGATAGTTCCAAACTCGCATCTGAAACGCCGTGGCGCGGACATCCACGGGAAGATTGAGGCTGGGCTGTTCACCCGCAAGATAATTTCGCAGCGATTGCATGCACGCCTCGAATTCCTCGCTGGCGGGTTCGGACATCCGCTCCAGCCGCGCATCCGGGTATTCCTTGCGGAGGGCCTCCAGAAGGGATTGACGGCTCTCGCCGAATTGAACAAAGCAAACGCCGCGATCGGTGGCAGCAATCATCAGCAGACCGAGCGGCGAATCGGTTATGGCGTGCGTGATGGTCAGCCCGCGGCCTCCTTGCCGGTAGCGGTTCGGGGTCATACCGAGCCGCGCATCGGAGCGCTCGTAAACCCGGCTGGCGGAGCCAAAACCCGCGTCGTACACGGCCTCGGTGACGTCTTTCGATTGTTTGAGCGCGCTCTTGAGCGAGTCGAGGCGGCACGCATCCAGGTACTTTTTCGGAGAAAGCCCAACCGCCGCTTTGAAACTGCGCTGCAAATGAAACCGGCTCAAGCCGGCGCGCGCGGCAAGATGTTGCAGAGTGAGCGGCTCATCCGAGTGGCTTTCGATATACCGGCACAATTCGTGAATCCTGGCGAGATCCGAGGCGGGTTCTCGAAGCGGGCGGCAGCGTTGGCAGGGCCGCAAGCCGGCGCGCTCCGCCGCCTTCGCCGTGGGGTAGAAGCGCACGTTGCGGCGTAGCGGCCGGCGCGCAGGACAGGAGGGACGGCAGAAGATTCCCGTGGTCTCGACACCAAAGAAGAACAGGCCGTCAAATCCACGGTCTCGATTCTTGACTGCCTCCCAGCATTGTTCGGCACTCATCATAAGACCAGCTTGCCTGATCCGCTCGCCGGGTTCCATCCGATTCTTGCGGTGAAATGTCGGAAACCCAGTGGCCTAGCCCGCCGTTTGCGCATCCGGTAGCCGGGCAATCATTTCCCGGACCCGCTGGACGATTGCGGGTGCGGCCTCTTCCGGCGATCCGCAGTCAAAGGGTGGCTGCGGATCGTATTCCATCGCAAGCTGTACGAATTGCGCTTCCCCGACGCCCCGTAACTTGGCGAGGACAGCGAGTCCGAAGTCGATTCCGGCGGTAACGCCGCCGCCCGTGATGCGATTGCGATCGGCCACCACTCGGGCTTTTACGGGTACGGCTCCGAAACTCTTCAGTTGCTCGTGTGCCGCCCAATGCGTGGTAGCTTGATACCCGTTCAGCAATCCGGCGGCGCCGAGGATGAGCGAGCCGCTGCAAACGGAGGTGATGTACACCGACTGTCGAGCGGCGTCCCGGAGAAACGCGATCAACTCGGCATCCTCCATGGCGGCTGGCGTTCCAAACCCGCCTGGCACGAACAACACGTCGAGTTTGGCAGGACGTTTGGCGAGTGTTGCCGTGGGAACCATGGCCTTCCCGCTATCGGAAATCACAGGCTCGAGCGTTTTCCAAAACAGGTAAATGTTCGAATGCATCCAGAGGGCCGTGAGTGGCCCAACCAGGTCGAGCAGCGTAAACCCCGGGTATAGAAGCATGCCAACTTCGAGAGGTTCTTGACTCATTTTCTTGATTCATCCTTTCCCAAACATTCCAATTACGAACAGACACACTTGCCCCTTTGCGTCCGCTGGTGTCGGACGCGGCGAAGAACTACTGTCAATGGGTTATCGATCAGCCACTGCGGATTTTGGCTTTGCGCGGTTTAACGGGAGAAAGCGATCGGGCAACCAGCGAGTCAAAAGCGGCGGCGGCCCGCCGGTCGGCATCGGGGGCTCTCACGAAGCGGTAGGCCGCGTGATGCGCCAGATAAATGCCGGTCAGTTCCCAGACGAACTGGTCGCCATCCAGATCGCTACGCAGATGGCCGCCGTCGATCGCGTCCTGGACCAGTTGCTTCAGGAAGCCGCGCCAACTACTCTCCTGCGCGACGACCCAGTCCCGTACCGGACCCTCCAGATCGTCGAACTCAAACATCGCGGCCGCCACCGGACAGCCGCCCGGGAGCCCGGCGCGCTTCGTCCACCCGAGCCAGTGAGTCACCAGCGCTTTCAATCGCGGCAGCCCCGCCGGCGCACGCATAGCGGGCTCGACGATGTGCCCGGTGCCGACTTTCAGCGTGTGCTCGAGGAGCGCGATCTGCAGCTCGTCTTTGGACTTGAAATGCGCGAACAAGCCGCTTTTCGACATGCCCGCTTGTTCCGCCAAAACGCCCAAAGTGACACCGTTCAAACCTGCCTGGCTCATGAGGGCCAAGCCTTTGTCGAGGATGCGTTCACGGGTCGAGGGCGTCTCCACGGCTTCAACAATAGCACGACCGGTCGGTCGCGTCAAGGAGAATAAGCGCGGCTCAAGGACCTTTTGATTGTATTAATAAACTGGTACACTATTATATTAGATGAATACCACACGCAATGGAAAACGGGTCTTCGCGTTTGGGCTCGATTTGCACAGCGGGGTTCCGGTCTATCGCCAGTTGATCGACCAGGTGTTGGGCGCCATCGCGGCAGGTGGACTGACTGGCGGCGACCAGCTTCCGACCGTGCGGCAGGTGGCGGTGGACCTCTCGATCAATCCGAATACGGTGGTGCGGGCCTATCGGGAGTTGGAAATTCGCGGCACGCTCGAGACTCAGCAGGGCACGGGCACCTTTGTTAGCCACCAGAAGGTGAAGCGGGACGAGGTGGAGCGGCAGCGCCAACTCGCGCAACTGGCGGCCGATTTCGTCGCACGCGCCGGAGCAGCAGGTTTCACGGTCGATGATTTATTGGAGCAGTTAGAGGATCGCCGGAAGGATGCCGGTAAGAACAGGAGATGACGTCATGAAAACCAACAACGTGGGACTGGCGGTGTTTGTCGTTTGTGCGGCAGCAGGGGCGGGAGCAACAGCCTTGATGATGTCGCCGTCACCATTGATCGTTGGAGTCGCCCTAGGTCTGTACCTGCTGTTTGCCATTCGTGTGGCCGACCAATGGGAAAAAGTTGCGGTGCTGCGTTTCGGGCGCTACATCGGCCTGCGCGGTCCCGGGATGTTCATGATCATTCCCATCGTGGATACGGTCAGCCGCTACGTCGATCAGCGGGTGCGCGTGGCCAACGTCTCCGCCGAGTCGACGCTGACGCGCGATACGGTTCCCGTGAACGTGGATGCGATCGTGTTCTGGATGGTGTGGAACGCGGAGAAGTCCATACTCGAAGTGCAAGACTTTGTGCAGGCGATCACGCTGAGCGCGCAAACGGCCTTGCGGGAGTCGATCGGGCGGCACGAGCTGCACCAGATGGTGGCGGAGCGCGAGATGCTCGGCCACGAACTGCAGCGCATTCTGGATGAGAAGACCAACTCATGGGGCATTACCGTGCAATCGGTGGAGATTCGGGATGTACAGATTCCTCTGGCGTTGCAGGATGCCATGTCGCGTGAGGCGCAGGCGGAGCGGGAGCGGCGCGCGCGCACGATCCTAGGGCTAGCGGAAACCGAGATTTCCGAGAACTTCTCGAAGGCTGCGGCAACCTACCAGAACAACCCGGTTGCCTTACACCTGCGCGCGATGAACATGCTGTATGAAGCCATCAAGGAGCGCGGATCCATGGTGATCGTGCCCTCCTCCGCGGTAGAGACCATGGGATTGGGCGGCACGCTAGCGACCGCTGCGCTGGGCGGGGCCAAGGTCGAGTGACCCTCCGTCCTTTGTGGTGATCCCGGAAGAAAGCGGGCATGGCCCTGCCCCACCCTTGCTACCATATACCCATGCGGCTGATCACAATTTCACTTGCCATCGCCATGGGGTGCGCGCCGCTCCTCGCGAAAGATGAAAAGGCCAAGACGGATGAGAGGCTGGACGATTCTGCCAGCCTGTTCTCGGAAGTCATGGGGACACCAGACAAGGCGATACCGCAATCTCTACTGGATAAATCCGCATGCATCGTGCTGGTGCCTGGTTTGAAGAAGGGTGCATTTGTAGTGGGAGGGAAGTTTGGCCGCGGCTTTGCGCTTTGCCGCAACATGAGCGGGCAAGGCTGGGGTCCGCCGGCGGCCATTCGCATTGAAGGCGGCAGCTTCGGGCTTCAGATCGGGGTATCGTCCACCGACGTGATTCTGCTGATCATGAATGAGCGCGGGATGAAGCGCCTGACCACCAGCAAATTCACGATTGGCGGCGAGGCCACGGCGGCCGCTGGACCGGTAGGCCGCGACGCCACCGCGCAGACCGACGTGCTGCTGACAGCCGAGATTCTTTCCTGGTCCCGCTCACGCGGGCTGTTCGCAGGCGTGTCGCTGGATGGCGCGACGCTGCGCAACGACATCGACGAAAACAAGATCATGTACGGCCAGCCGTGGGATAACAAGCAGATCCTCCTCAGCGGCGCCACACCTCCCGCAGCGGCGGGAAAGCTGCTGGAGGTGCTCAACAAATATTCGCCGCGCGAGACCCACTGAGACGCGTACCGCTCCCTCTGGTCGCGGCTCGGTAACTCTTCCTAGTGGACGGCGACGCAGTAGAGCAGTCCGGCGCCACAGGTTCGATCGAAAACGCCGAATTGTGCCATAACGGAGTGGGGCAGACGATCGGTTTGTGTCGTCTGCCTAGTTGCCCGCGATCGGCAGACCACAAACAGCGATGGTCTGCCCTACTGCGTGCCTAATTGACGGCGAAGCAGTAGAGCAGACCGGCCCCGCCGGTGCTCACCAGGTTCGGCTGGCTGCAGCCGCGGCTGGGGTGCGCCGAATTCCACGAGGTGTTGCCCCCGCCAGTGCGGTCGAAATGGCCGAGCTGGGCGGTGCCGGTATCGCTGCTCGTCCAGTTCTTGCACGTGTGGTCGTTGCCGTCGGTATAGGCTCGGCCGTCGGGCATCGAGCCAGTGAGAATATCGTGCTGGTTCGGATTATCGCCAAACCCCTTGACCGTATCGCCTTTTTCCGTCAGGACCGAAGCCCTCGAGACATTGTTGCCGAGACGCGCGGCGTCGAGAGTATCGCCATGCAGATCGGCAACACTCTGGGCCACCCGCTGGCCTTTGGCGTTGTACCAGGGCCCATTGCCGATACGGTCGCGGGCATTCACAACCGGTTGTCCATCGGCGGCGCTGGTGCTGAGGTAGGCGTGCCAGGTGCGGTTGCCCGCGCCGGCTGCTTCGGCGAGAGACTGGCAGTGGCGGTCGGCCCCGGCCAGGCCCCCGAGATCGGCGCCTTTACCGGCCCCGGTGCTGGTGACGAAGAAACTCATGGGCTGCGGCGGCGCCTGGTTCTGCTGGGCGATGGCGGCCCACGATCCCAATGTCAAGAACGCAATCATGATCATCGGCTGCTGACTTCTGGGCATTGCTGGTTCTCCTTGTGTGTCATTTGTGTGAAACACGCACATCCCCGCTTTGTATTTGGATCAGGGTATCACAAGGGGCCAAAGTAATTGCGGAGGTATACTCGGAACTTAGCTCAACAAAGCGGTGTGGAGGAGGCGATGGAGCAACTGTTCTGGGTTCCGGTAATACTCGCGGCGATCATATTGCTCTATTTGATTCTGGGCAGCTTCTTCACCGTACGCACCGCCCAGGTGGCAGTGATTACGCGATTCGGTAAGTTCCTGCGAGCGGCAGAGCCTGGACTGAACTGGAAGCGGCCGTTTGTCGATTCCGTGGCGGGCATGGTAAGTCTGCGCGTAAATCAGATCACCTTGACCATGGAGACGAAGACCAAAGACAACGTGTTCGTCACCATTCCGATTTCGGTACAAAACCGCGTCCGCCCGGAGAGAGTCTACGATGCCTTCTATAAACTCTCCGATCCGGCGGCGCAGATCAAATCCTACGTGGAGCAGGTGATCCTGGGGCATGTGCCGGGAATGACGCTCGACGAAGTATTCGCTTCGCAGTCCAGCATTGCCGCGGCGGTCAAGCAGGAGCTGGACGCGGATATGGCGGCGTTTGGATACGAGATCGTCAATGTGCTGGTAACCGATATCGTTCCCGATGAGAAAGTAAAAGCGGCCATGAACAACATCAACGCCGCCCAGCGCGAGCAGGTGGCCGCGAACGCGAGGGGCGAAGCCGAGAAGATTCTGGTAGTCAAGAAGGCTGAAGCCGAAGCGGAGAGCAAGGCCCTGCAGGGGCAAGGCATCGCGAATCAAAGGAAAGCCATCATCGAAGGCCTGCAATCCTCGATTGAGCAGTTCCAGAAGGTGGTGGAAGGAGCCACTGCGAAGGAGGTCATGCAGTTGGTGATGGTCACGCAGTATTTCGATACGCTGAAATCGATCGGCGAAAGCGACAAGACCAACACCTTGTTCCTGGCTCACTCGCCGGGAGCAGTTAAAGAACTGTCCGAGCAACTGATGCAGTCGATGTTGGTGGTGGAGAGAGCGACCCCGCGCTCAACCTAACGCCGGTTGCGCGCCAGGTACGCTGCCAGGGCGTCCAAGTCCGCGTCGGAGATTTCCGTCTTGCGGAAGAACGGCATAATCGAAACCCCCTTGCGGACGAAGGTCTTGGTAATCTGCGGCAATAAGTCGGTGCGCTCTTCCAGCAGGGCTGGCTTGGAACCCTTGTATTTGGCTTGGAGAGCGACCGTGCCGGGCAATGGGCCGTTGCCGTGGCAGGTGGCGCACCAATATTCGAAGACTTGCTTGCCTTTAGCGAGAGTGGCATCGTCGGCAGCCGCAGCGACCGCCGCGAACAGGCTTAGCAGAAGAAGAAGCTTGGTCATGCGCGGGCCTTTCTCAAATGCTTGGGCCAAATCCCGTAGCGGCCGGCCGAGAGGATCCCGTTCGGATCCACCGCATCTTTCACGGTTTCGTGGAAGCGCAGCAGGGCGTGGTTGTTGAAGGAATAGGTGGCCATCACGTCATCCTGGAAAGCCGGCGCGGTGCGATATTCGCCCCAACCATGCTCGGCCGCGATTTGCACCAGCTTCTTGAATGACTCGCGATTCTTCCGGTTCGTCGCGACGTTGTGCGTGATCGGGAAACCAAACAGGAAGATGAAAGCTCGCATCCAATAGGTGGTCGGGAGACTGAAGCTCAGAATCGGCAGGCCAAAATCGCGGGCGGCTTGGGAAAAAATGCGATTCGCTTCGAAGACGGCTTCACCCGTGCGCGGGATGATCGGCGAAAACCAGATGTGGCCTTCGCCCGGCGTGGGGTTCAGCGGAGAGCGCGCGCCGATGGAAAACATCTCCAGGCTGGGAATCCCGAACTCCGGCTTGTGAACTCTGTTGAACTGATCGGGCGTCAGCGGCAGCTTGTAGAATTCGCCGTCCTGGAATTTGGCGCCGGGAATTGCCGAGAACTTCTCGCGCGCGTATTCCCACTGTGCGGCGATGGCTTTGGCCGGTCCGTAGAACTTAACGGTGCAACTCCAGTAGTGAATGCCTTTGTCGCGCGCGTAACGCTGCAGCTCGGGCGACGAGATGCCATCCGGCTTGGCCAGCATGGCAGAGACCTCAGGAGACGGCGGAGGCATCATGAACCCGCCGACCAGGGGGCTGCCGATGCCGGGCATGCCGTTCGAGATGCCGGAATTTTCGAGAAGCGTGAGCGTGTCGATCAGCGGGATGAGGTCGTCATGATTGGGCACCGTTACGGTACCCGTCAGGTACGCGTCCGGCTGGGGCATCAGCCAGAAGCCCATCTTGGTGACCACGCCGAAGTTCGACTGCGAGAAGATACCGTCGATCCACGGCCCGAATCCGAATTTGTATTCCTGCCAGGTTTTCGCGCCGGGCATGGCGCCCATGCCGGTATGCAGAAGATCGCCGTTAGCCAGCACCACTTCCATGCCGCAGTGCGAGTCGAAATGGTTCCGGTATTGCGGTTGCAGGTAGCCGCCGCCGTGATCGAGCGCATTGCCCACGGGGCTGCCCCAGCCCGGATCGGGCACATCGACCCACAGCTTGTAGCCCTTTTCTTGAATGTGACGGTAGAGATCGAAGTAGCTGACACCGGGCTCGACCAGCGCGTAGGCGTTGCGTTCGCTCACTTCGAGCACGCGGTTCATGCGCTTCAGATCGAGCACCACGCTGCCTGAGAGGTTGGGCGCGGAACCGCCGTAGCCGAGATTCTTGCCGGTGGAGATGGTGTAGATCGGAATCTTGTACGCGTTGGCGGTCTTCACCACCTTCTGCACTTCTTCGACGGTGTTGGGCGCTACGGCCGAGGAGGCCACGCGCTCCTCTTCTTCGCCCCAGAACGGCGAGTAGGCGTCCCGATAGAGGGCGACATCTTCATCGCTGGTGAACACCCACTCCTTGCCGACGGCTTCTTCGAACTGCTTGATCGCGTCAGAAAAATCTTTGCTTTTGACGCCGGGTGGGAGTTTCATCAGAGGTCTTCTTTCTTAGGCGCGATCACCCACGAAAACAGCGGCTCGGAATCGAGCCCTGCCGCGCGAGTGGGCGTGACGATGGTCCGATCACACGTGTCCGCCCGGCTCACTGGAAAACGAGCCATCAGATCGGCAACGGAGCTTGCCCAGCCGGGCCGCCCGGCAAGCAACGAAGCGTCACCTAGCAGAGTCTGCGGGCCCGTGAGCGCGTGTTCCATCCGGCCGTTTGCGGAGACGGTATGCTGGCCGCGGAACACGACGCGCATGCGATGGTCCCACGCCAGGCGCTCCAGGCAAAAGAGCGGACCATGCGCCGTCAAGCCGCCAATCGCGACCGGCTCTTGTATCCAGCGGAGGGAGAGGTCGTGGTACCACACGTCGGTGATGTCGCCTTCGATTCCATGCGCGGCGAGCCCCAGCGTGCGGGCCTGCGCCGCAAACTCGCGGCTGGAAGGAAATCGGTGATCGAAGATAATCTTGTACAGCGGCAGCGTCTCAACCGCAGGTGCGGACGACGTGCCGGCCAGGCCCGCGATCGGCAGCATCGACGCTGCCACGCCCGCTTGGAGAAACTCTCTCCGGCTTGCCATGCAGGAACCTCCTCGCAGAACGTATTGTGACACGGCCGGCGTCTGGCCAACCGTCCAAACACAGTCAAATTCTGCATCCGGAGGGTTGTTCAGACCGCAACCGCAGCCAAGGCTTCCGCGAGGACCAGCGTGCCTTGGGCGATCGCTTCCTTGGAAGCAAACTCATCGGGGCGGTGGCTCACCCCGTTGCGGCAGGGGATAAAGACCATCGCGACGGGCGCGATGCGCGCCATGAACAGCGAATCGTGATAGGCGCGGCTCACCATTTGTTGACTGCCGATGGAGTGCTTCCGGCAGGCGGCGCTGAGGGCGTCCAGCAGCTCGGGAGCGCACTGCGCGGGCGGGTCGGAGTTCAGCATCTCGGTGCGGATCGACACGCCTCGGCGGTGGGAGATCTCCTGGGAAGCTCTCGCCACTGCCGCGATCACGCCATTGCGGCGGGTCACGTCGACATCCCTTACATCCATTTCGATCCGAACGCGGCTAGGAACGCTGTTGATCGCGCCGGGAAACACTTCGCACACGCCGGTGGTGCCCACCGTATCGATCACGCCAGTGGCTTTGACGGCAGTCTCGAGCGCCAGCGCGAGTTCAGCGGCTGCGAGAAACGCGTCGTGCCGGTCGGGCATCAGCATCGCTCCGGCGTGGCCACCTTCCCCATCGATCCAGATGCGCAGGCTGGCCGGCGCCGCGATGGAACTTACGAGGCCGATCGACAGCCCCTCGCGTTCGAGCAGGGGCCCCTGTTCGATATGAAGCTCGATGAAGGCGGAATAATGGCCCTGCCGCAAGCGCACACCGAACAAACTGGCGGTGAAGCCAGCTGCATTGCGGAATTCGCGCAGCGTGCGTCCCTCGTTATCGCGCAAGTTCTGATCGGCCGTATCTTCGAGGCTGCCCGACATCATGCGGCTTCCCAGGCATCCGATTCCGAAACGCGTGGGCTCCTCGGCCGTGAACACGATCAACTCGATCGAGCGGCGCGGACGAAATCCCGAGCGTTGGAGCGCGCGAATGGCTTCGAGACCGCCAAGCACACCCACCGTTCCATCGAAACGGCCGGCGTGCGGAATGGCGTCGATGTGCGAGCCGGTGGCCGCCGCGGGGAGCGCCTCCTGCGTGCCCGGCCACCGCGCGAACGTATTGCCGACCGCATCTT